>Ga0335075_10000617_pt1 | contig 61441 bp, 56 predicted proteins | sample Lox_Sample_24_FD_206723 | JGI IMG/M metagenome (GOLD analysis project Ga0335075, IMG submission 206723) | Soil microbial communities from Loxahatchee National Wildlife Refuge, Florida, United States - Lox_Sample_2.4 | ecosystem: Environmental > Terrestrial > Soil > Wetlands | place: USA...
CGCTATCCAAAGCTCGACGCGAACGTGGCGCCGTTGAACTGGACCTGCGATTTTCCGCTGCGCCCGCCGCCGGCAACGCGGATGCTTCCGGTGGGAGCGGGGCGAAGCTATGGTGACGTGTGTCTGCTGGGGCATGGAACACTGTTGCGGACACGAGGCGCGAATCTGGTGGGCGGAATGGACCGGCTGCTCGATTTCGACCCAGCGACAGGGATTCTGTGCTGCGAGGCGGGAACAACGCTGGGCGAGATCCTGGACTTTGCGGTGCCGCGAGGATTCTTTCTGCCGGTCAGCCCCGGAACCAAATATGTAACTGTGGGCGGTGCAATTGCGAACGACATCCATGGGAAGAACCACCACATAGCGGGAACGTTTGGGCGGCACGTACCGCTGTTCGAACTGGTGCGCTCGGACGGGAAACGGGTGATCTGCTCGGCGACGCAGAATGCGGACTGGTACGCAGCGACGATCGGCGGGATGGGTTTGACGGGGCTGATTGTGTGGGCCGAGGTGAAGCTGCGGCCGATTGTTTCGCGGAAGATCCAGTATGTAGGGATCAAGTTTTCGGGCATTGAAGAGTTTGTCGCACTGTCAGCGGCGCACGCGGAGACTGAATACACGGTGAGCTGGATTGACTGCGTGGCGACGGGCAAGAACTTTGCGCGCGGGATTTTTATGGCTGGTGAGCACTCGACGACGCCCGAGACTCTGAAGCGGAGCAAGCAACCAAAGTTAATTTTGCCGGTTGACCTGCCGGAGTTCATGCTGAACCGGCAGACGGTGGGGCTGTTTAACACGCTGTACTACAACAAGCAGCGCGGCAAGACGAAGACCGGGTTTGTAGACTATGAGCCGTTCTTCTATCCGCTGGACAAGGTGCTGCACTGGAACCGGATGTACGGCAAGAGCGGGTTGCTGCAGTTCCAGTGCGTAGTGCCGTGGGAGGCCGATCAGCTGGGGCTGCTGCAGATTCTGAAGGCGATTACGGGGTCGGGGCTGGCATCGTTTCTGGCGGTGCTGAAGGTGTTTGGCAATGTGTCTTCGCCGGGGCTGATGTCGTTTCCGAAGCCGGGCATCACGCTGGCTTTGGACTTTCCGATCCGTGAGGAGGTGAGCTTTGATCTGCTGGATCGGCTGGCGGCGATCACGCTTGAGCACGGAGGGCGGATGTATCCGGCGAAAGATGCGACGATGACGGCGGAGCAGTTCCAGGCGTTCTATCCTCAGTGGAAAAAGTTTGCTGCGTACATCGATCCTGCGTTTGATTCGGCCCTTTGGCAGAGGGTGACGCGCCGATGACGACAAGACCTTTTCCGAAAACGGTGCTGGCGCTGGGGGCGACCTCCGCCATTGGCGAGGCAACACTGCGACTGCTGGCCGAGCGCGGCGCACGATTTTATCTTGTGGCGCGCAGCCAGCAGAAGCTGAACGCCGTAGCAGCAGACCTGCACACGCGCGGGGCGACGAGCGTGGCGACGCACGTGATGGACCTGGATGATACGGCGGCTCATCCTGCGATGCTGGCTGCGGCGGCAGAGGCACTGGGGACGATTGAGCTGGCGCTGCTGGCGCACGGGGTATTGGGCAAGCAGGAAGATGCAGAAGCGAGCTATCTGGCGGCAGAGGCGGTGCTGCGGACGAATTTTCTGTCGCCTGTGTCGCTGATTACGTGGCTGGCGAACTACTTTGAGGCGACGAAGCAGGGAACGCTGGCGGTAATTTCTTCGGTTGCAGGAGACCGAGGGCGGAAGAGCAACTACGTCTACGGCGCGTCAAAGGGCGCGCTGAATGTGTTTCTGGATGGAGTACGGGCGCGGATTGACCGCGCGGGCGTGCAGGTGCTGACGATCAAGCCGGGATTTGTGGCGACGCCGATGACGGCGCATCTGCCGCAGGGGCCGCTGTTTGCAAGACCGTCGCAGGTCGCGCAGGGGATCGTGAAGGCGATCGAGAAGCGGCGGGACGTGGTGTATCTGCCTGTGTTCTGGGCGGTGATTATGCTGATCATCCGGCTGATTCCGGGGCGGATTTTCAAAAAGCTGAACGTGTAGAAACAGGCGGCCTGGTCCCGCAACGCGACCTGGGATTGGTTCCCGGAGTCCTTTGGCGAGGTTGAATCGTCTAGAGAGACGAGACAGTCGAATCTGTCGTAATCGCGCTGAAGTGTCCACTCGAGTTGAGTCAACCGACATTCGTGAGAGTCAGATATCAGGATTTCGAGAGGCGTGTTCCCTGAAATCCGAACCAGAGCCGTACCGTCGCCGTGTTGCCGCCGTACGAGAGCAGGAGAAGATAAGAATTTATGTGGATTGTTCGTCTGGCGCTGCGACGGCCTTACACCTTCGCTGTCCTTGCGCTGCTGCTGATGATTCTGGGGCCGATTGCGGTGATCCACACACCGACAGACATTTTCCCGAACATCGACATTCCGGTGATTGCGATGGTTTGGGAGTACACGGGGTTCTCGCCGGAGCAGATGGCCGACCGCATCACGACGCGCAGCGAGCGCTCGATCACGACGACCGTTAATAATGTCGATCACATCGAGTCGGAGTCGTTCAATGGGCGGGCGATCATCAAGATTTTTTTTCAACCCAACGTGAACATTGGCAATGCCGTAGCGCAGGTCGTGGCGATCGGGCAGGCACAGGTGCGGCAATTGCCGCCGGGGACCACGCCTCCGTTCATCATTCAGTACAACGCATCAAGTGTGCCGATCCTGCAGCTGGGATTGTCGGGGCGTGGTCTGACGGAGCAGGAGCTGAATGATCTGGGGCTGCAATTTATCCGGACGCAGCTTGTAACGGTGGATGGAGTCGGTATTCCGTACCCGTATGGAGGCAAGCAACGGCAGGTGCAGGTGGACCTGAATCTGCCGGCGCTGCAATCCAAGGGATTGTCTCCCGCAGATGTTGTGAATGCGATTGCGGCACAAAACCTGATTCTGCCGTCGGGCAGCATCAAGATCGGCAAATTTGAGTATCAGGTGGAGACGAACAGCGCGCCGAAGACGATCGAGGCGCTAAACAACATCCCGATCAAGTCGGTGAATGGGGCGATGGTCTACATCCACGATGTAGCGCATGTGCGCGACGGGTTTCCGCCGCAGACGAACATTGTGCGCGTGGACGGGCAGAGAGCGTCGCTGCTGAACATTATCAAGACCGGCAATGCCTCGACGCTGGACATTGTGAAAGGCGTGCGCGCGAAGCTCAAGCAGATCCGATCGCAGCTTCCCGCGGCGCTCAAGATCACACCACTCTCGGACCAGTCGATTTTTGTGCGCGCGTCAATTGACGGGGTGGTCCGCGAGGGCGTGATTGCAGCATGCCTGACGGCGCTCATGATCCTGGTGTTCCTGGGAAGCTTGCGCAGCACGCTGATTATTGCGGTGTCGATTCCGCTGTCGATCCTCACCTCGCTGCTGGTGCTAAGCGCGCTGGGCGAAACGATCAACATCATGACGCTGGGCGGCCTGGCTCTGGCGGTGGGAATCCTGGTGGATGACGCCACAGTGGAGATTGAGAACATCAACCGCAATCTGGAGCAGGGCAAGGCGATTGAGCAGGCGATTCTCGATGGCGCAGCGCAGATTGCGGTGCCGGCGCTGGTGTCGACCATCTCGATCTGCATTGTGTTTGTGCCGATGTTCTTCCTGACAGGCGTGGCAAGGTACCTGTTTGTTCCGCTGGGCGAAGCGGTAGTGTTCGCAATGCTGGCCTCATACCTGCTGTCGCGCACGGTGGTGCCGACGATGGCGAAGTACATGCTGCAGGAGCATGACGATGAGGCCATGGACAGAAAGCGCGCGAGCCGGAATCCGCTGGTGCAGTTTCAGCTGGCGTTTGAACGCGGGTTCGAAAGATTTCGCGACGGGTATCACCGTATTCTGCGGCTGTGCATCGAGCATTCCGGCGTCTTTATCGGATTCTTTCTGGTGTTCGTTGTTGTGTCTTCTGTGGCGCTTTTTCCTTTTCTTGGAGAGGACTTCTTTCCATCGGTGGACAGCGGCCAGTTTAAGTTCCACGTACGAGCGCAGACAGGCACACGCATCGAAGATATGGCCGCACTGTGCGACCGGATCGATGCGTCCATTCGCGAGACGATTCCGAAAAAAGAATTAGTCACGATCATCGACAATATCGGCCTGCCCTACAGCGGCCTCAACACGGTTTATTCCAATTCGGCGCCAGTTGGGCCAGCAGACGCGGACATTCAGGTGCAGCTTACAGAAAAGCACCACCCGACGGCCGCATATGTGCAGGAACTGCGGGCGAAGCTGAGGCGCGAGTTCCCGGGCGTGCTTTTCTACACACTGCCGGTAGACATGGTGACCCAGATTCTGAACTTCGGCCTACCGGCACCGATTGATATCCAAATCGTCGGACAAAATGTTGAAGGAAACCGCGCCTTTGCTGAACAACTGCTGAACAAGGTGAAAGAGGTTCCAGGTACAGCGGACATGCGCATTCAGCAGCCGTTCAACAATCCCAATCTTACGATCGATGTAGACCGCACCAAGGCCAGCCAACTGGGACTGACGCAGGAGGATGTGGCGAACAGCCTGCTGGCGGCAACGAGCGGGAGCTTCCAGACAACGCCGGAATTCTGGCTCAACCCGAAGAACGGCGTGAGCTATGAGATTGCCGTGCAGTCGCCGCAATACTCGCTGGATACGATGCAAGACCTCAAGAACATTCCAATTACCGATGGAACGACGACTCCACCTGCGCTGAGTGATACATCGATGGGCGGGCCCCCGGTGCAGATTCTCGGAAATCTAGTCTCGGTCAAACCCGGCGCGGAGATGGGTGTCGTGAACCATTACAACATTGCTCCGGTCATTGATATTTTCGGCAATGTGGTGAACACCGATCTGGCCAGTGTGGATAAACAGCTCGAGAAGATCATCGCGCAGTCGAAGAGCGGGCTGCCGCGCGGGTCGCGCATTGTGGTACGCGGGCAGGTGCAAACCATGCGGACATCGTTCCGGGGCCTGTATAGCGGGCTGATCTTTTCCATTGTTCTTGTGTACCTGTTGATCGTGGTGAATTTTCAGTCATGGCTCGACCCGTTCATCATCATCTCGGCACTGCCGGCAGCGATTGCAGGGATTGTGTGGTTCCTGTTCATCACGCACACGCGCGTCAGCGTGCCCGCGCTGACAGGAGCGATTATGTGCATGGGCGTGGCGACGTCCAACTCGATTCTGGTGATCAGCTTTGCGCGAGAGCAACTGGAGGAAACGGTGGGCGACGCGCGGGCGGCAGCACTGAGCGCGGGTTTTGTGCGCTTCCGGCCGGTGCTGATGACCGCGCTGGCAATGATTATCGGGATGGTGCCGATGGCGCTGGGGCTGGGCGATGGGGGCGAACAGAATGCTCCGCTGGGCCGCGCTGTGATTGGCGGATTGCTGTTCGCGACGGTGTCGACGCTGCTTTTTGTGCCGACGTTTTTCAGCGTTGCGCATGGACGGCTGGAAAGACGGCGCAGAGAGCGCGAAGCACGGCAACAAAGGAATCAAGCTGTGCTTGCGGAGAACTGATATGAGAGGCAATACGCGAAAGGCGGATTCCGGCAACGAGCGGCCACCCATCTCCGGATGGAAAGGGCTGCTGCTGCTATCGATCATTGTGGTGGTTGCGGTGGTGGTTGCGGTCCCGGGAATTGTGGAACGGGCCCGAGCACGCACACAACTGCGGCAGCAGACAATTGCGCTGGCGGCGCCGATGGTGGTGGTGGCCAAACCAAAAATGGGCGAGCCTTCGCAGGAAGTGGTGCTCCCGGGCAATATTGAAGCTTATGTCGACTCCGGAATATATGCGCGGACGGATGGCTACCTGAAGAAGTGGTATTTCGACATTGGCGCGCACGTGCGCAAGGGACAACTGCTGGCAGTGATCGAGAGCCCGGAAGTGGACCAGGAACTGGCGCAGGCGAAGGCTGACCTGGCGACGGCGGAGGCCAATGAGAGCAATGCACGAATCCAGGCGGCGCGGTACCAGAAGCTGCTGAAGAGCAATGCAGTATCGACGCAGGACACGGACGACTTTACGACACAGGCCGCGTCGACGGAGACCCAGGTGAAGTCGGCACTGGCGAATATGCAGCGGCTGCAACAGCTGGTTGGATTCGAGAAGATATATGCGCCGTTTGATGGAACGATTACGGCGCGCAATGTGGATATTGGCACACTGATTGACTCAGGGACAGGGAAGGAGCTGTTTCACCTTTCGCAGGAAAGCGTGCTGCGCGTATATGTGAATGTGCCCCAGGTGTATTCGCCGGCGTGTGTGCCGGGAGTTCCGGCGACGCTGACGCTTGCGCAGTTTCCAGGGCGCAAGTTCAAGGGAAAGATTGTGCGCACAGCGAAGGCGATCGATCCCGCGTCGCGGACGCTGCTGGTTGAGGTTGATGTGAAGAACCCGACGGGCGAGCTGTATCCAGGCGCGTATGCGCAGGTGCACTTCAAGCTGCAGAACACACGGCCGTCGCTGATCCTGCCGGTGTCGACGCTGATCTTTCGGTCGCAGGGGTTACAGGTCGGCATTGTGGAGGATGGAAATAAGGCGAAGCTGATCCCAATCACGATTGGCCGCGACGACGGGAATACGGTGGAGGTGATCGATGGGCTGCAAGCGGATGACGAGGTGATTCAGTCGCCGCCGGACTCGCTGATCGACGGCGAAACGGTGCAAGTGGTTAAGCCGCAGCCTGTGGCTGTATCGCACGGGCCGGAGGGTGGGCAGTGAGCTTCAGGATTGTCGCGCGTGCAGTTGCTTCAACTTGTGTGGCCGCGCTGGCGGGGTGCACGGTGGGGCCGAATTACCATCGGCCTTCATTGCCGCCTGTGCCGGCTGCTTACAAGGAGACGCCACCGCCGAATCCGCCGAACGGGAGCTGGAAGCGGGCGCAACCGAGCGACGCGGAGCTCAAGGGCAAGTGGTGGGAGCTGTACGGTGATCCGCAGCTGAACGCGCTGGAGGCGAGGATCGAAGTTTCGAACCAAACGCTGAAGGCGGCGGTGGAGCAATATCTTGAGGCGCGCGAGGCGGTGCGGGTGGCGCGAGCGAGCTATTATCCGACTCTGGCGGCGGGGCCTTCGATCTCGCGCACACGGGAGTCGTACAACCAGCCGGGGACAAAGCGAAGCGCGACCAACTACCAGTACGACACCTTCAATATTCAGGGGCAGGTGTTGTGGGAGCCGGACCTGTGGGGATCGGTGCGTCGCAGTGTGGAAGCCGCGCACGCGAATATGCAGGCGAGCGCTGCGGACCTGGCGAACGTAGCGTTGAGCCTGCACGCGGAGCTGGCAAGCGACTACTTTGAGATGCGCGGGCTGGATCTGCAAGCACAGTTGCTGAACAACACGGTGAAGGCGGATGCAGATTATCTGCATCTGACGCAGGTGCGCTTCAAGGGCGGAATTGGGACCGAAGTTGACGTGGCGCAGGCGGAGACGCAGCTGGAGACGGTGAAGGCGGAGGCGATCGATGTAGGTGTGGCGCGGGCGCAGTATGAGCATGCGATTGCCACGCTGACGGGGCAGCCAGCGTCAACGTTTTCGCTGGCTCCGGCTCCGCTGACGCTGAAGCTGCCGGAGATTCCGGCGGGTATGCCATCGGACCTGCTGGAACGGCGGCCGGACATTGCGGCCGCGGAGCGGCTGGTGGCAGCCGCGAATGCGCAGATCGGGATTGCAGAGGCGGCGTTCTATCCGGATGTGCAGCTGGGGGGTACGGGAGGGTTTGAAAGCGCAAATGCGGGGACGTGGATCCAGGGGCCGAGCGCGCTGTGGTCGCTGGGCGGGTCGGCGATTGAGCTGCTGTTTGACGCAGGTCGAAGGCACGCGATCACGGACCAGGCGCGTGACGCTTATGAGGCGCAGGCGGCGAATTATCGCGAGAGCGTCCTGAACGCGTTCCAGGAGGTTGAGGACAATCTGGCGGCGTTGCGGATTTTGGACAATGAGGCCCAGACCCAGCAGGTTGCGGTTGAGGCGGCGCGGCGTTCCCTGATGATCAGCACGAAGCGGTATAAGGGCGGAGTGACGACGTATCTGGAGGTGCTGACGGCGCAGACGGCGCAACTCGCGGATGAACAGACACAGGACGACATCACGACGAGGCAGTTTGTCGCCAGCGTGCAGCTGATCAAGGCGTTGGGCGGGGGATGGAGCCGGGCGCAGCTGCCAAAGAGCTGATGACAATTCCTATTGTTGCAGTGTGGTGGCACGTGCAGTAAGCCATGCGTGAACCTTGTCGAGATCGTGCTGGCTCATCGACGGTGCGCCGCGGCGCAGCATCACGATGAACCAGTCGACTTCCTGCGGCAACACGGGGTAACCGATGTTGTCTCCGGAGGGCGATTTCGGGTCAGGGCGATCGGAGTTCACGATGGGTTTGCCGGCGTGGTTGAGAATGACGAGGAATGGCCAGCCGGCGTTTTTGCCGCCGATGGAGTTTTCGAAGGCGACGCCGCCGGGGGTGTCGGCGTGGTGGTGGTCGTTGGGGCGCTCGCCAGTATCCATGGTGGTGAAGACAAAATAGCGGCTGAGGATGGCATGCATCGAGTGATCGTCGAGCATGCGGTCATAGAGCTTGCAGTTGATGCACCATGAGGCTCCGAACTCGAGCATGATGTTTTTGTGACCGGAGCGCGCCTGCGACTCGGCGCGTTGCAGGATTTCGGCAGCGGAAGGACCAGCGTCCGGAGCCGCTGCGCGCACGATGAGCGGCGATGCGAACAGCGTGACGACGAAGGCGGTAGCAGCGATGCGGCGACGGGGCGAAAAGCGGCGAATCAACATGAGAGCTCCCAAGAGATATGTCCGAAAATTCTGTGGACTCATTATGCCTTACCTTCGAGATGTCAGCCAGATGAGCGCGCGGTCAGAGGCTTATCGCCTTTTCTTCGTAAAAGATGAGAGAATCCAGAAATTGTCTCGCGCGGGGCGTCATAATCCTGGCTCATTCCGTCTAAGTTGAAGATGAAATTTATTGAAAAGAGCTGTCTTCCGTAAACATGGCGCAAACGCTGTTGGAATCGCCTGTCGCGACCACCCGCGGCACAACTGTTGTCGGCGTACCATTTGCCCGCCTTGCTGCTCTTACGCCTGTAGTCCTGCTGATTCACGGGTATCATCCGTTCTCCGATGACGCGAGTATTTACGTTGCGGGCATACGGAAGCTGCTGCATCCGGGACTGTTCTTGCCGGACGCACCATTTGTGATCTCGAACACGCGCTTGTCAGTGTTTGCGCATCTGCTCGCGGACTTTGTGCGAGTGACGCATTTGCCGCTATCAGTGGCGCTGCTGCTGACGCATCTGGCATCGATTTATCTTTTCCTGCTCGCGTGCTGGGCGGTTGCGAGCTGCATTTTCAGCAAGACGGCGGAGCGCTGGTTTGTGGTGGCATTTGCGGCAGCCTGTTTAACGCTGCCGGCGGCAGGGACAGCGCTGGTGCTGATGGACCCCTATGTGACGTCGCGTTCGTTGTCAACGCCGATCGCGCTGTTCGCGATAGCCGCAGCGCTCGACCGGCGCTGGGTATTGACGACGCTGCTCATATTCCTGATGGGAGCCATGCATCCTCTGATGGTGCTTTATACGGCGGCGCTGGTGCTGGTGTATGCGCTGGTCGATTCGGGGCATTTACGCGCAGCGGTGCTGCTGGGAGCAGGCGGAGTTGCGGTGATCGGGGTTGTAGCGTTTGTGACCAGGCATGCGCCGGTCTCGCACGCGTACTACGAGGCGATGCACTATCGGGGTAGAGATTACCTGTTCCCGATGACATGGAGATGGTACGAGGACCTTGGGCTGGTGGCTCCGCTGGCGCTGATGGCGTTGGCGGCATACCGATCCGAAGCAGGCGGGCACGTTCGCAATCTGTGTCTGGCGTGCATTGTGCTGGGTGCGTCGAGCATTTTAGCGGCGTTTCTATTTGTGCACTCGACGGGGCCATACTTTTTGGCACGGTTGCAGATTCTGCGGAGCTTCCAGATTCTGTATCTTGTTGGAGTACTTTTGCTGGGTGGTTGGCTCGGCAAAATGCTGTGGTACCGCAAGAAGATGCGCTGGGTACTGTTTGTGCTGCTGGCAGCCGCGTCAGTCGGGATGTATGCGGCACAGCTGGCGACGTATCCGGAATCAGCCCATATCGAGTGGCCTGGGATGCAGCCGCGTAATCCATGGGTGCAGGCGTACGTATGGATTCGCAAGAACACACCTGCAGACGCGGTGTTTGCGGCGGACCCGGATCTGGAGTTTCGTAACGGTGTGGACATGCAGGGATTTCGCGCGACGACGAAGCGGAGCCTGCTGGCGGACGACAAGGACCAGGGCGTTGCGGCGGTGGTGAATCCGTCAATTGCAGGATTGTGGGCCAAGCAACGGGACGCACAGATCGGGATCGACAAAATGAGCGACGAGGAGCGCATCGAGAAGTTGAAGCCGCTGGGTGTGACCTGGTTGCTGCTGCGCGCGGATGCGAAGACGAGCTTTCCTTGTCCTTATGAGAACGCCGTGGCGAAGGTGTGCGTGCTGGACTAGCCGCTGATCTGACCACGACCCGGCGCCGGTTTGGGTGGCGCTTCGGTTTTCCGTGTTCCCCACACAAGCCAAACGAAGGCTTTTGTGGGCCACCCCAAAGCGCTACTGATTCTGCGAATTTTCGACAGCCTGGCCGACGCGGAAGACCATCGACTCATTGAAGTGCCTGCCAAGAATCTGCATGCCGATGGGCAGGCCGCCACTGGATTTCCCGCAGGGGACGGAGATACCGCAGATGCCGGCGAGGCTTGCGGTGACGGTGTAGATGTCGGCGAGGTACATCGACATGGGGTCGTCGACCTTTTCGCCCAGCTTGAAGGCAGGCGTGGGCGCGGTGGGAGTAAGAATGGCGTCGACCTGGTTGAATGCAGCAAGGAAGTCGTTGGTGAGGAGGCGGCGGACCTGCTGCGCCTTGCGATAGTAAGCGTCGTAGTATCCGGCGCTGAGGACGTAGGTGCCGAGCAGGATGCGGCGCTTGACCTCGGGGCCGAATCCGCCCTCGCGCGACTGGCGATACATGGCAGACAAGGTGTTGGAGTTGGGTGCGCGATAGCCATAGCGGACGCCGTCGAAGCGGGCGAGATTGGCGCTGGCTTCGGCCGTGGCAATGACGTAGTAGGTGGGCACGGCATAGCGTGTGTGCGGGAGCGAAATGGGCTTGACCTCGGCTCCGGCGGCGCGGAGCAGTTCGATGGATGCTTCGATGGGACGGCGGACTTCGGGATCGAGGCCTTCCGCGAAGTATTCAGCGGGAACGCCGAGGCGGAGGCCATTTACGCCTGCGTCGATGCCGGCGGTGTAGTCGGGCACTGGCTCGGTGGATGAGGTTGCATCGCAGGGGTCGTGTCCGGCGATGACCTGGAGGACTGTGGCGGCATCGCGCACGTTGGCGGCGAACGGGCCGATGCGGTCGAGGGACGAGGCGAAGGCGATGAGTCCGTAGCGCGAGACGCGGCCATAGGTGGGCAGAACGCCGACGACTCCGCAAAAGGATGCGGGCTGGCGGATGGAGCCTCCGGTGTCGGTGCCGAGCGTGGCAACGGCCATGCCAGCGGCGACAGCGGCGGCAGAACCGCCCGAAGATCCGCCGGGAACGCGGTCTGTGGCGTGTGGGTTGCGGACGGGGCCGTAGGCGGAGTTTTCGTTCGAGGAGCCCATGGCGAACTCGTCGCAATTGAGCTTGCCGAGCAGCACGGCTCCCGCGTCGGCGAGGCGGCGGACGGCGGTGGCGGTGTAAGGAGGCTGGTAGCCTTCGAGGATTTTTGATCCAGCGGTGGCGGGAAGGCCCTGCTGCGTGAGCACGTCCTTGATGCCGATGGGAACTCCGGCGAGCGCGGGGAGTGATTCGCCCTTGGAGGCTGCGGCGTCGATCTCGGCGGCGGTCTTGAGCGCGGCGTCGCGGTTGAGCGCGAGGAAGGCGTGGATGGTGGAATCGTCGGCGTCAATGCGCGCGAAGCAGGCCTGCGCCGTCTGCGTTGCGGCGGCCTTGCGGTTAGAGAGTGCGGCGCGAAGCTCGGAGATGGTCGGCAGTGCGGAGTCTACTTTGGTCATTCGCTTTCCGTAGTGCGGTTACTCGGTGCGGTTGATGACTTTTGGGACTTTGAAGAATGTTCCGTCGGTTTCCGGCGCGGCGGCCATGACGCGATCGCGCGGCAGGCACGGGATGGGCGTGTCGGGACGGAGCAAGGACGATGCATTGCCGAGGACCTCGGAAACCTGGGCCATGGGCTCGACGGCGGACGTGTCCAGCTCATTGAGCTGGGCGACGTAGTCGAGGATGGCGTTGAGGTCGCGCTGCATGCGGAATTCTTCGTCGGCGGAGAGCTCAAGGTAAGCCAGCTCGGCGACGCGCCTGACGTCGTCGATGACGACGCGTTCGGTTGCGGTGTGAGTGTCGTTCATAACAGGGAACCATGTTCAGTATAAATTGCGGGATGCGGGCTGCCGGAATGAGGTGAGCAGCTTCCGGACTACTTTTGTTCGTGACCGCTCATGAACATGGCTTCGACGCGGTTGCCTGGGCCGACGTAGACCCAGGCGCTGAGCGGGCTGCTGCCGGTAATCGGGTTGTAGAAGCGGAGGTCCTGGAACTCGATGGTGTGCCAGCCGGGTTTGGGAAGCCATGCGCCGTGAGCGGGGGCATTGCCGATGTCGGTGACGAGCGGGAACATGGACCAGTCGAGGTAGATACGGCCGAGGTAACTTTGTTTGGCGGCGGCGACAGCCGGGGTGACTTCGGGCTTGTAGATGGTCTGGGCGGTGTCCGACTCGACGTCGTCGTGGAGGGTATGGACCTCGATGACGCGGTAGTAGCCGGGCGTTTCGGCAACGACGCGCCAGGCGAATGGATCAAACATGGCGGGCTCGGCGTTGATGCGGGTGATGGGCTGCTCGATGTAGCCGCCGTTGCGGACAAGCTCGATGGCATGGGCGTGCTCGGCATTGCGGACGGACCACCAGAGCACGATGAAGATGAGGGCGGCGATGGACCAGCCGCGTCCGCGAAAACGGGTGCGGCGCGCGCCGATCTCACGGTCGGTGAGACCGAATATCCAAGGCATGAAGAAGGACGCGAGCAGCGCGACGAAGATGACGGGATCGAAGATAGAGACGATGCTCCATGCGTACCAGTGCGGGTTAAAGGGAAAGAAGGGGCGCAGGCCGTAGCTGTTGGTGTAGTCGAGCAGCAAATGGCTGAGAGCGGCGATGAGCGCGAAAAACCAGAGCAGGCCCCAACGAGGCGCGGGCGCGGGCGGCTTTTTGCGCCAGCGATGGATGAGCCAGACGAAGCCGACGACGGCGAGCGCGACGAAGGGTGCTCCGAGAAATGTGTGCGTAATACCGCGATGATGCTGAAGGACGGTGACGGGGCCGCGGAATCCCCAGAGCATGTCGAGGTCAGCGGCCTCGGCGGCCAGCGTCATTGCCAGGGTGGCGTAGGCGGTCTTGCGGTTGAAGCCGGTGCGGCTGAGGCAGGCTCCGGTCAAAAAGTGAGTGACAGGTTCCACTATTTGCCATAGGGGCACACGCGCCTTACCACCCCATCACGCGAAATGCACGCGTGCAGGGGGCCCCGGATTCGGCGCCATTCTTGCGCCCGCTATTTGCCTCCTCCCTTTGGTCGGAAACCAGTATACCGTCGGGGATTAAAAGCCCTAACTGTGGCGATGGGATGTGGATGATGGTTTTGATTAGAATCCTGCCATGAGCAAAGCGGCGGCGGAGCGGAAGATCGAGGCATTGCGGGAGAAGATTCGGCACCACGACTACCTGTATTACGTGCAGGACGAGCCCGAGATTACGGACGCGGAATACGACGATCTGATGCGCGAGCTGAAGGCGCTGGAGGGGGAGCATCCCGAGCTGGTGACGCCAGACTCGCCGACGCAGCGCGTGGGCGGCAAGCCGAAGGAAGGATTTGCGAAGGTGGAGCACTCGCGGCCGATGCTGTCACTGGACAACGTGAACAGCGAGGAAGAGCTGCGGGAATGGGCGCGGAGGGCACAGGAGCTGGCCGGCAAGAGCGCAACGATTGCGTATGTGTGCGAGTACAAGCTGGACGGGTTGTCGATGGCGTTGTGGTATCGAAAGGGCGCGCACGGAGCGGCGTATTTGACGCGCGGGCTGACGCGCGGCGATGGGACGACTGGCGAGGACGTGACGGGCAACGTGCGGACGATCAAGTCGGTCCCATTGTCGGTGTCAAAGGAAAAGCTGAAAAAGGCGAAGATGCCGGCGAACTTTGAGGTCCGGGGCGAGGTGGTGATGCCGTTTTCGGCGTTCACGAAGATGAATGAGGATCGCGAGGCGCAGGGGCTGAGCGCAGCGGCGAATCCGAGGAATGCGGCGGCAGGGACGATTCGTACACTGGAGCCGAACATTGTGGCGCAGCGGCGGCTGGATTTCTATGCGTATTTTCTGCTGACGGAGGCGGGCGAAGACCTGCTGCCGGAACAGTCGGAGGCTCTGGACGCGCTGGCGACGGCGGGCTTCCGGGTGAACCAGCACCGCGAGGCGGTGAAAGATCTGGAGAAAGTTGTGGAGTTTATCCAGAGAGCTGAGGAAAAACGTAACAGTCTTGGTTACGAAATTGACGGCGTTGTGGTGAAGATCGATTCGGCTGATGTGCAGCGGCGGCTGGGATATACAGGGCGCGCTCCGCGATGGGCGGTGGCGTATAAGTTTACGGCGCGCGCGGGCGTGACGCAGGTGGAAGACATCAAGGTACAGGTGGGGCGGACGGGCAAGCTGACTCCGGTGGCGGTGCTGACGCCGGTGTTTATCGGCGGGACGACGGTGAGCCGCGCGACGCTGCACAACGCGGACGAGATTGAGCGGCTGGGGCTGCTGATCGGCGACTGGGTAAAGGTGGAGCGCGGCGGCGATGTGATTCCGAAGGTCGTGGAAGTGGTGGAGGACAAGGAGCATCCGCGCGGGCACAGGAAGTTTCATTTTCCGAAGCGCTGTCCGGAGTGCAACAGCGAGATTGTGCACATTGAGGGAGAGGTGGATTACCGGTGCGTGAACATTGACTGCCCGGCGAGGCTGCGGGAGAGTCTGCTGCACTTTTCCGCCCGCAGTGTGATGAACATTGAGGGACTGGGCGAGGCAGTGGTGGTGCAACTGCTGGATCGCGGGATGGTGAAGAGCATTGCGGATTTATATGCACTGACCGAGGAGCAGCTTGTTTCGCTGGAGCGCGTAGGGAAGAAGTCGGCGGGAGCGCTGCTGGATGAGATTAAAAAATCAAAGCAGAATCCACTGAACCGGGTGCTGTTTGGGCTGGGAATCCGGTTTGTGGGCGAACGGACGGCGCAATTGCTCGCCGAAGAATTTGGTTCGATGGATGCGCTGATGGAGGCTTCGACCGATGAACTGGAACGGGTGAACGAGGTCGGGCCGCGCGTGGCGCAGGCGATTCGCGAATTCTTTGATGAGAAGAAGAACCGCGCACTGGTGGAGCGGCTACGCGAGGCGGGGCTGACGTTTACAGCGGAGAAGCGGAAGAAGTCGTCGAAGCTGGAAGGGCTGACGTTTGTGCTGACGGGGACGCTTCCGAACCTGACGCGCGAGGACGCGAAGGCGAAGATTGAGGCTGCGGGCGGGCGAGTGTCGGGGTCGGTGAGCAAGAAGACGAATTACGTGGTGGCGGGCGAAGAGGCGGGATCGAAGCTGGACAAGGCGCGGGAGCTGGGGGTGAAGGTGGTTGATGAGGCGGGGCTGGTGGAGATGCTTTGAGGGCAGCTGATAAAGCGGTATTCGAAGAAATCAGGTCACCGCGAAGTGGCACGTTGAGATAGACTTCACCTTCGATCTGGGTGTGAGATCGGAGACTCCGAGTGCGCAGAATTATGTATCCCTCTACGAAGAGCAGGTAGAGGATGCGATCCGTGAGGAGAAGTTGAAAATAGCCTTCGGAATAGAAGGGAGTCTGCCGTTTACTGCTGTTGCTCGCCTCTAGGGGCGAAGTAGCCCTTCATGGCGCGGACCTTGTAGTGGCGGTTGAGGCAGTAGAGGTAGATGGAGCGGAATGCTCCGTTGTCCTTGAAGTCGGCCGGCTCGTAAACGAGGGCGTACTGGCTGCGGAGCTCGTTCTGGATGGCGGCGAAGCTGACAGGCATGTCCTGGAGGCTGTGTGGAAAGAAGGCGCGACCGCCGGTGGCTTCGGCGATCTTCTGGAGGATATCGTCGCCACGGTCGCGGCTGGGGCTGGTGTTAGTGCTGATGGTGTAGACGATAGTGGAGGCGCGCTGGCACTCCTTGATGGCGTCGTCGAGATAGGCGTGGCTCTGGTTGTCGTCGCCGTCGGAAATGAGGATCATGGCCTTGCGAACGGCCTCCTGCCCCCGCGCGACGTTGAGCATCTTGTCGCGGCAGGCGGAGTAGACGGCGTCGTAGAGGGCAGTCCCGCCGCCTGAGCGAAGAGCGTCAATGCCCTGGGTGAGCTGGTCGAGATTATTGGTCCAGTTCTGCTTGTAGTCCGGGGTGACGTCGAAGCCCATTACGAAGGCCCTGTCGGTACTGGGGCGGAGGGTCTGGAGCAGAAATGAGATTGAAGCCTGCTGTTCGAAGTGGAAGCGCTCGCGGATGGAGGTACTGGTGTCGATGAGGACACCGAGGCGGAGGGGCAGGTCGGTCTCCTGAGTGAAGCTGAAGACGCGCTCAGGGGCGAGCTGATTGTCGAGAAGGGCGAAGTCGCTTTCCTCCAGATTATTGATGAAGTGGCCGTGCTTGTCGGTGACGGCGAAGACGAGATCGACTTCATTGACCTGCTGCTGAATGGTGTACTGCGTTTTGCCGGTGTCGGATTGTGACTGGACCTTTGGCTGCTGGGTCTGAGTACTCGCCTGGCTCTGGGTCTTCGATTTCGAGTTGTCGGCCGGTTTGGTCTGGGCCAGAGCGGCAGAAAGAGAAAGCGCAAGCAACAGTAGAGTGCAGGAACGGAGACGGGTGGAGGTGCCGGACATCATTTTTCTAGAAAATAGTGTACATCGCGCCCTGTCCAGACGAGACGCGCCAGCCGCGCGAAGTGGCTGGCAGGCTTGGATTTCAGCGATTTACGGCGCGCATCCCTCCCTCGTCGTAACGCTCGCCAGCGGCCACGCCACGAGGGGCGATGGCGTCGATTTCCGCAAGGTCAGCCAGTGTGAATGAGACGGATTCGGCTGCGGCGTTTTCTTCTAAGTACCTGCGGCGCTTCGTTCCGGGGATGGGGACAAAGCCCTTACCTTGCGCCAGAACCCAAGCGAGCGCGAGTTGCGACGGGGTGCAGCCCTTTTTCGCGGCGAACTGCCGGATCTTCTCGACTAGAGCGAGATTCTTCTGGAAGTTTTCACCCTGAAAGCGCGGCGAGCGGGCGCGCCAGTCGTCAGGCGCGAGGTCGGAGGTCGACTTGATCTGTCCGGTGAGGAATCCGCGGCCGAGGGGCGAATAGGGCACGAAGCCTATACCAAGTTTTCGCAGGGTGGGGATGATTTCTTCTTCGGGATCGCGGCTCCATAGGGAGTATTCGGTCTGGAGCGCGCAAATGGGGTGCACGGCGTGGGCGCGGCGGATGGTTTCGACGGAGGCTTCCGACAGGCCGAGGTAACGGACCTTGCCGGCCTTGACCAGCTCGGCCATGGCGCCAACGGTTTCTTCGATGGGTGTGTTGGGGTCGATGCGGTGCTGGTAGTAAAGATCGATTGTGTCGATACCGAGTCGCCTGAGGCTGGCATCGCAGGCCTGGCGGACGTACTCAGGGCGTCCGCTGATGCCGTGACGGGTGCCGTCGGGGTCGCGGACGATGCCGAACTTGGTGGCGATGACGACCTTGTCGCGGTGAGGGCGGAGGGCCTTGCCGACGAGGATTTCGTTGGTCTGCGGGCCGTAGATGTCAGAAGTGTCAAAGAAGTTGATGCCGAGCTCAAGGGCGCGATGGATGGTGGCGATGGACTCGGATTCGTCGCGAGGGCCGTAGAACTCGGACATGCCCATACAGCCGAGTCCGATGGCGGAAACTTTAAGGCCCTGTGAACCCAAGGTGCGCTGTTGCATCAAGCGGAGTCTCCTTCAGGAAATGGGATTCAGAGAAACACGAATGGATGCTCGGGGACCGCAGGCAGATATGGCGTCAGGGGCCGACGTAGAGTTCGACGGGCGAGAAGCCGATGGTCTTGCTTGCGTCATCGACGCGCAGGAAGATGGGTGTTTTGCCGCCATTGATGTCAACGCCCATGACCACGCCGTTGCCTACAGACTTGGCGACGATGATTTTGTGCGACTTGATGACTCCGTAGTCGCTGGCCGGGCCCCAGTCCTTGGAGAAGTCGGCGAAGCTGTAGGCCGAGTACTGTTGCGGATGCTGCTGCCAGTTGGGGTCGTGGTTCCAGATGCCAAAGGCCTTTTCCAGATTGCCGGACTGGACGGTGTTGAGAAACACGTTGACGCGGTGGTCGGAGGGCCAGTGCCAGAGCTGCCAGGGCATGTCGAGGTAGAAGGAGATTCCACCGAAGAAGACGAGAACGGCAACAACGATGGCGGCGATGCCCAGGTTGCGGTTGCGACGCTCACGACGGGCGTTGAACTGGGGAGCATCCAGCAAAGTCATCGGCGGTATGGTTCCTTTCGAGAGGAGAACAGCTAGCCCCTTTATTTTGACACCGCGGAAAACATTTTGGTGCGGCTACCGGCTGTAACTTGTGTGGTCTTTTTCGGCGCGGCGCTCCAGAGCGAGCTGGATGAGGCGGTCGATGAGGTCCCTATATGGGACACCGGAGGCAGCCCAAAGCTTGGGATACATGCTGATGGAGGTGAATCCGGGCAGCGTGTTGATTTCATTTAGGTAGATGCGCTGGGATGGGCCGGGATCCATGAGGAAGTCGACGCGGGCCAGGCCGGAGCAATCGCAGGCGCGGAAGGCGGCGATGGCCATCTGCTGGATCTGCCGGGTCTGGGCCCTGGTGATTTTGGCGGGAATGATGAGGTCGGAGCCTTCGGTGAGGTACTTGGCCTCGTAGTCGTAGAACTCCTTGCCGGGGACGACTTCGCCGACGACGGAGGCCTGGGGGTGGTTGTTGCCGAGAATGGCGACTTCAAGCTCGCGGGCCTTGCCGGGCTTTCCTTTGGATGTGCGGCCTCCGACGGCCTGCTCAACGACGATTTTGCGGTCGTAGGAGGCGGCGAGATCGATGGCAGGCCGAAGCTCTTTGCGGTCGTGGGCCTTGGTGATTCCGACAGAAGAGCCGAGGTTGGCGGGTTTGACGAAGAGCGGGTAGCGAAGGGCGGACTCGATGGCGGCAATGGTTTTTTTCGGGCTGGATTCCCAGTCGGCACGGAGGAAGGCGACGTGTTTGGGGATGGGCAGCTTTGCGGCGGCGAAGAGGCGCTTCATCACATCCTTGTCCATACCGGTCGCGGAGCCGAGGACGCCGGAGCCGACGTAGGCGATTCCGGCCAACTCGAAGAGGCCCTGGATGGTGCCGTCTTCGCCGAAGGTTCCGTGAAGGACGGGAAAGATGACATCGAGGTTGAGGACCTGGTCGGCGCTGTGATGGGCAAGTGTGCTCGCGTGGGTTTCAAAGGGGACGAGTGTGCCGGTTTGCGTGGCGGATGGCACGGGCGGGACGATGACGGATTCGCCGCGGGCGAGGACGGCGGCAGCAGAGGTGATTTCGGGGTCTCCGGCGCGGAGATGGCGCGGTTGTGCGGGGGATTCTCCGGTGAGGAGACGCTCGGCGTCGGAGGCGGTGACCCAGCGACCAGCCTTGGTGATGCCGATGGGGATGACCTCATATCTTTCGCGGTCGATGGCATTGAGGACGGAGGCGGCGGAGAGCAGCGAGACTTCATGCTCGCCACTGCGGCCGCCAAAGAGGACGCCGATGCGGAGTTTTTTCATGGCCTAGACATTAGACACTGGTGTCGAGATATCTCTTCGGAACCTCGCATACTCACTTGATGCAGCGGATGCTACTTCGCAGAAGGTGGGATTGACCTGTCGAGGTCCGCCCATGAGACCAAGATAAACTTCTGGTCCTTGAGAAACTTCCGGAACTCAGGACTGCTCACCAGGTTGAGATCGTTTTGCCGCCACTGCGCGCCCCAATCCGGATGATTGAAGGTTGCGGCGCGAATCTCGGCGTCATCATAGGCGAGGTGGACGATCAACTCATAGGTGCCGGGCGGCAGCGGCGCGAGCATCTTTTCGTACGTCGCCAGCCACTGGTCTTTGCCTACGTTGTGGGTCATTTGCAGCACCTTGTCGATGGGCACGGTCTTTAGGTTGAATTCGGCGGGTAGTGGTGGGTTCATGGCGTCACTGGGCTCGCGGGTGAGCAACACGGGGATGTGATAGTGCCTGCCGGTTTCGAGATAAGTCTGAAAGAGCGGCTGAGTGCTAAAGAGCGTCCCCATGTGGCTGTCGAGGTGCGAGGGGTGGATGCCGGCGGCCTCGGCTTTGTCCACCTGCGCGCGAAGCTCGGTCTCGACGTCGGACATTTTCGCGTGCTGGTCCACGTATTCGGTGAGCAGAGGAAGATATCCGTCAGGGTCGCGGAGGCTGGAATTCATAGGCTGGGGCGACACCGGGCCCCACCGGTAAGAGGTCCAGTCGGCATTGAGGGTGAGGTGGATGCCGAGATCGGCGTTGGGATGGCTCTTCGCCCAGGCCGCGACCTCCGGGAACCAGGGGCACGGCACCATGATGCTGGCCGAGGTGACCCAGTGATGCTGGAAGGCGTCTTCGATGGCGTGGTTAACGGTGTGCATCATCCCGAAATCGTCGGCATGAATTACCAGCAGGCGCGAATTGGCGGGGTAACCCAGGCGTTCGGCGACGGTCTTCCCGTTCGGGTTCGGCGCGGTCTGCGCGACACATAAGGCTGAGGCAAAAACCAGGCTCACAGCCATGACAATGCGGAGCGTTTGACGTTTGAGCAAGAACACCCCCGGAAACGATGCCCAGTATACATGAGAGAAATCTGAATTCCCGGCGCTTCTCCCGACATCCTTGCGAGCTTACAAAATTTTCTTTCCGAAGGCGGAGGAGATGAGCTCGACGGCGAGGTCGGCGGTGCGGTTGTGTTCGTCGATGACGGGGTTGACCTCGACGATTTCGAAGCTGAGCATGCGTCCGTGGTCGGCAATGATTTCCATGGCGAGGTGGGCTTCGCGATAGGTGGCTCCGCCGCGGACGGGTGTGCCGACGCCGGGAGCGTCTTCGGGGTCGATCCAGTCCATGTCGAGCGAGATGTGGTAGCCGGCGGTGCCGCGTCCGGCGGCGCGCAGGGCTTCCTCCATAATGGTGCGCATGCCACGCTCGTCGATGTCGCGCATGGTGTAGACCTCGGTGATTCCGGCGCGGCGTATGTTTTCCTTTTCGGTGGCGTCGATGTCGCGGACGCCTATGATGACGATGTTTTCCGGCGCGACCTTGGGACTGAAGCCGAGGATGTTGGCGAGGGGCGCGGGGCCGAGTCCGGCGAGCGCGGCGAGCGGCATGCCGTGGACGTTGCCGCTGGGCGAGGTTTCCGGCGTGTTGAGGTCGGCGTGGGCGTCGATCCAGATGAGGCCGATGCGCTGATGCTGCTTGCGATAGAAGGCGGCGACGCCAGCGACGGTTCCAGCGGCGACGGAGTGGTCTCCACCGAGGATGACAGGGGTCATACCTTCTTCGAGCGCGTGCTCGACCATTTCGGCGGCCTTAGTGCATGTCTCGGTGATCTCACTGAGATAGCGGGCGTTGTGCTCGCCGATGTGTTTGGTTTCCGGGATGTCGACTTCGATGTTGCCGGCGTCGTTGACTTCATGGCCGAGGGCTTCAAGGCGCGCTTCGAGTCCGGCGACGCGGACGGCGGATGGGCCCATGTCGACGCCGCGGCGGGAGGCCCCGAGGTCGAGCGGGACGCCGATGACTTTGATTTTGCGCGGCGGCAGGGCCTGAACGCCTTTGCAGGATTTTTCGACAGCGACGGGTTCGATTGCTTTCGACATGGAAAGGCTCTCTATAATTTTAAGTTCTTTCTAAAAACTTGCTATTGAGTTTGCTTTACGGGTAAATGCGGTTGAGGGTTCGGGCGAAGGGGATGGTTTCGCGCACATGGTCGAGGCCGCAGATCCAGGCGACAGCGCGCTCGATGCCCATTCCGAAGCCGGAGTGCGGGACGGAGCCGTAACGGCGCAGGTCGAGGTACCACTGGAAGGCGTCGAGCGGGAGATTGTGCTGCTCGATGCGCTGCTTGAGCAGGTCGTACGAGGCGATGCGCTGCGAGCCGCCGATGATTTCGCCGTAGCCCTCGGGCGCGAGCACGTCGACGCAGAGGGCGTACTTCGGGTTGTCGGGGTCCGGCTCCATGTAGAAGGCCTTTACGTCGGCAGGATAGCGATGGACCATGACGGGACGGTCAAACTGCGATGAGATGTAGGTTTCATCGGGCGAGCCGAAGTCGTTGCCGTACTCGAAGGGATTTTCGAGGAGTCCCTTGGCGTGCGCGTCGTTGAGCATGGCGACGGCTTCGTCGTAGCGAAGGCGCGGGAACGGGGCCTTGATGGCTTCGAGCCTAGCGGTGTCGCGCTGGATGACCTTGAGGTCGGCAGCGCGGCGGGTGAGGACGCGCTCGACGATGAAGCTGAGGAACTGTTCAGCCAGTTCCATGAGGCCGTCCAAATCGCAAAAAGCAATTTCAGGCTCGACCATCCAGAATTCGGTGAGATGGCGGCGGGTCTTGGATTTTTCCGCGCGGAAAGTCGGGCCGAAGGAGTAGACCTTGCCGAGCGCGAGCGCGGTGCTTTCGATGTAAAGCTGGCCGCTCTGCGTGAGGTATGCTTCGTCGCCGAAGTAATCGACGGGAAAGAGCGTGCTGGTGCCTTCGCAGGCCGCGGGCGTGAGGATGGGCGGATCGGTGAGGACGAATCCACGGTCGTCGAAGAAGTCGCGCGCGGCCTTGATGATTTCGGCGCGAATGCGGAGGATGGCGGCCTGACGCGGGGTGCGTATCCAGAGATGGCGATGCTCCATGAGGAAGTCGGTGCCATGCTCTTTGAGCGAGATGGGAAAGGGTGTGTCTTCGGGCACGCGCTGGATGACCTGGATGTCTTCGACGTCGAGCTCGTAACCACCCGGAGCGCGCTTGTCGGCGCGAACCTTGCCGGTGACGATGACGCTGGATTCCTGGGTAAGGCCCTTGATGGTGTCGAAGACATCGGCGGGGACAGCGGCTTTGGGGACGATGCCCTGGATGGTTCCGGTGCCGTCGCGGAAGATGGGAAAGAGCAGCTTGCCGCTCTCGCGCAGGTTGTAGAGCCAACCGTGGATGGTGACACTGCGGCCTTCGTGTTCGCCGATTCCTGCGATGGTAGAGAGGGGTCTGGATTCTGTAACAGTGGTGGTTACGGATTCTGTCTTTGTTTCTTCAGTCATGCAATTCTCTAAAAGCCCTGAAATGCCTTTACCGTTTTTTCCGCGACAATCTCCGGCTCATCGCCGAAAGAGTAATGAATTTCAAGAACGCCAGCGGGGGTCTGCGGGGCGGTCCTGAGCCCGTCATAGACCTCGTTCCATAGGATGGTTCCTTCGCCGGGCCAAAGATGCTCGTCGCGTTCGCCATGGTTGTCGTGCAGGTGCGAGGAGCGGATGAGCGGCTTCAGCTCGGTGAGCGCGGCGGCAATTCCTTCCCCCAGATGCGCATGGCCAACGTCCAAGCATACGCCGATATTGCGGAAGTGTCCGGCGCGGAGGACTTCGAGGATGTTGGTGGGACGGGTAACCTCACCCTGAAGGTTCTCGATCAGCAGCTTGACACCGAGAGGGTTGGCAAAGGCATGAAGGTGTTCAAGCGCGGTGATGCAATATTCAAGGGCGCGGGGCGTCCAGGTGTCTTCGCGATCGCCGAGGTGAATGACCAGGAACTGGAAGGGGATTTGCTCGGCGACTTCGAGGGCGCGCTTGATCTCGTCCATGGCGCTGATGCGGCGAGACTTTTCCGGGTGGATGACGTTCACGGAGGGAGCGCCGGCGCGGCCCATCTCGTGGTCAGGAAACAGTGGCGCATGCATGGAGAAGGCCTGCACGGTGTTGGAGTGAAACCAGGAGGCGAGCTCGTGGACTTCGGAACGGTTGGTGTAGTCGAAGTGCTGACGCGCGGCAAAGAGCTCAACGCCCTGCGCCCCGGCCTTCTGGAATGTGTCCAGCAATCCAGGGTGAAGACGATGGCGTAGAAAGACGTGAGAGGAAATGACCTTCAACATTCTGTCGGATCCGGTACTGCGACTGCTGGTTCTATCTTCTCAGGATTGTGGGCGTTGTTGCACGCGACCGGGCTGGGGTAGACGGCTGGTAACCTCCGAGACGCTGTTGCCGGGATGAGCTATTTGTGGGCAGCTGAGGTGACGTCGACGTGGGGGACGTAGTTCTTGTATTGGGTATCGAGGAGGCCGAGGTTACGGGCGAATCCGAGCTTGGCGAGGTTGAACTGATAGACGCTGTTGACATATTGCGCTTGCGCCTGCGCAAGGGTGGACTGGGCTTCGGCGACGGGAAGATTGTCGTCAACGCCTGCTGTGAAGCGCTGGGTAGCCTGATCGAGCGCTGTGGAGGCGAGGTCAACGTTGCTCCTGGAGACCTGGACCAGCTGCTTCGTGGTCTGGATATCGAGAAGGCTGTCGCGGAGTTGCTGGCTGATTTTGTCAACGAGATCGTTCATCTCGGACTGGAGCTCATTGATCTGGGCCCTGGCGACATCGGCATCGCCGCGAAATTTGGCCTCGTGAAAGATGGGAATGTTGAGCGTGCCCATTGCCTGGAAGGTGTCATGGTAGACGAGGCCGGTGACGCCGGTGATGCCATAGTTTCCGCTGAATGAGAGGCTGGGATAGCGCTCGTGTTTAATGGCGCGAGCCTCCAAGGTGGCAGCGACAATCTGCTGTTTGAGCCCCTGATAGTCCTGTCGGTCGGCGAAGGCCTGCGCGCGCGCCTGTTCGATACTCATGACGGAAAGGTCAGAGTAAGGCGAGGCGTCGGTAAGCTGGATTTGCTGCGCGGGGTCAAGGCCGATCTGGCGATTGAGGGCGATTTTGTCTTTGGCGAGGGTGTTCTCGGCAGTGATGACGGCCTGCTGCTGCGCCTGGTACTGCACGCGGGCCCGCAGCTCGTCGATATTAGGTGCAGTCCCGGCGAGATGTTCCTCATGAGCCTGATAGAGCAACCGCTTGTCGGTGTTCAGGAGCGAGCGGGCGTAGTCGACCTGGGACGAGTCGGCGAGGATGCGGAGATAGGAACTCGCCACATCAAGGACGACGAGGCCGAGGGATGACTCCTTGTTGGAGTAGGCAGCGCGCTCGTCGGCTTTGCCGGCGCGCCAGGCGTCCCACCCGGACCAGGTGAAGAGAGCCTGCGAGAGCTTGACCTCGCCGATCTGGGAGTTAACCTTGGTGACGAGCGGAAATGAGTAGGCTTCGCTGGGCGAGTATCCAAATTCGGTGATGAGCGAAGGCCGGAAGCCGATGGCTTCGAGATTGATCTGGTGCAAGCCGACCTCGCCGTGCACGGTGACGTTTGGCAGCAGGTAGTTCTCGAGCTGGAGCTTTTGCGCCTGGGCCGATTGCTGGTTGTAACGGGCGAGGTTAAGCGCGAGGTTGTGCTGGATGCCGAGATCGATGGCGTCATTCAGCGAAAGATGGCGGACTCCAGGTGTGAACGGCACTGCCTGGATGCTACCGACATAGGCGTTCTCAGCCGAATTGTCCGGGTTTGACTGTGCCAGAGCGGGCATGCACACGAGCGCTGCGGCCAGCGCCAGATGGATCCAATACCTCATGCGTAAGAAAACGATACTCCTATTAGATTTTCATGGAGCGGATCGGTTGCCAAATAAATAGCCAGAGCCGACCAGCGAAGGAGGGGTCAGGTCGCACGCTGTCGCAAACGTGTCAGCTAAAAGGCGGTAAGCGAGCCTGGAACGGTATCAAATTTTTGTTAATTGTGCTGATGACTCGCTCAGATTGAGGTCGGAGAGGGATTCGAGCCAGAGAATCTGATGGTTGAAGACGCGGCCGAAGTGCCGGGCGATGGCGTTGATGGCGTTCTGCATGGTTGGTGGCGGGTAGAGGGGATTGCCCGGGTCTGAGGTGGAGCTTGCGGAGCTGGCCTCGAGCTCAAGGCTGGTGACAGTGCGGTCGCTGATGCCGCAGGGAACGATGAGGTCGAAGTCGCGCAGGTCGGTGGTGACGTTGAGAGCGAATCCGTGGGAGGTGATTCCGCGTGAAATGTGGACGCCGATGGCAGCGATTTTTTTCTCCGGAATGGAGCCGCCAGGGATGGTCCAGACGCCGGTTCGTCCGGCGATCCGCTGGGCGGGAACGCCGAAGCCGCCGCAGGCGCGGATGAGGGCTTCTTCAAGGTGACGGACGTAATCGACGGCGCCGAGTCGAGGGGTGAAGCTATGGAGATCGATGATGGGGTAGCCGACGAGCTGACCGGGGCCGTGATAAGTAACGTCGCCTCCGCGGTTGATTTCGTGGACCTCGACGCCACGGTGGGCGAGAAAATCATCAGACGCCAGGATGTTGTTGCGACTAGAGTTACGGCCGAGGGTAAGGACAGGAGGATGCTCGAGGAGCAGGAGGGTGTTAGCGATGCGGCCTGCATGGCGGGCCTCGACGAGCTGTTGCTGAAGGGTGAGCGCGGAGGCGTAGTCGATTCGGCCAAGATGGATGAGGTTGAGGACCATTTGCGGTGCCAGCAAACAAAAGTGTGGTGCAGGGCTTGCCCTTAGAGTCTCTTTTGAACATCATAGCCTTGGATTCAGAAGGTCGTTCTGTCTGGGTTGCAGTTGCGTTCGCTTTGGAGCACGAAAGGGCTTCGGCCGGTGTCACTATATTGTCTGGAGAGCGGTATGAAGATGGAGTTGATTGACCGAACGATGCGGGGAGTTCTGATTTGTCTTCTGGCCGCCGGGCTTCCAGCGCTAGCGCAAAATAGCTCCCAGCAGCGCCCGAGCACGCGACCCGCGCCGAGTCAACCGGCTGGAAAGCCGCAGCATGGGGGACAGAAGCCGGCCGGGAGGCCGGGTGGAGGTCACGGCGGCCAGCCGCCAAAGCCGAACCCGGCACCGACGCCACTGCCACAGCCGCCATCGAGGCCTGTACCGAAGCCGCTGCCACAGCCGCCGCCGAAGCCGGGACCCCGTCCTCCTGCGCATCGTCCGCCGCAGTGGGGACGGCCACCGGCGGTCCGGCCCCCATACCATTTCCGGCCGAATGACTGGGCCTATCTGCACCGGTATTATTCGAGAAACCTGATTTATATCAACCGGTCAACGCGCCCGGTGTTCGTGGTTGGAGGGTTCTTCCCGTACACATATATTCAGTACATCACTCCGCTTCCGCCGAACGTATATTCCTATCTGCCGCCGCCACCACCGGGATACCGGATGGGTTATTGTCAGGGCTATGTGGTGGTCTATGATCCGGTGACGTACTACATCGTGAATGTGATCAATCTGTTGCAGTGACGGCCGGCTAATGCTGGAATGCGACCGAGGCTGGCGCCGGCCAGCGTCGGTTGTGCATCCAGGCGAACGGCAGATGTGTTCTCTCCCCCCGCTTGCGCATCGCCTTTTATACAAGCGGCTGCGCCGCCGTTCCCGGCAGGCCTGCAAGTTATTCATTCATATATCGAACGAGGTGGTATTTGGATGGTTACCTTTTTGCAGAAAGGAACATAACTAAACAATCGCAAGTGCGGGAATGTGTGCTATTTTGTAGTGGGCCTAAGTCCAGATTCGCGCGGATCCGCAGTGTTTCAATTGGTTTTGCGGGATGACATCAGCATTCCGAAGCGAATGTCGAAGTGCCAGGAGACGTACATGTTCGACCGTCGTTATCTAAATCTAAAGGGATTATTGCTTGTCGGTCTCGCGCTGTCACTTGGTGGATGCGACAGCCCAACCCTGGTTTCCATTACCATTACTCCGACCGTTCAGTACTTTAGTTGGAGCGCCAGCGGGGGTTTGTCGACCCAATTTACCGCTATCGGGACCTTTGACCAGGGAAATCACCCTAAGACCACACAGGACATCACGAATGAGGTGACCTGGAAGTCGAACGCTCCGCAAGTTGCAACGGTCAGTTCCACGGGCCTCGTGACCACCACTGGCACTGCTTATGGCGGATCAAACATTACAGCCAGCATGAACGGATTCACTGGTCTGATTATCGCCAACGCCACTGCCGACGTTTGCCCGCCGGGCCAGGTAGCGAGCAGCACAGGATGCTCCACTTCCACCACATCTGGGATCCGCACCGCGAGGTGAGGAACTCTGCAATATGAACATGAAGAAGCCGCTCATTCGAGTGGCTTTTCTCTTTGGTGATGATGTATGGCGCGTTGATCTTAGACGTTGATGGCCATGCCTTCGACGCTGGAGAAGGCATCGAGCATGGCTTCGGCGATAGTCGGATGGGCGTGGATGGTGAACATCATGTCCTCGACGGTGGCTTCCAACTCCATAGCAGTGACTGCCTCGGCAATAAGTTCCGTGGCCTGCGGGCCGATGATGTGGACGCCGAGGATTTCTCCGTACCTAGCGTCGGCGACGACCTTGATGAAACCCTCGTGCGAGTCAATGATGGACGCTTTGGAGTTGCCAACGAAGGGGAACTTGCCGACCTTTATCTGCATCCCGTTCTCTTTGGCCTGGGCTTCAGTAAGGCCGACACTGCCTATTTGCGGCTCCGTGTAAGTGCAGGCAGGAATGCGGTTACGGCGGACGGGGCGGGCATACTTGCCGGCAATCTTTGCAGCGACGACCAGGCCGGCCATGGCGCCGACGTGGGCGAGCTGCGGGAGGCCGGCGACGATGTCTCCGATGGCGTAGATGCCGGGCTCGTCGGTCTGCATGTATTCGTTGACCTTGATGAAGCCGCGGTCGGGTTGGATTTTGGTCTTCTCAAGGCCGATGCCTTCGGTGCGGGGCGCGCGACCAACGGCGATGAGAACCTTCTCAGCTTCCTTGACGACCTGCTTGCCGTCGGATGCGGTGAAGGTGACCTTGACCCCGGACTTGGTGGTTTCGACCTTCCCGACGTTGGCTCCAGTGTGGATGTCGATGCCGCGCTTTTTGAAGCTGCGTGCGAGCTCCTTGCTGACGTCCTCGTCTTCGTTGGGTACGACGCGCGGGAGGTACTCGAGCACGGTGATTTCAGAGCCGAAGCTGCGGAAGATGGAAGCGAATTCGACGCCTACGGCCCCGGAGCCGACGATAATGAGAGATTTGGGGATCGAGTCGATGGAGAGGATCTCAATGTTGGTGAGGATGTTGCCTCCGGGCTTGATGCCGGGGAGCAATCGGGCGCTGGATCCGGTGGCGAGGATGATGTTCTTTGCCTTCACAGTCTCCTTCTTGCCACTATTGTCGACCTCGACGGAGTGGACGCCGGATTTTGCCGGACCGGTGAGCTTACCGAAGCCGGGGATGACGGTGACCTTGTTCTTGCGCATCAGGAAGTCGAGGCCCTTGGTGTGCTTGGCGACGATGGCGCTCTTGCGGTCGAGGATTTTTTTCCAGTTGAGCTTGCCTGCGCCGATGCCGTCGATGCCGTAGTCCTCGGCGTGCTTGAGGTGGTCGTAGACCTCAGCGTTGAAAAGCAGGGACTTAGTGGGAATGCAGCCGACGTGAAGGCAGGTGCCGCCGAGCTTGCTGTCCTTCTCGATAAGGGCGGTTTTGAGGCCGTATTGTCCGGCGCGGATGGCGGCGGTATATCCGGCGGGGCCACTGCCGATGATGGCTACGTCGTAGATCGTGTCTGCCAAAGTGTTACTCCGTTCTAGATGATGACCAAACTCCTTATTGTAGAGCACGCAGAGAGGGGTTTGGATTCATGCGGGGCGGTGAGGCCGAGGCGAAAGCAGGCGTGAAGGGTGGATTGGTGCGGGTTGCGAGCTATGCGGAACGAGGAATTACGGAAAGGCGGAGCGGAGGCATGTGCTAAAATTTTAACTAAACGGTTAATTAATATGTCAGAGGTTCGAAAATATCTCCGATCGGAAAGGACACGTCAGAGAATTCTGAAGGCGGCGATTGCCGAATTCAGCGAGCGGGGGCTGGCGGGCGCGCGTATCGGGTCGATTGGGGTGACGGCGCGCGTGAACAAGGCGCTGCTCTATTACTACTTTCACGACAAAGAGGCGCTGTACGCAGCGGCTCTGGAAGAGGTTGCAGGCAAGGTGGCGGAGAATGCGCTGGCGGTGCTGGAGATGGATTGCAGCGCCGGTGAGCGGATGTTGCGCTTTGCCCTGTTGCACTTTGACCGGGTGGTCGGGCAGCGGGCCTTCCAGTCGCTGATGCAGCAGGAGATGGTGCGTTTTCACGAGGGGCGCGGCGGCGCCATACACATCCTGGCCAGGAAGGCCTTTGGCCCGATGTTTGTGCATGTGCAGGCTGTGGCGCGGGAGGGCATCGAAAGCGCTGAGTTGTGCAACGTTGACTGGATGCAGATGGTGTACGCGGCGCTGGGCGCCAACGTGTTCTATATGCTGAGTGCGCCTATGGTACGGCTGTTTTCTGGCACCGACCCGCTGGAGCCTGCGGCAATTGCGACGCGGCGCACAGCGGCGATCGAGTTTTTAGGCAACGCTATCTTTGTGGACCGGAGACGGGGCGCGCGGCTGGCCAAAAAGGTGCTGGCTGCCATACCGATGCCGGATGGCGCATTGCGGGAGAAGAAGACGGCATGAAGGCACGCAACGGAATCTTCATACTGATGGGCGTGATATTGCTGGTCGCGCTGGGCATTTATTACTTCACGACCAACCACTCGACCGAGCTGCAACTGGTGGGCACGGTGGACGCAAATGAAGTAATCGTAAGCTCGCGGGTGCAGGGACAGATCGAGTCGCTCGATGTGGACGAGGGCCAGCGCGTGACGAAAGGACAGCTGGTGGCGACGATTGCCAGTCAGGACCTGGCCTTTGCACACAATGCGGCTGAGGCGACGGCGCAAAGCGACCTGTACAAATTGGACCAGGCGCGCGCAACGGCGCTGCAGACGGAGAAGAACACCGAGAGCGAAGTTGCCACGGCGGAAGCGCAGGTCCGCGTGGCGAAGGCCCAACTGGCCGAGGCGATTGCGCAATACAACCACCAGAGAGCCGACACGAGCCGTGCCGTGGCGCTGGCGAATGCAGGAGTAAACAGCGAGCAGACGCGCGAGGAAATGGTGACTGCCCTGAATGCGGACAGAGCTGCGGTCCAGTCTGCGCGCGACAACGTGTCGGCGCAGGAGGCGTCACTGAGGACGGCGCGGGCGAATCTGCTGCAGGCGAAGGCGATGCTGGCGGCGGCGGAAGCGTCGCGCGCGGATGTGCGCAGCGCACAGGCACTGGCGAATCAGGCCCAGGTGCAGCTGGGTTATGCGCGGATTATCTCTCCGGTAACGGGCGTGGTGGATGTGCGGGCGGCGCTTCAGGGGGAGGTGGTCGCGCCGACGACTCCAATTGTGACGATTGTCGATCTCTCGCAGACGTGGGTCTACGCGCCGCTGCCCGAGACCTATGCGGACGCTGTCAAGCTGGGCGACAAGCTGCGCGTGGTGATGCCGAGCGGCGGCACGGTTTGGGGCACGGTGATTGCGAAGGCGGCGCTGGCGGACTTTGCGACGCAGCGCGACGTGAGCCGACGGAAGCGGGACATCAAGACGGTGCAGTTGAAGCTGCTGATTCCGAATCCAGGAATGGAGTACGTTCCGGGTATGACGGCGGATGTGTACATCCCGGAAAGCAGGCTGGTGAAGCAGTGAATGAGCAGACGGCCAAACCAACACCGGCGATCGCAGTGGAGAACATCGTGAAGCGCTACGGCGACTTTGAGGCGGTGAGCGGCGTGAGCTTTGAAGTTGCGGATGGTGAGATCTTCGGGCTTCTGGGACCGAACGGCGCGGGCAAATCGACGTTGATCCGCATGATGACGACACTGATTCCGGTGACGGCGGGGCGGGCGCTGATTGCCGGGCATGATGTGATGCGCGAGCCGAATGCGGTCCGGCGGATGATCGGAGTGATTCCTCAGGCGTTGACCAGCGATATCGACTTGACGGTGGAGGAAAACCTATCGATTTACGCCAAGCTGTACGGCGTGCCGCGCGCGCAGCGGGAGCGGAACATTGCAGAATTGCTGGAGGCTGTGGACCTGACGAAGTGGAGAGATGCGCAGACCAAGACGCTCTCCGGTGGTATGCGGCGGCGGCTGGAGATTGCGCGGGGGCTGGTGCACAGTCCTAAGATTTTCTTTCTGGATGAGCCGACAACGGGGCTTGATCCGGTGTCCCGCGTGGCGGTGTGGGAGATGCTGGACAAGCTGCGCGCGAGCATGAAGCTGACGATTCTGATTACGACGCACTACATGGAAGAGGCGGACAACCTGTGCGACCGGATCGCGATTGTGGATCACGGCAAGCTGGTGGCGCTGGACTCTCCGCTGGGGCTGAAGGCGAGCGTGCCGGGGTCGAGTGTAATTGAGGTCCGTTTTGGAGGCGATGGAAGAGAGCGCGAAGAGCAGCTGAGGAAGCTGGTCGGCGTAACGGGTGTCGAGTCGCACGGGCCGGGAACATACCGCATCAGGTCTGACAATGGTTCGCTGACGACGACGCAGCTTGTGGAGCTGGCGGTGTCGAATAGTGATCCGATTAAGACGCTGAGCGTGCAGAACACAACGCTGGATGATGTTTTTGTTTATTATACGGGGCGGCAGCTGCGCGATGAGCAGGTGAAAGCGCCGAGCTTTGTGATGCCGCCTCGTCCGGGATTGCAGCCATGAACCGAATGATGGCGATTGTGGAACGCGAGCTGCGGAAGTTTTTCCGCTCACCTGCGCTGATGCTGATGTCGACGATGCTGCCACTGGTACAGCTGGTGATTCTTGGCAATGCATTTGGCGGAAAGATTACGAATGCGCGCGTGGGCGTGGTGGATCATGACCACGGCGAGGAAGCGGTGAAGGTGCATGAGGCGTTTACCGCGATTGCCTCCAACCTACGCACGTTCGTCACGATTCCTTACAGCAACGAGGAACAAGCGAAGAGCGATGTTCGGACGGGAAAGATAGATGCGGCGGTGATTATTCCGGCGCAGTACTCGCGGCGGGTGCTGGCGGGAGATTCGCCGCAGATCGGCCTGGTGGTAGACAACTCAGACCAGTTTGTAAGCGGCAGCCTTGAGACTGAGATGCAGTCGCTGGTGGATGCACTGAATGCTCCGGTCATCCAACCCAAGGTGGTGAAGCAAATCACGCTGGAGATTGTAGAGCTGTATCCGTACGTGGCGTACATGAAATTTCTGCTTGCCGGCTCCATTGTGCTGGCGATGTATGTCTCGGTCATGATTGGCGGCGGGATGTTGTATATCGACGACAAGGCGCGCGGGGTGCATGAGGGCTATCTGGTAACTCCGATTACGAAGTGGGAGCTCGTCCTGGGGCTCAACGTCGCGGGCGCGATCAAGGCGGTGCTCTCCGGCGTGAGTCTGACGGTGATCGGCTCGCTGCTGGCGGGGCTGGGGATCATCTTTCATCCGGGAATTGTTGTGCCGCTTGCGTTGCTGATCGTCGCGACATCAATCGCATTCAACGGAATGATGTTCCTGCTGATGGTGCGGGTGGATGATCCGCTGGTGCCGCGCGCGATGTTCGGTGTGCTGAACACGCTGCTGTTTTTCCCGAGCGGCGCGATTTATCCGATCGAGGCGTTTCCGAAGTGGCTGCGCGCGATTGCGATTGTGGATCCGTTTACGTATGCAGTGCACGGGCTGAAGGCAATCCTCATCAAGGACGGAGGCCTTGTGGCGATCAAGTCTGATCTGCTGTTTCTGCTGGCTTTCGGGTTTGGATCGCTGCTGGTTGCGACGCCGCTCTTCCGGCGGACCTTGTAGAGAGGTCATTCGCTGCGGAGCGCCTGCATGGGATCAACGGAAGCAGCGCGGCGAGCCGGAAGCGCTGAAGCGGCAATTGCGAGCGCAAAGACGACACATGTGGCGATGACCATGACGAGCGGATCGAAGGGACTGACGGCGAAGAGCATAGAGCGCAGGAGGCTGGACGCAGCCAGCGACCCGGCCAGGCCGAGAATGCAACCGACGAGGGCAAGCCTGAGCCCGGACATCAGAATGAGGCGGACAATCCCCGACTGCTGAGAGCCGAGCGCCATGCGAATGGCCATCTCCTGAACGCGCGAGGCGACCGAGAAGGCGATGACACTGTAAATACCGAGGACAGCGAGCAGGAGCGCAGCGAGAGCGAAGGCGGAGATCATAAAGGTATTGAAGCGGCGGGGCGCTTCGCTGGCAGAAACCACCTGCTCCATGGTTTCCAGGTGGGTCAGAGCCAAGAGCGGATCGATGGAGCGGACTGTGGCGCGCACGGCGTTTTCCATCTGTTCAGGTGGCAAATCAGAGCGCAGGACAATGTATCCGAAGTTGCCATTCAGGTCTGTAGGTAAGCCCAAAGCGCCATAGTCTTTTTCAACCTGTGCCAGGGGGAAATAAAACTGCTCGCCCGCGTTCGAATCAGGCGCGCTCAGCTTTGCGTCTGCCACTACTCCAATGATGCTCATCCACGGCGTATTCTGGCCGTGGGTACCGAAACGGATTCGTTTTCCGATCGGATTCTCATTCGGCCAGTAGTGCTGTGCAAACTCCTGGTTGACGATCGTGACGAGCCGGCTATCCACGTTGTCGGCTTCGGTGAACAGGCGTCCGCGCAGGAGCGGCATGCCGATTGCGCGAAAATAATCGCCCATGATCAGCACAGGGGCGGCGTAGGTCTGATCGGGCCCGCGAGGGTCGGTGTAATCTTCGGGAACAAAAGACCAGAGTCCGCTTTTTCCCATGGTGGGCAGAGTGCTGGTAAGGCCGACAGACTTCACCGCGGGCAGCTGCCGGAGCTTCAGCAGAAGTTCCTTGTTGAATGCGTCTACCTGGGCCTGGGAAGAGTATTGCCTGCGAGGCAGATTGTATCCGGCTGCTGTTACATGATCGGGCTGAAATCCCAGATCGGCCTTGCTCATCTTCTGGAAGCTGCGCAGCAGCAGGCCGGAAGCTGTGAGCAGAGTAAGCGCCACGGCGATCTCCATTACCACCAGCATGGACCGCAGACGAGTATGATTGCCGCCTGCCGAGCCGCTGCGGCCGCCTTCCTTGAGCGAGGCATTTACATTTGTGCGCAGCGCAGCAAATGCCGGAGCGAGTCCGCAAAGCGCACCAGTCGAGACAGCGAGAACCAATGCAAAGCCGGCGACGGTCCAGTTGAGGGAGATATCGCTGATGCGGGGCAGCGTGGCCGGGAGCAGACCACGGCCGTACATGATTGTCACGGCTGCCAATCCGATACCGATCAGCCCGCCTGCCAGGCTCAACAGGAGGCTCTCAAAAATGGACTGCCGCAACAGGGCGGCTGCTGACGCACCCAAGGCCCGGCGGACGGCAATTTCCCGTTGTCTGCGGATGGCCCTTACCAGCAGCAGTCCCGCAAGATTGGCGCACGCAATGAGCAGAACAACGGCAACAGCGAAAAACAATGTGCGGATGAGCGGCCGTGCCTGCTGGACTGTGATCTGCCTCAAGGGGTGAACCACCGCCCTGATGTGAAAATTGGCGAATTGCGGCGGGAAGTTGTGCATTGTCTGCAGCGCGACATGCTGGGCGTCGGACTGTGCCTCTGACGTAGTAATGCCCGGCTTCAACCGGCCCACCATATACAGATACCAGCTCGCCTGGGATTCTCCGGTAAGCTCTGCCGGGGTAAAGCTCATCGGCACCCACAGCTCGCAACGCTCCAACTGCCCCGGCACAAGAGGAAACTCGAAGCTTCTCGGCATAATGCCGATGACAACGTAAGGTCTGCGATCAAGCAGGATCTTCGAGCCCAGTACCCGCGGGTTTCCATTGAAGCGGCTTCTCCAAGTGGAGTAGCTAAGGACTGCGACGGGGGCGTCTTGCCTGTCTTCCTGCGCGGTAAAGACGCGGCCTATCAAGGGGGAAACTCCAAGAGCGGAGAAGACGCCAGGGGTCATGCGGGCTGCATCAATGTGGGCCGGCATTCCTATGCCGGAGAGCTCAAAGGTCTTGTGGCTGTAACCTCCGAGCTCCGTAAAGGAGTGCGTGTCGCGGGTGTAGGCAATGATTTCAGGCCCTGTCACCGGGCCTGCGCCGTGACTGCCCAAACTCGTTCCACTCACCTGATCGCCAAGGGTGACAAGACGGTCCGAATTGGGGAACGGCAGAGGGCGAAGCAGAACACCGTCGACGATGGAAAAAATTGCGGTCGTCGCCCCGATGGCGAATGCCAGCATCAGCACGGCTGTGGTTGCGAATCCGGGTGAATTACTCAGCTGCCGGAGAGCCAGTTTTAAATCGGAAAACAACGGCTGTATACGCTCCTGAAAGACGGCGCGGTCTCCCTGCTTTCAACCTGCATCCATGCAACTCTTCTACACTAATTCACGAAAACGGGGGCTGAGAATCTTTGTTTACGGTCATATTTGCGGCGAGCAGGGGCAATGGGAGCAAGGTTTTGATGGACGACGGCCGGGACATGGCCGGATGGCCGCTACTAGTGAGCGCCGCCGGGTGCGCGTATCGTGGTAGTCCAGTCCGGGTAATCAAATCCGGCGGTTCCGGTCCGGACAATGCATAGAGCGATAGCGCCGGGAGGATAGGGACGATGAAAAACAAGCGTATCTGGATTGTTCTTGGGGCGATTGTGGCAGTGCTGCTGGTTGGATTACTGGTGCTTGAGCACTTCCTGGATGCTGATACTTATCGGGGACGGATTGAGGCGGCTCTATCTGACGCGCTGGGACGCCAGGTGCAACTGGGACATCTGAGTTTCTCGATCTTCTCGGGGAGCCTGTCGGCGTCGAGCCCTTCCATTGCCGATGATCCAGCCTTCAGCAATCAACCGTTCCTGACGGCTGAGGACATTCGGATTGGAGTGGAGACGTGGCCACTGGTGTTTGACCATCAGCTGCACGTTACGGGTCTTACCGTCGACCAGCCGAAGATCACGTTGCTGCGGCGGGCGGACGGCGTATGGAACTATTCGAGCCTGGGAGGCAAGAAAGAAGCGAGCACATCCGGGAGCGCGGCGGGAGCGGCCGGCAGCAGCCTGCTGCCGAACCTGACGGTGAGCCGGTTGGACATCAAGAACGGGACACTGACAGTTGGAACCTTGCCCGCGCAGGGGCAACCACACGTTTACAACGATGTGAATGTGACAGCACGGAATTTCTCGTTCTTAAATGCTTTTCCGTTCACGGTGGGCTGCAAACTGCCGGGCGGCGGAACGATGGACATCAGCGGCAACGCGGGACCCCTGAATCAGCAGGACGCATCCCTGACTCCTTTTACGGCGCAGGTAACGCTGAAGAATGCGGACCTGGCGCAGGAGCTTTTGGGGTCGAGCCAAGGGATAGCGGGAGTGGCGGATCTCGACGCGAAGGTCGTCTCGACTGGAGGAGTGGCGGATGCGAACGGCAAGCTACAGGTGTCGAAGGTGAAACTGGCCGCAAATGGAACGCCGTCGACCGAGCCGGTGAATCTGGATTTTTCGGTTGAGCAGGACCTCAGGTCGCTTTCCGGGAAGATTACGAAGGCCAATTTGCAGATCGGCCAGGCCGCAGCGGCGATTACGGGAACGTATCGTTCTGAGGGGAACACGACCACGATGGACGTGAACGCCAACGGGCAGAACATGCCGATTGACGCATTGGTGGCGTTTCTGCCGTCGTTGGGAATCCAGCTGCCTTCAGGATCGCGCCTGCAGGGAGGCACGTTGACAACGACGCTGAACATCAACGGGCCGGTGGCAACGCCAGTGATCAGCGGGCCGGCACGGATCAGCAATACGCAACTGGCAGGCTTTGATCTGGGGCAGAAGCTGGCGGGCATAGCAGCATTAGGCGGGGCGAAGACGGGGTCGGATACGACGATTCAGGTGCTGAGTACAGACCTCCGCTATGGGCCTGAGGGGACACAGACGAACAACCTGACCGCGGTGGTGTCAGGGCTGGGCGCGGCGACGGGCAATGGTTCGATCAGCCCAAACGGGGCACTGAATTACCACCTGCGGGTGAAGCTGGCTTCCAACGGGGTTGGCGGCGTTGCTACCGAGGCGATGAGCCTGCTGCCGGGAGCGCTGGGGTCATCGGCGGGCCAGACGATGAAGAATGGGATTCCGGTGGCGATTACCGGTACGACGTCTCACCCGATTTTTACTCCGGAGGTGGGTCAGATGCTTGAGAGCAGCGGCCAGAAGGGGGCAGCACAGCAGAAGAATTCCCTGGGGAAGACGCTGGGAGGATTACTGGGCCACTAAGCAGGGCTCGGGCGCTGTCTGCGGATCAGAGCTGAGGCCAGGCAGGTCAGAACCGGGGATTTACAGTGATCGGCATTGATACAAGCGTAATCAGCGGGAAATCGAGTTTTCGCCATATCTACTAGCTATGTCGAGCGCCAGAACCTTGCCATGCGGATGTCGATGCGTCGCTTCACGCGCTTAACAAATGGATTCTCGAAGAAGGTCGAGAACCATGAGCATATGCTGGCGATCTACTTCCTGTACTACAACTTCTGCCGTGTTCACAAAACCTTGCGTGTGACTCCGGCGATGGAAGCAGGTATCTCCGATCACATCTGGACTGTCGAAGAATTGGTAAAACTGATGGAGCCGAAGTCTATTCTGGATGGTATTCTTCGCATAGCTTAAGGTTGACATTCTGGAGTCCGATAGGTAGCTTTGAGCGTCTAAGGAATTGAGAATGTCTCCAGAAAACACAATCCGGTTAGCATTGCTCCAGTCAGCTCCGTTAGATTCCTGGATAGCTCTTTCAGAGGACGAGACTAGGATAGTAGCTGTGGGGAAAACTTACGCCGAAGTATGCGAATCGAGTGACGCTGCTGGTGAGAAAGACCCTTTGATTATTAAGACTCCATCTGAGTGGGAACCCATTTCCGTTAGCGCACAGTGAAAGTCCCCTATAAAGTTCAACCAGATCGGTTCGGCTCTCACATTTACAGTGCATTGCTGAGCGTAAGCATTGCGCTCCCCGTGCCTAATGCGCCACGCACCAAGCGTTTTGAAGCCATCATCGATTCTGGGGCTACGCGGTGCATGTTTCACGCGGATATCGCTCGATTCCTCGGAATCGACCTAAAGTCAGGAACGATGGAAATGACTTCGGGAATTTCTGGCCCACGTGAGACTTGGGTACATCCAATCACGCTGTATATACCCGGCGGGGCGACGACTATCCATGCAGCGTTTATGGAGAACTTGCCAATCGGCGGCCTTCTCGGCATGAATGGGTTCTTTGAACATTTTGTGGTGACGTTCATCCATTCCGCTCGGCTCTGCGAAATTGAGAGAATCCAAACCGGAATGGCTTAACAGAGCTTGTGGATTCAAACTGACCCCTACCGATTTACCACCGGATGCTCACCGAGTGCGACATTTCTAGTATTCTGCAAAATTCAGAGTTGTAGCCGGTTCGCTGGTGACTTGTTCAGCGGAACTGAATGGTAGCGGGGTGCGTATAGCTATCCATGAGCTATGCGGCAGCCATGACGTGGGAGTTCGACGGGTTCCAGCTCGTGCGGACGCGTCCGCGGAACGCCGCCGGAGACCGGATGGGCTGCGCGGTGCTGCGGGAGGAGTCTCCACGAGGGCGGAAGCCAACGGCAGGAGCGCTGCCTGGCCACGGTGGTGCGATAGCAGGGGCAGAACGATTACGAGGCACGGAGCGCGGATTGGAAGCCGATTGGCAGGTCGTAGTGCAGCGTTGCCTGGATGGCGACTCGGGCGCATGGACCGAGCTGGTCAAGGCGCATCATCGCCGGGTGTACGCGCTGTGTTACCGCTTCACGGGCTCGCCGCATGATGCGGAAGACCTCACGCAGGATGTATTCCTGAAGATTTATGGGAACCTGGCGGCGTTTGACCTGGCGCGGGGCAGCTTCCAGACGTGGATTACCACGCTGACGCGAAACTTGCTGGTGGACCATTTCCGCCGTACTAAGCAGCAGCGCGCGACGGACTCGATGGACGCGGGCTGGGACGAGACGGGCGATTTGACGCTGGCGATGCGGCTGGCGGCGGACGGGCCGACGCAACATGACCGGGCCGCGCAGAAAGAAATCGCCAAAATGGTGCAGGAGGCGTTGACGCGCATCTCGCCAGAACTGCGCGAGGCGGTCATTCTGCGGGACCTGCAGGACATGGACTATAAGGAGATTGCGCAAGTGCTGCGCATTCCTGAAGGGACAGTGAAATCGCGGATAAGCCGCGGACGAGCGGAACTGGCACGGTTGCTGGACCGCAACAAGGGACAGGTGATGTAGTTATGAGCGAGCGGAATCCATTTGATCAGAAGCCGGCGATGGCCGGGAGCGGACCGCTCCGCTGCGAGGAGTGGGAAGAGCTGCTGGCCGATGCGCTGGATGGGCTGCTGCCGACCGGAGACCGCGCGGCATTTGATGTTCACGGCGCAAAATGCCCGGTGTGCGCACAACTGTTGACGCAGGCGAAACAGGGCCGGGAGTGGCTGCAGTTTCTGACCGAGGAGCCGGAGGTTCCGGCGGGCCTTTTGGAGCGGATTGTAGGCCGAACGAGCGGAGCGGCAGCGCTGGATCCGCTGGTGCTGGGTGGGGCGGCACAGGTTCCTGCGGCGGCGCATGCGTTGAGACTGCCGGTACCGCACTCGATGTGGAATTCGCGGATGCTGATGACGGTCGCGATGGCCTTCTTTTCGATTGCGCTGACGCTGAACCTGATGGGAGTGCGGCTGTCGGACGTAAAGCTGTCCGACCTGACTCCGGCGAGCCTGGAGCTGAACCTGACCCGACAGTTCTATGGCGCGCAGAAGTCCCTGGTGCAGTACTACGATAACCTGCGGCTGGTCTATGAGGTGGAGTCGAAGGTGCGGCAACTGCGGCGGACGGAGGAGATGGAGCAGCCTCCGCAGCAGGAGGCCCCGGCGAAGCCGCAAGGGAATGGACACAAGAACGGCGGCAAGCTGGTTCCGGGAGTGAAGGCTCCGCCGGAGGGTGTGCTATGGGGAACGCCGGAGGATGCAAGCACGGCGGGAGCCCCCGGCAGGATTGGAAGAACAGAGCAAGAGATCAACAAACCAGAGGAAGAGGCAGGCATTGCGGTATTTGGTGACGGAGATCAGGCAGGAAGGAGCCTGGCATGAATTGCGTTAATCATCCTGAGAATCAGGTAGCGGCCTATTGCCAGAATTGCGGGAAGGCCTTGTGCACGACTTGCGTCCGCTCAGTCGCAGGAGTGATTTATTGTGAGCAGTGCCTGGCAGCACGGCTGGGGATTGGCGGAGTGGGGCCGGGACCAGGCGCTGGACCGGGGGTGGGACCAGTGCCGGGCGTGATCGCGCCGAGCGGGCCACATCCAGGGACGGCGTTTGCTCTGGGATTTATTCCGGGCGTGGGCGCGATGTACAACGGCCAATTCGTGAAGGGCCTGGTGCATGTGCTGATTTTCGTGATTCTGGTGGGGATGACGCAGAATTATGGGATTTTTGGAATCTTTATCTTTGCGTGGGTTGCCTATCAGGTGTTCGATGCCTATGAGACAGCGAAGGCGAGGCGCGATGGGCGCCCTCTGCCGGATCCATTTGGGCTGAATGAATTGGGGTCGAAACTGGGGATCCAGAACCCGCAGGATATGCACCAGACCTTTCATCAAGGATGGTCTTCTGTCGAAAGCTGGTTTGACAAGCAGCGGCAGCCTTCAACGCCGCCAGTTCCGCCGCCGCCGGGTGCAGGGGCACCACCGGCGGCAGGGTTTGTTCCATCCAGCGGTTATGCCGACCCGTATGCACAGCCACCGTACACGAATGTGCCACCGATACCGCCGGGAGTTCCGCCGCCACCTCCTCCGAGGGGAGGGTGTGGAAGGGGGAATGAGCCGATTGGAGCGATCATCCTCATCGGGCTGGGCGTGCTGTTCCTGCTCAACACGATGAACATCTTTCACTTCGACTGGATCGGGCATTTGTGGCCGCTGCTGATCATCGGGTTTGGGATACTGCTGTTCGTACGCCGGACGCGCGAGATTCCCCCTCCCCCACCGCCTCCTCCACCGCCTTCGCCCGGGCCTCTGGGAGGTGGGCAATGAATCACTACTTGTTTCTGCGGCGGATACGTGGTCCGGTGATGATTCTGGTGTTTGGCGTTACGGCGCTGCTGGACCAGTGGCATATCCTGATGTTCGACCAGAGCTGGCCGCTGTATCTGATCGCACTTGGAGTGCTGATGCTTGCGGAGCGTGCTGCCTGGGCCCAGGCGCAAAGGGAGACTCCGCCGCCGGGAGCTTATACGGGAACACCGCAACAGGGTTATCCGGGGTCATACACGGGTCCGCGAGCTGGATGGAGCGAGACCTCCGGGACGGGTTCGGGCTCGACGACGCTGACCGTGACCCCGCCGGATTTACCGCGCGGCACGGATCGAGAGGGGAGGTAGACCATGAGCACGACTCCTCAAAGTCCGCCTCCAGGGCAGTATCCGCCGCAGTATCCGCAAGACCCGCGGCAGGCGCGCGCATGGGCGAAAGCACAGCGGGACCAGATGCGGGCGCAGCGGCAGTATTGGCGTGCCTATTGGCGCGGAGGGAGACGGCCTTCGATTACGGGACCGATCGTATTGTTAACGGTCGGCATAATTGCACTGCTGGTGGAGATGGGCCGGCTGAACGGCTATCGCGTGTGGGACTGGTACATACAGTGGTGGCCGGTGCTGCTGATTGCGATCGGCCTTATCTCGCTGCTCGAGTACTTTCTGGACCGGGGTGACCCGTATGCGGGACGGCGAGCCGGAGGCGGGTTCGTTGTATTAATCCTGATGCTGGTCTTTATTGGCTGGGCCGCGAAGTCTGCGCACTGGCTGCGGCCGATGGGACAGCAGCTCGGGATGAATGGCAACGATCTGCTGTTCACGTTTGGTGACGAGCACGATAAGGACGTGCAGATGACTCAAGCCGCTGCCGCCAACGGGACTGTGAACGTGCAGAATGCACGTGGAGACCTAACAGTGACGCCTTCGACGGACGGGCAAATTCATCTGCAGGCGCACGAAGTAGTGCATACGTGGTTAGGTGACAGCGCGCAGAAGGCGTTTGCCGCGGTGCAGCCGCAGATTACGCCGGCGGGTTCGGGGGTGGTGGTTTCAGTACCGGCGCATGAAGGCGCAGCCGTGGACCTGACGCTGGCGGTGCCGGAGACGAGCTTCCTGACGGCGAACATAGAGCACGGCGATGTGTCGGTCGAAGGGCTGAAGAGCAATGCAGATGTAACCGACGGACAAGGCGACGTGAAGTTCGACGGCATGGGAGGCGATGTGCACGCGCACATGCGGGACGGAGACTTCTCCGCCCATGCGATCAACGGCCAGGTGGTAGTGAACGGGCAGGGCGGCGATGTGACGCTGTCAGAGATTCAGGGCCAAGCGGTCGTCGACGGCGAATTTTTTGGCGATACACACCTTGAACAGATGAGCGGTCGAATCCACCTCCACTCCTCGCGTTATTCCATCGATGTACAGAAACTCAACGGGGATTTGACGCTGGATTCGGACGACTTGACGGCGAATGATATCGAGGGGCCGACACGGATTGTGACGCACTCGAAGGACATTGAACTGACCGAAGTGGTGGGCGACCTCCACATCGAAGACCAGGATGGGGACGTGAATGTGACTACGGCCGCTCCGCTGGGCAATATTGAGATTCTGAACCACACCGGCGGCCTGATCCTGACGGTTCCAGGAAATGCGACCTTTACCGTAACAGCGAGCACTACACAGGACAGCGATCTTGAAACAGACTTTCCGCTAACGGTGACGACAAACGGCGATGAGAAGCAGTTGATTGGGACGGTGGGACAGGGCGGTGTGAAGCTGGACCTCTCAACAACGCACGGAGACCTGAAGGTGCGCAAAGGCAGCGGGGAGTTAGCGCCGCTTGCGGCTCCTGCGCCACCCGCCGCGCCAAAAGGACCGGTGCGGCACCTGCACGCGCCGAAGACGCCGGTAGCGATGACAGAGCAATGAAGCGCTGCGGAGGCGCGGCAACGCCGGCCTGCCGGGGAGTCTATTCCTTTGGATTTCAAATGCGTTCGTAGAGCACATCCCATTGGCGTCCGCCTTTAGGGGCCCTATGTAGGATAAATCTGCCCGTTTGTTTGAACCTTTGTTTTGACATGTATGCATCCAAATCCTGTAGCTTGCAGCAGCCGGAGTAGACTTCAAAGTTCACAGCCTCGCATTGGATGTATCGAAAATGAGGCAGAATCTCTTTCGCGCCTTCCAGGATAAGCAGCTCCGCACCCTCTGCGTCGAGTACCAACATGTCAAACGATGCCAGATCGATGCCATTCGTGCGAATAAATGTGGGCAGCGAGAGCGCCTCCAGCTCGATCGAGCGAGGATAACGGATCTTGCCCATCCAGCTGTCATTATGTTGCTTGTTGGACTCCAAAATCGATGACGATGAGCCTTCGTTGTCTGAGATGTGAAATTGATATTTCGTCCCGTCCTGCGCGGCAATCAGAGCATTGTAGGCCATTTGATCAGGAAAGCCGGTCAAGTTTGATTGGAGTTCCATGAAGATGTCGGGAATCGGCTCGACCCAGGCTACCTTTAAGCCGTAGCGAGCATAGAGGAATCTCTCCTGGCCTCTATTCGCGCCGACATGGATTACGCCGTGGCCCCCCTTCAAAAAGCGATCCGGAAGCAGACCATGGCTGCGTATATTCCAATAGGTTCTTTCAGCAAACCTGAACGGCGACCTGTATCTCAAATTTTTCCCCAGGAACATGCCAGATAACTGTATCGATCGATGCAAATCATAGCATGGGAGTATCTTTCAGGATCGTTAGCGGCACTTGAGCTATTGAGATCGCCCGCGTTTAAGATTTAGAACATGCGGAGGTCGCCTTCGGGGCGAGGTGCATGAATCAACAGGCCGAGTTCTCCGGCGACGCGCTCAAGACGTGCCCGTACCGCTCCGGCAACGGGCAGCATAGGCAGCCGGTAGAACTCGCCGCATTTGCCCATCATGGACAGGATGGCTTTGACGGGGCCGGGACTGGTTTCCAAGAAATTGGCCTCAATGAGGCGGAAGTACTTGCGGTTGATGCGGTGCGCAGTCGACCAGTCGTTGCTAAGCGCGGCGCGAACCATCTGGGCCATTTCCGCGGGGATTTCATTGGATGTGACGGAGATGAGTCCTGCGCCGCCGGCGCCAAGGACTCCGAGAGCGAGGCTGTCGTCGCCAGAGTAAACGCGGAAGTCCGGCGGAGCTTTGGTGATGAGGCTGGTGATCTGGGTGAGGCTGCCGCTGGACTCCTTGATGCCGCGGATATTGGGGGAAGCGTCAATGAGGCGGAGGACGGTGGCGGGCTCAAGATTGACGCTGGTGCGGCTGGGAATGTTGTAGAGCACTACGGGCAGAGAGACGGACCGGGCAACTGCTTTGAAGTGCTCGAAGAGGCCTTCCTGCATGGGCCGGTTGTAGTAGGGGTTGGCGGACAGGATCGCGGTAATCCCGGGGATGGTTGCGGCAGCACGGGCGCGGGCGACGGCTTCGCGCGTAGAGTTGTGCGTGCATCCCGCCCAGATGGGCACGCGACCGGAGGCGGCCTCGGCGATGATGCGGAGGACGTGCAGCCACTCTTCGTCGGTGAGGGTTGGGGTTTCTGCGGTGGTGCCGCATGCAACGAGCCAGTCGATGCCGCTGTCAATCTGCCATTGGGTGAGCGCGAAGAGCGCCTGTTCGTCGACGCTTCCATCGGACCGGAAAGGAGTGATTAACGCTGTGCCGCAGCCTGAGGTGAGTTCCATAACAAGATGAGTCTACAGGGCAGGGGGCTGTGCATTCCAATGGGCAGGCGGGTCGGAAATGTTAATTCCTGAAGATAGAATGAGTGCAGTTCGCCCGAGGCCGTAACGGAAGCTCATGATTTCAGTGCTGATTCTGACCAAGAATGAGGAGCAGGACCTGCCGGGGTGTCTGGAGTCTGTGGCGTGGAGCGACGATGTGCACGTCTTTGACTCGATGAGCACGGACCGCACGGCGGAGATTGCGCGGAATGCTGGAGCGCGAATTACGGTGCGGCCATTCGATAACTGGGCGGCACACCAGAACTGGGCACTGGCAAATATTCAATTCAAATATCCGTGGGTGTTTTACCTTGACGCCGACGAGCGCATGACTCCGGAGCTGGTGAAGACAGTTCGGGCCGCAGTAGAGGCCCCGGGCGGTTGTGTTGCATTCCGTGTTCAGAGAAGAGATTTTTTGGGGGGAACGTGGCTGAAGCATGTACAGACCTCGCCATTCTATTTGCGGCTATTCCGCCCGGAGAAAATGCGATATGAACGACTGGTAAATCCAGTGTCATTGCCGGATGGTCCAGTCGGAGAGCTTAGCGGCTATCTTGATCACTATCCGTTCAGCAAAGGCGTCAGTCACTGGATCGCGCGACACAACTCCTACAGCTCGTTTGAAGCTGAGCAGATTGTGAAGGGCCGACAGAGCAAGAAGAGTTTCAGCTTATGGAAGGCATGCTTCGCAAAAGACTTTCATGAGCGTCGTTACCACCAGAAGGAGTTGTTTTATCGGATTCCTGCGCGGCCAATGATGAAGTTCCTGATTCTCTATGCCGGCAAACGCGGTTTCCTGGACGGCAGAGCCGGATTGACCTATGCCATATTGCAATCAATCTACGAGTACATGATTGTACTGAAGACGCGGGAGGGACTGCGCGTCCAGCGACACACGGCTTCGCCGCCAAACCGAAACGACTAAGATGTCCCTTCTTCTTGTCGGGAGGCGGCGCTTGCCGCAGCGGTTCCTGCGATCGGCTAGCGAATTTGGGAGGCGATTTCGCTGAATTCCCAGACGCCCGATTTGCCTGCGATCCACTCGGCGGCGCGGACGGCTCCTTCAGCGAAGCCGCGGCGCGAGAAGGCCTCATGCTTGAGTTCGATGGCGTCATTTTGGGAGCTGGCTTCAATGATATGAATGCCTGAGGCGTCGCCTTCGCGCTTTGAGGTGATTTCGACCTGGAGTGCGGGATTCGCGGTCTGGAGTACCTGTTTGATGGTGAGCGCCGTGCCGGAGGGCGCGTCCTTTTTGCTGGCGTGATGGATTTCTGTGATGCTGAATTTATAGTCCGGTGCGGCGAGCGCGAGTTCGCGGGCGACGCGGAGCATGGCCTGTACGCCGATGGAGAAATTAGTTCCATAAAGGAAGCCAGCGCCTTTGCGTTCGGCGAGGGCGCGCATGTCATTGAGATGCGCGTACCAGCCTGTGGTGCCGACGACGACGTGCGCTCCGTTAGCGAGGCAGGCGCGGAGGTTGGGGATGACAGCTTCTGGCGTGGTGAAGTCGATGACGGCGTCAAAGCCGGCCAGGAAGGGAGCGTTGAGGGCGGAGGCGTTGCGGTTCTCCTCTTCGCCGAGCATGCGGACACCGTGGCCGCGCTGGTGAGCAACTTCGGCGACGATGCTTCCGGTTTTTCCCCGACCGAGAACGAGAAAGAGCATGGCTAATTTACACCTGACACAGATACATTTTGTGTCGCAGCGGCCTCGACGTCGAAGATTTCGGGGTCCGGGTCGTTGAAGAATGCCGCGTGGAGGGAGCGGATTGCCTCTTCGGCGTCGTCCTCCTCGATCATGAAGCTCATGTTGATCTCGGATGCGCCCTGCGAGATCATGCGCACGTTGACATGGCGGATGGCGTTGAAGACCTGGGCGGCGATGCCCTGCTGACCACGGATGTTTTCACCGACCATGCAGATGAGCGCCTTGCGACCTTCGTATTTCACGTCGGCCAGTTTGCTGAGGTCGGCAGCGATTTCGGGAAGTTTCTCGTTGGAGTCGACGGTGAGCGAGACGGAGACCTCGGAGGTTGAAACCATGTCGACGGCGCACTTGTGTCGGTCGAAGACCTCGAAGATGGCGTGCAGATAGCCATGCGACATGAGCATGCGGCTGGCGACCACGTCGATGATGGTGAGGCGGCGCTTGAGCGCGATGGACTTGAAAGGGCTGCGGCAGTGTGGCGCGAGCGAGATGATGCGCGTGCCTTCGTTCTCAGGATTGCGCGAGTTGAGGACGTAGACGGGGATGTTCTTTTTGACCGCGGGGAGGATGGTGGCCGGGTGCAGGACTTTTGCGCCGAAGTAGGCGAGCTCGGCGGCCTCCTCAAAGCTGATGGTCTTGACGCGCAGGGCTTCGGGGACGATGCGCGGGTCGGTGGTCATGATGCCGTTGACGTCGGTCCAGATTTCGATGGCTCCGGCGTCGATGGCTCCGCCGACGAGCGCGGCGGTGAAGTCGGAGCCGCCGCGGCCGAGGGTGGTGGTGATGGGCTTGTCGGGCGTCGAGTCCATGGAAGAGCCGATGAAGCCGCCCATGACGACGATACGACCCTGAGAAGCGTGAGGCAGGACGTGCTCCTTGAGGCGCTGCTCGATGAGCGCATCCTGCGGGACCGCCTTACCGTGCTGCGAATCAGTGATGATTGCGGTGCGGGAGTCGACGTGCACGGCATCGAGGCCGGCGTGACGGAAGGCGTCGGCGATCATGCGGCTGGAGATGCGCTCGCCCACGGAGACGATCATGTCGTTGATGCGCGGGGTGAGCTCGCCTACGGCGGAGAGGCCGCGAAGGATCTCGTCCAGGGAGCAGAATTCATTTTCGAGCCACTGTGAGAGTTCGCCGATGGTCTCCGCAGAGACGAGTGCGGTGGCGGTCTCAACGTGGCGGCAGCGCATACGGGCAGTGATGGCGAGCGCTCCGGCGCGGTCGCCGCGCCCGGCTGCGTTTGCGGCAGCGAGGAGCTGGTCCGTCACCTTGGCCATGGCGCTGACGACGACGATGGGTGTCAGGCTCTTGTCGTGACGTCCTTTGACGATAGACGCGGTGCGCCGGATGGCGGCGATATCCTCGACGGAGGTCCCGCCGAACTTCATGACGACAAGCTTAGAGACGGGGAGCTTGTTCATGCGGGGACTGCCGCCAGCTTGTGTTTTGAAGGATCGAGTTTGCCGAGCGAGACAAGCAGCTCGGCGTTGAGCAGGGCCGCTCCGGCTGCGCCGCGAATGGTGTTGTGCGAAAGTACGGTGAACTTCCAGTCGAGCAGCGTGCAGGGGCGCAGCCGACCGACAGTCGCAGCCATGCCGTTGCCGCGCATCTTGTCGAGGCGAGGTTGCGGACGGTCTTCGAGCGGCGTGAACTCTACGGGCCGCGCGGGCGCGGTGGGAAGCTCGCGTCCGGCGAGTGGGGCGAAGTCGCGCCAGGCGTCGAGCAGTTCTTCGCGGGTGGCCTTGCGGGAGAGCTTGATACTGACGCTTTCGGTATGTCCGTCCTCGACGGCGACGCGGTTGCAGTGCGCGGTCATCCTGGCTTCGAGCGGATGGATGATCTTGCCGTCGCGCGAGCCTAGCAGGCGGAGGGTCTCGGCCTGCATCTTTTCTTCTTCGTTCTTGATATAGGGGACGACGTTGCCGAGGATGTCCATGGAGGCGACTCCGGGGTATCCGGCTCCGCTGACGGCCTGCATGGTGCTGACGAAGATGGCGTCGACGCCGAAGCGGTCGACAAGTGGCTTGAGGGCGAGGACGAGGCCGATGGCGGAGCAGTTGGGGTTGGTGACGATGTATCCGCCGGACCGTTTGCGCCAGGACTGATTTTCGAGGATGGGTAGATGGTCGGCGTTGACCTCGGGGACGACGAGAGGCACATCCTCGTGCATGCGGAAGGCGCTGGAGTTGGAGATGACGGCGCAGCCGGCAGCGGCGAAGGCGGGCTCCATTTCGCGGGCGATGTCGGCGTCGAGCGCGGCGTAGATGACTTTGGGTGCGCCCTCAGGCACGGCGGGCGAGACGGGCATGTTGGCGATGCGCCCGGGCAGCGGTGTGTCGAGCTTCCAACGGACAGCTTCGCCGTATTTTTTGCCGCTGGAGCGATCGCTGGCGGCGAGCCACGCCACCTCAAACCAAGGGTGATTCTCAAGAAGCTGGATGAAGCGCTGACCGACCATTCCGGTTGCGCCCAGGATGCCTATCTGCTGCCGCATGTCGTCTGTGGCCTGCCTTGATGTAAAGCCAGCGTCCCGCGCGGTTATCGAAGCATAAAGGGATTCGCTGTAGGGATAGTGTACCGAACTCTCCAGTGCAGATGAATGCCGAATACGAGGCTTTGGCCTGCGCCGTGAATGAGCGAGCCGTTGAGCATCTGGCCATACGCGACGATCGGTGCGAGAATATGGGCCTGTCTTGGAGGTCGAGATGACCCGTCCACTGATCCTCCTGGCGGCAATTTGTTGCTGTGCCGGGTGCGCTCGTTCACCCGCGCCGGAAAGCACCCCGCCTGCCTACCAACAGAAGACACCGAACAGATCGGCGGCCCAACCCTCACGACCTGCAGGTGCTCAACGTCCGCCTGCCGCACCGGGAAAGAGTGCCGAAAACAAAACAGGACAGAAACGCGCTCAGGAAGAGCGCCAGTCCACGCTGCAACCTCACCCGCCAACTGTGCAGGAAGCCGCTCCTGTCTCGGCCGAGTCTTCGCTTCAAACGCAGGTTGAAGACTGGTTTGCCAATCTTTCGCAAGGAAAGATCCAGTACAAAGTTCCAGGCACAATGTTCTGGAAGGAGGGTTCCACTGTCACGGTGGTGGTTCAGGGACCGCAAGCGCCGGCTTCAAGCGGACTGAAGGAACCTACGGGAACGGGAGGGATCAAGGTTTCGAACCGCATGAAAGTTGTGATCTCCTGCCCGGATAATCCGGATGAGTTCACAATTGCGCCTGAAGACGGCACAAGTGATATTCAATTTGTACCCACGAACAGCAGCACCACCTGGAACTGGAGCGTTACACCGAAATACACCGGCAGGAGGCAGCAGCTCCAGATTTCGGCCTGGGTGCTATACCCCGGACAGGACGATAAGATTCTAATGCAGCTGCCGGTCTACACCGCTACGGTCAACGTGAATGTGCCCGGCATTGGTGAAGCTCTTAAGCGGCTTATTGAGGGCGATCCCGATTACTGGCTTAAATACGGACTTCCAGGTGGCGGAGGGTTCGTTTTTGTTGCGGGCATCATCACGTGGTTCGTAAGGCGCAGGGCCAAGCGAAAGAAGAAACGACCGTAGAAACTGAGCGTTGTGGCAGGCTAATGCGACTCATACGTGAAATCGACGGTTGCGGTCTGGTGCGGGGCGACGGTGACGGTGGCTGTTTTTTCGCCCAGCACCTCATGGTCGGCGACGAGGGTGTAGGTTCCGGGCGGAACACCCTTGATGGTGAAGTGGCCCTCATTGCCGGAGACGGCGTAGAAGGGGTTGGACACGACATTAATGTAGGCCTCCATCCAGGGGTGGTTGTTGCAGCGGACCGGGACCATAAGCTCGGGTGTGGAGAGAGTGCGGGACTGAGCGGGCGTATTGGGCGCCTCGGAGATGTCGACGGTCTGGTTTTTGGGGTTGGCGGGCGTGATGTGGACGTTGTGCATGGTGGCGTCGCTGTTGGTGAACTGGATGGGCTGGCCAGCCATGACTCCGACAACGTGGGGGATGTAGCGGCAGCCCTTCTGGTCCATGAGAACGGGTGCGGAGGGCGCGGCGTAGGCTTTGTCGCCAAGGCCGGACTTGATGTATACGAAGACGTTCTCAAGTCCGGTGCCGGAGACGATGTACTGCTTGGTGTAGTTGGCGGAGGCAAGGCTGCAGACCGGGTCCTGGCCCATGTCAATCAGGATGGGCTTGGGGGCCTCGCCTGTGAAGTGGATGGTGCCGGAGATGGTGCCGGAGTTGGCCCAGTCGATGGTGGTGTAATTCTTCGCCGGCGTGGTCGGACTGGTTGAGGACTTCTTGCAACCCGCGGCAACCAGCAGCAGCGAGCAAAGAGCGATGGCGAAGAATTTTTTGACCGGCATTTCTCTCCTTTGGTTTTTTATTTGTTTGACGTTCCCTTCCCGTTTTCGAGTGCCGCGATTACAGCGTCGGTAAAGGCGCGGGTACCTGCGTTGCCTCCTACGTCGCGCGTAAGGGTCTTCTGTTCACCATAGACCTTTTCAATGGCGGTTTGCACGCGGTCGGCGGCAGCGGACTCATCAAGGTGGTGCAGCATGAGGACGGCGGACTGTAGCAGCGCGGTGGGATTGGCGATGTCCTTGCCTGCGATGTCGGGCGCAGAGCCGTGCACAGCCTCAAAGATGGCGGCTTCGGCGCCGATGTTGGCTCCGGGTACCAGGCCGAGTCCGCCGACGAAGGCAGCGCAGAGGTCGCTGACGATGTCTCCGTAGAGATTTTCGAGCAGCAGCATGTCGTACTGGTAGGGGTTCATGACGAGCTGCATGCAGGTGTTGTCGATGATGTGTTCGCCATAGGTGATGTCCGGGTAGTGCTTGCCGACTTCGCGGGCGCACTTGAGAAAGAGGCCGTCGGACATCTTCATAATGTTGGCCTTGTGGATGGCGTGGATCTTTTTGCGGTTGTGCTTGCGGGCGTACTCAAAGGCGAACTTGGCGATGCGGGTCGAGCCCTTCTCGGTGATGACCTTGAGGGATTCGACGACGCCGGGGACGACCTCGTGTTCGAGGCCGACGTAAAGGCCCTCGGTGTTTTCGCGGATGATGACGAGGTCAACGTTGGGATAGCGGGTTTCAAGGCCGGGAAGGCTTTTGACAGGGCGGAAGTTGGCGTAGAGCTCGAACTTTTTGCGCAGGGTGACATTGATGGAGGCGAATCCACCACCGATGGGGGTGGTGACGGGCCCCTTGAGGGCGACTTTGTTGCGCTCGATGGATTCGTAGAGCTCTTTGGGGATGTATTCCTTGTGCTTTTCAAAGGCTTCCGCACCGGCGGCGAAGCGCTCCCAGTTGAAGCGGACGCCGGTGGCTTCGAGGATACGGACAACTGCGCCGGAGACTTCGGGGCCGATTCCGTCGCCAGGGATGAGGGTCGCTGTATGTGTTTTCTGCATGGTCTCTTTCATTTAATGGGCGCGGCGCGGCGTTGGGGCGGCGACCGCGCAATGTTGGTTTGGGCTTGCCGATTCCTTGCTGTTGCGGCGTTCCCTACTTGCTTTTGCGACGCTCTTTGGCGCCGAGCAGCTGTTCCAGCTCTTCCTTGAATTCGCGGACGTCCTTGAAATCGCGGTAGACACTGGCAAAGCGGATGTAGGCAACGGTGTCCATAGTTTTGAGGCGCTGCATGATGAGCTCGCCAATCTCGCTGGTGGTGCGTTCGCGTTCGGGCGAATCCATGAGGAAGGACTCCGCCTCATCGACCAGAGCTTCCATGGCGCTGGCCGGGACGGGGCGCTTCTCGCAGGCGTGCAGTAGGCCGCTCAACACCTTCTGTCGCTCGAATTTTTCCCGGCGGCCGTCTTTTTTTACGACCATGTAGGGGATTTCGTCGATGCGTTCGTAGGTGGTGAAGCGTTTATTGCAGCGCTCGCATTCGCGGCGGCGGCGAATGGAGTCGGCTTCCTTGCTCTCGCGCGAGTCAACGACACGGTCTTGCGCAAACCCGCAGTATGGACACTTCATTGCTTTGTTTCATTTTAGCAGTGGGGCGGGGAGACAGCCCAGCAGCCGGTAGCCAGTTCTCAACAGACAACAGCCAATAGCCGTCAGGGATCAGAGATGCGTCGGGCAGAGAGTAACCGAAGTAAAAAGGCACGTCTATTGACTGTGCGGTCAGTGCAGAGTCCTGAGAGAATAGGACAGCTATGCGTCGGGGTATGGATCGTGGGTTGGGTCGGGAGATTGCCGCGGTTTTGTTGAGCTGTCTGGTCGCGCTGGGCGGATGTGGCTATCATCCGGTTGGCGCGGCGGCGCATTTGCCGGAGACAGTACACATGCTGGCGGTGCCGGTTTTTCAGAACGATACCCAGTCGTATCACACCGAGGTGCTGTTCACGCAGGCGGTGATCAAGGAGCTGTCGAGCCGGACGTCGTACCGCCTGATTGCGGGGCAGAGCGCTAACGCCGATGCGACGCTGGATGGGACGATTACGAGTTTCCGGGTGACTCCGCTGACATACAACTCGCAGACGGGGCAGTCGTCGAGTTTTTTGATCACGATTCAGGCGCGAGTGAAGGTGGTGGACCGGGATGGACGGGTGCTTTACCAGAACTCGTCGTACCTGTTCCGGCAACAGTACGAGACGACGGAGGACCTGGTGACGTTTATCCAGGAAGACGGCCCGGCGGAGCAGCGGCTGGCAAGGGATTTCGCGGCGTCGGTGGTGTCGGATATTCTGGAGTCGTTTTGATGGCGATGGTGACGGACAGAGCGAGGCGCGGTTAGATGGGAGCGGGGTTCGCGGCAACAGACCGCTTTATAGTCGAGGTGAGCGAAGGGAAGCTGCGGCCCGGATACGTGCTGCTGGGCGACGAGATTTTCCTGTACGAGCGCTGCCGGAAGGCGGTGCTGGAGACGCTGGTTCCCGAGGAGATGCGGGACTTTTGCCTGAGCGACCTGGATTTGGGAGAGACGAACATCTTTGAGGCGCTGGACCGGGCGCGGACTCCGTCGCTGATGGCCCCGTTTCAGGTTTTCTTTGTGCGCGGGTTGAAGGCACTCTACACGCGGGGCGCCAAGAAGGAAGAGTTTGCAGCGATTGAGGAGTATTTCCGGTCGCCGAATCCGCAGTGCCTGATTCTTTTTGTGGCGGACCATATCCGCATCCCGTCTGACTTGCGGCGGATGGATATGGAGGACAAGAACCGCTACGAGCGGATCCGCGAGACGCTCGGCGAGTGGTGCGGGATGGTGGAGCTGGCGCGCGTGGATGAGACGGACGCGCTGCGCTGGATTGTTACAGAGAGCGAGCGGCAGGGCGTGAAGTTTGACCAAGACGCGGCCCGAGAGCTGGCGGACGCTCTCGGGGCGGACATGATGCTGGTCGCGAGCGAGTGGAACAAGCTACTGCTGTACGCGGGCGAAAAGAAGCATGTGACGCTGGGCGACGTGGAGACGATGGTGCTGGCGGCCAAGCAGCGGTCGCTGTATGAGCTGACGGACGCGATCTCGGCGAAGGACACTGCGCGGGCCCTGAAGCTGCTGGCGGGGCTGCTGAATGCGTCGGACGGCGGGGAGGATTCGGCGATTGGGCACCTGTACATGCTGGCGAGGACGTTCCGGCAGATGCTGGTAATTCTCGAGAAGAATGTGCGCGATCCGCGAGCGATCTGGCAGGCGCTGTGGCAGGGCTTCCGGATGCCTCCTTTTGCGGCGGAGGATTTGATCCGGCAGGCGCGGCGGTACAAGGGCAGCCGGGAGATTACGCGGGCGCTGAGGCTGATTGCGAAGGCGGACCTTGAACTGCGGTCGCAGCCTCCAGACAAGCGGCTGGTGCTGGAGCGGCTGGTGTTTGACCTGACAAAGGAAACACGGACATCGCGGGCGGAATTTGATACTCAGTACGCAATGGATCTGGGTTAGGAGATCACTCGACTCAGCCTTGGGCGGAGCTTGATCTTTCCAGCTGCAATAATGAGGGCCTTCCAGTCAGTCTTCAATTCAAAACAAAGATGCGCTGATGACGAGCAGAAGCGCAGCGATGATGATGGCGATCTGGTAGACAGACTCGCTGGGCTGACGATGAAAGTCAGACTGCAAGGGACCGGTTTGGGGCTGCGTCTGCTGCATTGGCCGTCTCGGGGCTGGTGTTGCGTGGCTGCCTTCCGGTCGGAGTACGACCGGGGCGCGCGGCACCGGTTATTCCGCCGTGTCTTAATAGACTCAGTGTCGCTGAATTCGATGCGTGTCTTTGTGAATTTTTTACGCGGGTGGTCCAAGAGTCAACATGGTTTGGGCGAAACGGAAATATCCGGGTGGGATGTAAAATCGCCATCATGACGGATGGAGCGCGCGGGCCGGATTTTCTGGGCGGGGGACGGGGAGAGACGAAAGAGCCACGGCCGATTCTGCCCTGGGCGATTGCGGGTACGATAGTGGGCCTGATTGTTGCGATATGGCTGGTGATGGGGCGCACACCGAAGCCGCTGAATCCGGGCGGGCCAGGGCTGGCTCCGCCGGCAGCGTATGCGAAGTATCTGACGATCTCGAACATCAAGATGAGCACCGCCTCGACGATTATCGGTGCGACGCAGACTTATGTAGACGGTGAGATTACGAACCACGGCGATGAGACGCTGACAGGTGTGACGGTACAGGTGGCATTCCACGGCTTTACCAATCCGATTGCGCAGAAGAACACGATGCCGCTGGAGCTGATTCGGACACGTGTGCCAACCATTGATATTGAGCCGGTATCGGCATCGCCGATTGCCCCGGGGCAGACGAAGAATTTCCACCTGATCTTTGATCACGTTTCGCAAGACTGGAACGAGCAGTATCCTGAGATACGAGTGATTGCGGTGGAAACGAAGTAGGGTTGAGGGAAAGCAGAACGAGGAGCGGGTAACCGCTCCTCGTTTTTGTTTGCCTCTGAGCAGGGCTTATTGGTTGGGCTGCGCGTTTGGCAACGGCGGGGGTGGTGGAGCGGAGCCATTGTTGGGATCGCCGGCACCGGGAGGCGGTGGCGGCGCGCCGGAACCAGGGCCAGCCGGGCCGCGGCCCTGCCAGCGACGCTGCCCCATGCGACGTCCCCTCATGGCGCGATGATTACGCACTATGGTTTTGAGCTTGGTCCACTGGTCGAGGGTGAGGACCTTGCGAATGCCGAAGAGCATGCGCGCGTTGGCCTTCTCAAGATTGGCGCGGTCCTGTGCGATGGCGTCGATCTGAGAAAGGATCTTGGCTTCGTCGAGTTGATCGGCGCCGAGCAGTGGCCGGAGGAGCAGTTGATCCTTTTGGAGCGCGGCATTCAGGTCGATCAACTGCAGACGGTTCTTGAAGAAGATGTCGTCCATCTGCTTCTTTTGCGCGTCGGTCAGGCCAATTTTCTGCGCCAGCTCGGGGTTATCCCACCAGCGGCCGTGGTAGGGGCCACGGAAGGAGCGTTCCATCGGGCCACCCATGGGGCCATCGGGGCCGCGGCCTTGCCAGTTTTGCGCGAAGGAAGGTGCAGAGGCCCCAAGGCAGAGTATGGAGGCGACCGCGAGGAAGATTGCGGGTAGTTTCTTTCGAACGAGCAACATTAGTGGTTCTCCGTTGATGTGAGCGCGGATCCGGACCCGGCAGTGCGGGCGGAAGAGCGACTCGGTGTATTTGACGCCGAAGTACTGGTGGAATCTGAATTCCAGGTTTCGAGCTCAGCCAGCGGCTCGAGCGGTGAGGGGACAGTTTCAGAGACGTTCGTGTCCACCTGTTCAAGCAGGGCGCTGTCGGACTCAGGAGCAGGAGCCGCGGCTGTTGTGGCTGCTGCGACGGCGGGCTGCGGGACTACGCGATGCGGGCTGAGAGAAATGGGCAGCGTTGCCAAGCAAAGAAGCGCGGCGCAGGCCCAGGAAAGCATCATGGTTTGCCGGGCGCGGCGGCGGCGACGGCGCGCCGGAGCGAGCCAGTCCGCTGAAACAGGGCGTGCAGTTTCGCGATCAGCGACATGAGTCATCGCAGAGCGGAAGTCGCGGATGGTGGATGCGAGTTCTCCGGCGGGTTCAAGCGAGTTTTGTTCGAATTGAGTTTTCATAACTTACCTCCTGCGCGTTCGCGAACGATGCGCAGCGCACGATACAGATGCGATTTGACGGTACTGGTGTTCATTCCTGTGGTTTCTGCAATCTGTGACAGCTCCATTTCCTCCACGAAGCGCAGTACGAAGACGGTGCGCTGCTGGCGTGAGAGTTCGCCAACGACTTTCCAGACCTGCCTGACGCGCTCGCGTTGCAAAATGGCGGCTTCTGCAGAGGCCCCTGCGTCGGGTAACCAGTCGCTGATATCAACCAGATCCACGGCTGACTCCCTGGTCTTCTGCCAGAAGCGAATGCGGCGGCTGCGCAGATGGTCGCGCACGAGATTGAGCGCAATGCGCGTGAGCCAGGTGTTGATGCTTGCATCGCCACGGAACTGATGGCGGGCGTTGTAGGCCCGGAGGAAGCAGTCCTGAGCGAGCGACTCAGCCAGATCGCGGTCACCGAGCGAGGCCATGAGAAAGCGGAAGATGCGGGGCCGATAGAGCCGCACCACTTCGTCAAAGTCCGAGAGCTCGAGCACCGGAAGCTCCTGCGGTAACGGCGGAAGCTCTGTGGAAACGATGTTTTCCATGCACTGGAATAGACGAGATTCCGCACCCCGAGTTTACTTTGGCGGCGGCGATTTGTGTGGGGCCGCCGCGAGCTGGAGCCGGCGCGGAGCGGAGTTACTTTTTGATATGGGCGGCGATGGCATCAATGTCGAAGCCGTTGGGGGGCAGTTTGACGTTGTAGGCGGCGCTATAAAGGAACCGCTGGCTGGCCATGTCGCCGTTGTGGAAGCGGGTAATGCTAAAGGCCGTGGGGAAGCCATCGATGAGGTGGTAGTTGTCGTACTCCTCACGGTCGGTGTCTTTGTCGTGGTAAACGGGGTCGCGCCACTGGAAGGTACGGCTGCGGGGCAGATGGGTCTGGGCGTCCATCTGGATGGTGATGGAATCGTTGTCGGCGTTGATGAGGGTGACCTGGTCGGTGAGGTGGCGTTCGGAGAGGGTTTGGCCGTCGTCGATGAAGAGTGTGCGCGGGTCGTTCATCCAGACGCGGAGCGCCATATCGATGGAATGGTCGCGGCGGCGGACGTAATCGTCGCAGATGTCTCTGGGCAGATTGCGCTTTCCGAGGTAGGTGGCCTCCCAGCAGTTGTCCCCGGTGTAGATCTCGACATCGTCATGCTTCTTGCCGTATTCGATACGCTCCTGGCCGGAGGGGGTGATCCACTCGTAGTAGTTCTCGATCTCCCCGGTTGGCTTGCCCTGGTAGAAGCCGGAGACGCGACCGTAGTAGAAGGAGTTCTGCAGCGAGAGCCAGCGCTGGCCGCCCATGGCCTGCAGCATGGCTTGGAGCTCAGCCTTGGCCTTGGCTGCGTTAGTACCGGGGATTTGCTGGGTCTGGGCACCAGCCGCAGGGGCTGCAGCAGAGCAGACAGCAAAAAGACACAGGGCGAGAACTGCGAGCTTTTTCATCCGACGAGAACCGCGCCTCCATTCACGTTGAGGATTTCTCCGCTGATGAAACCGGCAAACGGGGTACAGAGAAAGAGTATCGGGCCTGCTATTTCGATTGGACGCGCGGCGCGGCGGAGGGGAATCGTGGCCAGAATGGATGCGCTGGAGGCGGGATCGGTGAGGGCATCGGCGGACATGTCGGTATCGACCCAGCCGGGGGCAACGCAATTGACGGAAATGCCCTGCGGGGCAAGCTCGCTGGAGAGGCTTTTGGTGAGGCTGATGAGCGCCCCTTTGCTGGCAGCGTAGTCGGCGTGGTTGGCCTCTCCGCGCTGGCCGGCGGTGGAGCTGACGAAGATAATGTGTCCGGTGAGCTGGCCGGGTGCGGGGCGGTCCTGGCGAAGCATCTGGGCGACAGCGGCCTGGGTGAGTCCGTAGACACTATCGAGGTTGATGGCGAGGGTGGAGCGCCACTGCTCCTCGGGCATGGAGGCGATGGGAGCGTCGTCGGGCGGCCACACGCCGTGGTTGGCGATGAGGGCGTCGATGCGGCCGTAGGCTTCGATGGTCTTTGCGACGAGGGCCCGGCCGTGCTCCGGGGTAGAAAGCTCCTGCTCGATGGCAATGCAGTTCGTGCCCAGCTCGGCGACGAGGGAGTCGGCTGCTGTGCGGGCGCTGCGGTAATTGAAGGCCACACGGGCTCCGGCCTGATGGAAGAGGCGGACGGCGGCAGCACCGATGCCGCGGGAGCCTCCGGTGATGAGGACGACTTTGTTGTCGAGTAAGAGCGGGACGCCGGGTGCGGGCATACTTTGACGCTAATGGAGGGCTGGCTTTTCAGGCAAGGACGCTTGACCTCGGCCGAACGGCACAGCGGCTAAGTTATGGGACGCAGCCGCAGGCTAGCGGCAAGGGCCTGGAGGGCTCTGTCGCGAGGCATCCGCTGGAAACCCAATGTCAATCCCGAAAGGGTGAACGAGTCTTGGCGAGATAGCGAGCGCGGGCGATCGCCAGCTTGTTCAGGGCCTCGGGTTCGAGGGGCTTGGCACAGCCGAGCTGACGCGCGGTAAGGGAAACGTGCGCGAAGTGCTCACAGACCTCGGTTTTCATGAAGGCATCGGGAAGATCCTTGCCATAGGTGACGAGGCCGTGGTTGGCAAGCAGAACGGCGTCGTAGTCACGCAGAAATGGCTGGAGGCTAGCGGCGACTTCGTCTGTGCCGGTCGTGGCATATTCGGCGAGTGGGATTTTGCCGAGGGTCATGACGATCTCGGCGCACAGGGGCGCGTCGAGCGCGAGACCGCAGGATGCGAAACCGGTCGCCACGGGTGGATGTGCGTGTACGACGGCATTGACGTCAGGGCGGGCGCGGTAGATGGCAATGTGCATTCCGATTTCGCTGGTCACGTTGCGGGTCCCGGACAGAAGGCGGCCGTCGAGGTCAACGATGACCATGTCAGACGAGCGCAGCGATGCCTTGCTGCAGCCGGTGGGAGTGGCGAGGATGCGGCGCTCGTTGAAGCGGTCGCCGAAGGGTAGGCGGACAGACAGATTGCCGGACGTACCGGGAGCGAAACCGAGGCGGTGCATCCAGCGTCCATAGCGGGCGAGCTGCCGGCGCAGCTCGCGTTCGGACTGCTCAATGTTTACGATCGAACCGCCGGCATGCACGGCGCTACGGGCGGAAGCGGGCGATTCCAGGATGGTGATAGCGGGTTGAGGAGTCATATCATGCGACCTTTTCGTGTGAATCCCTGAGATTGGCGATGCCTCTGCCCAGACGGGCAGACGCTTTATAGAGATTGCCGATGGTAATGCCGGGGCCGAGCTGATAATGATTTACGGCGGCCAGGCCCATAGAGGCGAGACAACCGCACTGGGAACAGTCGGGGGTACCGCCGAACTGGCAGGGGGTGACGCGGGTGGTGAGATCGGCGGAGAGGACATTGGTGGTCTGCGCAAAAGTGCATTCCTCCGGTGACTGCGGAGGATGGAGGAATTCGCGCAGGACGCTGTCCTTCATATCGAGGGTGGGGTACTCGATGCGCAGTCGCCGCAGCTCCTCAATCACCCGAACGCGCTCGGCCGGGGTGAGAATTTCCGGAGCGACGGCGCCCATTTGCGGCGTAAACAGGCTCATCCAGATGCGTTTGATCTGCGGCTGTCCGCTCCAGAAGGCGAGGAAACGGCGAAAGTAGTCCGTTTGCCTGGCCATTTGGCCCGTGACGGTGCAGTGGATGGTCACCTGGCTCTCCTGGATATTCCGCAAAATGCGCTCGTAGGTTGCGGGTT
>Ga0335075_10000618_pt1 | contig 61384 bp, 47 predicted proteins | sample Lox_Sample_24_FD_206723 | JGI IMG/M metagenome (GOLD analysis project Ga0335075, IMG submission 206723) | Soil microbial communities from Loxahatchee National Wildlife Refuge, Florida, United States - Lox_Sample_2.4 | ecosystem: Environmental > Terrestrial > Soil > Wetlands | place: USA...
AGAGGACGACCGACAGGCCGTACAGCAGGGCCTGCGGAGCGAACACCCGCAGCATGTCGCCGGTGACGGCGACCATCTCCGGCCGGACGCAGTGCGCGTTCGGGTTGCTGGGATTGAGCAGACCGGCAATCGGCCCTGCGACCGCCACGATGACAAGCACCAGCGGCAGTACGATAATGACCGTCCAGGTCAGCAGGGCCGAGGTGATGTCACCGATCCGCGCCCTCTCCGCCGGGTCGGTGGCGGCCCGCTCGGCCGAGCGGGCAAGCACCGGGACCATCACGCTGGCCAGCGCGCCGCCCAGGACCAGCTGGTACAGGAGATCGGGCACCTGGTTCGCGGTCACATAACTGGTGCCCAGGCAGGTCGCACCCACGGCCTGGGAGAACACCAGCGTACGGACCAGGCCGAGAACCCGGGACGCAATCGTGAGGCTGGCCACGACGACGGCACCGCGGGCGATGCCCTCACCGAGTTGCTGCGCTCGAGCTGGATGCTCCGGCTCCGCCCGATGCGCCGGCTCCGCCGGGTGCGCCGGGTGCGCCGGGTCGGCCGGGTCAGTCCCGGTGCTTTGGCCGGTCGGCACATGCAGCTCCCGCTCCCCTTGCATGGGCAGGCCTCCGCCCGTCGTGCCGCCATCCGCGGCGGGATCCGGATCCAGCTGAGGGCCCGTTCTACATAGGTAGACGCAAAGCCCCGATCATAGGATCGCGTGGCCCCGGGAAAGATACGCGCCACGCATCGCGTTCCGTGGGCGATGTGGACAACCGCTCCCTACCTATGTAGAGTGCCCAGCGTGGGATCGCGTCCCGAGTTTTCTGCCCAGACTCTGTCGGTGCTGGCGGCGCTGTGCGAGGAGCCGTCGCGGTGGCGGCACGGGTACGCGCTGGCCAAGCAGACTGGCCTGAAGTCGGGGACGCTTTACCCCATCCTGGTCCGGCTGGCCGACCGTGGCCTGATGGAAGCGCGCTGGCAGGACGAGCAGCCGCCGGGCGGACCCGGCGGGCCCCGGCGGCACCTGTACCGGCTGACCCCGCAAGGACTGGCCACCGCGGCCGAGGCCCTTGCGGTCATCGCCGCTCCCGCCCTGGCCACCGTTCCCGCCGCGATCCGCGTGAGGCGATCCTCGCCACGACACCTCCCCGCACAGGCCTGACCGTGGATGTATTGACCCGGGCGATGGCGGCGCTGCTGCGGCGCTCGATGGCGGCGCTGCCGGCGGACCGCCGCGAATGGGCTGAGGCGGTCTTGACCGAGGCAGCCGACGTCCCGCCCGGATGGTCCCGGCTGGCCTGGCTGGCGGGAGGGCTGCGGCTGACGGTCCTCCAGCCAGCCCTGGTCCGCCGGTGCGGGTGCACGCTGGCATTCGCCGCCGCTGCCGCGGGAGTGGCGTGGAGCGCCTGGTCCGGGCCCCCCGGTGACCCGGCAATCGTGATCAACAGGTTCGACGTGATCACGATGGTGGTGATCCTGGCCGCGCTGCCCTGGATCATCGGCCGCATCCGCGGGCAAGTCTCGGCCAGGCCGCTGGCTCGGCTGGTGCGCGCCGGCGGTTACGCGACCATACTCTCCTTGATTCTGGTCAAGACCGCGGTGCGGCGAGTCGCCGATGCCCCGCCCAACAACCTGGGCGGGGCGACGGCCGCCTGGACCGGCGAGGTCGTGTTCCTGGCCGTGATGGTCGGCTATGCCGCGCTGATCCTGGCCTGCACGGCGCGACGCTCAAAGGCGGTTCTGGCGATCGTCGCAGGAGCCGTCGCGGCCGGTACCGCCATCGGCGTCATCGCATACGGCCTCGGCCCGCTTGGGTTCCCGCTGCGCTTCACCGGCCCGTGGCCGGCTCGCCTCTACGACGCGGCGCTGGCCATGGGCGTGTACCTCGCGGTGTGTGCTCCGCTGGCGGCAGGACTGGCGGCAGCCCGCCGGAACAGCCGGTCATCGCGAACCGGTTCCGATTTCAGGCCCAGTCTCAGGCCCGGTCTCAGGCCCGGTCTCAGGCCCAGTCTCAGGCTGGGCGCCCTGGCTGGCCTGTGCACGGGGGCGGCCGCGGCGCTGGTCGTCACCGTCCTGTCCACCGCCACCATCGCGCTGCTGCCCTACGACAGCGGGCTCCGGGACTGGGGCGCGAGCCACATCGGGCACTGGACGCCGGTCGCTGGCCAGTGGGGCCAGGTCCTCGGTCCGGGCACCCGCCTGGGTTACGTGGCAGGGAACAGCGCCTTCGCCGCGGGATTCCTTCTCGTGCTGCTGCTCGGCCCGTTGCTTGGCTGCGCCCTGGGCGCCTGGGGCGCACGGACATGGCAGGTGCTGATGCGGACGGTTCAGCCGAAGGCAAGCGTGTAACCTGCGGCCCGCAGCGCGCCGATCACCTCCTCGCAGTGGACGGGGCCGCGGGTCTCGACCTTGAGGACCACCTCGGCCTCATCCACGTGCAGCCGCGGGCCGAGCCGCTCGTGCCCGATCTCAAGCACGTTGGCGCCCAGGTCGGCCAGGTCGCCGAGCAGCGTGGCCAGCGACCCGGGATGATCGGGCAGCCTGCAGCGGAACGCCAGGTAGCGGCCTGCCGCGGCCAGGCCGTGGCGGAGCAGCTTGGACAGCAGCAGCGGGTCGATGTTACCGCCCGACAGCACGACCACGACCGGCGGCGTGAAATCGCGCGGGTGCTCGAGCAGCGCCGCCACGCCCGTCGCCCCGGCCGGCTCCACCACCTGCTTGGCCCGCTCGAGACATATCAGCAGCCCCTGGGACAGGCTCTCCTCGGTGACCGTGACCACCCGGTCGGCCAGGCCGGACAAGATCGCGAAGGGAATGTCACCCGGGCGGCTGACCGCGATGCCGTCGGCCATGGTCGGCGCGGCCTTGACCGACACCGGGTGCCCCGCGGCCAGCGAGCCCGGGTACGGCGCCACGGCCTCGGCCTGCACGCCGACCACGTGGATCGTGGGGTCAAGGTCCTTGACCGCCACCGCGACCCCGGCCGCGAGGCCGCCGCCGCCCACGGGGAGGATCACCGTCCGCGCCTGCGGGCACTGCTCGACGATCTCGAAGCCGACCGTCCCCTGACCCGCCACGACATCGGGGTGGTCATACGGGTGGATGAAGACGGCGCCGGTCCGCTCGGCCAGGGCCAGGGCCTCGGCCAGGGCGTCCTCCACGCAGGTGCCGTGCAGCACCACCTGCGCGCCGTAACCGCGCGTGGCCTCGACCTTGGGCAGCGGGGCGCCCTCGGGCATGACCACGGTGGCCGCGCAGCCGAGCATGCCCGCCGCGAACGCGACGCCCTGGGCGTGGTTGCCCGCGCTGGCCGCGACGACGCCGCGGGCCCGCTCGGCGTCGGAAAGCCGGGCGATCCTGACGTAGGCGCCGCGCACCTTGAACGACCCGGTGCGCTGCAGGTTCTCGCATTTCAGGTAGACCGGCCCGGCCGCTACCCCGGAGAGCGCCCGCGAGTGCAGCACCGGCGTCTCCGAGATCACCTCCCGGAGCAGTTTGCGCGCGGTCACCACGTCATCGGCGCGGACCGTGTCAGGTGTCATCGCCACGGGATGAAGTGTGCCACGCCCTTCCGGATGCCGGCGCCCGTCCTGTGACCTGGGCCACGTGCCACTGGCCACGATCACCACATAGCCTCGAATTGTGCACCTAGACAGCCAGCGCCAGCGTCCACCGGCCGTTGCCACCCTCGCCGAACTGCGGGCGAGCGGGCACGAATACCGGGGGGTCAGGACGGAGATAAGACAGAACCTGCTGGCCATGATGCGAGCCGGGCGCGACCCGTTCCCCGGCATCGTCGGGTTCGGCCAGACCGTGCTGCCGCACCTGGAGCGTGCGCTGATCGCGGGACACGACGTCATCATGCTGGGGGAACGGGGTCAGGGTAAGACCCGGCTGATCCGGACCCTGGTCGGGCTGCTTGACGAGTGGACCCCGGCCGTTGAGGGCTGCGAGATCAACGACCACCCGTACCGGCCATCCTGCACGCGGTGCCGGCGGCTGGCCGCGGAACTCGGCGGCGGCCTGCCTGTCACCTGGCGGCAGGCCAGCGAGCGGTACGGCGAGAAGCTCGCCACGCCCGATACCAGCGTCGGCGACCTGATCGGCGACATCGACCCGGTCAAGGTGGCCGAGGGCCGCACGCTCGGCGATCCTGAGACCATCCACTTCGGGCTGGTGCCCAGGACCAACCGCGGCATCTTCTCCCTGAACGAGCTCCCCGACCTGGCCGAACGAATCCAGGTGTCACTGCTCAACGTCATGGAGGAGCGCGACATCGGCATCCGCGGCTACGCGCTGCGGCTCCCGCTTGACCTGCTGCTCGTGGCCAGCGCCAACCCGGAGGACTACACCAACCGGGGCCGGATCATCACCCCGCTGAAGGACCGGTTCGGCGCGGAGATCCGGACCCACTACCCGCTTTCCCTGTCCGACGAGCTCACCTTGATCAGGCAGGAGGCCGAGGTCGCCATCGGCGCGGAGCTTCCCGACCACCTGATCGAGGTGATTGCCCGGTTCACCAGGGCGGTGCGTGAATCCCCCGCCGTCGACGCGCGTTCCGGGGTTTCTGCCAGGTTCGCCATTGCCGCGGCCGAAAGCGCGGCCGCGTCCGCGGTGCGCCGGACCGCGCTGGCCGGGCTGGCCGAACCGCCGGTGTCCCGGGTGTGCGACCTGCCCGTCATCGTCAGCACGCTGCGCGGGAAGGTCGAGTTCGAGGTGAGCGAGGAGGGCAGGGAGGATGAGGTGCTCGGCGCACTGCTGCGCCGGGCGATCGCGGAGACCTTCCGCTCGCGGCTTGGCAGCGTTGACCTGTCCGGCCTGCTGGCCAAGTTCGACGAGGGCGGGACGGTCGAGTCGGGCGAACTGGTCCCGGCGGCGGAACTGCTGGCGCGGATCGGCGACGTGCCCGGGCTGGCCAAGATCATGTCCAGGCTTGGCATGGACGGCGGCGAGTCCTTCGGGCACGCGGCGGCCGCCGTGGAGTTCGCCCTGGAAGGGCTTTACCTGATGCGCCGGCTGTCCAAGGACACCGCCGACGGCACCAGCGTGTACCGGACGTTAAATCGTTAGGCAGGCACCGCATGGCGAATTACCGGTACGGCCGGTACGTGTACGGCCCAGACCCGCTGGCCCTCTCCTATGACGTGCGCGGCGCGGTGGACGAGATGGGCGACGCGATACTCGCCGGGGCCAGCCCGGCCGACGCCCTGCGGGACCTGCTCCGCAGGGGCCTGGGGGACCGGCGCGGCCTTGACGACCTGCTCAGGCGGGTCCGCGAGCGACAGCGCGAGATACGCGGCAGCGGCCGCCTCGACGGCATCCTCGAGCAGGCCAGGGCCCTGCTCGACACGGCAGTCGGGCAGGAACGGGCCGAGCTGTTCCCCGACCCGAGCGACGAGGCCAGGATGCGGGAGGCCGACCTCGACGCGCTTCCGGCCGACACGGCGCAGGCGATCCGGCGGCTGGCCGACTACGACTGGCGGTCCGGCGCCGCGCGACAGACCTTCGAGCGGCTGCGGCAACTGCTGCGCAGCGAGGTGCTCGACAGCCAGTTCCGCGGCATCCGCCAGGCCCTGCAGTCCCCCGACCCGCAGGCCATGGGGCGGATCAAGGACATGCTGAGCGAGCTGAACCAGATGCTGGCCGCCGATGCGCGCGGGACCCACACCCAGGCCGACTTCGACGCTTTCATGGAACGCTACGGCGACCTGTTCCCCGACAACCCTCGCAACCTCGAGGAACTGGTCGACTCGCTCATCAGCCGGATGGCCGCCGCCGAGCGGCTGCTGCGCTCGCTCAGTGAGGAGCAGCGGCAGGAACTGGCCGAGCTGATGGCCAACTCGCTCGATGACGCCGGACTGGCCAGCGAGATGGCCCAGCTGGCCGACGCGCTGCGGGCCAGGCGGCCCGACCTGGACCGGGCGGGCATGATGGGCGGCGTCCAGATGTCAGGCGAGGAGCCGCTCGGCCTCGGCGACGCGACGACTGCCCTGGCCGAGCTGGCCGACCTGTCCGAGCTTGAGAACGCTTTCGGGCAGGACTACCCGGGCGCGAGCCTGGACGACATCGACGAGGAGGCGGTGCGCCGGGCGTTCGGCCGGCAGGCGGTCGACGACGTCGAGGCCCTGCGCCGCATGGAGCGCGAACTCGAACGGCAGGGGTACCTCACCAGGCACGGCGGGCAGCTCGAGCTCACCCCCAAGGCGGTGCGCAGGCTGGGAGACACGGCCCTGCGCCGGATCTTCGCCGACATGAGCCTCGGGAGCCGGTCCGGTGACCACGACCAGCGCGACGCCGGGCAGGCGGGCGAGCTGACCGGCACCACTCGCGCCTGGGAGTTCGGCGACGAGCAGCCCCTCGACGTCCCGGCCACGGTCCGCAATGCGCTGCTGCGGGGGGGCTTGGGGGGGTCGTCCCCCCGGGCAACGCCGCGGGATGGTGGCCGCAGCCTGCGGGACGGCGGCCGGATCGGCTTGGCGGCGCGGGACTTCGAGGTGGCCGAGACCGAGCGGCGCACCGCGGCGGTCGTGTCCCTGCTGGTCGACCTGTCCTACTCGATGCAGCTGCGCGGGACCTGGGCCGCGGCCAAGCAGACCGCGCTCGCGCTGCACGCGCTGCTGCGCAGCAGGTACCCGCAGGACGCCGTCCAGGTCGTCGGCTTCTCCAACTACGCGCGCGAGCTGCGCGAGACCGACCTGGCCGGGCTCGGCTGGGACATGGTCCAGGGCACCAACCTGCACCACGCGCTGCTGCTCGCCGGGCGCCATATCGACAGGCACCCGGAACACGAGCCGGTCGTGCTGATCGTGACCGACGGCGAGCCGACCGCTCACCTGCAGCGCAACGGGCGGTCCTGGTTCGACTGGCCGCCTTCGCCCGAGACGCTCGAGCTCACCTTGGCCGAGGTGGACAAGATGACCCGCCGTCATGCCGCGCTGAACATTTTCATGCTTGCGGATGATGCGCGGCTCACCGCGTTCGTCGACAATGTCGCCAGGAGGAACGGAGGACGGGTGCTGCAGGCGGCACCCGAACGTCTCGGTGAGTATGTAATCCGGGACTTTCTGCGCACCCGGAGGGTCAGCCGACGGTAGATTTTGCTAGTCGGCTGCGAGACCTGACCCGACGCAGCCGACCCGGACCGGGCGGACTCGTAAGACCACGACCGGCCGGCGCTAAAACAGCTTTACGGCATGCCCCGTACTAGGAGGAATCGTGAGTTCAACCACAGGATCAAGCGTGAGGTCGCCGGGCAGGACGATCCTCGCCGTGATTCTCGGCATCATCGCCCTTATCTTCATCGTGGTCGCCATCATCTACCTGGCCGAGCCCGCCAAGTCGCTGCCCAGCTTCATCCCCGGGCACATTGCCGGATCGACCGGACATCACCCGCTGAAGGCGACCGGCTGCTTCGTGGTCGGCATTATCTTCGCGGTGGGGGCCTGGTTCACCCTGGCCTACAAGCCCAAGTCGCAGGCCCCGGCCGCCGCCAACAGGGAGAGCTCGCCCGCAACGAAGGGCTGACACCTGCTGGTTCAGCGGTTTAGCGCCCGCGTCCTGCCTGCCGGGACGCGGGCGCTTGAATTGTGAGCGGGTGCCTGGATCGGCGCGTCCCGGCGCGTGCCGGCGGCTCAGTCAGCCAGCGCCTGGCGGAGGTCGTCGAGCAGGTCGTCGCAATCCTCGATGCCGACCGACAGCCTGACCAGATCACCGGGGACCTCGAGAGCCGATCCCGCTACCGAGGCGTGCGTCATCCGGTGCGGGTGCTCGATCAGGGACTCGACGCCGCCTAGCGACTCGCCCAGGGTGAACAGGCGGGTCCGGCCGCATGCCCGCACCGCCGCCTTCTCGCCGGCCAGCAGCCGGAACGACACCATCCCCCCGAAGGCCCGCATCTGCTCCTGGGCCGTCTTGTGGCCCGGGTGCGTGGGCAGGCCCGGGTAGAACACCTCCGCCACCGCCGGATGCTCTGCCAGCATCTGGGCCACCCGCATGGCGTTGCGGCAGTGCCTGTCCATCCGCACCGCCAGCGTCTTGATGCCGCGCAGCGTCAGCCACGCATCGAACGGCCCTGGCACCCCGCCGGTCGCGTTCCTGGTGAAGTCGATCCGCTCGGCCAGCCCGGGATCGGCCACCACCACGGCCCCGCCGACGACGTCCGAATGACCGCCCACGTACTTGGTCGTCGAATGCACCACCACGTCGGCGCCGAGCGTGAGCGGCTGCTGCAGGTACGGCGAGGCGAACGTGTTGTCCACCACGAGCATCGCGCCAACCTCGTGGGCGGCCCCGGCCAGGGCCCGGATGTCGGCGATGTTCAGCAGCGGGTTGGTCGGCGTCTCGGCCCAGACCAGCTTCACCGGCCGGGCCGCCAGCCGCTCCCGCACGGCCGCGACGTCGGACACCGGGACCACCTCGTGGCCGAGCCCCCATCCGGTAAGCACCCGGGCGAACAGCCGGTACGTGCCGCCGTAGGCGTCGTTGGGAATGAGCACGTGATCACCGGGCGAGCACACCGTGCGCAGCAGGCAGTCCTCCGCGGCCATCCCGGACGCGAACGCCAGCGCGGCCGGGCCGCCTTCGAGCGCGGCCAGGCACTGCTCGAGCGCGGTCCTTGTCGGGTTGCCTGACCTGGAGTACTCGTACCCGCCGCGCAGGCCGCCGACCCCGTCCTGCTTGAACGTGGAGACCTGGTAGATCGGCGGCACCACGGCCCCGGTCAGGGCATCCGGCTCCTGACCCGCATGGATGGCCAGAGTCTCGAACCCCAGGGTCTCGAACGGGTCTCGGCTGCTCATGTCGGCTCTTCTCCTGGTGTCAGCTGCTCGCGGCCAGGAAGGTCAGCACGTCCTGGCGGGTGAGCAGGCCGGATGGCTTGCCGTTCACGTGCACCACGGCCGCTCCCGCCTTTTCCAGGGCCAGGACGGCACGCGAGACCGGCTCCCCGGAGCCTACCGTGGGCAGCGGCGGCGACATGTGCCCGCCGACCGGATCCGCCGGCGTGGCCCGCCCGGCGACCAGCGCGTCGAGCAGGTCACGCTCGACCACAGAGCCGACTACCTCGGCCGCCATCAGCGGCGGTTCCTGTTTCACCACGGGAAGCTGCGACACGTCGTATTCGCGCAGCAGCGCGATGGCCGCCCCGACGGTTTCCTCGGGGTGGACGTGCACGAGTTCGGGCAGGCCGTGCTGCCTGCGGGCCAGCACGTCGGCGACGAGCGGTTCGGACGTCTGCGCGGACAGGAAGCCGTAATCGGCCATCCACTCGTCGTTGAAGATCTTGGACAGGTAGCCGCGGCCGCCGTCGGGCAGCAGGACGACGATCACGGCCTCCGGGCCGGCCACCTCCGCGACCCGCAGCGCGGCCGCCACCGCCAGCCCCGAGGAGCCGCCGGTCAGCAGCGCCTCCTCGCGAGCCAGCCGCCGCGTCATGCCGAACGACTCGGCGTCACTGATCGCGATGATCTCGTCGCACACGGACTGGTCGTAGGTGGCCGGCCAGATGTCCTCGCCCACGCCCTCGACCAGGTACGGCCGCCCGGATCCGCCTGAGTACACCGATCCCTCCGGGTCGGCGCCGATCACGCGGACCGCGCCGTCCGACACCTCCTTCAGGTAACGCCCGGTGCCGGAGATGGTGCCCCCGGTACCGATCCCGGCGACGAAGTGGGTCACGGTCCCGTCCGTCTGGGCCCAGATCTCCGGGCCGGTGGTGGCGTAGTGGGAGGCTGGGTTCTCCTGGTTCGCATACTGGTCGGGCTGCCAGCCGCCGGGGATCTCGGCCGCCATGCGGCGCGCCACGCTGTAGTAGGAATCCGGGTGGTCGGGCGCCACCGTGCCCGGGCACACCACCACGTCGGCGCCGTACGCGCGCAGCACGCTGATCTTGTCCTGTGCCACCTTGTCCGGGCAGACGAACACACACCGGTAGCCGCGCTCGGCCGCCACGATCGCCAGCCCCACCCCGGTGTTGCCCGAGGTGGGCTCGACGATCGTGCCGCCCGGATTGAGAGCGCCCGAGGCCTCCGCGGCCGCGATCATCCGCAGCGCGATGCGATCCTTGACCGAACCGCCCGGGTTGAAGTACTCCACCTTGGCCAGCACCGAGCACCCGGGAAACCCCCGGGTCACGGACCGCAGCCGGACGAGCGGGGTGTTCCCGACCAGCCCGCTCAGTGAGTCATGTACCTGCATCGTTATCCCTCCGGGCTCAGCGCGAGCATAGTCTGGAGGCAAACCTACGTTGAGGAGGCCGGTGCCATGCCCGAAGCAGTCATCGTCGCCACGGCGCGGTCGCCGGTCGGCCGGGCGTTCAAGGGCTCGCTCACCGGCATCCGCGCCGACGACCTCACCGTCCAGATGGTGGCCGCGGCCCTGGGAAAGGTACCGCAGCTCGATCCGGCCGACATCGGCGACCTGATGCTTGGCTGCGGCCTGCCCGGCGGCGAGCAGGGCTTCAACATGGCCCGGGTCGTCGCGGTGCTGCTCGGTTACGACCACATGCCAGGCACGACCGTCAACCGGTACTGCTCGTCGTCGCTGCAGACCATCCGGATGGCCTTCCACGCCATCAAGGCGGGCGAGGGTGACGCGTTCATCGCGGCCGGGGTGGAATGCGTGAGCAGGTTCGGCAAGGGAAGCAGCGATTCTCTCCCTGACACCCAGAACCCCCGCTTCGGCGAGGCCCAATTTCGGACCGAACGGGCCAGCGCTGGACAAGCGGGGACATGGCACGACCCCCGCACGGACGAACTCCTGCCCGACATCTACATCGCGATGGGCCAGACCGCGGAGAACGTCGCGGCGCTGCGCGGCATCACCCGCGAGCAGCAGGACGAGTTCGGCGTACGCTCGCAGAACCTGGCCGAGAAGGCCATCGCCGACGGCTTCTGGCAGCGCGAGATCGTTCCGGTGACGCTGCCCGACGGGACGCAGGTCGCCGCCGACGACGGCCCCCGCCCCGGCACCACGATGGAGAAGGTGGCGGCGCTCAAGCCCGTCTTCCGCCCGGACGGCACGGTGACCGCCGGTAACTGCTGCCCGCTCAACGACGGCGCGGCCGCGGTCGTGGTGATGAGTGACGTCAAGGCGGCCGAACTCGGCATCACCCCGCTGGCGCGGATCGTCTCCTCGGGAGTCGGCGCGCTGTCCCCGGAGATCATGGGACTCGGGCCGGTGGAGGCCTCGCGGCAGGCGCTGGCGCGGGCCGGGATGGCCATCTCGGACATCGACCTGGTGGAGATCAACGAGGCGTTCGCGGCCCAGGTCATCCCGTCCTGCACCGATCTCGGCGTGGACATCGCCAAGCTCAACGTGAACGGCGGGGCCATCGCGGTCGGCCACCCGTTCGGCATGACCGGGGCGCGCATCGCCACCACGCTGCTGAACAGCCTGCAGTTCCACGACGCGACACTGGGCCTGGAGACCATGTGCGTGGGCGGCGGCCAGGGCATGGCGATGATCTTCGAACGGCTCAGCTGAGCATTAGGCTCTGTTAACTTTCCCGGCCTCTGGGGGTTGCCAGCTAGCCTTCGATAAGGCACGCTCAGCACAAGAGGATGCTTCCTGGAGGTGCCCGTGTCGCTGACCCACTCACCGAACATGCACAGTAGCCTGATCGCCCGCATCCCGACCGTCACCGGTCGTGACCTCGCTGAGTGGTTCCACCGCCTCGAAACTGGCCCCGCGTTCCTGCGCCGCGAAGAGCGCGCCCACTGGCTAGCCGATGAAGCAGGCATCTCCTGCGGCTACGCGTATGCCATCGTGCACGAATACGAGATGCGCAGACGACTGCGCCTCAACGGGGCTTAACCAGGCATTCACCCCGAAACCGTACCGGCCGCCGCCCCGGCTGGCGTTGCGCTACGCCCGCCTGCGCTTCTACGTATCGCCGCGGCTTCTACCCTTCGCCGCGCTTCCACGCCCAACCAGCGCTTCCAGGCTTCGCCGCGCTTCCACGCTTCGCTGTGCGTTAATTTGTTGCGCTCAGCGTCTTCCCAAGCGTTATTCATTTGCATGCCTGCCTTGCGCGCGCCATTCAGCCCGCCGCTGACTTAAAACCATGATTTCCGGATTTGTTCGCACACGATATGCCGGTATACAATCATCACCGAGTTTCATTCTTAGATAAGCTTTTTCTGGCCGTTTCGCCTGGTACGCCGGTTATCAATTGAGGCGGCGTAGCATGATCACCTAATGGGTACCCCCGGTCGGGATCGAACCGACGCTGGGGACCCTTTTAGGGGGTCTGCCTCTTCCGTTGGGCTACGGGGGTGCGGCCATAATAACCTCGTACGCAATTGCGTGTGCGCAGAGTACGTGTACTGTTCGCGTTATTTTGATTGGCACTGTGTGCCATTTTAGGAAGAATTGCAGAGTGTAACTAATTACATGATCGAGATTAGCGCTAAGTAACGGCCGAAAAGTTTCGGGCGCCGCCGACGCAGCTGCACGCGTAAATGCACGTGCACGGGTGAATACGGCGTCGAGCATTGCCGGGGTGACGCGGCCGGTGAATGTATTCTGCTGGCTCGGGTGATAGCAGCCGATGAGCAGCACGTCATCCGGAACCTGCGTGCTTGCGGGGCTTTCTTGCTTCCTGCCGCCTTGGGCCATTGTGGCCCTGGTCAGCCGCACTTCGGCGCCGTGGCCGAACGCCGGGCGCGGGCGGGGCACGGCAAAGCCGGCGCTGCGCATGGCCGGCCACATCGCCTGCCAGGCGAATCCGCCGAGGCACACGACGACCCTCAGGTCGGCCGCCACTAGGCAGATTTCCCTGGCCAGCCACGGAGCGCACGTGTCCCGCTCCGCGGGCTCCGGCTTGTTGTCCGGTGGAGCACAGCGGACCGCGGCCGCCATCCTCGTGTCCACCAGGCGCTGGCCGTCTGCGACGGCGACGCTGGTCGGCTGGACCGCCAGACCGCACCGGTACAGGGACGCGAACAGGAAGTCGCCGCTGCGATCGCCGGTGAAGATCCGCCCCGTGCGATTCCCGCCGTGTGCCGCGGGTGCCAGGCCCACGATCAGAAGGCGCGGCCTGTCCGCTCCCCAGCCGGGAATGGGGCGGCCCCAGTAGCGCTCCTCGCGGAAGGCGCGGCGGCGCTCGGTGGCCACCCGCTCGCGCCAGGCGACCAGGCGCGGGCACGCCCGGCATACCGACTGCCTGGCCGTGAGCTCGCCGAGCGTGGCGGCGCTTTCGGCCAGGACCGTCACGTCGCCGGCGCTGCGCGCGACCGGGGTGTCGGGCCCGGCCGGATCGCACGGCCAGCTTCCCGGCGGCACCAGCGGCTCATCGGCTGCCACGTGGCCGCTCAGCCTGAAGATTCCGTGGCCAGCGACCAGGCGATGCCGTCGAGGATGTCGTGCTCGCTCACCAGCACCTGGCCGAAGCAGAAACGCTGCATGATCCGGTCAAGGACGAGCGCGCCCCCGCCGATCACGTCGACGCGTCCCGGGTGCATGACCGGTATCGCGGCGCGCTCAGCGCGCGTGCGGGCCAGCAGGCCCCGTGTCACCTCATGCACGTCGGACGCGGACACGCGGGCGTGGTGGATGCGTGCGTCGTCGTACGCGGGCAGGCCCATCGCGATGGCCGCGACCGTGGTGACCGAACCCGCGAGCCCGATCAGCGTCCGGGCCTGCCGCACTGGCACCGCGCCGGTTACCGCGTCCAGGGCCGCGTCGATGTCGGCGGTGGCAGCCGCCACCTCGTGGGCGGAGGGCGGATCGCCATGCAGGTGCCGTTCGGTCATCCTGACACACCCGATGTTGACGGAGATTTCCCCCTGCGGCGACGCGGCACCGAGGACGAACTCGGTGGAGCCGCCGCCGATGTCCGCCACCAGGTAAGGGCCGGCATCGCAGGTGCCCGCCAGTTCCGCGGTGGCGCCGGTGAACGACAGCAGGGCCTCCGCGGATCCGGTGAGGACCTCCGGTGCCACGCCGAGTACTTCCTTGACCCTGCGGGTGAACTCCGCCCTGTTGCTGGCATCCCTGGTGGCGCTGGTCGCCACCATGCGCACCGCACAGGCCGCCGATCCGGCGATGACATCCGCGTAGTCGCGCAGCACGGCGACGGTCCGCTCGAGCGCTTCAGGCGCCAGCCGGCCCGTCCGGTCCACCCCCTGGCCGAGCCGGACAATCTCCATCCGCCTGGCCACGTCCGTGAGCTGAGCGCGGCCGATATCGACGTCCGCGACCAGCAGCCGCAGCGAATTGGTGCCGCAGTCCACGGCGGCGACCCGGCGGGTCATGAGCAGGGCTCAGCTACGCACGGTCCCGGTAGCCACCATTCACCGATGGCGTCGAGCGCCTCGCGGCCGAACGGGTTCACCTGGCCCGCCGCGAGTTCGTGAGCGACCAGTGCATGCAGGCACTTTACCCGGTCGGGCATTCCCCCGGCCGATTGCGTGCCGGGCGGCAGCGGCTCGGTGCCGGCCGACCGCGCGGCGGCCTCCCGGCGGGCCAGGTAGTCGCGGTGCGCGGCCTGGTAGCGGCGGCGCAGTCCCTCGTCGGCCAGCCTGGCGGTCATGTCCCGCATGATTCCGCCGGCCTCAAGCTTGCTCACCGCGGCGGCGGCCCGGGGGCAGGTCAGGTAGTACAGGGTGGGAAACGGGCTGCCATCGGGTAGCCACGGTGCCGTCTGGGCCACGTCGGGCAGGCCGCACGGGCAGCGGTGAGCGACGGACAGCAGTCCGCGCGGAGGCCGACCGAGCTGGGCGGCGATGACCGCCGCGTCTTGTTCGGTGATCACAGTGTCTTCTGCTTACCGTGTCGGGCTCGCGTCGGCCTGCTGTACCGACTGCCACAGTTTCGTGTACCAGGCCGACGGCCCCGGCTTCTGCGGCTGGCCGACGCCGGGCAGCGGCTGACTGCCCTCGACGATGTAGCACTGGGTGCCGGGGAAGCACATGTCGAGCTCCTGCCGGGCCAGCTGCTCGATGTAGGACGCCTGGGAAAGCTTGGCCCGCTCCGCCTGCAGGCTCTTCACCTGCGCCTGCATCGTCTGCTGCTGCGCCACGAGCTGATCGATCTGCTGACGCTGGGCTATGTACGCACGGACCGGATAGGCCAGGCTCAGTGCGACCGCGCAGATCACCACCGCGAGCACCGCGGCCCGGCCGGTCAGCCGGGTCGTCCTGGGAGCGCCGGGGGGCTGGGACATGGAGCCTTGCTACTCCTGGGCTTTCCTGGTTCAGTCCCCGGCGGCCGGCGCGGCAAAGCGCGGGTAGGCGCCGGTCCCCGCGTAGCTCGCCGCGTCATCGAGCAGTTCCTCGATCCGCAGCAGCTGGTTGTACTTGGCCACCCGCTCGCCGCGCGCGGGCGCTCCGGTCTTGATCTGGCCACAATTGGTCGCGACGGCGAGATCGGAGATCGTGCTGTCGTCGGTCTCTCCGGAACGATGGCTGATCACGCAGCTGAAGCCCGCGCGGTGGGCCAGGCTCACCGCGTCGAGCGTCTCGGTGACGGTGCCGATCTGGTTGAGCTTGACCAGCAGGGAGTTGGCCGAGCGCTCGGCGATGCCCCGGCGGATCCGTTCGCCGTTGGTGACGAAGATGTCGTCCCCCACCACCTGCACGCGGCCGCCGACGCTCGCGGTCAGCTGTTTCCAGCCCGCCCAGTCTTCTTCAGCCAGGGGATCCTCGATGGATACGATCGGGTAGGCGTCCAGCCAGTCGGCGTAGATGACGGTCATCTCCGCCGAGGTCTGCGGCTTGCCCTCGAAGTTGTACGCGCCGTCGGAGTAGAACTCCGACGCGGCCGCGTCAATCGCCAGCGCCACGTCCTGGCCCGCGGAGAACCCGGCCTTGCCGATGGCCTCCACGATGAGGTCAAGCGCCGCCCTGTTGTGCTCGAGGTCCGGTGCGAAGCCCCCCTCGTCACCGACGCCGGTGGACAGGCCGCGCTGCTTGATCACCGCCTTGAGCGCGTGGTAGACCTCGGCGCCCCAGCGCAGGGCCTCGCCGAAGGTCGCCGCGCCGATCGGCGTGATCATGAACTCCTGGATGTCGACGTTGTTGTCCGCGTGCGCGCCGCCGTTGAGGATGTTCATCATCGGGACCGGCAGCACGTGCGCGTTCGGCCCGCCCAGGTAGCGGAACAGCGGCAGGCTGGAGGAGTCCGCGGCGGCCCTGGCCACGGCCATGCTGACCCCGACGATGGCGTTCGCGCCGAGCCGTGACTTGTCCGGCGTCCGGTCCAGGTCGATCAGCGCCTGGTCGATCAGCCGCTGGTCGTCGGCCTCGTGCCCGAGCAGTTCCGGCTGTATCTCGTCGATGACGTTCTGGACCGCGCGGCTTACCCCCTTGCCGCCGTATTCGGCGCCACCGTCCCGCAGTTCGACCGCCTCGAACGCGCCCGTGGACGCCCCGCTCGGCACGCCGGCCCGCCCGACGGTCCCGTCGTCGAGCGCGACCTCGACCTCGAGGGTCGGGTTGCCCCGGGAATCCAGGATCTGCCTGGCATGGATCGCTTCAATGGAGGCCACCGCCGGCTCCTTGCCTTGACTGTGTCGACCTGTACGTGTCGAGCGTGTGTCGGGCCGAGCCCTCGGGCTCACCCCTTCTGGAGCTTAATAGAGCGGTCGTGCCCGGCGCGCGGGGGCACGCCGGGCCAGCCGGCGAAAGACCTGGCGACACTCTGTAGTCGAACCATTGCTAACAGCTTCGATATAGGACCAGTGCCTTGACCAGCGCTGCCCATTCGTAAGCGATCTGATAGGGCCAGCTTCGCAGCGACGGCGAAACCGTGACCACGTAAATCGGACCGCCGAAGCAGCGTCCCACCACGATACGAGCGCGAGTATCCTGCTCCCGGCCAGTCACCAATACCACCGAGTGCCAGTGGTACCGCTCCGCGAGCTTGCCGACGAACTCAGCTTCGCCGCGAGTGTCGCCCGGGTCCGGTTCGAAGCAGATTAGTTTCACGCCCCGTGTCGGCGACGGACACGGGCCACTGTAACCTTTCCAGCCTCGGGATATAACGAGCATCGGCGCCCGCCGCTGCGCAGCTAGCTTCAACGCGGCGGCGAGGCGATCACCTGGGCCGGCGAGCATCACGATCGCACTGACGCGGGCAGGCACCCCTTGCGCAGGCCACACAATTAGCCGCGCAGTGAATATTGCGAACCCAACGATCAATATCAATGCAGCCGCGAGGGCTTTCCGCCAACCACGGAAAGGCCTGAGCCGCCTGCCCGCAGCACTTAGTCTGGTGGCAATTCTCATACCGCAGTAGAGTAACTATCCTACCTTCTGATCTCCGTAGAGGGATCAGAAGGATTACCGCCTATATTGGCCGTAAATACGACTGTACTGTCCGGATCGTAAACCTCGCGTTTTCCGTTGCTGTATTCGTCCGGCGCGCGGGCGGCGCGGATTGTGCCTGCTCGTGTTGCTCGCGGAATACGGCCCGAGGTACGGTCGGCTGGCTCGGGGTTGGCGACCAGGATTCCGGCGATTTCGCGGCCCTCGGCGGCCGCGCTCGTGACGGCCCGGGCAAGCTGCTCGGCGGTCGCCGCGCCCGCTGAGACCCCTAGCACGGTCGCAGTCGTTCGCACCACATCGGCCACCCGTGGATCCCGGCCGTCGACGAGGATCACCACTATGGTCAACACGGCACCTGGCTGCCTGAAAATGTCGCCGCTATCGGCGACCATGACGCGTAGGCAGTCGGGTCGCTTCGACGAGGCGGGCGGCTGCACGGAGCAAGCGGTTCGCAGCGCAGCCGTAGCGGCGGACTCCTGATCCGGGCCGATGACAAGCGTTGTGGGGATCCCAAGGGATGCCGCGAAGACCGCCAGCTGAGGGCCTAGGGCCAAGGCTCCCTGATCGGAGGACAAAGACAGGACGGCGAGAGAGGAAGCGGCACCGGGGTTGCCGTGGTGGGCGCCGACGCCCGCCATTCCAAGCTCATCCAAGACCTGGCGCAGGCGCAGGGCATCCACGGCTCCTGGGTCGTAATTCTCGAGCAGCTTCGTCCAGCCCGCAGCGCGAGTCGGGTGAGCTACCGGAATCGATGCCAGGACGGGAATGCCGACCGAAGCCGCTATCTCATCGCGCTCGGTAAGCCGCCGGCCAGTACGGCTTATCGCAAGTGCCACGAGTATTCCGATCACAGCTCCGCCTATACCGCCGATCAGAGCCTCAATGATCAGCTGCTCCATCGGTCTAACCCCGGTCGCATTCGTCGCCGGCTGGAGGACGGACGCCGGCACACGCCCACCTGGGAGCCTCCCGGAACCAACGTAGGCCGTGTAGCTGTAGGCCACCGCGTTGACGGTGGCCTCGGCCTGCATCGCGGTCCGCGCCGTGGCGCTGATCGACAGGATGCTGTCCGTCACGCTCTTCGCCTGGATTTCCCTGCGCAGCGTTTCGAGTGACATGGCCGGACTGACATGAGGCAATGCGCCGGAAAGAACGGGATTACTGGTTGCGATGACAGTCTGGGTGAGCATGTAGGCATCGGTGCCGGGGCTGGCGAGCGTCCCTTCGGTCTGTGCCGGTACTGCCGCCGGGAGCACGACCAGTGCCGTGCTCGTGAGCATCGGAGGCCTGTGCACGGAGTAGCCGGCGCCCGCAAGCAGGCCAAGTACGAGCAGGATTCCGATGAGGACCTTGTGCCGCCTGATGGACCTTCGCAGGTCCAATACCTGCTCGCTCATCTGGCCTCCATCAAAATCACCGGAACCTCATCCAGCCTGCAGTCGGCCCAGGGAATCATAGATCGCCGACCGGCTTTCGGCTTGGACCCTCATCGACGGTGACGAAGAATCCTTTCGTGCCAGATGGCGACGTCTCTTCCGGGACGGCGTCAGGGGCGGCATCAAGCGCGGGCGCCACGCCCAGGCTCTCGTCGCTCTTGTCCGCCCCGATCAGCACCCCGGAGATCAGCCGCACTCCGGCCAGCCTGATCATCTCGCTGACGGCACGAATCCGGGCTGCGGATGATCTCCCTGCCGTCACGACGGCGACGGCGTACCGGGCCCACCCCGCGAGATGGTCGCAGCTGAGCGAGGGATCGAGGGCCGCCAGCGTGAGTACCAAGTCGGCCGACCCACGGGTGGCGGCCAACTGGTCCGCCCCCCTACCCCAGCCTGACGTGGCCTGCAGCGGGCCCACTGGTGCCACATCATCAGGCTCGGGAACGGCCACCATCAGCTGAACGCTGCCCTGGGTCACGGTCCGGACGCCGGGTTCGGTTACTCCCAGGAGCCGAGCTGCAGGTCCGCCGTCGCATAGATCGGCCACGAGGACCCTCGAGCCTTGTTGCGCGTGAGATACCGCAAGCGATACCAGGCAGAGCGCTGGGACACGCACGTCGTCGACGGGAATAACGGCCAGGCTCGCCGGGCCGTAGCGCCCAGGCCGTACTGTGCTGCCGAGGTACGAGACGATCCGCTTGACCTTAATGCTCTGGGCCGCCTCCAGCCCTTGCGCGCGGCCCAGCCGCACGACGCCGACGCTGACCTTGACCGGCGCGCCCAGTGCGTGCGCGACGTCATCGCGCCGACGCAGCCGGTCCGACAGGAGCGCCGTAATCACCACGATGCCCAGGCCAAGCGCGAGGCCCGCGACGAGCCCGAGCGCGGCGTACTCGACCAGGCGCTTTTTCCGCGAATGTGGTGGGATAGCGCTGCCGGGGTTGAGCACATAGCTGTCCTGCACGACCGCATCGTCGGCGACCTTAATGCCCGCCTGGTCAGAAGCGACGGTTTGCTCGAGTGCGCCAAGCGCGGTGGTCGCCTGGGTCTGCTCCTTGGCCAGGCTGCTGAGTCTTTTCTGCCGCGTCGGCGACGTGGTCCGGGCCGACAGCTGGCTGATCTGGGCGGTGATCGACGTGAGGTTGCGCTTGTCCTGGCTTATCTGCTGGTTTTGCGCGCTGAACGTTAGCTTCTGCTGAGTTTCCACCAGGCCAGCCCGGTACGAAAGGAACTCCGTGGCCAGGGCATTGGCTCGGCTCACCGCGTCGGTGCTCGATGGGGCGTTTACCGTGATGACGAGAACCCGGTCGGTCGGGTCCGCGACCGTGTACGACGAAGCGAAGCTGCGGACGCTCTCGTGCAGGCCCAGCTTGCCAAGCGCGAGTCCGGCCACCGTCTGACTCTGCGCAATGGCCTGCTCGTTCGTTATTGGCGTGCCCGGCTCCTCGTCGTTGGTGGACATGGGCGTGAGAAGGAGCGTCGTCGATGCCTGGTAGACAGGGTGGAGTACCACGGCGACGCCAGCGCCAGCCACCAGCCCGGCCACGGCCATGGTGCGCCACAGCCATTTCCTGCGGCGCAGCGCCGCCCGGATGAACCCGAGGCTAGTCAGGCCGGTGACGGACTCGGCAGGCCGATTATCGAGTTCTGTGTAGTCGTCATATGCCCAAAGACGCTCGGGCAGGTGATCACGGTTGCGCATTAAAAGCAACCCCTTACCGTACTTGCTGGTCACCATCTGGCCACCAGAGGTATCCCGGTTATGCGAGTGGGCATTTGTTTCTGACGTGCCAGCTGCGGATGGCGGCCAGTAGTGGGGTCAGCTGGGTCGGGATCTGCGACGAGGATTCCGGCAATATGGCGGCCGGCCGAGGCGGCGCTGCCCGCGACCTGAGCCAGCTGCTCGCCGGTTACCGCCCCCGCCGACACCCCGAGCACCGTCGCATTCGTGCGTGCTTTGCCGTCGAGGAGGGGATTGCGGCCGTCTACCAGGGCGACGATCACGGTCAAGGCGGCGTCCCGCCACTCCGGGATGTCGCTATCGGAGGTGGACAGCCGCAACAGGCTCGACAATTTCGATGACGGCGCGGCGAGGCACGCGGCCCGCAGCGCTGCGGTCGTCGTATCCTGCTCGGCGCCGACGACCAGAGTCGTGTGGATTCCCTGCGAGGCGGTGAAGACCGCCAGCTGAGGGCCGAGGGCCAGCGCCCGGTGGTCGGAAGAAAATGAGAGAACGGTGAGCGAGGAACCACGAGCTCCGCCGTTGGCCGACCGCACGTCGGTTAGCCTCAGATAATCCAGGGCACCGCGTAGCCGCCGCGTGTCGGCGGCGCTTGGTTCGTAGTTCTCGAGCAGCCTGGTCCAGTCGGCGGCACGCGCTGCGCGATGGGCGGCGAGCGATGCCAGCACAGGCACCCCGATGGCATCTGCTATCTCGTCGCGCAGCCGCAGCCACCGGTTGCTGCGGCCGGCCGCGAGCACGCCGATCGCCCCGGTCAACGTCCCGGCCAGGGCGCCAAGAAGCGCGGTAATGACGAAGCGGGAGGCCGAACGCGCACCGGTGGCGTTCGTGGCAGCCTGCAGGATTTCCGCCTGCACCTGCTTGTCCAGGTTGCCCGAAGCGTCAACATAAGCGACATAGCTTGCTGCCACAGCGTTCGAGATGGCAATCGCCTCGGCGGCGGTACTTGCCTCGGCGCTGATCGACAGCACGTACGAGATCGGGGTCGTGACCTTAACGTGGGGGCGCAGGGTTTGTAGTGACATGGCCTGGTTGAGGCTGCGCAGTGCTCCGGTCAGAACGGGTCCGCTGCCGGCGACCACGACCTGGGTGGGCATACTGCGGGTGGAGCTAGCAAGCGCAACAAGCGCACTGCTCGTGTAGGTCGGCGGGTCGAGCGCGGAGTACCCGGCGCCCGCCAGAAGGCCAAGCGCGGCGAGAAGGCCGACGACGGCGAAGCGTCGCCGCACGATGTGAAGGGATCTCCTCAGGTCCAGCGGCTGCTCACTCATGCGGCCTCCGTGCGACTCGCTGGACCTGTTTCATCAGCGGGTCGGATCCGCCCAATGATACGACGACATCGGTAAGCGGGCGTTCTGTCGTTGCGCCGCGATCAAGGAATGTCAGCCGCGTAATCAGGGGTTCATCTGGTTCCGAGCGTCCCCGGCCGAGGAGCGTGACGGCGGGAACACGGCGGCCGAGGCCCGGCGAATACCATCCGAGAATCGGATCAGTCTCTCCCCGGTGCATGCTCCACCGCAGGGGCGGCAGTTCCAGCCGGGCCGCACCGGGCGTAACCGCACCGGGCCAGCGCAGGACCGCGCATGCCTCGTCGAGCTCCGCGTCAACTTCGGGGCCGAGGTGGAAGGCAAGGCGGACGGCATGACGACCGCCGCCGTGGATCTCATCGACGATATCGAGACTGCGCGAGACCCGGTCTAGCCAGACCCTACGGCGATGCCGGGCCCGGCGGTGAAGTGCCGAGTACCCGTCGTGCTCCGCGGTCCACTCGGCGGCGTCTCCGATGTCTTGGACGCCGAGCTCCCGGGCATTCGCATGTCGCAGCCACAGGAACGGGCCGCCATCGCTGGACTGACTCCGGCCGTCGAGTTCCACCGTGTTGTGCGCGATCGTAGACCGGAAGTATGAACGCCACGCGGGCTCGCCGTGGTAGCAGTATGTGCCCGGATCGGCCAGCACGTCGACGCCGCCGCAGCGGACCTCGACGGAAAGGGCGTCAGCGTGGGCATGTGCCGCGATGCTGAGGTATCCGTGTGGCCCACCATCACAGCGGCACCAGATCTCCGGCGCCTGCCTACTGGTCGTGCGCAGAAGCGTCGTCCCGGCATCCGCGAATCGCCATGGTCGCCGCGTTGGCCTGCCTGAGACGTCACGGATTTCCCCGAGCATGGCGCCGATGATCGGGCTGCCTGCATCCGCGGGTAGCCGCGGCCACCAGTCGAGCGGGCCGAAGAGCGCGGCACCCAGAGCCAGCAGCGAGGGCCAGCGGTTTGGCGTGGGGACGTCGAGTAGCAGCGCCCGTCCCTCGTCGCCGTCGCCCTGCCGGGGTGGGCGCTGCCGCTCGTCGAGCAGTGCGGCACCGCTGTCGATCATCGCGCACAGGCGCTGCCAGGTAGCTTCGCTGAGCGGGCGGCCGGCTGCGTCAGCCTCAACGGCGGCGAGCAGGCCGAGCTCCGCGACGAAACACTGGTAGTCCGTGGCGAGCTCGCGGCCGATACCTGACGGGAAGGTGTTGCGGACCAGCTCCCGCTCCAGAATTCGGGCCGAGCTCTCCCGCCAGCGGTCGCTCTCGGGAAACCACGGGAAAGCACAGCTGGCCACGAGCTGCCCTGCGGCCTCCGCGATGACATGGTTGTTGGCCGACGAGCCTCGGCTCCTGAACGCGCCGAGATACTGCTGATGCCAGTGGATCTGCCGGACAGTGAGCTCGTCGTTCTCGAAATGGTCGGCCACTCCTGGCCATTCGTCCAGGAGCCGCCTGATCCAGGTCAGGCTGATAAGCCGGATGCCAATCTCGATTCCGCTTGTCCAGTTCACGCCGGACAAAAACGGGTTCTCCCATGACCAGGAGCGCAGCTGGTCTGCCAGCCTGCGCGCGTATGCCTGATCGTGGCTGAGGAACCAGGCCGTGGCCAGCAGCGTGAGATGCTGCAGGCGGGAGATCTCCCAGACCTGCTTGACGTTTCCTGTCTGTTCCTCCGAGCGGTGGTTAATCCGGAATGCGTAGCGGTCGGCTGGCGCTCGGCGTCCGGTGACCGGGTCGGAGAACCAGTCAGGCCGGACCAGGTCTGACCTGACGACCCCAAGCACCTCCCATTCGCCCTCAAGTAGCCGGCCCGCGGCCGCCAGCACCGCGTCCCTGGCCTCCGCGGAGACCAGCTTGGCGGTCCGGGGTGGGAGTACGGCAACAAACCTGCGCTCGCCCGGCGGCGCGGACGCGAGCGCGGCGATCTGCTCCCGGGTGACCTGGCGGCCGGACCAGGCTGTGCGGAGCACCCGGTCCCGGGCGCGCCAGATCACCTCGGCTGGCGACATCCTGGCAGCCCTGCGCGCATACCATCCCAGGCGCGAGGTACGCAACGCACTCACACTCGTTCCGGCTCACCGCTCGACAGACTCTCACCTATAGCGAGAGTCGCCCGTGTGGTCGCGACCAGCGAATCCAGCGAGATGGGCATCGGGGCACCGGTCCGGACAGCCTCGGCGAACTGCATGATCTGCTGCTGCTGGCCCTTGTCCTGGCCGCCGCGCGACCGCACGCGGGCAGGGCGGCGCCCAGCCCAGACCGCGGCCTGCCTGAAGTTATCCAGCCGCGCGCTCCTGCCGCCGGCCGCGGCATCCAGGGTCTCCTTCGGATAGCGAGTATTGCCGACCGTGGTGTAGGTGATGGTTCCGGTGGAGCCGTTCTGGAACCGCACCGTCGCCTGCAGGTCGTCCTGCTCAGGGCCCGGGATCGCATAGACCTCCGCGGGCAGACTGTCCGTCCACCAGCTGAGCGCGTCGATGAAGTGCCCGCCTTCGCCGGCGAAGCGCGAGCCTTCCAATTCGCTGTTGCGGTACCAGCTGTCGGAATCCAGCCGCCCGGCGTTCACCAGGTAGCGGTTCACCGAACGGGCACCCGACTGGCCGAAAAGCGATTTGAGCTGCACGAGCATCGGCGCGAAACGACGGTTGAATCCCACCATGAGCCGGTCGTTCCCGGTGCTGGTAACGGCGTCGATGATCCGCTGCAGTTCATCGGCCGTGAGCGCAAGAGGCTTTTCAACGAAGACGGCCTTCCCCGTCTGGAGGGCCCGGCAGACTAGTTCAGCGTGGGTATGGTGGCGGGTCACGATGAAGATCGCGTCAAGCGACTCATCCTCCAGCACGGCATCCGCCGTCGTGGAGGCGGTCGTGAAGCCAAAGCGCCGTTGTGCGTTGACCGCGGACAGCGACCGAGTCGTTGCGACGTGGGCCAGGCGGGTGGCGTCAAGCCGGGCGAGGTGCGGCAGCAGCATCGATGATGCGTAGTTTCCCGCGCCGATGAACCCGGCGGCCAGCTGCTGCCCGGCCGTGCCGCGCGGCGCCGCCCGGCCGCCCGAGACCAGGCGGATGGCCGTGGGCGGCGTGCCGTCCACGGCCCGCTCCGGATACTTGAGCAGGACCCCGACCCCATTCAGCGAACCGGAGGCCAGGTCTCGATAGACACTCGTCGCGCGCTCCAGGGGAAACACGCCAGAGACGAGCGATTCGATGTCGATGTCCTTGTGTGCGATGAGATCAAGGAAGCACTCGAGATTACGCCGCTCAGTCCAGCGGACGTAGCCTGCCGGATAGTCGATGCCGTCGAGTTCGTAGCGGTCGTCATACCGGCCAGGGCCATAGGATCGCGAAAAACGGACATCAAGCTCTTTGTCGTAATAGGCGTTCCACGGCAGGTCCAGGCGGGTCTTTCCGATGTCAACCACCCGGGCACGGTCTCGTGCCAGCCTGGCCGCGGCCTCGACTGGCCCGTTGGAGGATCCTCCGGCGGCGAGCAGCACATGGTCGGCCCCACGCCCGCAGGTCAGCTCAGCCAGTGCCTGCTGGACCGCCGCCATGCCCTCGTCGGTGGGTGGCGCGCACAGCACGGCGCCGACCTTCTCGGCCAGCCGGCAGCGATCCTCGATAACGTCCAGCCCGACAACGCGCACGCCGGCGGCGATCAGGAGCCGGACCGCGAGCTGGCCAACGAGACCGAGACCGATGACGCAGGCCGTATCGCCCAGTTGGACCTCCGCGCGCCGCACGCCGTGCATGGCGATGGCCCCGACAGTGGCGAAGGCGGCATGCTCGGGCGAGACACCCCGGGGAACGGGGACACAGAGGTTGGACGGAATCCAGTTGTACTCTGCGTGCAGGGCGTGCTCGTTGCCCGCCGCCGCGACGAACTGGCCGGTCGTGAACTCCCCGGCATTGCGCCCGACCTCCACCACGACGCCGCACAGCGAGTAGCCGAGCGGCGTATAAGAGTCCAGCCGGCTCATGACCTTCTGGTACGTCGCCACGGCGCCCTGCTGCGCTACCGAATCAAGTACCTTGCGGACCTGATCTGGCCGCGCCCGCGCCTTCCCGGCCAGCGACATCCTGGCCTCGGTCACCTTCATCATTTCCGTGCCTGTAGAGATGAGCGAGAACAGCGTCTGCACCAGCACGCCGCCGGGGCGGCAGGCCGGAGCCGGCACGTCGAGGACAGTGAGCTCCCCGGTTTTGTAGTTCTGCGCTATCTGCTTCATTGCGTCCCCTGGTCGGCGGTGCCCGTGCGTGCGGCCGGCTAACCGCTCCTGCGGCAGCATTCGAGACCTAGACGGATCATCCGGGACCGACCACTGCAACCCTCATCGCATGAGCTCAATTGGTTGTCGCTGGGGCCCACCCTGGTGGGCTCCGCAGTCATTAGAGCTCTGGGGCAACGGTCGTGATACGGCCAGTCCCAGCCGGGCGGGAAACGGGTCAGGTATTTGTCTTCGGCCGGCGACGCGAGCTGGTCGCCGTGGCCGGTGGAAGCCCTGCTGCCTGCGCAGTCATCGTCATTACGACGACCAGCAGGCAGTTCCGCCCCTCGCGCAGACAACATGCATGTCGTACCGGCTAATGGTGAAGGTCTCCGCCTTGCCGCCCGTCGAGCAGATCTCCCATCCGAAGTCGATCTGGTTGAGGCCGGAGCCCGCGGCCGAGTACCCATGCGACTCGAGCCAATCGAGCATGGTGAGGATATAGACACGTCCTGATGTCTCATTGCGATCACGCACCATGTAAATGGTGCCGCCGGCGTCCCACACGCTGTACTTCGCGCCGAAGAACGTGGGCCTACTGACGATCTTGCCCGGCGGAGGATTGGTCCGGTGGTCGTCGACCCAGATCATGACTTCCTGGGAAAAGCTTTTCGAGGTCGTGCCGAGCCAGATGTCATAGGCCGCTTCGTTGTCGCCCCCGTCCGGCATCGACTGCTTGAAGTCGCTGAATAGGGAGCTGAAGCTGGACAGCGGGGCCGGAGCATTGGTGGTGAGCGTGAAGATCTGCTGGACGTCGGGGTAGGCCAGGACGGACGTGTTGCCGGCCGGCTGGTCTGAGATAACCTGCCAGTGGCCGGGGGTGTCGACGTAGACCGTCTGTGGATTCCCGGCGCCAGGCGGGTTCCACATGTCGTTGAGGACATGGGTGTTGTACCCGTTCGAATTCGTGATGCCGTCGTAACGGTAACCGTCGGCGTCAGGGCAGTTCTGGCCCGGATTCTGCGATCCGTCGTCGCTGGCGACACAGGACCATTTGCCAGCCGCGGGTGCCGGGGCCCCGGCGGTAGCAGATGCCTGGGAAGCCGGCTTTCCTGGATTATTTCCGGAAAAAACATAAATCACAACGAGGGCGGATGCCACCGCAAGGCAAACGACGGCGCTGCTGCCGAGCAAGACCTTCTTGTTGAGACGGTTCCGGCGATTATGAAAAGCCATGGATCACCCCTCCAGGATCCGCTTGACTCATTGCAGATCTCGTCCCCGGCGACACCAGCTTACTGTGAGTGGCTTCAGTGTAACTGACGGCCCAAGCGTGCCCGGTTTGGCCGACGCCCCGGAGAGATCAGCTTGCCGCCCCCACGCGATGCCGCTCAAGGGCTGACGTCAGCAAGGAAACCACGCGCTCCTGCTGCGCCGCCGTGATCTCGGGGAAGAGCGGCAGGCTCAGCAGGTCTCGCGCGTTCCGCTCGGCTACGGGGAAGGCGCCGTGCGCATATCCCAGCCCGGCGAATGCGGCGGTGAGGTGGATCGGCGCCGGATAGTGGATTCCCGCGCCGATGCCCGCCGCGCGCAACTCGTTGAGCACCTCATCCCGGCGCGGTACTCGTACCGTATAGAGATGCCAGACATGCTCGTTGCCGTCGAGCGTGCGAGGCCGGATCACGGAATCGCAATCGGAGAGAAGCTTGTCGTAACGGGCGGCCGCGGCCCGCCTGGCCGCATTCCACGCGGCCAGCCGCCGAAGCTTGGCCGAAAGCACAACGGCCTGCAGGGTGTCGAGCCTGCTGTTGAGGCCGATCACCTCGTGGTCGTACTTGTGCCGCGAACCGTGATCCCTGATCATCCGCATTCGTGCCGCGATATCGGCTGACCGGGTAAGCGCCGCTCCCGCATCGCCGTACGCGCCGAGGTTCTTCCCTGGGTAGAAGCTGGTTGCAGCGGCATCCCCGAGAGCCCCGGCGCTCGTCCCGTTCCGGTAGGCGCCGTGCGACTGCGCGGCGTCTTCCACCAGCCAAGCGCCGATCCGTGTGGTCAGGGGAAGCAGCCGCTCGACCGGAGCGGCCTGGCCGTACAGATGCACCGGTATGACTGCGCGGGTGCGCGGAGTCACCGCGGCCTCGACCGCATCGGTGTCGATCAGGTACGTCTCGTCATCAGCGCAGTCGACGAGCACCGGCGTAGCGCCCGCGCGGGCGACCGCCTCGGCGGTTGCGATGAACGTGTTGGCCGGGAGTATGCATTCATGGCCGTGGCCGACTCCGAGCGCGCGCAGCGCGATTTCGATCGCGTCAGTGCCGTTCGCCACGGCCACACAATGTGGCACGCCAGCAAATTCAGCGTATTCGCCCTCGAAGGCGGCCACCTGCGGACCGCCTACGAAGGCGGTCTTGGCCAGAACTTCTCGCCAGCCCTCGGCCACCTCGTCGGCCACGGATGCGTGCTGGGCGCTCAGGTCGACAAGCGGGATCAAGGTCAATTTTTCCCCCCATGCTAGGTACTTGCCAGGCTCGATGGCTCAGCTACTCACCGCACCACCAGATCCTCGCCCCGTTCGCACCGACCGTACCAGTGCTGGGCGGCGGACCTATGTATAGTCCCCCGCCGAAGTCGGTTTTTGCCTCGGGTTCGGCCTGGTCAGCATTCGTCGTATCACGACTTCGCCCTCGACGTTCATATCTATGCAGGCTCTGCAGACGAGCGAACCAAACCAGGGGACGTGCTAATGAACTCGTCCATCGCGGCACTCCGCCCGAGCACCGGAGCCCGGTTGCCGGCACCCGCGGAGGCGCGCGAACGCTCGATACGACGCCGGGTCGGCATCGCGTGGGGCCTGCTGGTATTCAACTCCCTTACCTACTACTCATCCCTGGTCCATATCCCGTCGGCGGTCGGCAAGGGCATCGCGCAGGCAGCGCTGCCCGTGGCACTGATCGTGGCGCTGAGCGTCAATCGCCGGGTCCTCGTACGCCCGAACGTCTTCCTGTGCCTGGTGAGCCTGCTCCTCATCGGCGCGATAGTGACTACCCTGCAACCGCAGCACATCGGGACCATCTACCGGACCGTCCGGCTGGCCGAGTTCATTGCGGCGCTGTGGTTGCTCACGCCGTGGTGGGGCCGACGCGACATGCTGCTCCTCCGCTACCACCTCGTGTCCTATTCGGTGCTGCTCGGGTCGGTGGTCCTGGGCCTGATGGTCGCCCCCGGCCATGCCCTCTCGGGCGGGAGGCTAGCCGGAGTGATCTGGTATGTCCCGCCTACTGAGGTCGCGCATTATGCGGCGATCACGTTCGGGGTGGTGGTTGTGCTCTGGCTCTGCGGCTACGTGCGCGGACGACCCACGCTGGCCGTCGTTGCCGGGACGGGAGTCATTCTGATCCTCACGCACACTCGTACCGCTCTGGTCGGCCTGGTCGCGGGCCTCCTTGTGGCCGGCTTGAGTTTGATAGCGGCCAAGGCGCGGGTACGTAAGCTCTTCGCCGCCGCGGGGGCCGTGACGGCGATCGCCATCATGACGCTCTCGAGCTTCATTACGGCCTGGCTGGCCCGTGGTGAGGGCACACAGGAGCTCTCGGATCTAACCGGCCGGACTCTGGTGTGGGGCCCGCTTCTTGCTTCTCCGCGCGACACATTCCAGGAAACCTTCGGTTTCGGTCTTTCTAATGGATCATTCAATGGCCTGCCTATCGACAGCAACTGGCTCTCTTCATATCAGGAACAAGGGCTTTTCGGTGTGGTTATCTGCGCGGCAATGCTAATATTCTTGCTCGTGACCGCATATTTCCAGCCGCGTAGCGTACAGCGGGCTCTCGCCCTGTTCCTCATCACATATTCCCTCGTAGCGTCGTTCACCCAGGACGGGTTTACCGACGCCTCGACATACCTCCTCGAAGTCACCTTGGCGGCGTCGTTGCTGGTGCCTCCCCTTGCAGCGCGAAATAGTACTGAGGGACGATAACATTGAATACGGCGTGCATCTAATGGACGAACAGGACATTCGGCATTTCTGGCAGGGTCATCCGTGCGGCGACGCCCAGGTTGGTGGGCTTCGTGAGCGCTTCCGCGACGATTATGAGACGTTCTTTACGGACTACGACCGCTTCCGCTACCGCAGCGAGCGCCACATCCCGGCATGCATTGGTGCCCTGAACGTGGCCGGACGAAGGGTGCTCGAGATCGGTTTGGGTGAGGGGGCGGAGTCGGAGCGCTTGATACGCCATGGGGCTTGCTGGTCCGGCGTCGACCTGACCGCCGAGTCCGTTCAGAGAGTCCGTACCCGGTTGATGCTGCGGGAGCTGTCTTACGACGAACTGCGGCAGGGCAGCGTTCTCGACCTGCCCTTCGCCGATGACAGCTTCGACATGGTATTCAGCCACGGCGTCCTGCACCACGTGCCCGACATCAAGCAGGCTCAAAGCGAGATCCACAGGGTTCTTCGCCCGGGCGGGGAGCTGATCGTCATGCTGTACGCCCGCTGGTCGTTGAACTACCTGGTGTCCATCGGCTTGATCCGCCGCGCTGCTCTGCTGGCGGCCTTCCCGCTTGGCCGGGCGGGGGTCCTGAAGTCCACTGCCGCGCCGACGATGCTGGCGGGTCATCTCGACAACGCCATGAAGACCGGCCTGTTCCGCTACCTGCGCCTAAATGAGTTCGTTCACCACAACACCGACGGGCCGGCCAACCCCTACGCCTTGGTGTACGACCGCCGGCGTGTGGAACGCGACTTCCCCTCCTTCAGGGTCACGCGCAGTTACAAGCGCTTCATGCATGCGCCACCGCTTCCAGTACACGGGCTACCTGGTGAAGCCATCATGGGCTGGCACCTGTGGGTTCACCTGGTCCCGCGTGAATGATCACGTCCGCCTGGATCACCCGGGCGCTCACTTGGACAGGCTGTCGCTTCCTGTGGGTCTCGCCGGGTTGCCGGCGTAGACCTGCCGAGGAGCGGTGTCCTTGATGACGACCGCGCCAGCGCCGATGAAGCAGTCCTCGGCCACGGAGGTGAAGCTGGCGACGCAGCTGCTGAGGCCGAGGAATGAGGCACGGCCCACCCGGCATGCTCCTCCGACAACTGCGTGCGAGGCGAGGAAGCAGTCGTCTTCTATCACGGTTCCGTGGCCCACGTGTACTCCGCTCAACAGTATGGCGTTGTTACCGACGCGGGCCGTGTAGTGCAGTGAGCTGCCTTCGGCCACGAGTACGTTTTCGCCGATCTGCGCGCTGGGCGATACGAACGCCCTGCTGCTGACGTAGGAGACGCACCGGTAGCCGGCGGTCCTGACGGCGCCGTACAAGCGCCGGCGGACACGGTTGAGCTGAGTCGCCGCGGTCGCCACGAACACCTGGTGCCCGGCCGGCGGATACTCCACGGCAAGCTGGTCAAACGCCACCACGGGCAGGTCACAGAAGGTCTCGGTGGTGATGAATTCGCGCTCGGCGCTGAACGCGACGACCTTATGCGGAGAGTCGTAGGCGAAGTACTCAAGGGCAAGCGCGCCGACCACGCCCGCTCCGACGATGACGACGCGTTCGCCTCTCGCCTCTGGACCCCTGAGGTACCCCGTACCAACCTGCGGCCAGTCGCTCATCTCGCTCATGAGTTCACAGGCAACGGCAACCGTCTGGACAGGGTATCCAGCGTCTTCTCCCGCGCCTTACCCGCTACTTTGGCTGGAAGCCACATCGCTCATGCCCCTGTTGTCTCAACTACGACGCCTGCAACGGACGCAAGCTCTCTGGTTGGTTCACGCTGCTTCCTTCTCGGACCCCCGCTCGGGAACCGGCTACGGCATACGAGACCCGTGATGGCCCTGCTCTGATACAAGCTGGACGTGCTGGCGGGGGTTCAGCTTCCGCCAGCACGACCCGATCGATGCCCGGTGCCTGCGGATGATCCCGGCCACAAACGTAAGGGTCTTGCCGGACGACGGCAGCGCCGAGAGGCACCACCATCAGGATGAAAAAGGCTCACTGTCGCGTACCTGGCTGACCGGCAATTTCCGGAGAAGGATCACGTGAGGGTGGTATCACAGCCGGGCCATCGTGTGTCCTATGCATCGGTGGCTGGTTCCCTCGCCGCCGCAGGCAGGAACAACGGTGACATGCAGGATGTGGCCTCCGCTGAAGGTAGTGAGTACAAAATGCTGGATACGCTTATGAGACGCTTGGCTTTGCCGGCAGACGCCAAAGCCGAGGTTGTACGCCCGCGTGGGCATAACGGCCGTCATCCATCAGTCTCGGTACACGTACCTTGTTATAATTACGGTCATTATCTCCCGCAGTGTGTGAATAGCGCCCTTGATCAGCCGGATGTGCGGGTCGACGTCGACATCACCGATGACGCGTCAACTGACGGGACCGACCAGGTCGTCCGGCGACTCGTGGAGCAGGACCCGCGAATTCATGCGATCTTCCACACGAAAAACCAGGGCAACGTCGCGGGCGGCAACGAATGGATACCTCAGGCCACCGGCGATTACGTCGTGTTCCTCTCAGCCGACGACCTCCTGACCCCTGGATGCCTGTCGAGAGCAACCGCGCTCATGGATGAGAACCCCTCGGTCGGCTTGACATATGGCTCACCAATCGTCTTCACGGACGAGGCCCTTCCGCCAGCCCGCACAAACGCAAAGAGCTGGATTATCTGGCAGGGATCCGATTGGATCATGCAGGCGTGTAAAACCGGTCATAATCCACTTAAATGTCCCGAGATAGTCATTCGAACAAGCGTCCTTCACGAGATTGGCGGCTTCCGCCCAGAGCTTCCCCACGCCGGGGACTTTGAGATGTGGATGCGAGCAGCGACGATTTCCGACGTTGGCTATATCGTCGGTGCCGACCAAGGCTACTATCGCATTCATGGGCATAACATGCATCACAAGTTCAGTGTACTAGACGACCTCTCGGACCGGCTGGGCGCTTTTGACGCCATTTTCAGCGACCACCCCGGGCTGCTGAAAGACGCCGATTCGATGCGCGACACGGCGCACCGCACTATCGCGCGTATCGCATTGAACGAGGCGGTACGAGCCACGGCATACCGCGCGATAGCACAGAGCACATTCCGCCACGTGATAGGCAGATACTCTCGCGGAGTTGTCAATGACGATCCGGTAGACAACTACACTGCATTCGCGTTGAAAGCCTGGCCCGATGCCAGGAAACTTAAAGAATGGCAAACCCTGGAGAAACTAATTAATGAGCGCGACAGCCCGCCAAACCTTGGTCCGTCGCTCGTTGCTCGTATGGCGATGCGCAAGCTTAGAACCCGAAATCAGCTTTGGCGCCGACGGTGGACAGGGGTGTAACTTGGGCGTGCCTCTCTACCAAGCGGAGCTGGAACCTGTTGTGAAGGGTGAGCTAGCTGGTGGCGATGGACCCGGCGCCAATGAGACCGCAGATGCCCGGGCCGAGCTGCTCGGGAGGCTTCGTGAGCTCCTGCCCGCCGCATTTCCGGATGGTCAGCTGGATTCAGGAGCGTTGTATGCCGCATTGGGACTGGCGCGGCCGGATAAGCCGTCCTTCTCGTTCAGCTGGCCGGGCGTGGACCGGGCTCGGATTGACGCTCGTATTCCTACTGCGGCCACGCTGGTCCCCGACGTTGACGCCTCGGTCAACTGGGACATTACCCGTGACATCCTGATTGAGGGAGATAACCTCCAGGTACTCAAGATCCTAAAAGCTGGTTATAGTGGCAGCGCCAAGCTGATTTACATGGATCCGCCGTACAACACGGGCGACACCTTCACCTACCATGATGACTACGGCGTGCCTGAACCGCACTATCTGAGGACGTCCGGCCAAATTAACGAACCGGACAACGCGACTACCTCCAAGCTTGAGAGTGCTGGAGGTAAGCATGCTCCGTGGTTGACCATGATGTTTCCGCGCCTGGCAGCCGCTCGAGATCTGCTACGCCGAGACGGCGTTATCCTGATCTCGATCGACGATAATGAGGTTCACCATCTTCGGCTCCTCTTGGATACCGTATTCGGAGCAGCGAACTTCGTCGGGAGCTTTGTGTGGAATGCCGAGCGCAGCGGTGAAGCTCGTCTAATTTCTAAAGTACACGATTATATGATCTTGTATGCTCGCGACTTGCAGTTCCTCAAAGATAAGGACATTCGATGGCGCGTCAGGAAATCCGGTCTTGACGAAACCTACGGAAAGATCGAGGAGCTGCGAGGTAAGTATGGCAAGGATTTTGACACTATCGGCCAGGAATTGCTGAAGTGGTATGACTCGCTTCCGGAGGAACACCCCTCGAAGGCGCACGAACATTTTAGCTCTGTTGATGAGCGGGGTGCCTACTTTTGCGAAGACCTTCAAAGTCCCGGTCCGGAACAGGCCGACCAAGGCCTGAGGGTCAAATCTTATCTTCATGAGCACGAAGAGTGGGCTCCGGGTTCAGTATTCTATCAGGATCGCCGCGTCGCCACGAAAACTTTCAATGATCTGATGGGGCGAGAGGTTTTCGACTATCCCAAGAACATTGATGTTCTGGGAAGAATGATTAACCTTATTACCGGTGAAGGCGACCTTATTATTGACGCCTTTGCCGGATCGGGTTCAACAGGCCATGCGGTCTGGAAGCAGAACCAGGCGGATAGCAAGGTTCGACGCTGGCTTCTCGTGCAAGCACCAGAGCCGCCGAAAGTTACGCTAAAAGCCTCGAGTAGAGTGTTTGCGGCTGGATACGGAACCTTCTTCGACCTGGCCGCCGACCGCCTTCGACGCGCCGCGCAGCAGCTCCAAGACGGCACATTCACTGGTCCACAGCTTGGCTTTCGCATCTTCCGCGCTCGGTCAACGAACATGGCTGTGGAGCCTGAACGCGTGCCAGTCATCGAGGGCGCTGACGCTGCTGCCGTCGCCTGGGAGGCGGCCATTAAAGCGGGCGGGACACGGCTGGATGCTCGTGTAAGAGAACTCGACGTCGATGGTGTCGTTGTCTACCAATTCATATCTTCTGACGATTCTGACGTTGATCGTCGACTATTTGTTAGCCTAGGTGAATTCAGTCTGGCGACTGCGCTCGAACTTAAGCCTACCGACACGGATACCTTGATCCTTCGTGGCGACAAGGCAGAGGATGCCGCGATTCGCACGCTGTCATCTCAACTCTCGTCGAAGTTGATTCTTCTCGAACGGGTGCCCCGTGAAGTCTTAGGTCTCACAGCCTGGTCGGCGGCGGGCTCGGGCGTCTCGTAGCTCATGGGACCCGGGGTCGCGCAGCCCAGCCCGCAGCCGTAGCCAACATGCTGTCGATCAGGGACGCAAGCTCGGCGACCAGCGGCGTATCAGACGCATGATGCGAGCGCTCTAGATGGAGTGAAAGATGATGACAACGGATTGTCCCATTCGAGCGGCGGACGATTCGAAGACCAGGCTCCGGTGCCACTGGTAATCGCTACCAGCCTCCGGGAGCAAGGCGTAACGGGGGTTCAGACGTACGTCCGCCAGCTTCGCCGCTATCTGGAGGGGTGCGGTAGGGTCACCACCCTCGTCACACCGTTCTCGTGGGGCAAAGTCCTCACCGTGCCCGTTTTCGGCTTCCGCCGCCTTGTACTTGAGCGATGCAGCGGACCCGCTAACGTCGTCTGGTATCGGCACTGGCACGAGGTATTCCTTCGCCACGCGCTGCGTCGATGCCTTTCCGAAGTCGGCGAATGCGTCATCTACGCCCAGGATCCGCCGGCCGCCCGGGCGGCACTGGAGGCACGACGGGGGCCGCATCAGCGTGTGGCTATGGCAGTTCACTTCCGGGTCTCGCAGGCCGACGAATGGGTCGATAAAGGGCAGATCAGGCGCGACGGGAGAACGTTCCGCGCGATCCGGAAGGATGAACGAGAGGTCATCCCGCAAGTCGATCGCCTTGTGTACGTGTCTGCCTGGGGGCGGGATGCGCTTATGACTTGGCTCCCGGAGGCCGGAGCGGTTCCCTCTGCTGTCCTCGGCAACTTCGTGGCAGCACGGCACGTCGAGCTCCACCAGGAGCCGCTCGGGGATATGGTCACTATCGGTAGTCTTGAACTCGTCAAGAATCACCGTTTCCTGCTGGAGGTCATGGCAGAGGCTAAGCGGGCCGGGAGAGTCCTCACCCTCGATGTGTTCGGCGAGGGGCCGTGCCGGAAAGATCTTTTGCGGCAGACTCGTTCCCTCGGCTTGGCCGAGCAGGTAAACCTCCGTGGTTTCAGGCCCGACGTCCGCGACCTCCTGCCTGGCTACAGGGCCTACGTCCACGCCTCATACTCCGAATCGCTGCCACTCGCGATCATTGAGGCGATGGCGGCCGGCCTACCGGTCGTTGCGGGTGAGGTGGGAGGCGTCTCCGAGCTCTGCGACGACGGCGTCGAGGCGCTATTCTGGCCCCTCGATGACCCAGCGAAAGCTGCGGCCACTCTGATCAGCCTGCTCGACTCCGAGCCGGGGCGATTGAAGACAGCCCGGGCCGCGCGCGAGCGATTCCGCTGCCACTTCGACGCAGACGTCATCGGCCCCCAGTTGCTGTCGTTCCTGATGGCCCGCTAGCTTCGGTTCCGCCGATGGCGCCGGCGGTCGGCTACCTCGCGATACACGTCGAGAGTCGCGGCGGCTGTTGCCGCCCACGTGAACTCGCCCGCTCGGCGGAGCCCCTCGTCGCGGAGGCGGACTTTCCGCGGCCCTACAGCGTCGGCGATACCGCGGGCGATGGATGCCGGATCCCTGGGATCGGACAAGACCGCTGCTCCGCCGGCGATTTCCGGCATGGAGGTAGCGTCCGAGGTCACGACCGGGCAGCCGCACGCCATGGCCTCAAGAATGGGAAGCCCGAAGGACTCGTTGAACGACGGATACACGAACGCGTCGGCCGCCCGGTAGAAGTGGACGGTCTCCTCGAGCGGAACCCCTCCGACGAATACCAGGTCTCCCGTGATCCCGAGCTCATCGGCAAGCGAGTGCAGCCCGGCGACGTAATTCTCGTCCCGCGGGGCGCCTACGATCGCCAGCTGACGGTCCCCGAGCTCCCACCGGGCCAACGCCCACGCCCGCAGCAACCCGTCACAATTCTTGTATTTCCACAGCGACGACACAAACAGTACGAACGGCTTCGTGATCCCGTAGGAGGCGATCCGGGCGCGAGCTGCTCCGCCGTCGCCTGGTTTGAACAGGTCGTGGTCGACCGCCTCGTAGATCAGCTTGAGCTTGCGCACATCGACGTCGAGATACTTCTCAATTTCGGAGCGCAAGCTTTCGGAATTGATGATGATCGCCTCTGCGGCCCGGGTGGAGCGCGGATAGTTCCACTGGCGGTAAGCACGAGCCAGCGGGGTAAGCGATTCGGGGGCGGTAAAGGCGTGCATGGTCTTCATGTGCAGCACCAGTGACCATGGCCTGTTCACCACTGGCGCCATCAGGGTGTTAAAGACATCGATGCGGCTCAAGGGCAGGCGCAGCGGTGAATAGAGATGTTCGGAAAGCGTGCGCAGATTGCGCCGCTCGTTCGACCACGGATAGGTGATATAGAAGACGTTCGGCCCATAACTCTGATGAAGATGCCGTGAGGCCGGACTCACTAGCAGGTAAAGCTCTTCGCCGGATTCGAGCCGCTTGGCAATCTCCGGGATTGTCCGGGTAAACCCCCAGTGAGCGCCCGTTGGGTGCTCGGGATGGTCTGTCAGGAGGTTGATCGCCACGCGCATGCGTTACTACCTTTCCCGTTCGACAGCCCATGTGAGCACATGAGCACACGCGGGATGGCCGTGATACGGCGAATCGGCCCCAGTTGTGAATCACGCAGCGATCCGGCCCGTATCGGCTAGCCTCGATCCCGTGGCGGAAGCGGAAACCGGGTCGCCGGAGGCTGCGCGCAACGAGCACTGGATCGCGTTCGTCCCCCGAGCCGCTCATTGGCCGTACGCTCGTGCCGGGTTTGCCCTCAACACCGCGGACTTTAGATGTTTCGGACTTCCCGGGATGTTGGGGTAATCGTGTTCTGTGTCTGTGCTTAAGTCCGTTTCGGGGTTGTGTGCGGGCATGGTTTCTGCCCGCGTGTCGCGGCGGGGGTGGCGCGCGGTTCCACGGTCCGCGGCCCCGGCGGGCGGGACGGCTTCCTCCTTCCTGGCAGGTTCCGGTCCTGCCCGGGGTTAGGAGAATCCGGGGGCGAACACGGTGACCTGGGGTTTCCCGGTGACGGTCGTCTTGGCGGCGGTGGCGTGCGGGAATTTCGGGCGGGCTTTCTGCGCACGCCTGGAGCGGCGCTCGCGTCCGGGGAGGTTGAGGGTGTGCAGGGCGGCGCGGGCGGCGGCATCTGCCGCGGCGGTGAGTGCGTCCAGCGACGATGACGCCGTGACCTGGGTGGATGTCATCGACCGGACAGCGTGGCGGACGACGGCGGTGAAGGATTCCTCATCCGCGGTCACCGGGGCGGCGTCTTTCCTGCGCAGGGCGCGGGCGCGCGCGGCTTGGCTGCGGAGCGCGGCGGCGGCGCTGGCGCGCACCAGCTGGGTGGCGGTCAGCCAGGCCCAGGCTTCCTGGATGACCAGGCGCGGGGATCCCGACCGCAGCACGGGGCCGCTGGTGCGGTTCCCGGCGCCGGTGATCGTGGTCTTGTCCTCCCCGAACGTGGTTTCCGACGCGCTCCACCTGGTCAGGTACGTTTCCCGGACGGCGCCCGCGGGCGCGGCCTGGTGGTTGAGGAGGGTGGTGATGACGGTGCAGGTCTGGGAGGCCTCTTCCGTGCCGTCGCCGGAGGGCAGGATGGCGTTGTGCTCGGTCACCCGGACCGGGAGCCGGTCTTCCCGCTTCCCGGACGGGGCGTTCAGCCAGCTCATGCGGGACCCGTCGGGCAGCCAGCCGCGATCCTCGCCATCTTCGAAGCCCAGGCTGATGCCCTCTTTCACGCGGGCAATGACGTGCCCGCCCGCGTCCAGGATCGCCGTGATCAGCTCATGGCCGGGAAAGTTGCGATCAAAGCAGGTGACGCGGCCAGCGAACAGGTCCGGGCGGCGGCGCACGAGCCGCTTCAACAGGGTCTGCTCCCCGGCGCCGCTGCCGCCGAGGATCGCGCCTAGCATCGCGCGGCCCGCGCGGGCGGTCAGCGCGACCACCCGCAGCTGCGGGAATGGCGCCGAATCGTCCGCCGTCCCGGCCGAGCCGAACATGGCCCGGTTCGCAGCGGTGTCCGCCAGGTTCACCAGCATCCCGTCCGCGGCGAGCACCATCATGCCGGCCAGCAGCACCGCCGACGGCTCGCCATCGGAGATGAGCGGTCCGGCGGCGTGCCAGAAGATGCCTTCCATTACGCCCGCGGGGACCAGCAGCCAGTCCGTGATCACTTTCTCCGTCGGGACATGCCATTCCCGGGTGAACGGGATGTCCGCGAGCAGCCCAGCGACCCTGCGCAGCGCCTCGCAGTACGACGCGTCCGGCATCAGCGTCATTGCGAGCATCAGCCGGATGACCAGCGGGCAGGACATGATCCGCCGCCGCTGCCGCGGCCTCAGCCGCCCCGCTGCGATCGCCTCGTCCACGGCCGCCTCGATCACGCCGTCGCCGAGATGGCGCTCCAGTTCGCCCAGCCGCACCAGGTCCGGCAGCCAGCCGTCCGCCAGCACCGTCCCGTCCCGGCGGACCGCCGCCGGCGCGGTCACCACCGGGCGGCAGAACACCGCCAGTTCCCCCGGCAACGGCACGGCGTCCCCGACGGTCACCGTTCCGCCGCGAACCCGCAGGCCAGCGGCCCGGATCGCGACCGTCCCCGCAGAAGTTCCGGCGACCGGGAACTCCGCAGCCCGGCTTGCATCAACGACGGCAGGCAGATAAGAACGCACCAAGGGGCTCCTGACGCTGGCGTGGACTAGACACCCAAACGCCTACCAGGAGCCCCTCCGTGATCAAATCGCCAGGTCCGTCGCCCGCCATCCGGCCCCTCCAGGCGATCATGAACTGCTAAACGGCTCTGCAGGGCCCGGGTCTCCGCCCGGGGCATTCGCCGGCCGCCCGATAGGCTCGAAGTGTGGCTGAGCCCGTTGATCTGGTGCTGTTCGATCTCGGCGGCGTACTCATCGAGCTAAACGGCGTGCCCGCCATGCTGGAACTCACCGGCATCGACAGCGAGGAAGAGCTGTGGCGGCGCTGGCTGACGTGCCGCTGGGTCCGCCGCTTCGAAAGCGGCGGCTGCTCCGAGGCCGAGTTCGCCGCCGGAGTGGTCGCTGACTGGCAGCTTGACCTCAGCGCAGCCGCGTTCCTCGACGCCTTCCGGGACTGGCCAGCCGGGCCGCTGCCCGGGGCCGCAGAGCTGGTTGCCCAGACCCGGGCAAGCGCCGCCACGGGCTGCTTCAGCAACACCAACGCGCTGCACTGGCATGATCACATCGCCGGATGGCCGCTGACGGGCCTGTTCGACCACCGGTTCCTGTCCTTCGAGCTGGGCCTGCTCAAGCCCGACATCGCAGCCTTCGCGCACGTCGCGGACCTGCTGGGGGTGCCAGCCGGGCGGGTGCTGTTCCTCGACGACAACGCGGCGAACGTCACCGGTGCCGCAGCGGCAGGATTCCAGGCCGTCCGCGCCACCGGGGTCGAGCAGGCGCGCCAGCGCCTTGTCCATGCCGCCGTGCTCGGCGCTGTCGCATAGGTGGAGTTCGCCGTCCCCGCGTCGGCCACGCTAGCCCGCGGCCGCCTGCGCTACCCACGCCCGGCGGCCCAGCCGCCACGTGTGAACGATCATGAACTGCTAAACGACTTTGCCGGTGCCCTGGTCACGACCCTAAAACCCTTAAGTCTCTGGTGTTGGGGTTTGCCCTGCATCTGCAGGTCCTCCCGGTTCGGCGAGCACGGGAAAAGCTCAAGTTCGTGGCGGGTGCCGAGTCAGCGGCGGGAGTTTGGTCCAACGACGTCCTGCCGGAGGTGGCGGCAAGCAGGCTCCGGGAAGCCAGCCAGTGATTACCGAAGGTCTAGCTCGTAGTGGTCGTAAACGATCCCGCCACCCCCGAAGGATGCCTTGAACTGGTAAAGTTCCTGCCCCAGGCTTCGCCCCGCGTCCAATGTGCACGTCCCGAAGTCCCAGTACCGGCAGCCGCGGCGGCCCGCGAGGTCGATCGCATGCTCCATGACCAAGTCGGAGGCGCAGGCAGCCCGGCCGTCCTCGGTCGTTGCGCTGTACTGCATGTGCAGGACAGGGCCCGCCGCGAACACCACGGTCCCCGCAACCGGCACCTCTTCGAGCTTCGCAACTATCAGAATGACCTGGTCGGGAAAACGATCATGGAGCAGCTGGATTTCCTCTAGCGAGTGCACGGGCGACGTGTCGTGGCGGCGGCTCAAGTTCCCTTCGAGGATCCGCCAGAAGGCCGCGGCCTCCTCCCAGTTCTCCTCGGTGCGCACGCCCGCCGCTTCGGCCCGGCGGCGCGAGCGGCGCCGTCGCTCATCCACCGGCCCGCGGTTGGCCAGATCGACCGCGACCGACAGGTCGGACCGGTAGCGGCGGGCGCCGAGCCGGAACAGAGCGTAGAGGTCATCCTCGGCGGGCGCCGAGTGGTAGATCGCCGGTATGGCCTTGTAGCGCAGCCGCCCGTAGCCGAGCTCACGGTAGTGTGCGGCGATACCCTCCAAGGCGTCGAGCACGGGCGCACCGCGGACCGAGCGGTCATGCACGACCCCGCCGTAAGTCAGGCCAGGATGGCTGACCACCGTCCCTGGATCGTGGGGATCTTCCGCCGCCGGGAAGACCCCCACCACCCGCGCGCGGCGATCCTCGATTAGCAGCGAGCGGTCCCGGAAACGGTCGCCGTGATAGGAGATGAAGCGCCAGGCATGCATGAACGTGCCATTGCACGACCGGGAGACCAGGTCGTCCCACGCCGCGGCGTAGCCGGGCGCGTAGGCCCGGACCGTGTAGCCTGCAACAATATCCACCGTCACGCTTTTCTAGTCCCGCCTTCCATCGTCACGTTGGACTGCCGCAAGGCGGTTCTCAAGGTCTGCGACTCGCGCGAGCAGATCCGCGGTGCGCAAGCCCAGAGTCTGCCGAGTCGACGTAATGACGGTTGACGCTGCAACCACCGGACCCTCGTCGACGGTCACTTCGTAGATCCTTAGGACGCCGTCACTTGTGAGCACATCCGCATGGCCATCAGTTCTTGATCGTCCGACTACCCGTCCGGGGACACGGCCGACGTAGGATGGTGCATCACACACAGGGATCGCCCTTACGACAGTTATGCGGCGCATGTCCAGGTACGTGTGTGCCCCGGGCCAAGGTGGTGAAAGCGCTCGCACGAGGGCGTAGATGCGGTCCGTAGGCTTGGACCAGTCGATCTCACCGTCCGCAGGGACCCGCGCACACGCATAACTGGTCGCCGACTCGTCCTGAGGTACGCCCTGATACCCATTGAGATATTGCAGAACCGTGTCCCCGAGAACCTCGCGCTGAATTTCGTTCAGTGCTGACAGTACCTGCCAAGCGGTGTCGTGCGGGCCTATCGTTATCGTTCTCTGGCAAAGTATATTCCCGGCGTCGACTTCGGGCGACATGACATGGACGGTCAGGGCAAATTCCGTCTCACCGTTGATAATTGCCCAGTTAATGAATGTCCTGCCCCGATATCGCGGCAACGGAGCATAATGCACATTAACGAACCTGCATTGGTTCAGGATGTCCTTCGACAGAATGCGATCGTAACTAGATGAGACGACACAATCAGGACGCGTTTCCACGATAGCTTGCTTAATGCCCTGAGGGCTAACATCTGACAGCATCGGAACGTTGAGTGAATCTGCTTGCGACGCGACCTTATCGTCGGCCTCGGCACCACGCACCACCCCGACCACGAGAAATCTATCACCAAGTGACTCGAGTGCACTCAAAGCTTGAGGGCCGACCCCCAGCAGCAGAATCCTCTTCAATTTGTCTCCCAGAATCTCGGCGGGCCCTCACGACCCTGTCGGCTCTTTCCCTTTGGACTCATATCAGCTGCACGAGGGGACGCGCCTGCGGACAGGCCCGCCCAAGGCCGCGGGCGAGTAGCTCGCCCACTTTGAGGCCGCCGGCCTGGAGCCGGACCACCGGCTCGGGGCCGACCGCGGACGGCAAGATGCCCATGTGTCCCTTGGATGGAGGAGCCGGCGGCCAGACCAGGATTCCGGCTGCCGCAAGGGCGGGGAAGTCGGCGTCACCCCAGTAATGGACGAAGACCGCGTCAGGGGCGTGTCCCGCGAGCAACCCGGCATCGGCGGCATTGAACTGGTAGCCGCAGGACGGTCGCTGCGCAAACAAGACGGCATCACATGGAGGGGACAGCACCTCAGCGGTCAGCCGGGAAGCCTCGGCCACGTCCGCGCCGGCGCCACGCAATGACTGCGCAATGAACGGGGCGAATGCGTTATCGCAGAGAAGCACGATCCGGCTGTGGTAAACGGCCACGCCCGCGTCGTGCAGCTGCTTGATCGCCATGACACCAACAAATGCGAGGGCATCCACAGCCGGATGGGATTCGTTGGTCCCGGCAACTGGGATGTGCCGGGCACGGCAAGCCTGCAGATCCACGTCAGACTCCCGATACTCCCAGCTTTCATACATGAGCGCGATAACCGCACTGGACTTCATCTGAGCTACCATGGCCGCGTCGATCGGGCGGACCTGCCCGCTGTTCGTCACGATGTCCGCCGCGCCTGTAACCTCGGGCGTTTTCTCAACGGTTAGTTGCACCCGGTCAGCTACGCCGGCCCGTCGCGCCAGATCGAGAACCGTCGCTTCAAGTTCGAGACTCGTCGCATACTGCGTGTTTCCCGCCAGCGCCCAGACGTTCGCTCCTGCCATCGCGGCGAGTACCGGCGTAACCGCATAAGGCCCGCTGGCCGCCTCGGTGAGAATCGTAAACCCGTTGAGGTCGAGACAGCAGCGCTCAACGGCTGCGCTCATCAGCCGGATCAGCCTCCGGGGATCGAGGCCAGGCCGGTTATCCCGGGACATTACTCACGATCGCCCATCGCACTGGAATAATCTCTGACAGCCTGATGCCGCGGAGACGGCTGCACGCCGTGGGCCGCGGCGGCGCGGATCACGGACACGACGTGGTCCTGCTGTTCCTCGGTCATAGCATGGAAAAGCGGAAGGGTAACGGATCTTGCCGTCAGCCACTCGGTCACAGGCAGATGCGGACGGGGCTCGCCGGAATACGCGGGCTCCAGATGTGCCGCCATGACACCGCGTCGGGCGGACACCCCCGACTCGGCGAGCATCCGGAGTAGCTCATTCCTCGATACGGGGAACCATGGCGGGAGCACAATCCAGAATCCCTGGTAATTCGTCGTCCCGTGAGCCGGGTCCCTGATCATCGCAAGACCTGGAATATCGGCAAGCAAATGCTGATAGCGCGCAGCGAGCTCCCGCCGCCTGGCCACCATGCGATCCACCTTGGCCAGCTGAACCAGGCCAATCGCCGCCTGAATGTCCGTCATCCGGTAGTTGAATCCGGTCTCGAGGTAGCGCTCGATCACCGGCTGCTTGCTGGCGTGACGCTGCACCGCGCCGACGTCCATGCCATGCTCCCGCAGTCTTCGTAGCCTGGCCGCGAGCTCCCCGTCGGGGGTGACGATCATCCCTCCCTCCCCGGTGGTGAGAAGCTTGCGCGGATGGAAAGAGAAGGCCGCCACGCCGGCGGTTGCTCCGGCCGGCCGACCGCGGTATGTCGCGCCGACCGCGCATGCCGCATCCTCGATTACCGAGATTCCGTTCGGCTCGCAAAGCGCACGCATGCTGTCAAGATCGGCCGGAACCCCCGTCTGGTCCACCAGGATGATCGCACGGGTCCGGTCGGTCAGGTGAGGCGCCACGGTCTGCGGGATGAGGTTCTGCGTTGCCTCTTCGACGTCGGCGAAGACGGGCCGCGCGCCGACATAGCGGACCGCGTTGGCGGTGGCGATGAAGGACAACGACGGCACGACCACCTCATCCCCGGGCCCGATCCCCGCCGTGACCAGCGTCAAGTGCAGCGCCGTCGTGCAGGAGGAGAGCGCGACCGCGTGGGCCGCTCCGATCGATTCCGCGAACGCCGCCTCGAATTCGGCTACACGCGGTCCCTGCGCGATCCAGCCTGAGGCGATCGCGGCGGCGGCTGCCGCCGCCTCCTCGTCGCCGAGCCACGGTCGCATGACGGGTATCGTCACTGCGCGTCCCCAGCTTTCGGCTGCGCACGCCACCAAGAGACCAGCCGTTCCAGGCCTGTTTCCAGGTCCACCTCGGCCTTCCAGCCAAGGCTGTCGGCCGCTCGCGATACGTCTGCCAGGCGCCTGGTCACGGGGTTGACGTGACGAGGAGGCCCGAACTCGAGCCTCTGCTCGGCGCCCATCACGCGCAGCAGCGCGGCCGCGAGCTCACGCAGGCTGGTCTCGGCGCCGCTACCGAGGTTGAACACCTCGTCCGTGACGTCGCTTGCCGCTGCCAGCAGGTTCCCCCGTGCGATGTCCTCCGTGTAGACGAAATCCATGGTCTGCATCCCGTCACCGAGGATGAGCGGCGGCTGCCCGGCCTCGATCCGCTCCATCCAGCGGATCAGGACTTCGGTATACGCGCCATGGATATCCATCCGCGGTCCATACACGTTGAAGTACCGGAGCGCCACATAATCGAGACCGCGCATTGCGTGGAAGCTGCGCAGCAGGCCCTCGTTGAATACCTTGGCCGCCCCGTAGAGCGTGTCATTGTTGTAGGGGTGATGACGCTCTGTCGTCGGGAATTCCTCAGCAAGCCCGTAGACCGACGCCGATGAGGATGCGACTACCTTCCTGACGCCTGCGTCTGCCGCGGCCTCGACGATCTCGAACGTGCCGCCGCACATGACCTCGACGGCCAGTCTGGGCTCGGCCGCGCATTGCGTGATCCTGATCGACGCCAGATGGAACACCAAGTCGATGCCAGCCATGAGGTCCCTGACCAGCTGGCGGTCTGTGATGTCACCCTCGACGAACCGGACTCGGTCGGACGCGAGTGCCCCCGTCAGGTTCTCGCGGTGGCCCCTGGACAGATCATCAAGGACGATGACCTGCGCCGCGTCGGCCGCCACGAGCTGATCGACGAGTGTTGAGCCTATAGTGCCCGCGCCGCCCGTCACAAGGCAACGCTGCCCCTTGATCAATTGCCTGCCTCCATTCTTACCGGAATCCGGGTACCTCCGTTGTCGGCGCTCCGCGATGCCGCTTCGAGGAGCCCCAAGACACGTATGCCAGCACGGCCGTCGGTGAGCGGTGAGCGGCGCTCTGCGATCGCAGCGGCGAATTCGCAGAGCACACGGCTGAGCGCCTCTCGTTCTGGCAGAGCAGGGACGTGAATGTCTCCGACCCGGTAAGAAATGAGGGCCTGCCTGCGCTCGTCGGGTGCCAGTGAGCCGGCCGGAACCCGATCCACGCCCCGATCGTGGAGCATGAGCTTGGCGGCCGGGTTCATATCGTCCCACACGATGGTGCGTCGTGACCCGCCGAAGATGGTCGTGCGTATCTTCGTGGGGCTCAGCCAGTTGACATGCACGTGGGCGAGGGCGCCTGTGGACATCCAGACAGACAGGTAGGCGAGGCACGCACGCCCGGCCCCGATCGGGTCACCCGTCTGTGCTGCCACCGCTACGGGTACGACGTCCTCGGGGAGGATGAAGTCAAGGATCGACAGGTCGTGAGGGGCGAGGTCCCAGAGCACGTCAACGTCAGGCTGCACCAGACCGAGGTTGATCCGGACCGAGTCGATGAACTGGATCTCGCCGATCTCTCCCGCACGGATGAGCTCACGGATCTGCCTTACCGCCGATGTGTAGCAATAGGTGTGGTCACACATGAGTACCAGCCCGGAGTGCTCCGCCAATCTGGTCAGCTTCTCCCCTTCGGAAACCGACGACGTGAGTGGCTTCTCGACCAGAACGTGCTTGCCCGCCTCCAGGGCGGCGCGTACGAGGTCGAAGTGGGTGGCGGCGGGTGTCGCGATCGCGACCGCGGCAACTGCCGGATCGGCGAGCACCCGCTCATAGGATGCAGTGGCCTTGACGGTCGTATAACGGCCGAGAACGACTCGTGCCCGCTCCTCATCGAGATCGCACAGCCACTGCAAGTCAAGCGCCGGAGTGGCGGCGGCGTTCCGGACCAGGTTCGGCCCCCAGTAGCCAGCGCCAATGACCGCCAGCCCGATACCAGACATGACCCATGTCTCCCTTGTTTCCCCGCAGTGGTCTGTCAGAAGGTTCAGAAGGCCCGCACGGTAGTTAGATCACTCGCGCCTGGCGGATGATACGTCCAGGCGGCCCGAGTCAGGACTTCTGGTGCCTGCTAGCTCTTGCGCCAGGCCGAGGTTGTGGCGCACCGTCCGGGTAAAAGCGTGATCGCTGCCCAGCACTCGGGCACTGCGCGTCAGTGTTTGCTCGTACAGCGGGATCGCCTCGGCCAGGCGACCCGCCTCGCGGTAGGCGCTGGCCAGGTAGTTGCTGGAGCGCAGCGTACTTGAATGATCAGGACCGAGCAGCCGCCGCCAGCCGGCCACGGTCTGCTCGTACAGCGGGATCGCCTCGGCCAGGCGACCCGCCTCGCGGTAGGCGCTGGCCAGGTAGCCGCTGGAGCGCACCGTGCTGGGATGATCAGGGCCGTGCAACCGCCTCCGGTCGGCGAGGGTCTGCTCGTACAGCGCGATGGCCTCGGCCAGGCGCCCCGCCTCGCGGTAGGCGCTGGCCAGGTAGTTGCTTGAGCGCAGCGTCCTGGGATGATCAGGGCCAAGCAACCGCCGCCAGTCGGCCAGCGTTCGTTCATAGAGGGAGATTGTTTCCGCCAGCCAGCCCGCCTGGCGGTAGGCGTAGGCGAGGTTGGCGCGAGCGGCCACCGAATGGGGATGGTCGGAACCGAGCAGGCGGGCCCGATCGGCCAGGTTACGCTCGTGTACCGCTACCGCTTGGGCCAACCAGGGTTCCGGGCGGTAGGCCCAGGTCAAGTTGGCACGCGAGGTCGGGGCCTCGTAGCCGTTGGCGCCCAGTTGCCAACCCTGGCCGCCAACGACGGCCTCAACAGAGCCGGTGTTTCCGAGGGCTTCCGTCGCCTTCCAGAGGTATGTCGTGGAGTGCTCCGCCCAGCCGTCAGCCGACCTGCCCGCCAGCCGGGCCGCGGCGTAATAGAAACGCAGAACACGCTCGGCGGCCCGCCCATGGAGGAATATGACCGCAGCTTGCCGTCCGACCAGAATGAGGTAGACCACCCCGCCCGCGGCGAGCCCGGCTGTGAGCTGGGCTATCGGGCTGTGGAGCTGGGAGGCTACGCTGCGGGCCGCGACAGCCGCCGCTGACGAGGCAAGGAGCGCAGGCAGGGCAGCCTTGCCCAGCGCTGTGAAGCGCGCGCCTGTTACGCGCTTCAGGACCAGCAGGTAACTCGGCAAGACGATGGGAACAATTATCGCCACATGAGCGTATGCCGCACCTACAATGCCGTCTTTATGCACGCCTAGCGCCATCGCGGGAACCAAGGTTCCCAGCCAGATCAGCTGAAGAACGAGAAGGATCTTGGTCCGGCCGAAGGCGGTGACTATGTTTGCGAATAGCAGGCAGGTCATGGAAACTGCGACATAGACCGCGAGAATAATGAGAACATTAGCCGATTCCGCCCACTTTTCGCCGTACAGCGCCAGGACGAGCGGCCGGGCGAGTGCTATCATCATGGCGCACATTGGCATTACTGTCAGCGCGACCCCGCGCAGCGCGACGGTCATCGCATCATTCAGGAGATCCGGATCGTGTTTAACGCGGGAGAACGCGGGCATTCCAACGCTGGTGAGTACTGAGCCGACAAGGCCGAAAGGCCAGGATGCCACCGTGTAAGCCAGCATATACAAACCGAGCGCAGCGGCACCGAGGAAGTGGCCGACGAATGCATAATCGACGTTCAGGAGAATAAAGCTTACGAAGTTGCTGATCGCTAGCGGTATTCCGAACCTGAAAACCACGGATAGCGCGCTGCGCGCCACGCCGGGCCGGTAGTATCGCGGCGCCATGGCGATCAGCGCGCAGCCCACGACAAACTGACCGGCCACCGTGGACCACGCAAACGCTAGGGCGCCGCCTCCGTTTTTTGCCAAGATGATGAGCACTGCGGTAGACGGAACGAAGCTGATGGCATTGGCCAGGAAAATTTTATCCTGTTTGAAATCTCGGGCCATCTGGGAACTCGGAACCGCGAATAGGCCGAGGAGCACCACGGAAATCGCCATGACCCTGATCGGGCCCGCGGCTGCTGTCGACCCGAACGCGGTCGCGACGGGCCGGGCAAAGGCTACCATTGCGCCCGCGAGTACCACGCTCGACGAGACCACGATCGTAGCGACGGTTGGCGCGAGGCTGTCAATATCAAGGTCGGCCCGGATCAAGCACGACGAGACGCCGAGCTCGCTGAGGGCGGACACAATAACGTAGACGGTCATCGCCACGGCGAATACACCGAAATCGTGCGGCGAAAGAATATGCGCGACAATGGCTACGAGCAACATATTAGCCAGCTTCAGTGACAGGTTGCTCGCGACGAGCCAGAGAGCTCCCTTCCGCACAGTTGCGGAAAGCGACGACGTATCGTTCCCGCCAGGTCCGTGATCGGAAACTGCATCAGCTGGCTGATCGGATGTATTTGCCATAGATCACGCTGCCACGCCCGCGGACCGCGCGTTGCGGTACCACAACTCCAGCGTCAGCAGCTGCCATATCTGCTTGGCGTAATCCGCGCGTCCCGCCTGCTCATCTTGAATGAGCCGGCGCACCGCGCCCGCGCGGATCATTCCCGACCTCACCAGCTCACCCGTTACCAGCACGTCATGGATGACGTCTTGCAGATCGTTACGCACCCACGCCCGGAGGGGCGCGCTGAAGGAGGCCTTCGGCCGGTACACGATCTCGCGCGGCAGCCAGCTCTCGGCTGCACGCTTGAGCGCGACCTTGCCCTGCCGGTGCCTGATCTTCTCACCGCCATGGAGAGCGAACGCCGCCTGCGCGACGAACGGGTCAACGAAAGGAACACGCACCTCAACCGAAGCCGCCATGCTGGCCCGGTCCGTGTAGGCCAGGTTGAGTCCAGGCAGGAACAGGCGCGCGTCGGCCAGGCACATCCGGTTCACCTCGTCGGGCAGCGCGTTGTCGTTGTAGATCTCGGCGTGCTCCGCTATGACCTGATCCACGTGGCCAGTAAGGTCCGGGCCGACCAGAGCGGCCAGGTCATCCGGATCGTACAACGTATAGCTACGGCGGAACCTTGGCTCTTCCGGCAGCTCGGCAAAGGTCAGGAAGCGCTTCGCCCATCGGGCGTAACGCAACCCTCGCCCTTTCACGCTCACCGGGATTCGCTCCACCGCGAGCCGCACGCCGGCGCGCGGGCCCGCGGGCAGCCTGCCGTAGCTGGCAGCCATGGCGCAGGCGAGATGCTTGCGGTAGCCGCCGAACAGCTCGTCGGCGCCCATGCCCGAGAGAATCACCTTGACGCCGCGCTCACGTGCGGCCTGGCACATGAGCAGCGTGTTGATCGCGGCGGGATCGCCTATCGGCTCGTCCAGCGTATCGACTATGCGAGGAAGCAGGCTCACGATGTCCGGCGCGATCTCGATCTCGTGCAGCTCGATTCCGAACCGCGACGCGACCTTTCTCGCATAGATGGCGTCGTCGGGCATGGCCTCCAGGGCCTGATCTTGGGGTCTGAAGGTGATCGTGTAGGCGTCGATCCCCTGGCCCGCCTGGTGCGCCAGCACGGTAACGATGCTGGAGTCAAGGCCTCCTGACAGGAAGCTCGATACTGGAACGTCGGACACAAGGTGCGCCGTTACCGACTCCTTGACCACCGCCGCCAGGTCGCAAGCCGGACCGGCCGAAGCCTCGAGCGCCATATCCTCGATGCGCCAGTAGCGACGCTCCTGGAAGCTGCCGTCGGGGCGGATGCGCGCCCAAGATCCCGGAGGGAGCTTCCTCACTCCCTCGATGGCACACCGCTGATCTGGCACCCAGTAGTAGAGCATCGACGCCACCATGGCACCCGGCTCGATCCGCAGCTCGGGACCCACGGCGGCCGTAAGACCTTTCAATTCCGAGGCAAAGACCAAGCCCTCACCTCGTGGCAGATAATAAAGCGGCTTGATGCCGAAGGGGTCACGGGCAAGAACGAGATCGCCGGCCATCTGGTCAAACAGCGCGAATGCGAACATGCCGCGGAACCGGCCCAAGGCCTCTGGTCCCCATGCCCGCCAGGCCTCCAGGACCACCTCGGTGTCGGATTCGGTGACGAAATGCACGCCCCGGGCCCTCAGGGCTGCTCTCAGCTCCTTGAAGTTATAGAGCTCACCGTTGTAAACGAGCGTCAGACCGTTCCTTGACAACGGCTGGTTGGCCGCGGTGGACAGATCGATGATCGAAAGCCGCAAATGGCCGAGGTGCACGGCCGCGCGGTCGTCCTCGTGGCTCCAGGTCCCCGTCGCATCAGGCCCGCGATGCGCTATCCGATCGGTCATGATGTCCACAAGCTTCTGGCCGTCGGCTTGCTGGTAACATCCTGCGATCCCGCACATCTAAAGTCCTTGTCCGTTCAACGGCACTGCGCCCGGTGGTCAGGCCCGCGTAGACATCGAGGTACGAGCGTTCCTGATGGCACCAGGCCAGATTCTGTTCAACCCGCGCTCGGCCCAGCTTCCCCATTCGAGCACGTCGCGGCTCGTCGTCGATAAGAGCCACGATGGCCTTGGCGTACTCGCGCTCGTCGTTAGGCTGTACGTAGACCGCGGCATCGCCGGCCGAGACGCGCGTTTCACGCAGGTCGAAGGCGACCACGGGAACCTCGAAGGCCATGTATTCCATTGTCTTGTTCATCGTGGACACGTCATTGAGCGGATTTTTCGGGTCTGGCGAAAGACCAACGTCCGCAGTTGACAGAATGCTGAAGACGAGTTCGTCTGATGCTCGCCCCGTGAACTCGACATGGTCGGATAGACCCAGCTCGTCGCGGAGTCCTACCAGTTCGTCAAAGCAGTCTCCCGAGCCGATTAGCGTGAAGGCGATATCGGTCCGGCCGAGTTCGCGCACCACGATGTTTGCTGCACGCACCACGATGTCGACGCCGTCCTGCGGGCCCATAACGCCGAGGTACGCGACGAGGAACCTGCGCCCGCGGCGCAGCGCCTCCTCGGCCGGACCACGCCGCAGTCGCTGCGGGTCCGGGCCGGTGCGGACGATCGTCACCTCCGCGGCGGGCTTACCGCTTCGCGTCACGGCGATGTCGCGATAAGAGCCGTTCGTGGAGATCACGTGATCCGCCGACTTGTGAGTCCTGCGCTCGAGAGCGCGCAACGCCTTGTATGGCAGTTTCGGGCCGCCAGGAAACCGGGACTGATAAAGTTCCGGGCAGAGGTCGTGGTGGTCAAAGACGAACCTGGTGCCTTCGAGGGCACGAAAGGCCCGTGCGATTGGCCAGAAAATGTCGGGCGGATTGCAAGCCTGAATTACCGCGAAGCGGCCTGATCGCCTTGCCTTGAGCGTCAGCCATGCCGTTGCGAGGAACGAGTAAGCATATTCTGCGATGAAGCCGGGCCTGCTGCCGCCTGGGGCATATGGCCGGTACTTGTAGAGCTCCACCCCCTCGACGACCGCGTACGACGGGTCCCCGCGGCCTTTAGGGCACACGACACACACCCGATAGCCTGCCGCGACGAGCGCCTGGCACTCGAGCCACACTCGCCGGTCGAAGGGTACCGGAAGATTTTGCACGATTATCAAGACCCGGCGCTTCACCTCTACAGGAGCGCTCTGTAGATCGTCGTGATACGGCGAGGAGCCGGGCATCGTCCCCCGCGTGGGCGGATGCTGCGGCAGGCGGGCCGAACTCGCTGGCCCCCTCGGCGTAGGGCACCAGGTCGATCTCGATCACTGTCCCGCAGTTGGAGCCCGCGTAGCCCAATCCTCGCCTTCTGCCACCGTTTACCGGGTAGTTCCGCTACTGTTACATACAGAACGTCCGATTTTGCGATGGGAATACCAAACCCGACCATCGCACTAGGATGATGTCCTCGCATTGACCACGTCACCAGGGCAACAGCGCCTAGCGCCGTTGTCGTATTACTACGGTTCATCCGTCAGCGAGCGGCTTGTTAAGCGTTCCAGCGGACCAACCTAGGGGAGCATGCGATGGAGCTGCGTGGACGCAGCCTGTTGAAACAGACCGATCTCACCCGCGAAGAATTCCTGTACCTGGTGGACCTGGCTGGCCGTCTTCGCGAGGAGAAACGACTCGGCCAGCGGCCGAGTCGCCTGTCGGGACGTAATATCGCCCTGATCTTCGAGAAATCGTCCACCCGGACCCGCGCGGCCTTCGAGGTTGCCGCGCACGACGAGGGCGCGCACGTCACCTACCTGGGCCCCGGGGATACTCATCTCGGCCGGAAGGAATCGGTAAAGGACACCGCGCGGGTCCTAGGCCGCATGTTCGATGGGATCGAGTACCGCGGGTCCGCTCAGCGCACGGTAGAACTTCTCGGCGCCCATGCCGGGGTGCCGGTGTGGAACGGGATGACCGATTACTGGCATCCCACTCAGACGCTTGCGGATGTGCTGACTATGACAGATCACTCCAGCAAACCGATCAACGAAGTGTCTTGTTGTTACCTCGGAGACGGCGCCGACTCGTGCTCTCTGCTGGTGACCGGGGCGCTACTCGGACTCGACGTGCGGATCTGCACCCCGCTGCCGCCGTCTCCAGAAGTCCAGGCCACCGCTCAGGAGCTTGCGGCCGAGTCCGGCGCCAAGCTGACCGTGACCAGTGATATCACCGCCGCCGTGACCGGTGCCGACTTTCTCTACACCGACATCTGGCTGAGAACGACCGCGCCGCCGGCAGTGTGGGACGAGCGGATCAACCTACTGCTTCCCTATCAGGTCACCGCCGAGCTGATGAAAGCTACCGGAAACCCGGATGTCAGGTTCATGCATCCGCTGCCGTCACTACACGACACCGAGACCGAGATCGGCCGTCAGGTTTATGAAAGATATGGCCTGGAGGCACTAGAAGTGACCGATGAAGTCTTCGAGTCCGAGGCGTCTGTCGTGTTTGACCAGGCGGAAAACAGGATGCACACCATCAAAGCGCTAATGGTGGCAACCGTCGGATAATCAGGAAGCCTGCAGCAGGACCCGCAGCCGGGCCAGGCACCTGCCACGGGTGGGACCGATGCTGCCGATGGGCAGGTCGAGCTGGTCTGATATCTCGGAATAGGACACCGGCGGATCGGCCATCAGCAGTTCCAGCAGGCGCTGCCATCGCCCGGGCAGGCGAGCGACGGCGTCGCGGACAACCTCGGCCCGCTCCTCGGCCAGCAGCCGCGCGTCCACCTCCGGCTCGTGCGCGACGGCGTCGTCGAGTGCCGCGCCGTCATGGCCAAGCACGACCCTCTTGTGCGCCGCCAGGTTGCGCAGGCACTCATTCCTCGCTGTCGCCGCGAGCCAAGAGCCAACGCGATCGGGATACTCAATCCGGTCGATGTGCTCGAGCAGGCGCAGCCACGTATTCTGGGCGACATCGGCGGCGTCGCTTTCTGTGAGCTTGAAGTCCGCGGTAATGGACCAGATGAGCCTGGCGAACTGATCGACCAGGCGCTCCCACGCCCGCCGGTCCCCGGCGGCGGCACCGCGTACCAGGCCTGCGATGCCCGTAGCATCAAGGCTTTGAATGGGCATAGCTGCCCGCCCCTCCTATCATATGTGCCATACATGAATCGCGGGAGCATAAAGGGTGCAATCGCCAGACTCCCGTTAATACGCGCCCGACCTCCGGATAAGGACCGCGACGGTCTTCCAAAGAATTTGCACGTCCAGGGCGAACGACCAGTTCTCCACGTACCGCAGATCGAGCCGGACCGATTCCTCCCAGGACAGATCCGAACGCCCGCTGACCTGCCAGAGCCCGGTGAGACCTGGCTTGACCACGAGCCTGCGGCGGACGTGGTCGGCATATTTCGCCGCTTCGTCCGGAAGGGCAGGGCGCGGCCCCACCAGTGACATGTCGCCGCGGAGAACGTTCGCCAGCTGCGGCAGCTCGTCGACCGACCAGCGCCGCAGGTGCGCGCCCACGGCTGTAATGCGTGGGTCTTTGCGGATCTTGAACAGCACGCCTTCGGCATCGGCGTCGTTGTCCGCGACCAATTCCGCCCTGCGGTGCTCGGCGCCCACGATCATGGTGCGGAACTTGTAGATCCTGAACACGCGGCCGTGCTTGCCCACCCTTCTCTGAGTGAACAGCGCCGGCCCGCCATCGTGCAGCCAGACCGCCACCCAGAGCGCTGCTAGGAGCGGACAGAGCAAGATCAGCGCCACCGCGGCGAAGCACCGGTCGAACACATCCTTGAGGACCACGCGAAGACCGGACAGTTGCGGGTGGTCCACATGCAGCAAGGTGAGCCCGGCCGTCGGCCTGATCGTTGTCCGCGGCCCGGCGACATCCAGAAGCGCGGGCGAGACGCAGAGGTCGGTGCCTGTCTTCTCCAGTTCCCAGGCCAGGCCCCTGAGCCTGAGCCCATCCATCTCAGGGCAGGCGAGCACCGCTACCGTGTCCGCGCCGCAGGCCGTAACCGCCGCGGTGACGTCGTCGAGCCCGCCGTAGACAGGAACGCCGGCCACTTCGTCGCATTCTCCCGGCCGTGCCACGCAGGCGCCGACCACGGTCATGCCGTGGTACCGATCGCGCCCGAGTTCTTTGATCAAGCTGGCCACCGCGCGTTCGTGGCCCACCGCGATCACGCTGAGTATGCACCGGCCGGACGCGCGCATGCGGTGCAATCGTTTGCGAAGAGCATACCTGCTGACCAGATCGAGCAGCGTTGTGCTCGGCAGGGCGATGAGCAGGTATCCCCGGGACAGTTCGATGTTGATCGCGTACGACATGATCGCGATAACCGCGGTCAGGCCGACCCCGGCGTTCAGAACCTTGCGAAACTCGTCCGAGCCGATCCCGATGAAGCGAACGTCGTACCCTCCGGCCAGCCAGACCGCAGCCAGCCAGAACAGCGGCAGGGCCAGGCTGAGCGCGAGGTAAGTCGCGGTGACGTGATCACCGAAGCGAAGCTCCGCCGCCGCGAGCACTCCGACCACGGCACAGCCGAGGTCGGCCAGTGCAGCCCGGCGAAGATAATCCTTAGCCCACGTTGAAAACCGTCTAGCAGTCTGGCCGACGGGCAGACCACTAACGGCAGCATAACCAGACAAGCGCACCTACCCCCCCAATGGGCAGCGCAGAGTCGCACGTCTCCACATTCCCGCTCAGTTCCCGCTCTGATTCTCTATAGGAGACGCCTAAAGAGATCTCGTGGTTTACGCGCCGCGTACAGCTCAGAACTTATAGGAGACCTAGCAGCGCTGACAAGACACGAATTCGGGAGAGACAAAATTTGGTTAAATCGTGAAATAATTGGAAATAGCGACCATTCCGTGTCGCAAGATGCTACCAAATCGCCCAGGCCAGGGCAGCAACGAAGCCACCGATTCGCAACAAGTCCCAGCCCGGGCCGCCGCCGCATGTTCGACGCCGACAACTTGGCCATCAGCCCAAAAATTACGCAAACGGTTCATTTACACCAAACGGGGCCGTGGTTTCCGCTCAGCTTCAAACGAGATTTTCGAAGCACTGAACGAAACGATTTCATCGGGTTTACAGGCCAGATTTTCGGATATATAGTCTTTTGAACCAATTTGCCCGACCAAACACAAATCGCAGTATTTCGCCGCCCGAATACAAACGGCCGTGGCTCATCTCTGGTGAACCCACTCCAGCCGGTGCCCGGGGCACAAGGCTCAGGTGAATGCAGTGGCTTCGGCCCACGCGTCGTAGTCGTAGATCCAGCGTCGGTCGGTGAGCGTCTGCCGTGGCCGTGGCCCCGTCAGCAAAGCCGACGGTGGCGCTGCCGCCATCCTGGCTGAAACCCGTGCACCGGTGCCCGGTTCGCACCGTGCCAGGTGGCAGCCGCCCGGCCAGCAGCCCGAGCAGGTCCGCCCGGTGGATGCCGACGTTCCGTCCCGGCTGGACGAACTGGTGAGGCTCGTACCGCACGGGCCGTCCGTCGGAGAGCAGAAGCTGAGTCGAGGCGTACCGCGCGCCCATCCGCCCGATCCCCTCGCCGACCCCGAAGCGCTCCAATACCCGCAAGCCGTTCGGCGCCAGGGACACGCCCGCGCCAACCTCGGTCAGCCGCCGCGCCTGCTCGTATACCCGGACGCCGATCGCGGCCTGCGCCAGCGCAACCGCCGCCGCCATCCCGCCCAGGCCGCCACCGACAACAACCGCCCGCAGCGCCACGTTCGCCCCTTTCCGAACGGCCAGTCCCAGACCCAAGCTAGCCCCGTGGCCCGTCCGACCGGTGGTCCAGTCGCGCCAGTTTGGCCACGATCGCGTCGGCGTGATCGAAACCTACGGCCTCAAACACGACTCTTGGCTCAGACCTGGAAAATCGCCAACGAGCCAGAACTAAGTGCCAAAGTCATCCAAGCTTCCGAAGGGGCCAGGGATCCGTATGCGGCTTCCGGAGCCACGCGAAACATTTTTTACGGGGAGTTCACCTCTTCAGAAAGCGGGTCCATACGGACATATCGCTTGCGCCGATCCGGCGCTGGCAGGATCGATATTCGCTAGCTTCGAGGTTTCAGAGCAAGACGGTCCAAGTCGCTGACCTGGAACTTTAGACGACAAATAATTGAGATCCGAACTATCTGCGTCGCGCGCGCTGTAGTTAATGGTTATAGGTTAACCATTATAAGCACTCTTAGATGACCAGCTGCCCACATACCCATTCGATCGAGGAGACCATATACTGCTTCTTCGATACTGCTGCTACGAAAATCACCCTTTGGGGAGCGCGGTGCCTGGCTCCGTTTCAGGCGCCTGGAAGGTGATCATGATCGTCGCTAGGGGGACAAAAACCGACATTCCGATGCAAAGGTTGGCACTTAGCCCCGAGTGCCTGGAGGATCCCGTACACGAGCTTCCGGGATCGCAACACGAACGTACATCCATACTCTTTGACTACGGTACATTGTCGCCGAACGTCTCGGTGGTAATTCCGGCGCTTAACGAGGCCCGTAACCTGCCTCATGTCTTCGCGAAACTGCCATGCGGACTGCATGAGGTCATCGTCGTCGATGGAAATTCGGTCGATGGCACCGTGGCCATCGCGCGTCAAATGCGGCCTGACGTCCGGATCGTTATACAGAATCGATGCGGGAAGGGCAACGCCCTGGCGTGCGGCTTTGCGGCAGCGACCGGCGATATCATCGCCATGGTCGACGCAGATGGCTCGGCTGATCCGGCCGAGATCCCGCAGTTTGTCAACGCACTCCTCTACGGCGCGGACTTCGCAAAAGGCACGAGGTTCGCCGGAGGCGGCGGCAGCTGCGACATTACCCGGCTGCGCCGCCTCGGTAACCGGATGCTGAGCGGCCTGGTCAACCTGCTGTGCGGCACAAGGTATACCGACCTTTGCTACGGGTACAATGTCTTCTGGCGACGCCACATCTCGGTGTTCGGCCTTGACGTCGAAACCGACATCCCGGCCGACAGCGGAACCAGGCTTTGGGGCGACGGGTTCGAAGTCGAGACACTGATAAACATCCGGATCGCCAAGGCCAACCTGAAAGTCAAAGAGGTAGCCAGCTATGAGCACTCGCGCATCCATGGCGTTAGCAACCTGAATGCGGCCAGCGACGGCTGGCGCGTTCTGCGCACTATTCTCGCCGAGAGCTATTACCGCTGGCGGCGAACAGCAAGGAGCGGAACGCGCATCCGTGGGGTGCGCCATGCCTCTAGCGACAGCCGACTCCGCCAGCCGCACTCAGCGGTTCCTAATCTGCTGCTGGCGTTTATTCTCTATAAGGTATTCCGAGCCTTGATCTCAAACGCACGCCGGAACCAATGTGAGAATGCCGGGACCGGCCCATCGTAGGGCCAGAACATAGAACGTACGGACACTGTTGGGGGCGTGCATGTGCGGAATTGTCGGTTGCCTCGGACTGGTCGCCGATGCCGACCCCGATCAGGCCTGGGTGGCGAGCGCGACTCAGCGCATCGCCCACCGTGGGCCTGATGACGAGGGCTTCTACTCCGACCACGATGTCGCTCTGGGCTACAAGCGACTGGCCATCATCGACCTGTCGCAGGGCGGCCATCAGCCGATGCGGTCCGCCGACGGCCGCTACCTGATGGTATTCAACGGCGAGATCTACAACTACGTCGAGCTGGGCGCCGAACTGCGAGAGCAGGGCGTGGTGCTGAGATCGAGCTGCGACTCTGAGGTCCTGCTCGAGGCCTACGCCCGGATCGGCAAGGACATCGTGTACCGGCTCCGCGGCATGTTCGCGTTCGCCATCTGGGACACCTGGACGCGCGAGCTGTTCTGTGCCCGGGACCAGTTCGGCATCAAACCGTTCTACTACAGCGTTGACCGGGGGCTGCTGCCGTCGCCGAGCCCGCAAGGCCTGGATCCCGGTGACGGTGGGCCGCCGTTCGGTCCTGGCGACTTGTTCGCCCCCTGTCGGCGGCCAGCCGGAGGCGGCCGGCACACGGCGGGCCGAGACCGCGCCGCCAGTCTGGCCGACCGGGTCCCGCGACCACCGTCCACCCTGGCCGGGCCCGAGCGGATGCTGCGGTTCGCGTCGGAGCGCAAGGCCCTGGCCGACCTGGGTGAACTGCGCAACCTCGACCCCCACGCGCTGCGCAGGTACCTGTCCTTCCAGTACGTCCCGCCACCCGGCACCTTGACTGCGGCGGTAAAGGTGCTGCCGCCCGGCCACGCCATGACCGCCCGGCCCGGCGGGGCGGTTGAGGTCTACCGCTACTGGCGCGCTGACCTGCGGCCGGCCAGTGCCCCCAGCGATGCCACGCCCCGCGCTATTCTCGATGTGCTGCGCGACTCGATCGCAGTTCACCTGCGCAGCGACGCTCCGCTCGGCGCCTTCCTCTCCGGCGGCATCGACTCCGCCGCCATCTGCGCCCTGGCCGCCGAGCACCGGCCCGACCTGCTCACGTTCACGGTCGGGTTTGAGCGCAAGGGTTACAACGAGATCGACCGGGCCCAGGAGACGGCCGCCGCGATCGGGGTGAAATCGGTCCCGTATCTGATCAGCCCGGAGGAGTTCTTCCGTGACTTGCCGCGGATCATATGGCAGCTCGACGAGCCCATGGCGGACGCGTCGGCGTTGCCGCTGTGGTTCGTTGCCCGCGAGGCAAGCAAGCAGGTCAAGGTGGTGCTATCGGGAGAGGGCTCGGACGAGCTCTTCGGCGGCTATGCCATCTACTACCAGCAGGGCGTGGTGCGGGCCGGCGAGCACCTGCCCGGCTGGAGCCGCGCCCCGCTGCAGCGGGCCGCGGCGCTCATCCCGCCAGGGATCAAGGGGAAGGGCCTGCTTGAGCGCACGTCCACCCCGCTGCGGCGCCGCTACATCGGCAACCCTGGTCGCGGCGACCTGGTCACCGGCGCCGGCCGGGCCAGGCCAGGCCGGACCGGACCGGGCAGCCCCTATTACGTCACCGATCCGGTATATGACCAGGCCGAGGAGACCGAGCTGGACGACGTCTCCACCATGCAGCTGGTGGATATCAACACCTGGCTACCCGGCGACATCCTGCTCAAGGCCGACCGGATGACCATGGCGCACGGCCTTGAGCTGCGGGTTCCCTTCCTCGACCGGGAGGTGATGGCGGTCGCGGCCCGCCTGGCCCGGAAGGAGAAGATCGGCGGCGGGACCACGAAGCGGGCGCTGCGCACGGCCATGCGCGAGGTGCTCCCGAAGGCGGCCGCCGAGCGCGCGAAACTGGCATTCCCGGTCCCGATCGCCCACTGGCTGAAGGGCGACGGCTACGGCTTCGCCGACCGGCTGCTGCGAGAGGCGCAGACCGGCCAGTGGGTGGACCGCGAGGCGGCGCTGGACCTGCTGCAAGCATTCCGGGCCGGCGATCCCGCGGTGACCTGGCGCTACCCCTGGGTGCTCATCGTGTTCTCGCTCTGGCACCAGATCTACGTCGAGCGGGCCTACGACCCGGTCGCGCTCGGCTGGGAGAAGACGCAGGGCGCCGGACCGCCAGGGCAGCAAGACGTCAACCATGAGGCCGCGCATGGGTGACAGCCGCGCGGCAAGGCTGCTGCGCACCGTAGAAGGCGCGGCCTACTGGACGGCAGCCGCGCCGGCCCTGGCCCGCCTGCCTGCCGCGCTCGGCTATCGCATCGCATGCTGGCACGGTGACTTGCTCTTTCGGTGTCAGATCGACAAGCGCACCACGCTGGCCCGCAACCTGGAGCGCGTACTGGGAGACGAGCTCAGCTCGGCCGCGGCGCTGCGGGTAACCCGGGAATGGTTCAGGTTCGCCTCCTGCGAGGCGGTCGACATGAAACGGCTGCGGCGCAGGGCGCTGCCCCTGCGGCGGCTG
>Ga0335075_10000619_pt1 | contig 61241 bp, 48 predicted proteins | sample Lox_Sample_24_FD_206723 | JGI IMG/M metagenome (GOLD analysis project Ga0335075, IMG submission 206723) | Soil microbial communities from Loxahatchee National Wildlife Refuge, Florida, United States - Lox_Sample_2.4 | ecosystem: Environmental > Terrestrial > Soil > Wetlands | place: USA...
CAGCCAGATCGCGGCCTTCGCGGCCTGATCGGTGGTCGCGGCCTTGGCTGATGGGGCCGTCAGAACGGTCGTCAGGGCGATCGCGACCAGCATCACGCCGGCGATCGAGCTCGCCTGCTGCCACTCGAAGCGCTCCCGGAAACGGCGAAGCGCCGCGATCATGGTCGGGCCTGCCGCCAGGGCGAAAATTACGTTGCCGGTGATATGTGCCAAATCGAATGGGATAGCTCTGACCTCAAGTACAAGGTACCGGTCCAGGGATATTTCCCCGCCGAAGCTGACCATCGTCTGAAAGTTCATCCAGGCACCGAAGACCAACCCGGCGGCACCACAGGCGAGCGCGAGCGTGAATCGATTCGCCCGCCCCTTGGTCAGGTGGTAGAGAACTCCGCCGGCGACACCGGTCATGCCCCAGGCCACCATCTGCCATGGCGTCCATATGCCCTGGCCGAGCCAGAAGTTCGAGACCAGCCCGCCGAGCGCACCGACCGCGAATCCGGGTGCCGGACCCAGTGCGTATCCCGAAAACAGGACGATGTCGGTGGTCGCGACGACGTTCGGGATCGGCGCCAGGACGATCCGCCCGGCCACGGCCAGCGCGGCGAGCACGGCGACCAGGGCGACGATCTGCGATGGCGGGCGCGAGGTCTCGTACCAGATCATGCCGCCGCCGAGGGCCAGCAGCAGGATCACCAGGGTGCCGACCTGCCAGCTCACGCGCCGGATCCCGACTGCAGGTTTTCATCCAGCCAGCGGGCCCCGTCCTCGACCCTGACCAGTCCCGGCCGGTCGAGCACCCGGGCGATCTCGGTGGCGAAATACCAGCCGCCGGAGAGGACGGTGTCGGTATCGGCGTCGGCGATCAGCTCCCCGTCACCGAGCAGCACGACCCGGTCGGCGAAGGTGGCCGCGAACTCGACGTCATGGGTCGAGATCAGGACGGCGGCGCCCCGCTCCGAGAGGTCCAGCGACAGCTTGGTCAATCCGTCCTTCAGGCCGCGGTCCATGCCGCGGGTGGGTTCGTCGAGGGCGACCAGGGCGGGCAGTGCCTCCCCTTCCATCTGACCGGCCAGGGCGATCGCCAGCGCGAGCCGCTGCCTTTCACCGCCGGAGATGTCCCGGGGATCGCTTTCGGGACTGATTTGCAGGCCGACCGCGTCGAGCGCGGCGTCGCCCAGCGGCCCGGAAAGTTCGTCCCCGACCCGTTCCCTCACCAGATAGTCACTCGGATTCTGGGTCAGCAGCGCGATGCCGCCCGGAGCGTTCACCCGGCCTTTCGCCGGGTCGATCAGGCCGGCCGCCGATTTCAGGAATGTTGATTTTCCGGCGCCGTTTCGTCCCATGAGGGCGACCCGTTCCCCCGGCTCGATCTCGAGGTCGATGCCGCGCAGGACATCGACCGGACCTTCACCGGGATCGAGCTCGACCCAAAGGCCCTTGCTGACCAGGGCTCCGGCCTTGGCGTCACGCCTCGATCGCTCGGGAGTGCCGGCGGCGGCACGGGAGCCGGAACCGGCCTGGATTCCCAGTGATCCAAGTGTGGAGCGGGCGTCGCGCACGCCGACCGGCAGCGGCTCGATCCCGGCGCAGGCGAACATGCGCGCGGCCGGGGTCGCCAGGGCCGGATCGCGGTCGGTCGCGTATCGAAGAAATTCTCGGGGCGCACCGTCGAACCTGATGCTGCCGCGTTCCATCGCGACGACCCGGTCGGCCGCGGCGAGGCAGCGTTCGATCCGGTGTTCGGCCAGCAGGATCGCCACACCCCACTCTTCGTTGAGGCGGCGAAGCAGCCAGATCAGCTCGTCGCCCGCGACGGGATCGAGCTGCGAGGTCGGTTCGTCGAGCAGTACCAGCGGGGGCCGGGTGACCAGCGCGACCGCGAGGGCCACCCGCTGCATCTCGCCACCGGAGAGTGTGCTCACGGTTCTCGGCAGCAGATGCGGGATGTTGAGTGCCAGTGCGACTTCTTCGACCGCGCGGGCCCGTTCGGCCGGATGATCACCCCGGAAGCGCAGCGGCAGGTCGAGTTCGGCCGCGACGGTGGTCGAGACGATCTGGGTTTCGGGATCCTGGGCGACGTACCCGACCACGTCGGCGAGCTGACCGGGGCCGGATTCCCTTGTGTCGCGGCCGGCGACGATCGCCGATCCGGCGATCTCCCCTCCGTGGAAATGCGGGATCAGGCCACAGGCGGCCCGCAGCAGCGAGGTCTTACCGGTTCCGGAGCGGCCTGCGAGCACGATGAACTCACCGGCTTCGACCCGCAGCGACACGTCGCGAAGGACCGGTTCGGGGGCACCGGCGTAGCGGTAGGTCAGTGAATCGATCTCGAGGGCGGGCCGGCCGATGCCGCGCTCGACCGCTCCGGTCTCAGCGATTTCCGGCATGCCGCCTCCCTCCGTGCCGCCAGGTGGTGAACCCGGCCAGGGCGAACATGAGAGCCAGCGAGATCGAGAACACGTCGGGCGAGTACCGGATCTCCGGGTACTGGACGAACTCGCCGACCTTGAGGACGAGTGAGAGCACCGCGGCGGCCATCAGGACCGTGCCCGCCACCCAGAACCGGCTGTCGAACCGGGACGGAACCTTGGCGAACCTCGTTCCGCGGGTCGATTGGCCGTAGCCCCGCAGCTCCAGGGTGGCGGCGACGTCCACCGCTCGGTCGAGCGAGCCCGAAAGCAGGCGGTGGGCCATCGCGACCCGTCCGACCGGATTGGCTCCCGGCCCGCGCAGCTCGGCCGCTTCGCTGAGGCGGGCCTGATCGCTGGCGGCCAGGGGAACCAGCCGCGAGATCAGGGTCGCGGTCAGCGCCGAACGACGGGCGACCCCGTGTACCGCCCGCAGGATCCGGTCGGGGTCGACGCAGGCGGAGTAGACCCCGATCACGACCATCGTGCCCATGGCCCGGAAGCCGATTACGGCACCGGCCGCGATCGCCTCGGCGGTGATATCGACCCGTCCCATGATCGGCCACTCGCCGAGCCGGGCGAGCACCGTGGCGCCGCGGCTGGTCACCAGGGCGTTGATCACGATCATCGAGATCGCGAGCAGGGCACCGAGCTTGAACGAGAACTTGACCGCGCGGTCGGCCAGGCAGCCGTAGCCCGCGATCGCCGCTCCGGCGGTCGCCGCGAGCAGCACCATCGGGTCGGACGAAAGGAAGCAGACGACCAGATACGCCCCGAGGAAGAGTGCCACCGGACCGAGCGACGCGGTCTGCAGGGTGCCGCGACGGGGAACGTAGGCGAGTGGGGATAGCTTCTTCATCGGAATCGAAGCTTCAGCGTATGGGCAATGAGGTGATCCGGCCGTCGAAAACGGCCGCGGCATAGCGGTGTTCAAGGTCTTCGGGGGTGAGCGCGGCGGCGGCGGCCATCACCCCGGTGTCACTTCCACCGGTCAGGAACCAGACGGGCGGCCCGTCCCCGCGGCGGGACGCGGCGACCAGCCCGGCATCCGGACCGAACTCGCGGGCGGTCTCGGCCTCCTGGTCCAGGCCGATCAGGTCGTCGGTGCCACCGGGACCCTCCCCGCTTTCGAACCGGGCGAACACTCCGCTGGAGGAGGGTGACTTTTCGAGCCTGGCGGCATCCTCGTCCCCCTTGATGTCGTTCCAGGTGCCGACGACGAACCGCAGCGTGTCATCCGATCGGGATCCGGCCTCGTAGGCGATCTCGGCCGTGACGCCGACCTTGTCCAGCTGCTTGCGGGCGACCTCACAGGCGGCCCGGTCGCTGAGGCACTCGATCCGCACCGGCCAATCGGCGTCGCCGTAGCCGGTGGCCATCGGCGCGGGATAGGCGCCGACCACCGCGCCGACATCCATCGCGTCGGTCCAGTCGCGGTAGTCCCACCACACCTTGTCGCCGGCGGTGACCGAGAAATCGGCCGATCCGAGTTCGGCGACGATGCCGTTGACCGCGAAGAACCAGTCGAGCGTGCGGCCGTCCTCGTTGCCGCCTTCGAGCCCCTCGACGGACTGCACGAAGCCGCCGCCGTAGCGGGTCTCGATCTCGGCTGAATCGTCGAGTACCCGCATCGCGGTCTCGGATTCGGTCAGATCGCCGATCTCGCGGTCGACCAGCACCTCGTTGCCGTAGTCCCGGGTCACGAGCAGCTCGACCGTACCCTCCTGGGATCCGGGACCGAGCCCGCACGCGGACACGGCGACAGCGGCCGCCGCCATGATGGCGACGACCGCTGCGCGTCTCGCTGAGACGAGCGAGGCGATTACTTCCTGATCTGGATCACGGCGCGATTCGAGGGAATCGTGCCGGCGAACTGAGCCGAGATTCGGGTCTTCCTGCTCAGCGAGATCTTGGTGTAGCCCTTGGCGTCGGTCAACGCGGCCGAGGCACCGGAGATCTTGGCGCCCTCGACCGGCTTGCGCTTGCCCTTGCCGTCGTACTCGAAGACGCGGACCTTGAACGAAGCGCCCTTCCTGACCTTCGCCGGTGCGTCGAGCACCAGTTCGTTCGGGGTGGTCTCGTTGTAGCTCTTGGCCAGGTACCAGAGCACGTCGCTGTTCTTCTTCAGCTTCGTCGCCTCGCCACCCAGCATCGAGTCGGTGTGGTTGTACTTGAGCACCCACCAGTTCTCGGCCTTGGCGACGGTCTTGCCGAACCCGCAGAGACCGAATCCGAAGTCACCGTCGGAGACCAGCATCGGACGGAGAGCGGATGAGGCCTTGGAGGCGTCGGCGAGCGCGCCGAGCGCGGTCGGGCCGGTGAGGGTTCTCGCCTTGCCGGCGGAACCGCCGAGGCAGTCGGAGTTCGGCTTGATCTTCGCGGTGCCGGTCTTGACCTTGCCGTCGAACAGGGTCTTGCCCTTGTGGGTGACGACCCGCAGATTGACCGGGATCTTGCCCGCGGCGGCGGTGCCGGTGGACAGCAGGCAGATCGCGGCCACGCCGAGCATGAGCTTCAGCAAGGTTGAAGTGAATCGATTCATCAGGTGTTTCCTTTGATTCCGGGCGGCTCGTTCGCGTAGCCGCTGTTGTCGGGACGCCCGGCATCCGCCGTGCGCAAAGCCGGTAGGTCTTCGGACTCAGACGTTGTGGGGAGGCAGCCTTCCCAAGCATTTCGCTCAGTGGCTCATGTGCCTCTCAATACGTCACTACCGCTGCGCGCCAGTTCCGGAATTTGACCGGATTCCCTGACCCCGCTCGGGGGTGCGACCGACTTCGAACGTGATGATAGTGGCTAGGAGCGGGTCGCGACCTGACAAACGGGGGCTTGGCTCCTATACCGTCCCGCGCCAATGGATTACGTCGCGCATATGCTGAGCAGCCTGCCCCTCGCCCTCGGACCCAGCTGGCTGGATCCCGAAACCCTGATCGAAAAGTTCTCGATGATCGGTCTGCTGGTGATCGTCTTCATGGAGTCGGGTCTGATGGTCGGCTTCTTCCTGCCCGGCGACTCCCTGCTTTTCACGGCGGGCCTGCTCTCCTCGACGACCGACCTGCTGCCGGACATCTGGGTGCTGGTCATCCTGATCCCGATCGCGGCGATCGCGGGCGACCAGTGCGGCTACTGGATCGGCCGCAAGTTCGGTCCGCCTCTGTTCAACCGTCCCGACAGCCGCTTCTTCAAGCGCGAGTTCGTCGACCAGACCTCAGCCTTCTTCGAGAAGCATGGTGCCCGCGCGATCATCCTGGCCCGTTTCGTGCCGATCGTGCGTGCCTTCGTCCCGGTGATGGCCGGCACCTCGAAGATGAACTACCGGACCTTCCTGACCTTCGACATCATCGGCGGGATCCTGTGGGGCGCCGGCGTGACCACGCTCGGCTACTTCCTGGGTCAGATCCAGTTCGTCCAGGATTACATCGAGTTCATCCTGCTCGGTGTCGTCGCGATCTCGGTGATCCCGGTGGTGCTGGAGCTAAACAAGGCGAGGAAGGCGGCGAGCACCCACCAGAAGCCCGAGCCTTTCGAGACCCCGATCGACGAAGAGGGCGAACCGATCCATCCCGAGGCCGACGAGGCGCGGGACCCCAGCTAGCCGAACATCGCGTCGAGGGCGGCCATGCCGCTCCTGACGACCGCCTCGTCGTCCAGGCCGGCCATCCGCTCGGCCTGGCCACCGCCGTTGTAGCCCAGGAGCAGCGGCACCCCGAAAAGCCGGTGGCCATTGACCCACGCAGCCCAGAGGCCGGGCCGTTCCGGGTCGACCCAATTGATCATCTCGGCATCGGCATCCCAGAAGACCTCGTCGAAGGCGAGGCAGAGCTTGTCCAGCAGCCCGGCACCGAGTGCGTCGATACCGGCCTGGTTCGGGGACGGAAGCGGCGGATCGAAAGCGATGCTCCCGGCCTTCAGCACGCCGATCGGCACTGTGACGACGACCGCGTCGGAGGTGAACGTCTCGCCTCCGGCCAGTTCGGTCACGACGTCGCTGCCGTCACCGTAGGAGATCGAGCTGACGGTCGATTCCGTACGCACCGGAATCTCACCGGCACCTTCGATCACCAGATCTGAGTAGCTGCCCTTGATCAGAGCGTCGCCGCCCCGCAGATAGTCACCTTCGTCGGTCGCGAGGAAAGCGAGCCGTTCCGGATCGACCCCATATTCCTGGGCGATCTCAGATACACAGGCCCATTGGAGCCCTATCGATCGGCGCCGGGGAAGCAGGTCGGCGACCGTGGTCGTCGCCGGGTTCCGGCGACCCCAGTCGAAGGAGGCGAGGCCGCGCCGCAGCTGCCGTACCCCTTCGATCGCCTCCCGCTCCTGACCGAACACGGGAAATCCGAACTCGTACTCGAAGGGAATGGTCTCGACTCCCTGGTTGCGGGCCAGTTCGGCCAGGGGGTTGCCGGCGACTCCGTGAATCCAGGCGGCTCCCATCTCCACCGGAGTGCCGTCCAGCCATTCGGTCCGGACACGTCCACCCAGCCGGTCCCTGCCTTCGAGGACGGTGATTTCGAATCCGGCATCGATCAGATCCCGGGAACAGGCCAGGCCCGCGGCACCGGCTCCGATCACGACGACCTTCGAACCCGGCCCCGCCACCCCCACCACTTCGGAAGCGGCCCGGAGACCGGATTCCACGGCTCCGTGCACCATCGCGGGCGAGTCGATCGAGGTCGCTTCCCCGGCGAAGAAAAGCCGGTCGGCGACCGGTCGCGCCAGCTTTCGCCTTGCCTCGATCCCGAGCGGGTCGGGAGCCAGGTAGGAGTAGGAACAGAGCGAGAAGGGGTCTCGGGACCAGTTGCTCCGCAGGTAGGCGGTCGGTGCCGGAATCCCGTACCCGGGCAACGACTCGAGAACCGTCGGATCGGCCGTGAACGGCACCCGGCAGGCACCGAGCCCGATCGCGGCCATGACCCCCAGCCCACTCCCGATCAGTTCACGCCGGTTCATCAGAGTCCGCGGTCCGGTTCCACGATTTCACCCTAGTCGAACCGCCTCCGGCCGAAGTCGGCCTCTGTAGCCTCCCTCCCGTGCGTCGCACCCTCGGATTGCTCATAGCTTCTGCCGCCCTGCTCTGCATGCCCGCATCGGCCGGCGCGGTCACCATGAAGACGACCAAGTTCGTCGCCTACTTCGAGGGCTTCCTGTCCTGCCCCTACAACGATCCCGCCGGACATGCCACCATCGGCTACGGCCACCTGCTCCATTACGGGGGCGTGACCAAGAAGGACAAGCGCAAGTGGGGATGCATCACCGAGACCGAGGGCCTGAAGCTGCTGCGCAAGGATCTGCGGGAGACCGAAGCCGAGGTGCTGGAACGGATCGAGGGAGCGACCGTGACACCATCGATGATCACCGCCCTCACCTCCTTCGCCTTCAACCTGGGTGCCGGAGCGCTCGATCCCCGGCACACCAAGGGCCAGCCGCGCGGCACCGCGATCGCCAGACGGGTCATCCAGGGCAAGTACCGCCGGGCCGGCAAAGACATGCTGCTCTACGACGGAATCATCGTCGACGGCAAGCGCTACGAACTGAAGGGACTCCAGATCCGCCGCCGCAAGGAGTACCGCCTGATGATCAAGGACATCGACAAGATCAACGCCTGCGGAACGAAATGCCCCACCACCGGCGGGACCAGTACCGGTTCATCCGGTGGCATTACCGTCAACTAGTCCCCTCCACACTTTCCTTCCTCAACGATGCTGCTTCGGACACCTAACGCCCGGGCGACGTGACGAGGTCGCAGGTCGATCGGTGCATATCTCAGCGAGGCTTCGACCCCATTCGACGCCTTGTCCGCCCCAGGTGGCAACGCTTGAATTTGCGGCCGCTTCCGCACGGACAAGCATCGTTTCTGCCGACGCCCCTTGCTTCATCGTCGTAGATCGGAAGGTAGACGAAAGCGCCTCCAACTATTAGTTCTTCCAGCTCGTCTTCAATATCGAGGCCAAAGTGAATCGCTACGAGGCGAGCCATCTCCGCCAGGGTCCACCATGCCGACTGAAGCGCCATCGAGGCAGCAACGATGCCTGGACCTCCCCGATGGGCTGGCCCGATGCTAAGGGCCAAGCCCTCAACGCTAACTTCGCTGACCTTGGAGAGAAGGCTTTCAGGCGTGGCATGCAGAGTCTGGTTGTGGGACCTCAAGGCCGCGCTCCGGAATTTGAGTAGCGCATCGCGACGATCCTCTTCCCATCCTTCAGAGATCTTGTCGCTGAGCCTTCGGAGGTCGTTGGGGTCTGTCCACATCTTTTCGCCATATCGCCCGAATTTCTTCTGGAGCCCTTCGAGATCATCCGGGTCAAGCAAACGGCCGGCTTGGACCTCCCCCGCTGAAATCCAGCCATTGGAAATCGCCATCCTGATCTCGAGGTGGTCATTCAGGGTTCCAGCTTCAAGAAATCGCTCAGGAGCCTGGTCGGGGTTCAGGTGGACCCAGTTGGCGACGACCATCCCTTCAAACATGGATCGACAAATCATCATCGCCTGATCCGCGAAGCCCATCGCGATCAAATCGGCGCATACCCATGCGGATGTGAGGGTGCGGCTTAGTTCCATCGCGACAATCTCGTCCGCAGTGAGGTCGTGGGGGTCGCTCTTCTGGATTGTTCGTCCTTGCCAGGGCGAAGTGGCATCCATGACGAAGTTCCGCAGGCGCCTTAGTTCGGCAATCTCGCCCTCGTGGGACTTCCATACGTCGCCGATCGCTGCTTGGTCCAACTGAGGCCCCACGTCTCCAATCGGGAGCCGTTCGGCAGCGGGCTTTCCCTTAGACCTTCCCATGCGATCCCCTCAAACACCGAAACCCGCCTCCAGTGCGGGTTTCTGTTATACCGCTACGGGGATTCGAACCCCGGTTTCCGGACTGAGAATCCGGCGTCCTAGACCCCTGGACGATAGCGGCAAGCGACGGCCATATTAGCAATCAGGGGCAGGACGACGGTTGGTCGCCCCAGGCGTTAGAGTTCCCATCTCCGTGCGGCCGTGGCGGAACTGGTAGACGCGCAGGCTTCAGGTGCCTGTGTCCGAAAGGATGTGGAGGTTCGACTCCTCTCGGCCGCATAGCGAAGCTCTCGATTCGAGCGCGGAGCGCTTCCCCCCGAATGTCTCGACCGGCGAATCGCCCGGGACAGGCGGGGAAGTTTCCGTGCCGTTCCCGGCGTCATTTCGACGACGAGCGGACACGATGCCGCTCCGTGAAATAGTTGCCGCGTGAAGATCTATTCGTGGAACGTGAACGGCATCCGGGCGGTCATCAACAAGGACGAGCTCGATCCGTTCGTGAAAAAACACCATCCGGACATCATCTGCTTCCAGGAGACCAAGGCTCAGCAGGGACAGGCCGTGATCGACCTGCCCGAGTACGAGGAGTACTGGAACTCGGCCGAGAAGAAGGGCTACTCCGGCACCGCGATCTTCACCAAGATCAAGCCGATCTCGGTCCTCAACGACCTGACCGACGACTACTCGGTCGAGTTCGGCCTGGTCGATGACGGCTACGGCGATCCGCTCAAGGAAGGCCGTATCCTCACCGCCGAGTACGAGAAGTTCTTTCTCGTCACGGCCTACGTGCCGAACGCGAAGCGGGACCTGACGCGGCTGGAGCTCCGGCACAAGCAGTGGGACCCCGCCCTGCTCGCCCACCTGCGCGAGCTGGAGCGGGACAAGCCGGTGATCTTCTGCGGCGACATGAACGTCGCCCACACCGAGGACGACCTCGCGAACCCGAAGGCCAACGTCGGTGAGCACGGCTTCACCGACGAGGAGCGCGAGGGATTCCAGAACTTCATGGACGCCGGTTTCATCGACACCTTCCGGCTCTTCACCCAGGGCAACGGCCACTACTCGTGGTGGTCCTACATGTCGAAGGCCCGCGAACGCAACGTCGGCTGGCGGATCGACTACTTCCTGGCCTCGGGTTCGCTCAAGGACGCGATCGTGGGGGCCGAGATACACGACGACGTGATGGGATCCGACCACTGCCCGGTCAGCATCGAGCTGGACCTGGACCGGCTGGGCTGACCCATCTTGGGGACGGCCCAGCCCTGATCCTTCAGGTCGCGCTCGAGTCAGGGGATGGTGATTCCAAACGCCGCCTTGGCCCTGTCGATCGGTTCGGCCGATGCCATGCCGCATCCAGCCGGAGAGCCCGGGCTCGAGCCGATGTGGGTTCCGGTCGCTACCTTGATCCCGCCGAAGTCGAACACCCACGGTCCCCCGCTCATTCCGTAGTCCGTACACGCGCCGGTGATCCCCAGGGTCCCGTTGACGGTGGTGGCTCCCACCGGGGCCGAGTAGTTGTTCGACGTGATGGTTCCACAGGTCTGCCGTCCTTGACCGGTGTCACTGGAAATCGCGTTCAGGCACACGACTATTCCCGTGGGAGGCAGTGCCACGAAGGACGAACCCACCACCACGGGGTTGCCGGTATTCCAATCGGCATATTTGGACGCGATGCCGAAGTTCGAGGCGACTTCGTCGTATCTCAACAGGCCGCGATCCCCTGCGGAATTGAACTGGAATTCGGAGCGGAGGGCAAGTCCCGCATAGCCGCAATTGATCTTTCCCGAATAGCAACTCCGCCAGTACCGATAGAGCTCCGGACCGGGAAGGAGACAGTGTCCTGCGGTGAGCACCACGTGACGTCCGAGGTCATCTCTGCCGACGAAACCGGTCGAGCAGGTGAGCCACACGGGGTCATAGCCGTCTAGGTTTTCGCCGGCCACGATGTCGTTGCAGTAGGTGTTGGAGCAAGCTTCAGCGCGCCCCACCAGCTCGTTTCGTTCGACGATCTCTCTCGTAGTGCCGAACCGATCGTCGAGCGCCCCGGAGATCTTCGCCCGGCCCGATGAGGCCAACTCGCTTGAAATAGAGATCAGCGGTCGTCCCCCCTCCACCGATACCAATGCCTCATGCCGAGAAATCTCATCCTCGAAGCGAGCCCGTAGTTCCTTGACATGCAGATTCAGCTCACGCTCGTTGAATCCGACCACCTCAACTTGCATGGGCACGGGAACATTCTGTTCGTCGAACACCCTCTCGGCGAGCTTCACGCCATCCGCGGAGCGAACTTTCACGTTGAAGTACCCCGCCCGCGGGACGAACTCGAACGAGGTGAACTCCTCGCCGAGGCTTTCCGGGAGAGCGCTGCTCAGCGGGAATGCGTACCCCTGAGCGGATGCTCGATGTGTGGCCGCCTTTTCCGAGAGATCAAACTCGTCTTGGTAGAACTCGATCGTCGCGGAACTGGTTTCTCCGCCGAAGGCCGGTGTGACGACACCCCCTGAAAAAAGAACGACGACGGCCGACAAGCCCAGCAACCTTCCCAAACGTTCCAAAAGCAACCGCATCTCTAACCTTCCTACGTCGTGTATTCGAACTGGCAGATACAGGTGAATCGGTAGACCCTGACGTCAGCCATCGTTGAGTCTCTCCAGTTGGAATCGGGCTTTTTGGATTTCCGGCTCGATGAGCTCGACGGTCATGAGCCTCTGAGACCTGTGCCCCGCCTCGATGGCGGCATCTCTACCCGACCGCAATGGCAATCCGCCCGACATTCGCCGCCACGCCCTTCGCGGACGCCCTCAACTTGACCTTGAATCTGCCCTTCTTGGAGAACTTCACCTTCACACTGATCGTCTTCGAAGCACCAGGCGCGATGTTTCCACCCGAAGCCTTGCCCGAAGCGCCCTTACCGCTGGCGGCGATCTTCACGCCCTTCGCGATCGCGGTGCCAGTGTTCTTCACCGTCACCTTGTAAGTGCCCTTCTTACCCTTCTTCACCGACTTCGGTCCCTTGACCTTGACCGAACCGAACCTGGCCTTACCCGGCAGCCCGGTGCAGGTCTGAACCGAGTCCTCAGTCTGTACCTGGGTTTCATTGATATAGATTCCTGTATTCAGGTCGAAATCGTGAAGGGTGAGCACCGCGTCTCCGACCCAAGTGCCACTCGAGCATTTTGCCCGGGAATAGCTCGGATCCTGTCCGACGGAGCCGGGGAGATCGAAGGTGAATTCGGTCACCGCCGAGTTCGCCGCCAGCGGCGGCACGTATACGTCCAATACGCCATCTTTGAGGGCTCCTCGCAGCGGAATTCCATACCCGCCGGGAACGACCGTGGGCGAAAAGGCGTGTACCAGCAAGATCGGGTCACCGGCCTGGTCCACTCCTCCGTTGAAAACGGTCAGTTTGGGATCTGAGATTTCAGCTGCGAGCAGGCCGGCGACATTGATCACCGCGGTCCCCTCACCGACAACCGAGTTCGGACACTCAGCAACCACCTCAGCGGTGGGACGATTTGCGTTTTCCGGGTTTATCTGGCCGATGTCGTTGACACATACCTTCGTTCCCTGAGTCGAGAAGGTCAGGTCTCTGGGAAGGTTCAGCTTGGTGTTGGCGAGTTCGCTGATGGTTGTCGCCCCGGGCTCCGGAATCACATTCACCTTGAGGTGAACGTCGACCGGTTTGAAGCTCTGCCTGTAGAGGGGACCACGCTCGATGATTTCCATCGATGCCGTTGCGGTCTCAGCCGAAGCCGGCGAAATATGCAGCATGCCGATTGTGGCGAAAGCCGCGAGCGATGCGGCCGCGATAACCCCGAAACGACTCATGAACCCTCCTCCAGAGCGTGTCTTGATCTAACCCTCCATGGCACCGCCAGCGGAGCCCCGGTCTCCTCACGTATCAAATCGTACATGAACTCCCTGAGCGAAGTACGGAGGGAATGATCGGCTGCCGGCCGATCATTCCCTCACACCGAACCAGACGTGGCCGACTACTTCACCTTCACCTTGAAGATCTTCGTCTTGGCCTTGACTGCCTTGCCGGCAGCTTTGAACTTGACCTTGATGGTCCCTCTCTTGGCAAACCTCACCTTGACCTTCGTCGTCGCCGACCTACCGGCCTTGACCGTTCCTACAGCCCTTGCGCCCTTGACGCCCCTTCCGGTCGCACTGACCTTGAGCCCCTTCACGGGTCGTCCACCGATGTTCTTGATCGTCACCTTGTAGGTTCCCCGTTTTCCGGCCCTGACCATCCCGGGACCCTTGACCTTTGGCACCGCGATGGCTGCCTTTCCACCTCCGGACGATCCCGACCCCTTGCATTCCTGGGTGGTCTTCGCCGTCGCGAGATCCTCCTTGATGTACGTCCCGGTGTTCGAGTTGTAGGTGCCGAGCGTCAGCACGGCATTCGAGACCCATTGGCCCGATGAACACTTGGCCAAAGAGTACTTCGGGTCTTTCCCGACCTTGCCCGGCAGATCGAAGGTGAACTCCGATACCGCGGAGTTGGCGGCCAGCGTAGGGACCGAAACGTCCAACACTCCGTTCCTCAACACACCTTTCATCGGCACCCCGTGGCCACCCGGCAGCACCGAAGCCGAGTATCCGTGAATCAGCAGAATCGGGTTGCCGCTCTTGTCTTCACCGCCGTTGAAAACCGTCAGCACCGGATCCTTGACGGCCGAGGCCACCAGCCCCGCGACGTGTATTACCGCGGTGCCACCTCCGACCACAGAGTTCGGACACTCGGCCACGACGGCCTCGGTCGGGCGGTTCGCATTCTCAGGGTTCCCCTGGCCGATGTCCTTGCGACAGACCTCTGTGCCTTTGGTGGAAAAGGTCAGATCTTTCGGCAGATTGAGTTTGGCATTGACGAGTTCGCGTATCTTGGTCGCCCCCGGATCGGCTGTGACTCTGGCCTCCAGGTGAACGTCGACCGGTCTGCGTTCAGACTTGGAAAGCCCTCCGCGTGGCTTGATTTCGGTCTTTGAACTCACGGTCTCGGCCGTTGCGGCTGAGACGGTCGAAGCTCCCAGGACCAAGGACGCCGCCACCGGAATCAGATATCTCTTGAGATTGATCATTTTTCTCCTTGTTCAGTGTTTTCGACGCACGACGCCGTGCTCGCGAAGTGAGCCTTTCCCCAAACAACTACGTACATATGTATCCGGAGCCGTAGCCGGCTAAACAAGTCGGTGGATTAACGACGAAGGGCGACCAGATGGCCGCCCTTCGTTCAGATCCTGGGATCGCGTGCTACTTGACCTTCACCTTGAAGGTGCCGGTCTTCGCGGAGACCTTGCTGGCCGTGGCCTTGAACTTCACCTTCGCCGTGCCCTTCTTGGAGAACTTCACCTTCACACTGATCGTCTTCGAAGCACCAGGCGCGATGTTTCCACCCGAAGCCTTGCCCGAAGCGCCCTTACCGCTGGCGGCGATCTTCACGCCCTTCGCGATCGCGGTGCCAGTGTTCTTCACCGTCACCTTGTAAGTGCCCTTCTTACCCTTCTTCACCGACTTCGGTCCCTTGACCTTCGGGGCGCTGAAGGCGCCCTTGCCGGCCTGGCCGTCGCAGGTCATCTCGGACGGAGCCGACGGGAGATTCTCATTCTGGTAGGTGCCGGTGTTCGGATCGTAGAGACCGAGCGTCAAGACGGCGCTGGCGGTCCAGGCACCCGTGGAGCACTTCGACTGCGCGTAGTTCGGATCCTGTCCGGTCGCGCCGGGGAAGTTGATCGTGAACGTGCTGACAGCCGAGTTGGCGGCGAGCGTCGGAACGGCGACGTCGAGAGTGCCGTCCTTCAGCGTGGCCTTCATCGGCACGCCGTGGCCGCCGGGGAGGACTGTGGCCGAGTAACCCTGGATGAACAGCACCGGATTACCGTTCGCGTCCTTGCCGCCGTTGAACAGGGTCAGGACCGGATCGGTGATAGGAGCGGCGACCAGACCGGCGACGTTGATCGTCGCGGTGCCATCGGCAACCACCGAGTTCGGGCATTCCGCGACCACAGCGGCGGTCGGCTTGTTGGCATTCTCCGGGTTGATCTGACCGACGTCCTTGGTGCAGACCTGGGTGCCGTTGGTCGAGAACGTGAAGTCCTTGGGCAGCGTGAACTTGACGTTGGTCAGCTCACGGAGCTTGGTTTCACCCGGACCAGGCGTGACCGTAGCCGTGAGGCTGAGGTCAACGGGCCGGAAAGCCTCCTTGTAGAGGGTGCCCTTGGGCGTGATGGCGATGTTCGAACTCACCGTCTCGTTGGCGGCGGAAGCCGTCGACGCGGTGATGCCCGCGAAACCGAGCAGCGCGATGGCTGCGATCAAAAAACTGGAAACTCTCTTCATGCGTTCTCTCCTGTTATTGCTGGATGGCTCGTAAGTTCGATCCCCGCCTGTATCTCCCAAGGGCGGTATTTCAGAATACAACAGTGAAACCCTTGTGAACGCCCAAAGTTGCGCTATGGCTGGCGGAAAACGTGCTGGTACTGCGTGGCGGGCTGCGAGGTGTCGCCCAGTGGCTCAAATGGGCCCTGTTGGACGCAGGCCGGAGCCGGCACCGCGTTCGTCTGGTTGTTGGTTCCCATCAGATACTCGATCGCGTTGTCGTACAACTGCTCTGTGGTGATTCCGAGAGTCGGCTCCGATGCCGCGGAAAGATACTTGGTGTTCGTTTGGAACTGGGCCTGCTGGATCGGCGTGAGGGCGGCCCATGGCGCGATCGTCGCGTTGAATCCACCGGCGCATTGGCTTGTCTCGAATGATTTGAGACCACCCGAGGCGATGTCAATTGCTCCCCCCGTTGCCGTGTAGGGGTTCGTGCGATTCGTCGTGAGCCTGGACGGGAAGCTCACGAAGCTCTCCGGACCGAGAGTGATACCCGCCCGCAGGTACTTGACCTTACGGTCGGCGCTGTTGCCGTAGTTGTTCTGTCCGTTCGTGGCGGAAGCCGCGTTGCCGAGGAAGGCCGCGATTTCCTTGCGGTAGTACTTGGCCGTGCTCAGGAAGGGATTGAGTTCGGCAAAGTAGTCCGGCAGACGGCCGAGCAGCTTGGGTCCGTCCTGGTCGAGGAAACCACGCAATGATGGGAACGCTTTCGGCGCCTTACGAATAACGGGCCGCAATCCGGTGTAGAGCCGCTTGCTGACCGGAGCCAGTTTCGCCGATGCTTTGAAGGTGGGTGAAAGCTGCTCCGCCACCGGAACCAATTTGTTGGTTATCGGGGTGGCGAACTCGGAGAAGTCTCCGAGCCGCTCCTGAGTCGCCCGCGATTCACGCAGGAACGTCGGGAAGACCCGGAAGAAGTCCTGCAGTTCCTGCTCGCGTTCGGCCGTTGTCTGGAAGACGGTGTTCGAGTTTCGGATGAGGCCGCTCAGTTGTCCCTGGCGTTTGCTCAGCGCGTCGAAAACAACCCCGGTGTTCTTGACCAGCTTCGAGAGGTCCTTTTCCTCTGAGTTCAGCACTTCGAGTACGTCGGTCAATTCGGTGAAAGTACCGGGGAGAATTCCGAGCAACTGGTTGAGTTCGGCACCCCGTCCCTCGGTCGCGATCGAATTGTCGATCGCTCCCTGCATGAAGGCGGCCCTGGTCTTTTCGTCGAACGTCCTGAAGATCTCGTCGAGCTGTACCGAATCGGCGACTTGGGCATCGGGGAGTTCGTCTCCATCCTCCAGCATGCCATCGCGTTTGTCGCCCGGAGTGAGCTCGATATACGCTTCGCCGAGCAGCGTCTTGGCGCGCAAGATCGCTCGGGTATCGGCCGGTACGGGTGCGAACTCCGGATCGAGTTCGAGCGTCACGATCGCCTGCCCCGCCTGGCTTCCCTCGCCGAGATCTATTCCGGTCACATGACCGACTCCCACGCCCGAGATCTTGACTTCCGACTGCTCGGCCAGCTGCCCGATCTGAGGAAGGGGCAGCTTGAGGTGGTAGCCGCTTGCGGCCAGGGGTGTCGGTCCGCCGAACGCAATCCAGACGAACAGCAGCAGAGCGAAACACGAAAGCGCGAAGCCGGTGATCGTGATCATCTGTCCGATGGAGGGTGCCTGCTTGTTCACGGGCAGATACCCCCTTCGGACGGCGTGGTCTGGGGCGGGAGCTGAGCGAGGTAGTAGCTGGTCTGGAGCTGAACAAGGCGCTGACGAGTGTCGAATGCCCGCACCGCCGTGGTGCAGTTGACCACGCTCAGAGCACGACGCACGGTACCCATTCCGTCCTGTCCGTTGAGGACGGAATTGGTGTTGTGAGCCGCCCAGGGGGCCCAGAACAGGAAGCCTTCCTGATCACCCTCGGGATTGTGAGCCGCCAAGTCGAGGAGCCTGTTGAGCTCGGTGAAGACCGCCTTGATTCGCTTGCTGGTCACATTGACGTCGGCGCTCGACTTGCCGAGTTCGGCGAACACCGGCTGAGTCTCACGCGTGAATGGCCGGATATCGTCGCGGATGGTCGGTGTCGTATCGACCGCCAGGTTCTGCAGTTCCTTGAGTGAACCCTTGAGGTTCTTGGCACCCGGAATGAGTTCAAGCAGGGTGGGTCTCAGCACCTGTGATAGTTCATTCGACTGCGCCAAGCCTCTCTGGGCCGCGGCGAGCGTCGGGGGGAATTCCTGGAGCGCTCTGCGCAGGGAAGCCTCTTCGGCCGCGAAGTTGCCGAGTGAGTCCTTGGAGTTTGAGATGAAGTCCGCTACGGCCTCATCGTTGTTACCCAACTCGGTCGCGATCTGGCTGAATGCGTGGACTCCGCCCTTGATGTTCTCGCGGCGCTTCGAAAGCGCGTTGTTGATCCTGGCCGTGTAGGTGGCGAAAGGACCGAACCGGCGCAGCGCCTTCGAAAGCTCGGGACCCTTGCCACCGAGTCCTTCACCTGCGGCATCCAGAAGGAGAACGAGGTAGTCCTGGGTATCACGGTCGAGCGTGGCCCAGAACTGGTCGAGTTGAACGTTGGTCAGACCCTGAGCCAGAGGCAGAGTTTCTCCCTCTTCGGGAGGCGGGCCCGTCGTTCCCGGATCTATCTCCACGACCATGTCGCTAAGACCCGTCTTGGGTCGCAACAGGAACTCTGCGTCCTCGTGCAGCAACTCGCGGTACTTCGGTTCGATGTCGAGCCTTACCTTGGCGACGCCGTCTTCAAGTGTCGCTGCTCCGACCTTGCCGACATTGATTCCCGCGATCACGGCCGCCTGGCCCTGTCCCGGAGTCACGGCCTGGGCCGTTTCGAACTCGGCATTGATCGAGTAGAAGTCCTGGCCGAGGCCCGGCACCCAGCCGGGCAGGGCCGCCTTCTGGTTGACCAGGATCACCAGCAGTACCGCCAGGGCCACGACGATCAGGCCGCTGATCGCGATGAAGTCCTTCAGGTGGGTCTTGATCGCGTGCTTCACGGAATCACCACCGGGTCGGGACCAGCCGAGGTCGCCTGGGGACCGTTCAGGTCGGCCGGCTCCTGGGTGTAGCACCGCTGCGAAGCATCCAGGGGAGGCAGTGAAGCCCCCGCCGGCTTGGTGCCGAGGGTCGGAGTCGAAGCCGGACCGTAGAGCTGACTCACGTTGGTGTCTGATCCCGCGCCGGGGTCACTGGTACCCACGTTGAGGTCCCCTCCGCCCGGCAGCACCTTGATGTAGCGGCCATTGCCGTCGAAGTTCTGCGATTCGCCGGCCACTCCGACCGCGGCATAGAGGAACTCCCTTGAGGCCTTCTGTCCATTGCTGAAACTGCCGTCTTCAATGACCTGTTCTCCGGACGGCACCAACGTATCGGCCAGGCAGAGCCCGAAATAGCGCAGTTGCGGCAACAGCTGGACCAGAGAATTGGTCGACGCTGCCGCATCCGGGGTGATCTTGCGCAGAGTCTGGGCCAATCCACCGAGTTCCCGCTTGGTCAACAGCTTCTGAAGCTGGTTCAGCAACGGCTTGGTCACCCGGATCGTCCTTGGAAGTTCATTGATGCCGGGACGGATCGCCACCGCGAAGCCACGTAGCGCCGGCAGCGAATCGTTCAGGCTCGCCAGCGATACCCGCGCCGTCTGCAGAGTCGGACCGAGTTCCTGAATCGTCAAGCCGAGGTTCTCCTGCTCCGCGGCGAGAGCGCCGACGAAGGTCGTGTAGTTCTGAACGAATCCGGTCAGATCGTCCCCACGCTCGTTGACCGCGCCGGTCACGCGTGCCAGACCGCGCAGGAGGTTGCCGAGATCATTGGGAGCCTCTCCCAGATACGCCTCGTTGACGATCGCGGTGCCACGCGAGGCATCCGCCCCCTCACGGTAAGCCAAATTCAATGCCTCACCACCACTCAGGCCTTGGACCATCGGCTCGAAGGTCACATCCTCGGCCGGTGTCGGCTTGCGATTGAGACCGGTGCCGAGACCTTCCAGAAGGCGCTGGATGTTGGCCCGCTCCGGGGTCTGGAGAGTGGTGAGAATCTGCCCCACCTGAACGCTCGTCGAGGTCCTCGACACAGGTATCTCTCCGTCATCCTCAAGCTCAGGTGAATCGGGCGTACCGGGATCGAGATCGATGAACCAATTGCCCTCGAGGAAGAGGCGCGGCCTGATCTGGGCCGCTGCGTCCTCACGGATCGGCCGTCCCGAATCATCGACCGTGAAGGTCACCACGGTGTTGTCACCCTTGCTCTCCATCTCGGTGACCTCGCCGACGTTGATTCCGGCGATCCTTACCGGGGACTTCACCGCGATATTCACCGCATCGTTGAAAGTCGCCTTGATCTCGTACCCCGGACTGGTGAAAGGAATGGTCTTGGTGAACGCGAGGTAGGTTCCGATGACTACGAGCAGCACGGCCAGAAGCCCGAAGAAGAGCGGCCCGGGTCCACCCCAATCGCGGAAGAACTGCTGGTTGTATCGCGAAGCCTTGCGGTGATCGTGCGACATCAGCCGTTTCCTCCCCACTTCAGCTGCTTGGCCGACTGGTCCTCGGTGATCGTTCCCTGATTACCCGGGACATTGCCGATGGAGAGCTGCCCCGCGGCATAGGTCTGGTTGCCGGCTTCACACTCGAACGGGCTCTGCCCGGGAGCGGCAGTGTTCGGATACGGGTTGTAGTGAAGGTTGCTGATGCTTCCGGGGTTAGATGCCGGAGCCGACGCGGGTCCACCCTCGGAATTGGTGGTCGGGCCGCCGAACTCGTCGGCGACCAACTTGTTCACCGGCGGGAACACGGCGGTCGAACGAACCAGGTTTCCGCCCGGGCTGGTGGTCGAGGTCAGATCCGCGACGTTGCGCAAGACCAGAGCCAGGTAGTTGCAGACGCTCTGGGCCGGCGCCACATGTGAAAGCAGGGGCTTCAGGATGCCGTTGGTCTCGATCAATGTGTCCAGACCGGCATTGACGGTCGTGCTTTCGCCGAAACGGCGCAGCGAACGAGCGGTGGGTGCCAACTGGTCATAGAGAGCCGGGCTCGAACGCAGTACGGGAATGCCGACATCGAATGAGCTGTTCACCACCGGTGCGCTGGCCCCGAGAGCCTGTGCGCCGGGCAGGAATGCCTTCATGAAGCGGGCCTGGGCGTAGAGGAAAGGCCGGATGCGTGGCGCCTCGGTCTGCGTGACCAATTGAGTCCGGTGACCTTCGGTGATCGATTCTTGGATGTACGGCCGGGCCACGTTGGCGAGCGCCGTGAACGTCGTATCGAGAGCCACGAACATCTCAGCCTGCTGATCCGCCACCGGGGCGACCTCGGCCGCGGCCTGGCTGAGACCACGGATGAACCCGTCGAGATCGGTCTTTTCCGACGAGAGATTCCGGGCCACCGGCTCCGCCAGCTCAAGCAGCGGCGGAAGTTGCCCGAGGATCTCGTTGATCGATTCTCCGCGTGCGGCGAACATGCCTCCGTATTCGGCCAAGTCATGCTGAATCGACTCGCGAACCGGCTTCTGGAACATGTTGAAGAAGTCGTCCTGATCAACCGATTCGGGTCTCGCCTGCTTGAGCGGAATCGTACCCCCGGGCTTCAGCCCTTCGTCCGACTTTCCCGGAGTGAGCAGCAGGTACTTCAAGCCGATCGCCGAACGCTGCCGGACGATGAGTGTCGAGTCCTCGGGAATCGGCTGCACACTCTTGTCAAGGGCCAGGTCCAAGTTGGCGATCGCCCGGCCGTCTTCGAGCTGCTCGGGCTTGACCGACTTGATAATTCCGACCCGGACGCCGGCGATCCTCACCTCGTTGCCTCGCACGAGGTTCGAGCCCGAGGGGAGCTCAGCATTGATCTGGTAGGTCGGCACGAACGGCAGGCCCAAGTTGGCGTTGTACGACAAGAAGACGCCGACCACGGCGATCAGGGTGGTGACCGCTCCGACCAACATGGGGCTCGAGGAGATGCGTGATTTACGCCGGCTATCCACGATCATTCACCCAACAGGTAGTCGAGGGCCGCCATGTTCACCTTGATCTCCCGCTTGCGGGCGCTGCGTAGTTCCTGACCTGCCTGGTCGGCGGAAGGAGAGATCGCTCCGTCCGTGCCGGTGACCGGATCCTCGAGCGCGCCGGTCGGTCCGGTCGGTCCGGTCGGTCCGGTCAGGCCGGTGACTCCGGTCGCACCCGTCGCGCCTGTCACTCCGGTGGCCCCGGTGGGTCCGGTTTCTCCAGTCACGCCGCCCATCTCCAGTTCGCCGAGGCTCTCGAGCAGCGCGGCCTCCTGGACTTGATCCGTCTCCCATCTGGACTTGCAGCCGACAACGCCCACCACCACGTAGGGAGTACAAGCCGAAGCGAAGACGTTAGTCCGCTGATAGTGCCCATACTGGTCGTAGCCGTTGAGCGACTGCGCCGTGTAGAAGAACAACTTCATCAAGTTGTCGTAACCATCAGCCTCGCGGGTGGTACTGAGAACGTTGTTGAGGTCAGTGGCAGGCTTGCGGCCCGTGGTGGCCACCTTGCCGAGCTTCTTGACGATCGGCAGCGAAGCGACCAGGTCCGGACCCGCCGTACGGGTCGCCTTGCCGAGGCTCGTGAGCGAGACGTTGGTCGCCTTCGCGAACGGTCCCAGCTTGGTCGTGACTTCGCTGATCGCCTTGGCGTTGGGCCGCAGGCTGTTGGCGACGGGGGTCGCGTTGCTGGCAAACGTGTCAAGTGCGTTGAACGTCTTGCGCAACTCGACCAAAGTGTCGGGGAGCTCTCTCAGGTTGGCCCGCATGTCCTCGCTGCGTTCGGCCGAGGCGGCGGCGGTGTACCCGGCGCTCTTGAAGAATCCGACCAGGTTCTTGCGCTTTGCGGCGAGCGCGGTGAGGTTGCGATCGCCATCCCGGGCGAGCTGCGCCAGCTGCTGATTGTGATCGGCCAGGATCTTCAGGACCTTGTTCACCTCCATCAGGGCCGGGTTGGCTCTGGTGATGGTCTCGTTCAACTCGGGCCCACGCGTGGCGAGCCCGGCACCGAGCTCGTTGAGAATGATCCGGAAGCGCTGGGCGTAGGGAAGGCGGTAGATGTTGTTGATCAGGTCCTGATCGACGGCCTTGCCGTTGTTCTCGAGCGGAAGCAGATGCTGGCCGGCGCCGGGCTCCCCGTCCGGGATCTCGGGAAGTTCGGGCGGGGCTTCGGTGCCGACGGGTCGGGGATCGGTGACCGTGCAGTCGATGAACTTCTCACCGATCAGCGACTGTGGACGGATCAGACAGGACGCGTCCTCGCGAAAATCCTGAAAGCCCTTGTCGGTGATGTTCATCACGACGATCGCCTTGCCGGGACGGGACGGATCCTCTGGGTTCGAGGTGACGGTCTCTCCGGGCATCGACACATCGATCGAGTCGACACTTCCCACATTGGCGCCCGCAACGCGCACGTCCTCACCGGGAACGACGAAACCTCCGTTGTCGAAGACGGCCCTGACCTTGTATCCACCATCGTCGTCACCGCAGCTGCGAATGAGCAGAACCCCGCTGACGACGATCAGAACAGCGACCGCAATGAGAATGGCCTTTCTCACGGAACCTGCCCCGGATCACATTTGCCGACCAGATTTCCATTGTCGAGGAACGGGTTTGACCCGGCGATCGGCTGGGTCGAACCGCCGGGACAGCGGGTCAGGTTCGGGATGTAGTCGAAACCGCCGTAGTTCGAAACGGTGCCGGGTTCGATCGCGTTGCCGTTCAGCTGATACAGGCTGCTGGCCACGGGTCGGACACGAGCGTAGGAGCCGTTGTCATCGTAGTACCCGGTTACGGCGTTCAGGTTGGCGAAAGCGCCCCAGATATCGGGGGCATAGGCCCTGGCCTCGGACGTGTCTTCCTGCGAGGCGTCGAGCCCCTTCACCACGGCCGCAACCGCCGGCTCGGCGATCGGATGCAGAGGAATCATCGACGAGAGAAGGTCGGAAGTGTCGTTGTTGGGACCCGGGCGGGAAGCTGCGATGGCCAGGTTGTTGAAGACCGGCCTTGCCCGGTTCAGGACCGGACGAAGATCCTTCTTCAGATAGTCGGCGAGACCCGCGTCAGCGGCCCTGCCCGATGCGGCGAAGAAAGGCTCGAGATCGTCGAGAGCCACTCGGAGATTGACGAAGGTCGTGTTCGCCTGCCGCAGGGTCGGCGGAAGCTCCTGGAGGGCCTGTGAAAGCGACTCGTTCTGGCGGGCAATCGAACCGAGTGCCGTATTGGAATCACTGACCAGCTTGGTCAGGTTGTCCTTCTCGGAGGCCAGGTTGGTTACGAATCCCGAAGTGTTTCGAACAAATTCGCCGAGCTTGGCATCCTGGTCCGACAACTCGGCGAAAAGACGCTGGGTGCTGCTGAACGCGGCACCGGAGTACTTGAAGGTCTGGTTTGCTCCCTCCGCGGCATCTCCGGCATATATGGAGGCCACGCCCTGAATCCAATCAGACAGACCGCGACGCGTGGACTTGTCGAAGATGTCGAAGAACTGATCGAGTTCCACGACGGTGGTCGTCTGTCCGTCGCCCAGCGTCGCGCCATCCTCGAGCTCGGGGGCATTGTCCGGTCCCGGCGTGAGCGAAATGTAGTTGTTGTGCACACTGGAGAGAGAACTCTTCCGGATGATGGCCGAAGTGTCCTCACGCAAGGGATCGTCGACGGTGATCTCCATCTCGGCGAGGTTGTCGTCGCCGAGCTCGACCGAATCCACACTTCCGACCGGATGACCGCCGACCATCACAAGATTTCCAGGGACGATCGAACCGGCGTTCTGGAACTTGAGGGTGTACTTGTGTCCCGAGCCGCCGCCGAAGATCAGGGAGGCCACCAGAACGATCGCGCACACCAGCAGTCCCAGAGTCACCACTCTGATCACAGCGGAACTGCGGCCCCTCGCGGGACCGCGACTTGGTTTTGCTTGATTGGCAGTCGTCAATCTGAGCTACCCGGTGATTCTCCCCACCATCGGAGCCTCCTTCCAGAAAGGGGGATGCTACCTGAGCAGCCAGCGGAAACGATTGCGGTACCCCGACGCCCCGGCCGACCGGCTAGGGACCCGTGAAGCCACCGGCATGACAGGCCCCGGGAGCACAGGTATTGGTGACTCTGCCGTTCGGCGCGAGGAAGTCGGAAACCATCTGCTGAGCGGTATCGGCACGCCTCGGATCCTCATGCGGATCCTCACCGAGGATCGGTGCGACGTTCTGAATCGGAGGCACGGTATTGCCGATGAACTGGCCCGGATTGTCCGGGTCCGGACGCACCGGCCCGCTGTCCCAGTAGGCGATCGCCGAACCGTCATACGGATACCCGGTGATCGGCTCGATGCCCCACTGGAAATCCACCCCGGGCCAGCGGCCCGAGGAGATGAAGGGATTCACCGCACGGGCGCCGATCGTCCGGGCCATCACGTTCGACTGCCAGTTGGTGACCAGGTGATCGCCGAAGGCGATGTCCATCAGCACCTTGTGTCCGGGAGTGTTCGGCAGCGGATCACCGGTCATGCGATGGGCATAGCCGTTCGGTTCGCCCCGGTCCCAGAGCATCTGCGCGATGCCGAGGGCCAGCGGACGGGCCTCCTCGTCCGTGTAGCTCGGATTGAAGATGCCGCCGTAGGTCTCCCAGGCCGCCGACCTGGTCAGGAGCACCGAGTAGTTCATGGCGCTCACACCGAGCGCGGCCCGGTCGAAGTCCGGGGAGAGCGCGGTCAGCGCTCCGCCCATGATCCCGCCCTGGCTGTTGCCGCGGTAGTAGGCCCGGGCCGAGTTCGTGTCGATCACCGGATCGCTGCTCATGTCGAGCGGGTCCACCCGGAACTCAGGTGCCGAGACCAGGCCGTCGGGATGGATCATCAGGCGGGTCAGGTACATCTCGTTGAGCAGACCCTGCTGCAGGCGGTCGGCGACCTTGGGAAAGCCCGAGAGATCGATCAGCGCGTTCGCGACCGGACCGATGTCGGGCGTCGACATGCCGATCTCGTCGGTGCCGCAGATCACGAAACCGTGATCGTCGGCGAGATCGCGCTGCGGATCGGCTTCGATCTCTCCCGCGATGTTGCCCATCAGGCCGTGCCCGTAGACCATCGCCCTGCCGGGCTCGGCACCGGGCGAGTCGACCACCGCGTGGGGAACGATGCACTCGAAATTGGCGTTCCAGGTTCCGGTCTTCACCGGCATCCCGTCCGGACCGAGATTCATGGTGGCGTTCGGACCGCAGTCATCGGCGCCGCCCGGATTCTTCAGATAGCAGGGAACCTCGAAATGTCCCTTGATCCGGCGGACCACCTGCGGGTTCGGGTTCTCCTCGGTCGAATCGACCGTGAAGACCGGTGCGGTCGAGTCGTCGGGGATCGTCCGGTCGTCGAGCTTGGTGTCGCCCAGCTCGGCGAAGGCCTGGTCCCGCATCGACAGGGCGCGTGACGTGTTGTTCTCGTCGCTGGCGACCGTGAAATCCCAGGTCAGATAGAGATTGCGGCGCTGGATGCCGGCGTTGCGCAGCCGCCGGAAGATGTCCTCGAAATACGAGCGCCGCTGGTTGATCACGATCTCCCGGCTGGGCAGGATGTCGCGGTAGTAGCGGAACCCGGCCGGCGCCTCGAGCGTGTTTCCGGCCGAGTCCTTCAAATGCCGGAGAACGACGATGTAGCGGCCGGCCGAGTCGAAGTTGACCAGCGGGTGGATCATCAGCGTCGTCGTCTGGGAACTGGTCGCGTTCGAATCGATCTCGACCCAGATCGGATGGCGTTGGCCGGTCTTCGTGTTGAGCACGATCACCGGGGCGTTGGCGTCCAGGTAGCGCGAGGGGTCGGCCAGCCCGGCCGGGTTCGTCTGGGCGAGTGCCTCGGGATTGTCGAGGCCGGGAACGCGCAGGATGATTCCCTGGCCCTGACTGAAACCGTCACTCTGGTTGTAAGGGGTCGCGTCGATCGGGATGCCCGCCTGGTTCTTCGGCATCGCGTCGGTGCGGAAGTGGATTCGCCGGCCGGTCTCGGTGGTCGTGTCGGCCCGGGAATAGAAGTTGTTGGGGAAGGGCACCATGCAGAGCGGCTCCTGCTGGTCGACGATGAAATCGCAGCGCTCCGCCCGGCTCAGGTCGAGCTGCCGCGGCGCGCAGAGCGCCGACTGCCGGACCAGGGACCTGAACTTGCTCTTCACCGCTCCGGCCTGGGCCTGGATGTCGCGGTCCTCACAGCTCTTGACCGCGGTCACTCCGCCACTGGTCAGCCGCAGCTTGACCACCTTCAGCTGCCCGCCGCGCTTGAAGTGCGGCCGGGCCACCTTGGTCAGGGCGTAGTACTTGCCACGGCGGTCGAAGGTCGTCGACTTGGCCGACACCTTGATCTTGCCCTTGCGGGCACTGCGGACCTTGACCTTCAGGACGCGGTCCCGTGACAGCTGGTTCTGGTTGACCCCGACGATGGACACCTGGATCTTGCGCTTCTTCGCCTTCTTCTTGGCTTTCTTCTTGGTCTTGCTGACCTCGGCCTTCACGGCCGCGCCGCTTGCCGGGGCCGCCGCCGCGGCCGAGGACGAAAGAAAGATGGCGGTGATCGCCATCGCCAGTACAGCTGTCCACCTGTGATTCAACCGGTCTCCTTGTCATGCGGCGGCCGATCTCCCTTGTCGAGCCGCCCATCGCCTTCGAATCTACCAACCCGCCGGGCGGCCGGAAGGTGCGGCCTCGACCGGCCGGCCGGCTACCTGAGCGACTTCAGGTACGGCAGCGGATCGATCGGCTTGCCGCCCGTCTGCCAGGGGCCGATCCAGTACTCGAAGTGCAGGTGACAGCCGGATGAGGTGCCCGTGGTGCCGACTCTTCCGATCGGTTCGCCGGCCCGCACGATCTCCCCCACCTCGGGCTTGCCGGGGCGGATCATGTGCATGTAGACGAACGAGGTGTTGTCGCCCTTGTTGGCGAGCACGAGATAGTTGCCGGCGCCGTCGTCGTAGGCGTTGTAGGCCACCCGCGCCTTCTTGATCGCGACCAGGCGGGTGCCGCAGGCGGCGCTCATGTCCTGCCCCTGGTGGATGTGTCCGGGACGCCCGGCGCCGAAGCGGCTGCCGTCGCTCCCGTAGCTGAAGGGCCCCCTCACCGGGAACACCTCACGGGGTATGTCCGCCTTGGGCACGATCTGCAGTTCCTTCGGCGCGCGGTTGGATTTGGCGCCGGAACCGTCGATCACGAAGGGCCTGCCGTCGTCGGCGCCTCTCGGCACCTCGACCCTGACCGCCGTGCTGGACTTCGCCTTGTACCGGACCTTCATCCTCTTCTTCTTGCCGGGGAACACGACCTTGGTCACGCCGTCGAGGTAGGCCCCGGTGATCCGGACCGTGGCTCCGGGGGTCGCCTTGCGGACCGAGACGCATTCCTTGACGCAGTAGGCGTCCTCGATCCGCGGGTTCGGCGTGATCACGATGCCTCCCCCGCCGCGGGTGGACGAGCTTCGAGCTCGCTCTAGTTCCTCCGCCAGTGCCGGGCTCTGCGCCATCGGATCGGGGGCCGAGGCCTCCGCCTCCACCCCGGCGGCCGATCGGGTCGGCGCGCCGAACATCAGGGCCAGCGCGAGCGCGGTGAGCAGGCCGACCCCAGCCAGATGGATCGAAACGATCTTGTTCGAATTCGACATCTCGGGCACACGTTAGCTAAATACGGCTTTTCTGTGAGCTGATGCACATGATCTTGCATCCCCGGAGCCCACCGCGAACAGACCGCGTTTCTTCGGCATGGCACCGTGGCCTCTATCCCACAGGACGGTCCCCCTCGACTAACCTTAGCCTTTGGTACAAGCCCCCTCAGGAGCACCCGGAGGTAGCCTGATTCTCGCTTTTCATCAATCTTGCCATCAGGAGGAACCCAAGCAATGAGTCCCGTTCGTCACCCCAACGTAGCCGCCGCCCAGTGGGAGCCCAACGGCCTCACCATGGGGTCGATCGACCTCACCGACGAGCGCAACATCGTGTTCGGCCAGAACGTCTTCGACATCGCGACGCAGCGCGAGCGCCTTCCCGAGGACATCTTCGACCGGCTGGTCGGCACGCTGGAGCACGGCGAGGCGCTCGACGTGGACCTGGCGGACGCGGTCGCGCTGGCGATGAAGGACTGGGCTCTTGAGAACGGCGCCACCCACTACACCCACGTCTTCCAGCCGCTGACCAACCTCACGGCCGAGAAGCACGACTCCTTCTTCAAGCCGACCGGCGACGGCGGCACGGTCGCCAAGTTCAAGGGCTCGACCCTGATCCAGGGCGAGCCGGACGCCTCCTCCTTCCCGTCGGGCGGCATCCGTGCCACCTTCGAGGCCCGCGGCTACACCGCCTGGGACCCGACCAGCCCGGCCTTCCTGATGGAGAACCCGAACGGCAAGCTGCTCTGCATCCCGACCGCGTTCGCGTCCTGGACCGGCGAGGCGCTCGACGCCAAGATCCCGCTGCTGCGTTCGATGGACGCGCTTTCGAAGTCCGCGATCAAGGCGCTCCGGCTGCTCGGTGACGACGAGGCCAAGCGGGTCACCTCCTCGGTCGGCCCCGAGCAGGAGTACTTCCTGATCGACGAGCAGTACTACTACTCCCGCCCCGACCTGATCACCACCGGGCGCACCCTGTTCGGCGCCCAGCCCGCCAAGGGCCAGGAACTGGACGACCACTACTTCGGCGCGATCCCCGAGCGGGTGCTCGCCTACATGATGGATCTGGAGAACGAGCTCGCCAAGCTCGGCGTGCCGGTCACCACCCGCCACAACGAGGTCGCACCGGGCCAGTACGAGATCGCCCCCATGTTCGAGAACTCGAACATCGGCTCCGACCATCAGCAGCTCACCATGCAGGTGATGCAGAACAAGGCCCGCCAGTACGGCATGGTCTGCCTGCTCCACGAGAAGCCGTTCGCGGGAATCAACGGCTCTGGCAAGCACAACAACTGGTCGATGGGCACCGACACCGGGCACAACCTGCTCGATCCGGGTGACACCCCGGCGGAGAACCTGAACTTCCTGTTCTTCTGCGCCGCGGTCATCCAGGCCGTGAACAAGCATCAGGGCCTGCTGCGGGCCGCTGTCGGCAACCTGGGCCAGGATCACCGCCTGGGAGCCAACGAGGCCCCGCCGGCGATCATCTCGATCTTCCTCGGCGCCGAGCTGGAGAAGGTGTTCAACACGCTCGCCGCCGACAATGGCGGTGACCCGAACACCCCCGACGCGACCCTCGATCTCGGCGCGGTCGCGCTGCCCGACCTGCCGATGGACGGCGGCGACCGCAACCGGACCTCGCCCTTCGCCTTCACCGGCAACCGCTTCGAGTTCCGTGCGGTGGGTTCCAGCATGTCGCTGGCCTTCACCAACACCATCCTCAACGTGATGACCGCCGAGGCGATCGACGATCTGAGAGGCAAGCTCGAGGCGCGCGGCTCCGGCGATCTCGCCGCCGACGTGATGGCGGTCGTCAAGGAGTCGTACTCGGCCAACAAGGTGATCTGCTTCGACGGCGACGGCTACTCGGACGCCTGGCAGGAGGAAGCGGCCCGCCGCGGCCTGAAGAACCTGAAGACCACTCCGGACGCCCTGCCCGAAGTGATCTCCGCATCCACGGTCGAGACCTTCGAGAAGTACAACGTGCTGTCCGAGCGTGAGCTCGAGGCGCGCTACGAGGTCTGGGTCGAGCAGTACGCGATCGGCGCCAACATCGAGGCGGAGACCGCGGCGAACATCTCCCGCACCCTGCTGATCCCGGCGGTCGCCAAGCACCTGGCGCTCCTGGGCCAGGCCGAGGCCGCCGGCCTGGAGTCGGAGAGCCGCGCGCTGTTCGACGACCTGATCGAGAAGACCAGGGCCCTCGAGGGCGTCAACCAGTACCCCGACGGCATCGACGAGGAAGGCATCGAGCTGGCGATCTACGCCCGCGACAAGCAGCTGACCGCGATGCATGAGGTCCGGGTCGTCGCCGACCAGCTCGAGCGCATCGTCGCCGACGAGTTCTGGCCGCTGCCGAAGTACTCCGAGATGCTGTTCGTCAAGTAGAAGCTCCCACGGCTTCCGTCCAGCCGAAACGCCCGCCGGTTCTCCGGCGGGCGTTTCGCTTTAAGTCTTCAGGCGGCGATCGCCGGGGGCGATCCGGACTCGACCGGGCGCAGTTCCTCGGCGTACGAGACCGAGTGGCGCAGCAGCTGGCCGGTCGGCTGGATCTCGTAGGCGCCCATGCGCCAGAGCGGCGGCGAGTACGCGTGGATGGTGACCGCCGGGCCTCCTCCCCCATGGGTCACACGGTGGATGTCGGCGGCGCCGAACTCGACCGAGCCTCCCGGGCCGACCAGCACATCACTGGCGATGCCGCCGATCCCGAGCCGTTCCTCCCGGATCTTGCCGTCCGCCACCGCGAGGGCCCCGGATGAGATGTCGTGATCGTGGAAGCCGGTGTCGTGGTCCTTCATCCAGCAGATCAGCCAGATCCCGAGATGATCGTCACGGTGGAGCTCCTCGTAGATCCGAGCGTCCGGATCGTGCCGGACCAGATGCCTCCAGAGTTCGGGCCGCCCGGCGTACTCCAGCGCCAGCCGCCGCAGCTCCTCCCGCTCCAGATTGCGGTCCTGCGGCCGGCCGATCACGCGAGCACCGCCCGTCGGATCCTGCCGGAGAACAGCCGCTCCGGGTTGCTCGCCGCGATCGCCTCGAAGGCGGCGGGCCCGAGATCCAGCGGAGGTTCCCCGACCACGACCGGCGCGTCGGTGCCATAGACCAGCTGGTCGATGCCGACCGCCCTGATCGCCGCGTCGATTCCTCGCGCCCCATACGAGGAGGTGTCGTAGAAGAAGTTGGCCTCCGAGCCGACCGCGGGACCGCCCCGGCTGACCAGGCGCTCGCCGTGAATCGGCGCTCCCCCGGCCAGCATCGCGAAGACGACCCTGAGCGACGGATGCCGCTCTCGGCCGATCGCGACGAAAGAGTGCCAGGCCCGGTTCATCTGACTCACGTAGCCGGTCAGGGCGGGCCACCAGGCCGGATCGCCGCCGTCGGGTCCGAGCCGATCGCCGGCATAGACCGGCCCGGGATGGACGAACAGCGGGGCCGAGCGCCGTTCCAGCTCCTCGAGGGCCGAGCGCAGCTGGTCGAACCCGGCCACGGTCGAGATCGACTCGGCGGGAAGAGTGATTCCCGAATGCCCTTCGTCGAGCAGCCGGTCCACCGCCCGGCAGTCCCCGTCGAGCACCGAGATCGCACCCCAGGAGGAGAACCCGGCTCCGAGCGCGCGGACGCCCTCGTTGTAGGCCCCGAGCAGTTCGGCGGCCTCGTCTCCGGGAAGCCACTCGATCCCGAGCGGGCTCGAGATCGAAATGACCACCCGGTCGATCCCCGCGGCTTCGGCTCGCGCCAGGCGACGGCCGGGATCGTGCCACTCGGGACTGAACGGATACTCGGGTTCACCGACCAGCCTGAGGACCCACTCTCCCCCGCAGCGCCTGATCATCGGCGGGGTCTCCCGCTTCGCCAGGGCGGCAATGAACTCTTCGGGCCAGAGATGCTGATGGATGTCGGTTCTTGCTCGTCTCATCGAGACGAAACAATAACAGACTATCTTGATCAGAATTATCGGCTTTAGTTGGACAACACCAACAAAACGGGCTTTTGCCGAGTATTTCGGCAAAAGGTCGTTTGGTTCAGGGAGCGGCGGCTACGACCGCCCGGTGCGGAAGGCGGCGCTGTCGTCCGTCCCATCGCCGGCTCGGTGCTGCCGTAGGATCGGACCATGAAGATGCGCGCGGCTGTTCTGGAGGAGTTCGGTCAACCCCTGGTGGTGCAGGAGGTCGATCTCGCCGAGCCCAAGGCCGGTGAGGTGCTGGTCCGGCTCGTGGCCTGCGGGGTCTGCCACACCGACGTGTACACGGCCTCCGGCGCCGACCCCTCGGGCTACGCCCCGGCCGTGCTCGGCCACGAGGGCGCCGGTGTGGTCGAGTCGGTCGGTCCCGACGTGACCTCGGTCGCGCCCGGAGATCATGTCGTCACCCTCTTCTCGCCCCAGTGCCGCGAATGCGTGCATTGCGTGGACGAACGGACCAACCTCTGCATGGCGATCCGGGCCGAACAGAACCTCGGGCACCTGCCCGACGGGACCACCCGCCTCTCCCGCGGCGGCGAGCAGATCCGGCACTTCATGGGCACCTCGACCTTCGCCGAGTACACGGTGATGCCCGAGATCGCGCTCGCGAAGATCAACCCGGAGGCCCCGCTCGACCGGGCCTGCCTCTTCGCCTGCGGCCTCTCCACCGGTCTCGGCGCCGCGATGTACACCGCCAAGGTGGACGAGGGCACCACCTGTGTCGTCTTCGGGGCGGGCATGGTCGGGCTCGGCGCGGTCGCCGGCTGCCGCCTTCAGGGAGCGGACCGCATCATCTGCGTCGATCTCTCCGACGACCGCCTCGAGATGGCCCGCGGCCAGGGAGCCACCGATCTGATCAAGGGCGACGCCGACACGGTCCAGCGCATCCTCGAGATGACCGGTGGCTACGGGGCCGACTACACCTTCGAGGCCACCGGCCTGGTCAAAGTGATGAAGCAGGCGGTCGAATCGGCCCGCATGGCCTGGGGCCTCTGCACGATCGCCGGGGTCGCCGGCAAGGGCGAGACGCTCGACATCATTCCCCGCTGGCTGATCCAGGGCCGCCGGGTCGCCGGATCCTCCTTCGGTGGTGTCAAGGGCCGTGACCAGGTGCCGGAGCTGATCGAGCGGTACATGGCCGGAGATATCGACGTGGACCCGTTCCTCTCCCACGAGCTGACGCTCGATGAGGTCAACCGGGGCTTCGACCTGATGGAAGACCACGACGGCATCCGCAGCGTCATTCAATTCAACTGAAAGCGAGTCTGGCAATGTTCGGCCCCCTATTTGGGGGCCGAACATTGCCAGACACCACGAAAGGCATCGATTTGATCCTGCAGCGCGTAGAACAAGCGGACTGGCTGTCGAACTCCTACCTCATCTGCGATGAGCCCGGCGGCACCGCCGTGCTGATCGACGGCAACGGCGTGATCGAACCTCTCCTGGAGCGGGTCGATCGCGAGGGCCTCGATCTCACCCACATCATCCTCACCCACGATCACTGGGATCACGTGGTCGGCCTCGGCGAACTCGCCAAGGAACGGAACGTCCCGATCCTCGCCCACCCGATCACCGCCGAAAGGGTCGACTTCCCGATCGACCAGATGCTCAGCGACGGCGACGTGATCAAGACGGGTGGCCTCGAGATCGAGGCGATCTTCACCCCCGGCCACGCCGCCGGACACCACGCCATCTTGATCGACGGCACCGACGTGATCACCGCCGACGTGATCTTCAAGGGCACGGTCGGCGGCACCATGGCGCCCGGAGCGACCGGTTTCGAGGACCTGAAGAACTCGATCATGGAACGCCTCATGACCCTGCCGCCCGAGACCCGGATCCACCCGGGCCACAAGGAGCCCAGCACGGTCGCCGACGAGTGGGAGAACAACCCGTTCGTGCGCATCTGGCGCGGCCTCGACGAGGAGGGCAGCGAGATCTGCCAGGTCAAGGACAGGGGCGAAGCGACCCTGGTCCTCTGGGCGCCCGACTACGACGGGACCAACAAGGCCTGGATCCGCTTCCCGGACGGGACCGACGCGATCACCGGCGGCTCACAGATCACCCGCTGAGACGAATGCCCCGCCCGGCCCACCGGGCCGGGCCGGCTCAGTACAGCTTGGAGCCGCGGCGCTCGGCCAGCAGTCCCAGACCGAGCAGGGCGAGCAGACCGAGCACGGTCCAGGTCTCGCTGGAGATCTTGAAACCCTCCGGGGTCGGCGCCACGGCGACCGGCGGAGGCTGAGCGGCGGCCTCGCCCGGGGTCATGGTCGGGGCAGGTGCGGAGGAAGAGACCAGCTCGCCGGTGACCTCTACGAGACCATCGTCGACCGAAGGTTCGGGCTGAGGTTTAGGTTCGGGAGCGGCGGGCATCGGAGTTCCCGCACCCGGTGAGGTGCCTGTGCCACCTGGGTAGCCGCCATACCCACCGGTTCCCCCGGGGTAGGAATAGCCGCCGTAGCCGCCGGTATCTTCATCGGCGGGGGGATCTTCCTTGTCCTTCTTTTTCTTCTTGTTCTTGGGCTTCTCGACCTTGCCTATCGTGATGGTCGCGGCATCCTGACCGTCCTTGAACCCGGGTCCCGAAACCGTGACGGTCACCCAGAACGACTTGTTCTTGCCTCTGAACGTGTGACCGTAGTTGCCCGTACTGGTCTGATCTTCATTTCCGTCACCCCATATCCACTCGTACTGGAGCGGCTTGCCACCTGCATTGGTGACCGTGGCTCGAAAATCAACGCGATCTCCACTCTCGATCTCCTTCGACTTGGGCGAAAGCGTCACGTTCAGTGCGGGGATCTTTGATGGATCGTAGATCTTCGGATTCGCTTTTTCGAAGGCCACCGAGATGTTTCCTGGGAGCAGGATGTATGTCCAGCCACCTTCACCGACGAAGAATCGCGCGAGCTTGTCCTGCCTAGATGAGTCTCGGATCTGACTGCCCGAGTACGTGACCAGTTCACTCTTCGGGTACGCGATCTCAACCTTGGGAAGCGCCGCCAAGTCCAACTCGGATGTGCTGCTCTGAGCCTCGGTCAATATTTCAAGCAGGCTGAACACCTTGCGATCTTGACCATCGACCTCGACGGTGGTGCCCCCGCCTAGCGAATTCAGATTGACCCTCGCCGAATCCCCGCTCCACGAGTAACCGTCGACTTCGACGATCCCCTGATCAACCGCACGTGCGGGAGAGCTGAAGAGCAACATGGTTGCCAAGACCCCGAAAACAATCCCCAGGATGCGCTTGCCAGAGGCTGACGTCATGGCGTGGTCAACGAAATCGTGAGATGCCCGAAATCGGCGCCGGGCATATAGAAGTCGGCGAAGATTCCGGATGATCCTTCGGGGACGAATCCGGGGATCTTCGTGTAGGTGGTGGTGTTGCCGACGATCTGGACGCTTTCGGCCTGGTTGAGGCGGAGTCCGACCATGACCGCGCGCGAGTCGGGGAAGGCGGTGCCGTCGGTGCCCTGGACCCGGAAGATCATGCGGGAGAGGTCGCCGTTCAGTTCGATCTCGGGGTCGTGGACCACGAAGTTGATCGTGTTGCGGCAGTAGCGGAACGTGACCCCGCCGCTGCCCTTGATCAGGCTGCTGTCGGTGACCGGGTCGGTCCAGCCGGAGGTGAAGGGGAAACTGAAGTTGTAGACCAGCGGAGTGGCCCCGTCGACCGCCTCGGCCGGTCCTGGGATCGCACCGTCCACGGCGCCGGCACCGTCACCGCTGCTGACGTAGCGGATGAACGAATCGCGGACCCGCCACTCGATCGTGGCCGAGCTCAGGTCGGTGGCGCCGGCGGGCTTGGTGGCCACCGGCGGCTCCACCGGCGTCTCCGCCTCCGGATCCTTCGGTGGGGTCGTCACCTTGTAGAGCGAGTAGAGATTGACCGGACCCCAGTTCAGGCCGTTCTTCAGAGCCCGGTACTTCTTCAAGCCGAAGCGCTTCCTGATCGCCTTGGCGGCGGTCCCGGTCAGGGCCGCGCGGCCGTTCTTCAGATAAAGCTCACCTGAGGCGGTGTCGCGGGTCACCTTGCCGCCCTTGACGGTGAACAGCTTCTTCGATCCGCCGCCGAAACGGGCGGTGATCACGCTGTCCCCCTTGGGTCGGATCGTGGCGGCCATGCCGGTGAAGCTGAGCCGCTTCGACTTCTTCCCGCGCAGCGCGAGCGCCCCGCCGAGGCCGATCCGGGAGGTCGCCTCGCCGTACTCGACCGAGGCGACCGGGAACGAAGGACGGCCGGTGAAGTTGTTGGCTGGCGCTTCGAGAGCCATGCGCACACCATCCGCGCGGAGCTTGCGCTTGACCGCGCTCTTCAGCTCGATCGTCGCGGTGCCGTCGAGCTCGGTCACCGGACCGGTCGGAGGCGGGGTCGCCACACATGGCGTGAGGGTGGCCGCGCCGGCCGGAGCCGGTGCCAGCCAGAACGCACACAGCGCCACGAAGCCGGCCACGGCAAGGGCGGATCCGAAGCGGATCGCCCTCGTCGTGGCCGGCCCTGCGGCGGCGGAGTATGCGGTGAATCGGTTCAGCGGTTACTCCCCGGCCGGAAAGGAAGCCCTGATCTTGGCGCCGTCGAGGCCGAGACCGGCGACGTAGGCACCCTTGCTGAGCATGTTGACGACGGCCTCACCGTCGGCGGTCAGCTCGACCGGCCCGACGGCCGGCGCTCCGACCGCGTCCGGGAAGGCCCAGGTGACGGTGGTGGTCTCACCGACGGTGGACTCGTTGACCGTGAGGCCCGGGTCGTTCAGGTCGAGCGAGGCGATGTCGACCGTGCCGCGCACCCAAGAGAGGCGGTAGCGGGTCGCGACATCCATCGTGATCCGCGAGTCGGCCCCGTCGATGACGATGGTCGGCTCGGAGAAGACGACTCCGTAGGCCTGCGCGCCCTGGGTCTGGCAGAACGCGACCCGGCCGTCGGTCTTCAGGACGAGACGGTCATCGGCGTTGCCGGCACCGGCCGCGTCGTAGAAGCCGCCGGTCGTCGCGGCCGGCCAGGTGAAGAACTTGCCGGGGCCGCTCATCTGACCGGGACCGGGCACCACCGGGCGCGGGAAGACCGGGGTCTCGCCGCCGTTGCCGTAGTACGGGGTGTTGCTCGCGGTGGCGCCGAGCGCCGGGTTGAACTCACCCGTGCCGTTGACCGAGCCGCGCAGGCTCGAACGGAAGCCCCAATCGAGCCCACCGCCGGTGACAGCGGTCTCGGCGGAGAGATCCGGGACCGCGGCGGCCGCCGCGGGCTCACCCTTCCAGACCGGGGTGCCGGCCGGGTCGGAGGCCTGGCCCGCGTCGATCGTCTTCGGATCGGGCAGGGTCGGCAGGGTGCATCCACCGGCCGTCGCGGCCGTGATCGGGAAGGGCAGCTCGGTCTCGACGTAGGTCGCCAGGGCGGCCAGGTCGCCGGTGTCATACGGCGTCTTCACCGAGACGTCGATCGGATCGAGGTCGGTTCCCGCGGTGTAGCTGCAGGCGGCCTGCTCGCCGGTGCCGCAGATCGCGTCCGCGCCGGCCTGGGTGAGAGTGACCGGAAGCTCGCCCCAGCTCACTTCGGATCCGCTCTTGTTGTAGAACGGCGTCGCCCCGGAGAGGTCGATCGTCGCCAGGTCGATCTTCTGGCTGGGGATCCAGACGTTGGTCAGGTTGGCGTCGACATCGGCGACGATGCGGGAGTTCTCACCATCGATCACGATCGTCGGGTTCGAGATCGCGACCCGGAATTTGTGCGTGGTCGCACAGAACAGCGAGGTTCCGGTGCCCGGGATCACGGCCTGATCGTCGGAGGTGTCGATCGGATCGTTGGCGGCGTACTGACCACCGGAGACCGGGAACTTGAATCCGGGTGAGACCGGCATGCCGGGCAGGACCGAGGCGCCATCGACGGCCTTCAGGCTGCCGCCCGCGCCGAAGATCACGTACTGGCGGAAGCTCGACTTGAAGCCCCAATCGACATCGGTCGGGCCGACCGTGTTCTTGGCGCCGGCGATAGTCGGCAGCGGAGCGGCGACCGGCAGTGAGCCGTTGACCTTGCTGGTCGCGGCGACACCGCACTCGGCCAGGTACGGATCCTCCAGCGGGATCGGCGGGCAGTTCGGTCCGGTCGGATCGGCGATGCAGGGATCGACCGGGTTGCAGCCCTCGGCGTTCGGATCGACCTCACAGGGCGGAAGGTCTTCCTTGACCTGGCCGAAGAATCCGAAGCGGCCGATCTCGCCGGAGGGACGGGTCTTCAGCTTCAGGGCCTTGCGCACGGCGCGGCCGGCGGCGTTGGTCAGGGTCAGCTTGGCGGACCCGACCTTCACGGTCTTGCCGGTGACATCGATGTTCGCCTTGCCGGTGGCGAAGAAGGCGGGGATCAGCCTGCCGCCGACCTTGCCCTTGATCACGGTCTTGCCCGAGCTGATCTCGAGCGTCAGGCCGGTCACGGCCACCTTGCGCTTGCCGCGCTGGAACCGGACGCCGCCCTTCAGTGTGGCCTTGCTCTTGGCGGCGACGGCCAGGGTCTTGACCGGGGCCAGCACCTGAGCGGTCTTGCCCTTCTTCTTGCCCTTGGCCGGGGCGATCGCGCTGACCTTGCCCCCCTTTGCGGAGAGAGCCTTGCCGGACTTGCCGGTTCCGACCGTGATCGTGGCCGTACCCGTGGTCTGGGCGGCGGAGGCTTTCACCCCTCCGTACACGACGAAGAACATGGCGACGGCCGCGAGAACGGCGAAGCCGGATGTGATGCCGCGCGCGGCAAGGGACGATTTCATGCTTTTCGAAGCTCCTTGAGGGAAGGTTGAGGGGCTATTAGGGAAGCCTTATTCAATTCACACTAACACGATGGGGATTAGGTGCGCCTTCTGCCTCGATCCGGCTTCATCCGGCCCGGTTCAGCGGCGCTCGAGCCATTCGACGTGGAGTGCCGAGCGGCCCGAGTGATCGATCAGTTCCGCTTCCACCTGCCAGACCTGACTGATCAACTGTGGTGTCAACACCTCATGGGGGCCTCCGGTTGCGATCGAGCGTCCTTCGGAGATCACCAGGACCCGGTCGGCGATCGCCGCCGCGAGCGCGAGGTCGTGGACGATCAGCACCACACCGAGGCCGTCGTCGACCAGTTCTCGCAGCAGTTTCGAGACCGCGGCGGTGGCCCCGAGATCCAGCTGGGCGGTCGGTTCGTCGGCGATCAGCACCGGTGCGCCCTGGGCGAGCCCGATCGCGATCTGGACCCGCTGCATCTCACCGCCGGAAAGTGTGTTCAGCTGCCTGTCCTCGAAGCCCGACATCCGCGCCCGTTCGAGCGAGGCGGCGATCTCCGCCTTGTCCTCCTTGGTGAAGGACTGGAACGGCTTCAGGTGCGAGGAGCGGCCGATCGAGACCGCGTCGTGGACCGAGACGCCGTTCGGCACCTGGGCCCGCTGTGGTACGAAGGCGCGCAGCTTGGCCAGATCACGGCCCTTCAGAGTGCTGATGTCCCGGCCGGACCACCTGACCGAACCGGCGGTGGGCTTGCGCAGTCCGCAGATCGCGCGGGCGAGGGTCGACTTGCCGGCGCCGTTCGGTCCGACCACGGCCAGCAGCTCTCCGGATTCGAGATGCAGGTCGGCGCCCTTCAGGATCTCGGTGCCGCCGATCGTGACCCGCACGCCGCTCGCTTCGATCAGAGGCTCGCTCATCACACGGCCTTCCGCAGCAGCCAGAGAAAGAGGGGCACTCCGAGGATCACGAGGAACGGCCCGACCGGCATCTCGATCGGTGCCCTCAGGGTTCGGGCCAGGGTGTCGGCCGCGGTCAGCAGCACCGCGCCACCCAGCGCCGAGACCGGGATCACGAAGGTGTGGTTGTTGGTGCCGCCGGCCATCCGGACCACATGGGGCACGACCAGCCCGAGGAAGGCGAGCAGCCCGGCCACCGCGGCGGCGGCCGAGGCGAGGATCGCGGCGGCCGCGGCGGCGGCCAGCCGGATCAGCCGGGGCTTCGAGCCGAGCGAGGCGGCGACGTCGTCACCGAGCATCAGCCGGTCGAGCGGCCGGATCAGGAAACAGGTGAGGATGCCGCCGACCGCGAAGTAGGGCCACACGGTCTCCAATGTCTCCCAGCCGGTCGAGGTGAGCCCGCCGACCAGGAAGAAGATGCCGGAGGGAACCCGGTCGGGATAGGCCGCCATGAGCGCGGCGGTCGCGGCCGAGAAGAGCGAGGCGATCGCGATGCCGGCCAGGATCACCCGGCCGATCCCGCCTCCGGTCGAGCCGGAGAAGCCGATGATGAAGACCAGCCCGGCGGCCAGCAGCCCGAAGAAGAGCGCGCTGACCGGCAGCAGGTGGATCGATTCCGGGTACAGCAGGATGATCAGCATCGCGCCGAAACCGGCGCCGCCGGTCACGCCGATCACGTCCGGAGAGGCGAGTGGGTTGCCGAGCGAGCCCTGGAGCAGGGCGCCGGCCACGCCGAGCGCCGCCCCGACCACCATCGCCTCGACCGTGCGCGGCATGCGCAGCACCTCGACGATGCGGACCTCCGGTCCGGGCGCGTCCTTGCCGAGCAGGATGTCGATCACATGGCCGACCGGAATCTTGACCGCTCCGAAGGCCAGGGATGCCGCGACCGCCGCCGCCAGGGCGACGAGCAGGAATATGACTATCGCGGTGCGGCGCACTCCCCCAGCCCGTTGACTAGTTGTTCTTCAGATACTGCGACCGGATGGTCCGGATCACCTTGGCCGGATCGACTCCCGCCTGGAGCAGCGAGTTGTCGGTCGAGACGTAGAGATCTTCGTTGTCGACAGCGGTCGTTTCCTGCCATGCGGGATTGGTCTTCATGTATTCGATGAGACCTTCGATGTCGTTCTTGATCGCATGAGGCACGGCGATGATCACTTCCGGATCCGCGGCAATCACGACCTCATCGGAGATCCGGGCAAATCCACTGCTGTTGCTGGCACCACCGGTCAGGAGGTTGCCACCGGACCGCTTCACGATCTCACCGCCCCAGCTGTTGTTCAGAAACGCGAAGGGAGTACGGCCGACACCCAGGATGACCATGACCCTCTTCCTCGCTCCGATACCAGCCGTGGCCTTCTTGACCTTGGCCTTCGTCTTGGCTATGTAACGCTTGGCGGCCTTCTGCTTGCCGATGACCTTCGCCACCTTCTTGAACTCTGAATAGATTCCGCCAAGCGTGATCGGTTCCGACTTCTTGACCTTGATTCCAAGGGACTGCATCGCAGACGTGCCCTTCGACCACTGCGGCGAGGTGAACACCAGCTTCGGATTCAGCTTCGCCAGCTTCTCGAGGTTGGGACCGTTCGGATGGGTCAGCAGGAGCTGATCGATACGCCGCCCGCGAATTCCGGATTCGATGGCAGGGACGAATGACGCTGCGGTATCGGAAGTGTTCAACACTTCGCCGACTGCCCGCGGCATCACGCCCATGGTGCCCATCGCGTTAGCCGAGAAAGGAGTGAGCGCCACGATCTTGTTGCCCTTGATCGGGGCCGCCGAGGCCGATTGCGCGAGACCCGCGAAGGAGATCGCGATCAGGATGACGGCGGTCAGGCCGGCGATCAGGGCGAGGGGCAGGCCGTTCTTGGGCTCGGGCGCTATCGAAAACTTCATGTGGCGGACTCCTTTGAGGGGAAAGCGAGTGAAAGACTGTTGATCGGAGAGGATTAGAACTGCCTAATGTAATCCCCATGCTTCTTGTCGGGATAGGGTAACCTAATCTGTTCCGCGAGTATTCCCAGCCCCTGAACCACCCCGAAAGAGAGATTCCGGTGTCGAGCCAAACTCAGTCCAAGGCCGTAGTGGGAGACCACGACCTTCCCGAAGGAATGGCGATGCCCTCCGTACCGCCGATGGCGTTCAACGGCAACCGCCGCTCCGCCGCCGAGGAGGCCCGCACCCTGGTCGCCGCGACCAACTCCGGCACCCTCGCCACGATGAGTGACGACGGCACCCCCTGGGCCTCGCTGGTCACGTTCGGCACGCTCGCCAACGGCTCCCCCGTGCTCTGCCTCTCCACCCTCGCCGAGCATGCCCGCAATCTCGAGAAGAACCGCCAGGCTTCGCTGATGGTCGCCGACGCCAGCCACAAGGGCGACGCGCTCGCCGGTGGCCGGGTCACGCTCGCCGGCAAGGTCGTGCGCTCGGACGAGTTCCACGACGAGAAATCAGCCCGCGAAGCGCACCTCGAGGCGGTTCCGAGCGCCGCGATGTACGCCGACTTCAACGACTTCACCTTCTGGATCCTCGAGGTCGAAAGGGTGCGCTGGGTCGGTGGCTACGGCCGCATGGACTCCGCCACCGGCGACGGCTACGCCGAGGCCGAGCCCGATCCGGTCCAGCCGCAGGCCGCCGACGCGGTCAGCCACCTGAACCTCGATCACCCCGACGCCCTGCTGGTCATGGCCCAGGCCTTCGGCGAGTACCCCGACGCGACCGAGGCCAAGTGCACGCGCGCCGACCGCTACGGGCTCGATCTCGCCCTGGTCACCCCCGAGGGCAAGAAGGCCACCCGGGTCAGCTTCACCGAGGCGATCACCTCACCCGGCGGACTGCGCGCGGCGACGGTCGACCTGGCCCGGCGCTCGCGCCAGGCCCAGGCCTAGACCACACGGAAGCTGGCGGTCAATCGGCCGCCAGCATCACGATCCGGGTTCGCCACTTGGTGAAGTCCGGCTCACTCTTCGGATCGCCCAGGTAGAACTCGGCGCTGGCCACCGGTCGCGTTCCCGATTCGGTCCTGGTCTGGTCGAGCTCGATGTCCCGGTCCTTCGCCCAGGACAGGACCTTTGCGACCGCATCCCCGAGGTCGTCCAGTTCCTCATGCCTGAAAGGTCCGACGTGGGTGTAGGTGACAAAGCGCCCGGCGGGCAACTCCCCCGCCACCAGACCATCCCCGGGTGACACCGGCTCCCCGACCGGCGCACAGAGTTCGATCCGGGCGGGGTTGCCGGCGTCGTCCAGGGCCAGGTATCGGATGAACGGGGCACCGGCCGGGGCCATTCCCTGCGAACCGAGCCACTCGAACGGCTTGGAGAAACTGGTGTCGACGAAGCCCCGAAAGGTGTCTGGCGAGACGTCACCCCGGATCGCCACATAGGGCTGCGATCCGAGGCTCTCGATGGCCGGCTGTTCCGATTCACTCATGGTTTCCTCTCGGTGGTTTGCACTCAACCACCAAGACCCGAGTTCTCGGTGAAACTCATCGCATCCGCCGTGTCTAGGGCTTCATCTCGTATCCGCCGGCGAGCGCCCGGGTCTTGCCCCAGACCGACTGGAACCGGTCGGTGTCGACCACCGGCTTGGTGATCGCCGAACGGGCCCATTCCTGCTGGGCCTCGGTCGCCGAGGTCTTGCCGTGAAGCTCGGCCGCGTAGCCGGAGAAGTCGCGGATCAGCACGTCGAAGATCTGGTCGAGCGTGTCGAGCGGCAGGCCGATGTGGGCGGCCTGCTCACAGATCAGCTGTCCGTACGGGATCAGGGTGAACAGCTCGCCCAGCGTGAGCAGGTAGTCGAGATCCTTCTGCTGGGTCTCGTCCGGTCCGGCGTCGACCAGGAACTGCGTGAAGGACTCCGCCAGTTCGACGAACTTGGCGACGTTCGGCACCTCGGCGAACGGTTCGTAGGCGTCCCGCCAGGGGCTGAAGCGGATCTTGCCCAGCCCCCGCGCCGGACCCTGTTCGAACAGGAACTCGTCGTCGCCCGGCTCCAGGGTGCGCGGCGGCGCGGCCAGATCGGGATCGGCGTTGAACAGGTACGACCCCATGAACTTCAGGACCAGGGCCATGTTGACGTGGACCGTGCCCTCCAGCTTCGGCAGGGCGCGGATGTCGCGGGCGGCCATCTCAAACCACATGTCCCGCTCGAAGCCCTTGGCCGCGATCACGTCCCAGAGCAGGTCGACCACCCGCTCGCCCTCGGTCGTCACCTTCATCTTGGTGAGCGGGTTGAACAGAAGGTAGCGCCGGTCCTCGAGTGAGGCGGTCCGGAAGTAGTCGATCGAGCGGTAGGCGAACAGCTTCATCGCGACGAGGCGGGCGAAAGCGTCGGTGAAGGCCTGGCTGACGTGCGGGAAGTCGGTGACCCTCATGCCGTAGAGCACCCTTGAGTCGGCGTGAGTGATCGCCTCCCAGAGCGCGTGCTCGCAGATCCCGATCGAAGCGAAGCCGAGGTTGAACTTGCCGATGTTTACCGTGTTGAGAGCCGCGTCGAATGCCCCGGGGCCGGTGTGGAGGACATCGGCCGACTCGACCGGATAGGCGTTCAGGTTGAACTGGGAGACGTAGCTCTGGGAGTTGACCACGTTGCGGACCAGCTCATAGTTCGAATGGGTGGAGCTGGCCGAGAAGAAGGCGTATCCGTCCGCTCCCTCGATGCCCTCGACCCGGCCGAAGACGGAGACCATAGCCGCCTCGTTGCCGTTGCCGATGTAGTACTTGCCGCCGGTCGCGGTGTAGGTCTGCCCCGCCCCGTCGTCCCCGGCGGGCCGCAGCACCATGTCGGTCGAGTAGATGTCGGCGCCGTGCTCGCGCTCGGAGAGGCCGAAGGCGAAGATCGAGCCGTCCGAGAGCAGCTCGGCAGCCTTCTTCCGGGCCGCCTCGTTGTCCGACTGGAAGATCGGGCCGAGCCCGAGGATAGAGACCTGCCACGTGTACCAGTACGGCAGGCCGTAGAAGGCGGAGAGTTCGTTGAAAGCGCAGATCCGCTGGGTGTCCCAGCGCCGCTCGGGGTCGCCCCCGGCGTCGCGGGCCGGGGTGAGGAAGGTGGCGAAGATGCCCTCCTTCGCCTGCATCTCCAGGAAGTCCGAGTACCAGCGGTACTCACGGTCGTCGTCCTTCAGCTTCTTCTTGCCGCGGGCCTCGAACCAATCGATCATCGCCTTCAGGCGGGCCTCGTCAGCCGGGTCGAGATGGGGAGCCGAGTAGCTGCCCGGATTGAGGATCAGGCCGTCGCCGGGGGTGCCGGGCTCGATCGGGGAGGACTGGGCTTCGGGACTCGCTGAGGGCTCCATGACCGGAGCATATTCCGGGTTCGTCCCACCAGAGCGAACCGATCGGGAAAACAACGACTATCTCGTTGTTTTCCCGATCGGTTCGGGGCCGGCCGCTCCGCTCAGCGGCCGCCGGAGGCAGCGCGGTACTTCGCCACCGCCAGCGGCGAGAAGATCGCGAGAATGATGAAGGACCAGGCGAATGCTCCCCAGACGCTGTTGCCGGCGGGGGCTCCGACCCAGAGTGCGCGCATCGCGTCGACCACGACCGTGAACGGGTTGATCTCGGCGAACCACTGGAGCGCGCCGGGCATCGAATCGACCGGCACGAAGGCGGACGAGATGAAGGTGAGCGGGAAGACCGCGATGAATCCGACCGAGTTGGCCGACTCCGGTGAGGAGACCAGCAGGCCCAGCCAGGCGAACACCCAGGAGAAGGCGTAGCCGAACAGGAGCAGCAGGATGATCCCGAGGATGACCTCACCCGGTCCGTTGTCGAAGCGGAAACCGATCACCAGTCCGGTGACGGTGAGGATCACGACCGAGAGGAAGTTGGTCGCCACGTCGGCGAGGGTCCGGCCGGCCAGCACCGCGGGCCGCGCCATCGGCAGCGAGCGGAAACGGTCGATCAGGCCCTTGCTGAGGTCCTCGTTCAGGCCGACCGCGGTCACGAAACCGCCGAAGGCGATGTTCTGGACGATGATCCCGGGCAGCAGGAAGTCCTTGTAGTCGTAGCCCGGCGTGACGATCGCCCCGCCGAAGACGTACACGAACAGCAGCAGGAACATGATCGGCTGGACCGTGAAGGCCAGCAGCAGATCGGGTGCCCGCGGCAGCCGGATCAGGTTGCGCTCGGCGATCACCAGGGTGTCCGAAATCAGGCGCTTCACTGTCCGTCCTCCTCTTCGACTTCTTCATCCGTTTCGAGCGCGTGTCCGGTCAGGCTGAGGAAGACCTCGTCCAGGGTGGGACGGCGCAGCCCGATGTCATCGATCGCGATGTCGGCCCCGTTCAGCTTCTGTACGGCCTCGGCGATCGCTCCGTGACGCCTGCGCACCGCGAGCTTGACCGACTCGCCCTCGACGAAGGGATCCTCGTCCGACATCGAAGCGAGCAGCTCGATCGCCCGCTGGTTCATGGTCTCGTCGTTGAGCTTGACCTCGAGGCGCTCGCCGCCGACCCGGTCCTTCAGCTCGTCCGAGGTACCGTCGGCGACCACCTTGCCGTAGTCGATCACGGCGATGCGGTCGGCCAGGCGATCGGCCTCGTCGAGGTACTGGGTGGTGAGCAGCACGGTCGTGCCGTCGGCGACCAGCCCCTCGATCATCTCCCAGAGCGCGATCCGGCTGCGCGGGTCGAGCCCGGTGGTCGGCTCGTCGAGAAAGAGGATCGCCGGCCTCGCCACCAGGGCGTCGGCCAGATCGAGGCGGCGGCGCATGCCCCCGGAGTAGGTGCGGGCCGGGCGATCGGCCGCGTCGAGCAGGGCGAACCGGTCGAGCAGCTCGAGCGCGCGGGCCTTCGCGTCGGCGCGTTTCATGCCGTAGAGGCGCCCGACCATGGTCAGGTTCTCGGTGCCGGTCAGGTTCTCGTCGACTGCCGCGTACTGACCGGCGAGGCCGATCTTCTCGCGCAGCGCCGCGGCTTCCTTGACCACGTCCATCCCGGCGACCCGCACGGTGCCCTGGTCGGGCTTCAGCAGCGTGGTGAGCACCCGTACGCAGGTCGTCTTGCCGGCGCCGTTCGGCCCCAGCAGTCCGAGTACGGAGCCGGTCTTCACCTCCAGATCGACACCGTCGAGCGCGCGTACGTCACCGAAGGTCTTGACCAGTCCCTCGACGGTGATCGCGGGCTGATCAGAAGGCGCGTGCATTCTGTGAGTTTCCTGTGATGACTGGTTCACAGTCGGGGAAGTTACAGGGGATGTGCCGGGAAGAGAAGAGTTCATTGTGAGGTGAGACCAGGGCCCACCGCGAAAGTAATCGGTCCGGGGGCGAGAAACCGCACCTATTGGCGATACCGAGCGTTGTTCAATAGAGTCATCGGGTCAGGGAAACCAATCTTTGGGGAGCTCAATGTCGAATCGCCGCCTTTTCGCCACCGTCATCGCCGCGCTTGCGGCCCTCGTGCTGCTGCCGGCTTCTGCTTCGGCCCTGAAGTTCGAACCGGGAACCGGCGGGACCATCTCCCAGGTCGGTGCCCCCAGCGACGTCGCCACGGCGGACTTCGACGGAGACGGCCTCGACGACATGGCGGTGGCCAGCGGCTCCAGTACGACCAACAACCACCCGGGCATCAACATCCTGCTCGCCTCCGGCGGCGGAGAGTTCGAAAGCAACGGCACCCTCGACTGCGATCTGACCGGCCAGGGCTGCTACTCGCTCGGCGTCGGCAACTTCACCAGCGGTGACGACGACGTCGACATCTTCGGGTACCCCTACCAGTCCAACAGTCCCGTCTACACATACGTCGGCGACGGCAACGGCGGCTTCGGACCGCGCCAGGCCATGTTTCCCAATGCCACACCCATGGCCCGCAACTCGATCGCCATCGGCGACATCAACCAGGACGGTCTGGACGACATCGTCTACGGCTCCGACGGCAGCGAATACGGGGTCGGCATCGCCCAGGGAACCGGCTCGTTCCTCTTCACCACCGGTCAGATCCCGGGGGCCGGCAACCTGCACTCGGCGACCATGGGCGACTTCAACGGCGACGGAGATCAGGACGTCGCCTTCGGCAACGCCGCGAGTAGCGTCTACGTGATCCTCGGCGACGGCAACGGATCGTTCACGACATCGACCCACAGCCCCCTCGTCCTGGCCGGCAGCACCAGGACCGTCAACTCGATGGTCACCGCCGACTTCAACGGCGACGGCAACGACGACGTCGGTGCCGCCAGCGCGGTCGCGCCCGATTTCTACGCCAGTTCGGTCCAGACCCTGCTCGGTGACGACACGAACGATCTGGTGACCAATCCGAACCCCTCAGGAACGATCTTCAGCGGGGTGACCTTCGAGGGGCTTCGTTCATTCAGCGAAATCGTCACCGCCGATTTCGACGGAGACGGCGACGCCGGTGACCTTGCCTACCTGCAGATCTTCCAGCCGAACGGACCGCGCCTCTACCGGGCGGGCATGCTGCTGAGTGGAGGCGACGGGGGTTTCACAGTGGCTCCCGGTTCGCCCTTCGATTATCAGCGAAACCCCAATGAGTCCCACAACCTGTGGGGACAGGCCCAGGGTGACTTCAACGGCGACGGCGCCCCGGACCTGGCCGCGGCCGATGTCGGCGGTGGCGGCTGCTCGGGCTGCGGGGTTCCCGTGCTGATGAGCTTCGCCGACGTTGCCGCCGATCCCGGCTCGGTCGACTTCGGGAACGTGGTGCTGGGAGACACCGCCGGCCCCGAAAGCGTGAGCCTCGTCAATTCCGGTGCCCCCGGAGCGGACCTGTCGGGATTCACCATCACCGGCCCCGATGCCGACCAGTTCTCGATCGACAACAGCACCGCCTGCACCGCCACGATCAGCAGCCCCTGCGAGAAGCAGGTCTCGTTCGAGCCGACCGGTACCGGCGCCAAGTCGGCCACTCTGAACATCTCGAATGCCGACGGACCCAACCTGACGGTGTCTCTCAGCGGCACCGGGGTCCAGCCCCAGGTCACCGTCGACCCCAACCCGCTCGAGTTCGGTGAGGTGCCGGCGGGAGCGACCAGCGAGGCCAAGACCGTGACCGTGAACTCGACCGGCACCGCACCGCTGCACATCGGCCAGGTCGCCGAAAGTGCCGGAGATTCGGGCAGCTTCGAGATCGTCGGCGGCAGCGACACCTGCACCAACCAGACGATCCAGCCCGGCGGCAGCTGCGAGTTCAAGATGGTCATGACCCCCGTGCTCGCGTTCGGGCTGGGCAACAAGTCACTGTACGTCGATGTGCCCAGCGACGATCCCGACTCGGGCGACCAGCAGATGACCGTCACCGGCACGGCGATCAATCCCGGGATCTCGCTGACTCCCGCCAGCCACGACTTCGGCAATGCGACGATCAATGACGGCATGGTCAGTCACGGGTTCACGGTCACCTCGAACGGCACCACCTCGCTCACGATCGACGACGTCGGCCTGACCGGCCCCGACGCCGCCGACTACGAACTCGGCGACATCACGGGATGCACGAATGCGCCCATCGCCACAACCCAGACCTGCACCATCCCCGTGATTTTTGACCCGGAATACAGCGACCACGCCACACGGACGGCCACCCTGGTTGTCGACTCCAACGCGGCTTCCAGCCCGTCGCAATCGGCCCTGACCGGAACCGCGGTCTACCCCGACGCCACCGTCACTCCCGAGGTGGCCGAGTTCGGTGAGGTGCGGATCGAACAGACCAGTCCGGTGAAGACGCTCACGGTCACCTCCGCTGGGACCACCGCCGCCGAGTTCTCGGATGCCGCGATCTTCGGTCCGGACGCGGCCGAGTTCGAGATCGCCTCGAACACCTGCGACGGTCAGACCATCGCGATCGGTTCCACCTGCCGTTACGGGATCACGATGAAGCCGGGCACGATCGGCGAGAAGGAGGCCGTACTCGTGTTCGACACCCAGTCCTCCGACATCGCGGTCGAGCTGTTCGGCACCGGCATCAATCCGTCCGGGACGCTCACACCGGCGAGTCGCGACTTCGGTGAGATCACGATCGGTGAGAGCGGACCCGCCATGCCGTTCACCATCACTTCCGACGGAGACAACCCTCTGACGGTCGTCTCCGCCGCGATCAGCGGGACCGACGCTGGATCCTTCAAGCTTTCCGATCCGACTGCCTGCGACGGCGTCAAGAACCCCGGAACGACCTGTGACTACAGCGTCACGTTCACCCCGGAGTTCGGTTCGGCGACCAGCCGTTCGGCCCAGATGACCGTGGTCACCGACGCCGGCTCGTTCTCGTCCACCCTGACCGGCACCGCGGTCGCCGTTCCGGTCCCACCGCCGGCGAAGATCACGGTCAAGCTGAGCGCGGCCAAGAAGGTGAAACGGGGCAAGAAGCTGAAGGTCACCGCGACGGTGAAGAACACCGGGGGCACGGCCGTCTCGGGGCTGTCGCTGAAGACCGCGGTCACCAAGAAGCTCGCCAAGGCACCCAAGGCCGTCATGGTCGGCTCGCTCGCTCCGGGGGCCACCGCCAAGCGCACGATCAAGATCGCCGTGAAGAAGCAGGCGAAGGCCGGCAAGAAGCTGAACGTGACGGTCACCGCGAGCGCCGCCGGCAAGAAGCTCGCCTCCGCCAAGCGCACCGCGAAGATCAAGAAATAGGAACACCGGGCGGGCCGAAAATTTAGGAAGGACAGAACTCGCCGCTGCTAGGTTGAACCGGTGAGGAGAACCCATCGATCGATCGGCCCGGCCCTGCTTCTGCGAGGCCTCACGGTGGACCGGCGCCGCCCCGACATCGAGGCCCTGGCCCGCGAGAGCGACCCTGAGCGTTTCGTGTGGCGGATCCTCCCCCATGCGGCCCGCAGCTTCGGCGCGAGCATCGTCGTGCTGCCCCGCGAGCAGGCGATCGCCTCCGCGGTCGCCTACCTGTACTGCCGGATGCTCGACACCTACGAGGATCTGATCGACGACCCCGAGACATGCGCGGCCGAGCTGGCCCGTTTCGCCGGACGGTTCGACTCACCGGACCTGGCCGCCCCGGCCGGCCTGCCGCGATCCGCGGCGAGAGGCGAGCGGGACCGCGTCTACCTGCTGCTGATCGATCGCCACGATCTGGTCGACTCGGTCTTTCGGACCTTCACCCTGCCGGTCCAGCGGCAGATCGTGCAGCTGGTGCGCTCGATGGCCGAGGGAATGATCTGGTCTACCGAGATCTTCGATCGCCAGGGCGGCGTGCTGGCCGATCAGGAGCAGTTGGCCCTCTACTGCCGCAACGTGATCGGCTACCCCGCCCTGTTCACCCTGGGTCAGGTCGCCGACCGGGACCTGACCGACGGGGCTCGAGAGGACGCCTTCCTGGTCAGTGAGATGATCCAGCTGGCAAACGTCACCCGCGACATCGAGCGGGACCTGGAACGAGGAATCGGCTATCACCCTTCGCTGAAACCGCTGCTCGGGATGTCCGGTCACGAGGCCGCCGCGAAGCCGGTGGTGAGCGAGGTCCGCGAGGAGTTCATGGCGATGGCGCTCAGCCGCGCTCCCGCCTACCGGCGCCTGTTCGAGGGCCTGCACCTCGGTGGCACCGCGGCCGTCCGGACCGCCGCCGTGCTGATGCTGCTCTTCACCGACCTCCACTACCGGAGCTGCGCCCTGAAAACGGGCAATGCCCCGTGGCCCGGGCCGAGTGGGCGCCTTCAGGTGATCGCCAAGACCCTGCCCTCGGTGATCTCCCAGGCCTGGGCCGGCAACACGATCCGCCGGGTCGAAAACGACTTCCTCGACGCCGAGATCGGCCTGCTCAGGTCATCCGGGGCCTGGGCGGTCTAGCTCCCATGACCAAGATTTGCCGGGACGACCGACAAGCTTTGAGTTTCGGACGCTAGACGTGGAAATACGCTCCGATCCCGACAAGGACCGGAGAGGGACAAAGGAAACTACCGAAGGACTTGTTCAAGTGGCCGGAGACGAAGGTTTCGACCGGGTTGGCTCCGGAGTATGTCCCACTCATTCCAGGAACGTTGTACCGGCAGTCGATGCCGAAGGTTCTGACCTGGATGACACCGCTGACCCAAGCCGCACCACCAAACGCGAATGACACCGTCAGGGTGGTCGGTGGTTCGGCAATCGACGCCGAGCAGCCCGATGTCCCGAAACTGCTCAGGGTCGCAGGAGATCCCGCTGGTGGAGCCGGGTTGCCCGCACCCGTGTTCCAGTCAAAGGTGACCTGGCACTGCGTACCGTCAATGATCAAGTCCATATCACCGCTGCCAGTCGCAGCCGCGGCCGGTCCTGCGGCTGAAAAGGCACCGAGTACCATGATCATCCCAATGAGAGTGAGCAGCTTGCTTGCGGGCTTCATGCGAACTTCTCCTCCAGTTGGCTCACCTGACCTTCTGGTCTTCGACTCTCCTGTCGCCCCGACCGGGTGAACGAACGAATTTCCGGGGATTCAAAGAACGTAGCCGATTGCTCAGGAAATCTCAATCAAAACTGCGCTCTCGACCTAGGCTTGGTCGTCAGGAACCCTGGATGTACCGGCAGTGGCCGCGTTCGACACGGTGGCTGAGGCGGCGGCCGGGACCTCTTCGGCGGTTGCCGTCGCCTTGCCGGAATCCTTGTTCTCACCGGCCATCGCGCCCTTGAACTCGCGGAAGGTCTGACCGGCGGAGCGGCCCAGTTCGGGAATCTTCTTCGGACCGAAGATCACCAGGGCTATGGCGACGACGATCGCGATTTCCAATGGTCCGATATTAGGCAAGACGTTCCCTTCGTTGCTGAATTCCACTGTCGAGGATAGCGCGACGAGGGTCCGTGGCTGTGAATTCGGCGCGCCCGGTCCGGTCCCGATTCGCCGCCGATGGCGCCAATACTCTTCCGGACAGGGAGTACGTCACCCCGGTCTCGTCCGGATCGGGTCTTTCCCAGTCATGGAGGAGAACTGAATATGAAGCTCGTGATCGGCATCGTCCGACCAGAGATGACCAACGATGTGCTGGAAGCACTGTTCCGCGCCAAGATCCGCGGTGTCTCGATGAGCAAGGTGCAGGGCCACGGCGGCGAGCTCGAAAGGGTCGAGACCTACCGTGGCACCACCGTGCGGATGGGCCTCTCCGAGAAGGTGAGATTCGAGATCGCGATGTCAGACGAGTTCGTCGACGACGCGGTCAAGGCACTCAGCGAAGGCGGGCGGACGGGCGAGGTGGGCGACGGCAAGATTTTCGTCCTGCCCCTCGACGCCGTGGTCCGGGTCCGCACCGGCGAGACCGACGATGACGCCGTCACCCCGGTCGGGTCGTAGGAGCGAAACATGATCGACACCGGAGACACAGCCTGGATGATGATGGCGACAGCCCTGGTCATTCTCATGACCCCGGCCCTCGGCCTGTTCTACGCGGGACTGATCCGCTCGAAGAACACCCTCAACACCTTCATGATGAGCATCGCCGCGCTCGGGGTGGCGACGATCTCGTGGGCGGTGATCGGCTACTCCCTCGCCTTCGGAGGTGAGGGCGGATTCATCGGCGGTTTCGAGTACGCGTTCCTCAACGGGGTCGGGTTCGACCCCCGTGAGGGCACGACCATCCCCCACCTGCTCTTCATGGTCTTCCAGGGAAGCTTCTGCATCCTCACGGTCGCGCTCGTCTCAGGAGCCGTGGTCGAGCGGATCCGGTTCGGCCCGTACATGCTCTTCGTCGCCCTCTGGTCCACCCTGGTCTACCCGGTGATGGCGCATTGGGTGTTCGGCGGCGGGTTCCTGGCCGAAGCCGGAACGCTCGACTTCGCCGGGGGCGTGTCGGTCGAGATGGCGTCCGGCTTCTCGGCGCTGGCCGCCGCTCTGCTGATCGGACCGCGGAAGGACTACGGACGCCAGGCCCTTCTGCCCCACAACTCGGTGTTCGTGCTGCTCGGGGCCGGCCTGCTGTGGTTCGGCTGGTTCGGATTCAACGGAGGCAGCGGCATCGGCGCCAACGAGGCCGGGATCCTCGCCTTCACCAACACCCTGCTGGCTCCCGCCTGCACCCTGGTCGCCTGGTTCGCGCTCGATCTGGCGCGGGGCGGCAAGGTCACGGCGGTCGGCGCCGCCACCGCGGTCGTGGTCGGCTGTGTCGCGATCACCCCGGCCGCCGGCTTCATCAGCCCGATGTGGGCGATGCTGCTGGGCCTCATCGCGGCGATCCCCAGCTACCTGATCATCGTCTGGCGCCCACGGACCCGGGTCGACGAGACGCTCGACGTGCTCGGCGCTCACGGTGTCGCCGGCATCTTCGGCATCCTCTACATCGGTCTCTTCGCGCAGGCCGATTGGAACGGGATCTCGGACGGCCTGTTCTACGGCAACCCGGCCCAGCTCGGGCATCAGGCATTGGCCGTGCTGATCTCACCGATCTATGCGTTCGTCTCGACCTACGTGATCCTGCGCCTGGTCGGAGCGGTGACCCCGCTGCGGGCCACCGAGCGGGAGGAGGCGGTCGGCATGGACGTCGCCCAGCACGGCGAGCAGGCCTACGTCTCCGGCGAGGGTGCCCTGCTGATCAGCGTCGGCCCCAAGGTGGAGGCGGAACTCGTCTCGGAGCTCGATACCGAGGCGGTTCACTGAGCCGATTCTCAGAAAGTTAGTTCGTAGAAAAGTGAGCGCGAGTTGTCGGCGCCTTCGATCTCATTGACGAAACCAGCGCTTTCATAGAGCCCGCGGGCGGCGGTGTCGTCCTCCCCGGTCACCACCTCCAGCCCGGCCACACCGCGCCGGCGGGCGTCGGCCAGGATCGCGTTCATCAACTCCCGGCCGGCGCCCTTGCCCCGGCGGCCGGGACGGACGTAGAGCTCGTCGAGGTGACCGACCGGCTCGTCTGCCCAGATCGAGGCGATGAAGTCCATCTGGGCGAAACCGAACGGGTCATCGCCGACCAGCAGGTACATCTTCGTGTCCTCCTCGATGAAGCGGCGCACCCGCGGCTCGAGCACGCCGGGGCCGGGGGTCGGCTCCTCGAACTCCTCGTTGAAGTCGTGGAGCATGCCCGCGATCACCGGCGCGTCCTCGGGATTGGCCCGCCTCACCATGAGCCGAGACTACCGCCGGCTCGGCCCTCTCATCGGGTGTCGGGGGAGATTCGGGAGCTATTTGCTGCCGGATCTCCCCCGACACACCGGTAACCTGCGGTCATGGCCATCAACGCAGCAGGCGAGGCGCCGCCGAAGGTCCGTAAGCCCAAGTTGGTTCAGGCTTGGAAGCTGGCTCACGCCCAGAACTCGATGTTCGATGAGGCCCGTTCCAGCTACGGCGACGTGTTCGAGCTGAACCTCGGGCGGAACAAGTGGAACATCCTCGCCCATCCCGACGCGGTGAAGCAGGTATTCACGGCGCCGCCGACCGTCATGCATGCCGGCAAGGGCAACGAGATCCTGGCCACCGCGCTCGGTGACCACTCGGTGCTGCTGCTTGACGAAGGCGAACACATGCGACAGCGCAAACTGCTGCTCCCCTCCTTTCACGGGGAGAAGCTGGCCGCGCAGACCGCGACGATCGAACGCATCGCCCAGCGTCAGGTGGACAGCATCCCGCACGGCACCCCGTTCATCCTCCGTGACCAGAGCCAGGAGATCGCGCTCGAGGTGATCCTCGAAGTGGTCCTGGGCACGGCCGCCACCGGACAGCAGCATGATCGTCTCGCGGACGCGACCAAGAACATGCTCGAGTGGATCTCCTCCGGTCTCCGGCTGGTGCTCTCCCAGATGATCGGTCCCCGGCACCCGCTGATCAAGCGCATGTACCGCCCGGTGCTGGCGCCGCTCGATGCCGCGCTCTATGAGCTGATCGCGGAACGGCGTGCCGCGACCGACCTCGACCGGCGCGACGACATCCTCTCGATGCTGGTCGCGGCCCGGGACGAGGACGGCAAGCCGATGACCGATGTCGAGATCCGGGACGAGCTGGTCACCCTGATCGTGGCCGGGCACGAGACGACCGCGACCGCGCTGGCCTGGGCCTTCGAGCGCCTGACCCGCACCCCCGACGGCGCCGCCAAGCTGCATCGGGAATCCCTCACCGATGAGACCGAGTACACGACCGCGGTCGCCCGCGAGGCGCTGCGCCTCAGGCCGGTCCTCGATTTCGTCCTGCGCAGGGTGAACGAGCCGATCGAGATCGCCGGATACGAGTTCCAGCCGGGCGACATCGTGGCCCCCTGCATCTACCTCGTCCACAGGCGCGACGACGTCTACACCGATCCGCTCGAGTTCCGGCCCGAACGCTGGATCGGCGAGAAGCCGGGCACCTACACCTGGATCCCTTTCGGCGGTGGTGTGAGGCGATGCATCGGCCTCTCGTTCGCCATGGCCGAGATGGAAGTGGTGATGCGCACGGTGGCCCGGGCCGGGGTGCTCGAGCCGGTCGGCGCCGACGAAAAGGCAGTCTCGCGATTCATCACGTCCTCGCCCGAGCGTGGCGGAGAAGTGCGCTTCGCCGCCTGAACAGTCACTCCCTGACAGGTTCTTTCAAGGGATCAACGAGCCCTTCACCGAACCCTGACTATTTTCATACAACGCTCATGTAACCAGGGATGGTCACTGGAATATGGGTGCTCATGAGCGAAGAACGCATGGATGTGTTGGAACGGAGAGTCCGCGATCTGGAGTCCGAGATTGCCGAGATCCGGGGGGAGCGCGCAAGGGCCACGCCGGCCAGGACAGTTCCGGCACCGGCACCGGCACCGATCCCGACCCCCGCCCCGGCGGCCCCCGGGCCAATGATCACCGGAACCCACTCGGCGCCCCCGGCCTGGGTTCCGGCGGCCGAACCTCGTGTCCGATTGACCCTGGAGGATGTGCTGAGCCCCCGAAACCTCGCGGTGGCCGGGGCGATCGCGGTCCTGATCGGACTGGTCTTCCTCGTCTCCTACGGAATCTCGAACGGCTGGATCAGCGAAAGCCTGCGGGTGACGGGCGCCGCGATCTTCTCGCTCTGCCTGGTCGGAGCCGGAGCCTTCATCCAGGAACGCCGCCGGGCGGGAGCTCCTCCCCAGGCGCTGGCGGTGGCCGGCACCGGGGGCCTCTTCCTGGCTCTGGTCGCGGCGACCCGCCTCTACGACCTGATCGACCCGACCATCGCCCTGGTCCTTTCCGGTCTGCTCGGAATCTTCGGAGTTCTGCTCGGAATGCGCTGGCGAAACGAGGTGGTCGCTGGGGCGATAGTCGCTACCTCACTCGTCTCTCCACTTCTGCTCGAAGTGACGTATGACGTCGGGCTGCTCTCCTTCCTCATCCCCGTTTTCATGGTCGCGGTCGCGGCCGCGATCCACAAACCGTGGAGCAACACCTTCACCCTGACCGCGGCTCTCTTTCTCGGATCGCTCATCGCCTGCGTGATCGATGCCGAGGGAGGCAGTACGATCGCCGCGTTCGGCCTGGCGACCCTGACCCTGCTTCTCTGCGCCGCCGGTTCGGTCGGCCATCTGCTCCGGAACCCCGAGGCAGCCGAGCACACCCAGCCGGTCACCTACGGCGTCTTCGTGGCGGCGGCAACCGCACTCGGCATGTTCCTCGTCTCAGGTTCTGACGGTTTGGAGATCTCCGACTGGGGTGCGGCCTGGTTCACCGTGTCGGCCGCGATCGGCGGAGCCGTGTGGTGGATCGCTTTGGTGCGAGACCGGCAGGCATTGTCGATCACCGCCTTCTCCCTCGCCTCCGCTTCAATCGCCGTCGCGCTCGGATTCCTTTTCGAGGACGGTCCGCTGCTGTCGGCGGCGTGGTCGACCCAGGCTGCCTGCCTGATCGCCTTCGGCCGCACCGGGTGGCAGCGCTGGGTCGGCTACGCCGCCCTCTGTCTCGCCGCGATCGTCGTCGGCATCGAGGTCCCGTTCGAGCTGCTGCTGAATGGCAGCGAAGAGTTGGCCAAGGACCTGGCGATCACCGCACCGCTGCTGCTGCCGCTCATCGCGATGGCCTGGAGGCCGGATGGGCTCGAACGTCAATGGGGAGCGGCCGGTGCCGTGACCGTCTGCGCCTACATGGGACTGCTCACCTCCGGTGCCCTGGTCAGCCCCGAAAGCGTGGTCAATCTGGTGCCGCTCGCCCTCGCCGCGGGCCTGCCGATGGTCCTGACGCGGGGCGACTGGACCAAGGTCCTGTTCCTGATCTTCGGCGGGGCCGCGATCATCTTCATCCTGCTGACCGCGATTCCGCCGGATGCCCTGATCGACGGTGTTCCGTCGGTTCTCGATGCGGCCATCTCCTGCCTGATCCTGGCGGCCGTTCTCGCGGTGGCCCATCTGCGTGGGCCGGACGAGTGGCGCCAGCCGGCCCTCTGGTCGGCGCTCGGCCTGGTCCTCTACATCATCTCGGCCCTGATCGTCGACGGGTTCCAGGGAACCGCCCAGACCGAAGGTGGCCTTCCGGGCACCGCCCAGGGACAGGTGATCGTGTCCTCACTCTGGGCTCTCTGCGGGCTCACGCTGATCGTCGCGGGGCTGCGGCGCCACCGCCCCAACTGGCGCAAGGCCGGACTGGTCCTGCTGGTCCTCTCCCTGGTCAAGATCACGCTCTACGACCTTTCGTCACTGAGCTCGGCCGGACGGATGATCTCCTTCATCCTGGTCGGCCTGGCCCTCCTCGCGGCGGCCCTGGCCTACCAATGGATGAGCCGGCAGGAGAGCGATCCCGCCTAGATCATGTGGGCAGGTCCCAGCCGAAATAGACCTCGATCTTGATGATCTTGTCCCCCTCGAAGGTGAGGATCTCGGTGTTGCGAAAACGGCTCTGATCGGGACGGGTGGCCTCATAGGTGACCACGACCTCGTCGCCCGCCTCGATCAGCCGGACGAACTCGAACTCCATGCGGCTGCCCGCCCCGGGCCAGCAGCGTTCGAAATAGCCCTCGCGGTCGAGACCCGGGTCGGGCGGACTGAAGAAGGTCAGCCCGGGAGCGAACAGGTCCTCGACGATGATCCGGTCATCCGCCGCGAACGCCTCGAAAACGGCGCGGGCACTGTCGATTCGATCTGAGCTCTGAAGCATCTGGTCCTCCGTCTCGTTGGATCTTTCAATGGTGGAGACCGTTGGAACACCCCCGAATAATCGGTCGGCCCGCAATGGACCGGAGCGCGTGAGCGCCACGAAGACCCGAGACATCTAGCCTATCCCCCGCCCGCCCTTTCATCGCGAAACCAACAGGAGGACCCATGGGTCACTACAAGAGCAACGTCCGCGATATCGAATTCAACCTCTTCGAAGTCCTGAACCTGGACGGTGTCCTCGCCGGTGACGCCTACGGCGACCTCGACGGGGACACGGTCCGCATGATGCTCAGCGAGGCCTCCCGCCTGGCCGAGGGCCCGATGACCGACAGCTTCGTCAGCTCCGACCGCAACCCCCCGACCTTCGATCCCGACACCCATGTCGTGTCCCTGCCCGAGGACTTCAAGGAATCGATCCGGACCTGGGGCGAGGCCGGCTGGCTGAACCTCGGCCTGAGCGAAGCGATCGGCGGCGTGCCCGCCCCGCCGATGGTCGCCTGGGCGGTCAACGAGTTCATAGTCGGCGCCCTGCCCGCCGGATTCTTCTATCTCGCCGGACCCTCGTTCGCCAGCCTGCTCTCCGAGATCGGCAACGAGGAACAGCAGCGCTGGGCGGCACTGGCGGTAGAGCGGGACTGGGGCGCGACCATGGTCCTGACCGAGCCCGACGCCGGATCCGACGTCGGAGCCGGCCGCACCAAGGCGATCGAGCAGCCCGACGGCAGCTGGCACATCGAGGGCGACAAGCGCTTCATCACCTCGGGTGATTCCGACGACCTGTTCGAGAACATCCTTCACTACGTACTCGCCCGCCCCGAGGGCGCGGGCCCGGGCACCAAGGGCCTCAGCCTCTTCCTCGTGCCCAAGTTCCTGTTCGACCCCGAGACCGGCGAACCCGGTGAACGGAACGGCGCCTTCGTCACGAACCTCGAGCACAAGATGGGCCTGCGGGCATCGGCCACCTGCGACCTGACCTTCGGTGCGCATGGCGTTCCGGCCAAGGGCTGGCTGGTCGGCGACGTCCACAAGGGCATCAGCCAGATGTTCAAGGTGATCGAGTTCGCACGCATGATGGTCGGAACCAAGGCGATCGCGACCCTCTCCACCGGCTACCTCAACGCGCTGGAGTACTCCAAGGAGCGGGTCCAGGGAGCCGACCTCACCCAGATCATGGACAAGACCGCGCCGCGGGTCACGATCATCCACCACCCCGACGTACGCCGGGCGCTGATGACCCAGAAGGCATACGCCGAGGGCCTTCGCGCCGTGTATCTCTACGCGGCCGCCCATCAGGACGAGGTCTCGGCCAGAAACGTCGACGACGTCGACGCCGAGCTGGCCGAACGGATCAACGACTTCCTCCTGCCGATCGTCAAGGGCGTCGGCTCCGAGCGCTCATATGAGGTCCTGACCGAATCGCTGCAGACATACGGCGGTTCCGGCTTCCTGCAGGACTACCCGATCGAGCAGTACATCCGGGACTCGAAGATCGACAGCCTCTACGAGGGCACCACCGCGATCCAGGCGCAGGACTTCTTCTTCCGCAAGGTGATCCGGGACGACTCGACCGCGATGAACCACCTCTTCTCGAGGATGGAGGCGCTGATCGCCGACGACGACGGCACCTTCAGCCGGGAGCTGGCTCTGCTCGCCCAGGCGCTCGAAGACGTCCGGGGAATGAGCGCCACGCTCACCGGCTACCTGTTCGGGGCGCAGGACGATCCCAAGAGCGTCTACAAGGTCGGCCTGGGTTCGGTCTCCTTCCTGATGGCCTTCGGCGATCTGATGATCGGCTGGCTGCTGCTGCGCCAGGCCAAGGTCGCCGCGGCGGCGGTCGATTCCGCCAAGTCAGACGCCGATCGCGCCTTCTACGAGGGCAAGGTCGCCGCGGCCGAGTTCTTCGCCCGGAACATGCTGCCGAAGCTGAGCTCAGCCCGTACGGTCATCGAGGGAATCGACAACGACGTGATGGAGCTGAGCGAAGAAGGCTTCTAGCCGGCAGGCGTCGCGAGGAACGGGAGAGAGGGATCCTCGCGACGCCCGCCAAGTTTGAAAGTCAGCTGTTCATGCCGCCGAACGATCCGCCGGTGACGTTCAGGACCTGGCCCTGCACGTAGTTCGACAGACCCGAGGCGAGGAACATGACCGGTGCCGCCGCCTCCTGGGGAGCCGCCGCCCGACCGAGAGCGATCGCGGTCGGCGCCATCGCCCGAAGCTGATCCGAGATCCCCAGAGGAATCACTTCCCCGTCGGGTCCGGTGACGGTCTCGCCGGCTTCTTTGGAGGCGGTCAGTCGGGTTTCGACGAACCCGAAAGCGACCGCGTTCACGTTGATCTTGAACTGGCCCCATTCCTTCGCGAGGGTCTTCGTCAACCCGACCACCCCGGCCTTCGCGGCACTGTAGTTCGCCTGGCCGGCGTTCCCCATCGTGCCCGAAACGGATGAGACGTTGATCAACTTGCGAAAAACCTCACG
>Ga0335075_10000621_pt1 | contig 61155 bp, 61 predicted proteins | sample Lox_Sample_24_FD_206723 | JGI IMG/M metagenome (GOLD analysis project Ga0335075, IMG submission 206723) | Soil microbial communities from Loxahatchee National Wildlife Refuge, Florida, United States - Lox_Sample_2.4 | ecosystem: Environmental > Terrestrial > Soil > Wetlands | place: USA...
AAAGACGACCCAAATTGTACCCGCCGCTGGCCCTGCTCGCGGCCGCCTCCGCTCCCGCCCGGGAGCCGAGGCAGATGCCTCTGTCCGCGGATCGCGGCGAGGCGCTTCGCCGCCTCGTCGCGGCGATGATCGACTGACACGCAAACCGCGCCCTCGCCGCACGGCGGGGGCGTTTTCACGAACGGACCCTATGATGTCGAGAGAAATCCCCAAGCCCTTCCTGATCTCCAAGGACGAGGAAGGCGCCTTTCGCCTCACCGTGCGCGAGGTGCGCTACAACAGCCAGGGCTATCCCCTGGTCAGCGCCCATCCCGTCGCGGAGAGCTTCAAGACCGCCACTGCCGCGCGCACCCATGCCCGCGAGCATTTCGGTGCCGAAGCCGGCCAGTTCGCGACCAAATAGGCCGCGTCAGAAGCTGAAGCTGACGCTCGCGACGATGCCGGCGCGGATGTTGCGGCCGAGAAAGTGGGTGTCGCTGTCGAGATTGGTGTCGACATAAGCGAGGCTCGCGGTGAACGGCCCGCGCGAATATTCGGCCCCCAATGTCCAGTCCCACTTGCGGCCGTAGAAGGAGCCGCGCTCCCGGCCGACGCTCGCGAAGAGCGTGACCGGCGTGGTCGGGATGCTGCCGCGCAGCTCGGCGTTCAGATAGAAATTGTCGCCGGCCAGATTCTCCTGGTCGGGCGCGTAATTGGCGGTGAGCTTCGCCGTCGCCGGGCCGAGGCTGTAGGCGAGCGAGGCCGTGCCTTCGTAGATGGTCGCATCGCCATTGCCGCCCGGATAGAGATAGGCGATCGCCCCCACCTCATATTCGATCGGGCCGGCGCTGCCCGCATAGCCGGCGTAGAGATCGAGCTCGACATTGGTGTCGGCGGTGCGGGCGATCGAGCTCGCCCAGGCGCCGACATAGAAGCCGTTCCAGCTGAGATCGATCGAGCCCTGGATCGCCGGATCGCGATCCGAGGAGGAGACGCCGCGGAAGCGATAGTCGGAGACGCCGGTCACCGTCGCCGTGATGTCGAGGCCGCCGTCGCCTCCGGCGGGCTCTTCCGCGTCCTGCGCGAAGGCGGGCGTCGAGAGCGCGGTGGCGGCAAAGGCGGCGAGCGCCAGGCGGCGGAGAGTGAACTGGATCATGCGCGTGTCTTAGCCGAGGCCGGTTAGCGGACCCTTAACCACGGGCCCGCGCCGTTCAGCCCGAGCTGGTCGCCCGCCAGGCGAGGCGCGACGCCCCTGCCCTGCGCGACCGGAGCAGCTTGCGCCGCGTGGTCGAGGCCGGGCTCATCGGGAAGCGGCGCGCGTAGAGATGGGCCGCCTCGTAGCGCTGGCGCGCGGGCGCGGGCACCGGCGCGGCCGGCGCCGGCAGCTGCGGGAACGCCGATGCGGCGGCGGCGGCGGCGCGGCGATGGCGCCAGACGAGCTGCATGAGCGGGCTCGCGGCCGGCGGCTCCTCGGCATGCGCGAAGCTGTACTGGATCGAATAGAGCATGGACCGGCATTGCTCGGCGCCGCAGCTGCACTGCATCGCCCAGGCGGCGTCGCACTCGGTGGTCGAATAATCGATCGTCACCTCTTCATGCGCCTCGATCGGGCGCAGGGCGACGAGCTGGCGGCGCGGGCCGAAGGCCGCATTGGGCTGGCAATGATGGTTGATGTGGTCGAGCGGCAGGTCAGGATCGATCCACACGTCGGGGCCGAGGCCGATATAATTGGGTCCGCTCTCGGTGACCGCGCCGAAGATCGGCGTGCCGGTCAGCGTCCAGACCGGCTCGCCCGGCTCGAAGCGGCGGCCCGCGATCATGCCGTGGCCGTGAATCTCGCTCCGGCCGATATAGATGGAGCGGGCGGCGTCGACCCAGCGCAGGATCCGCGCCGGGCCGCGCAGCGCCATCAGCGCGACGGACCCGTGCAACAGCGCGCTGAGCACCGGATAGACCATGAGGGCGGGATGCGCCCCCCGGTCCGCGAGAAACGTCACCACGGCGAGGACGATATAGGCCGACGTCCACACCAGCCACGGCAGCGGCTGCTCACGCTCGGGGGTCTTCCAGGTCGAGCGGAGGACCGGGAAAAAGGCGGTGAGCGTGGTGACATTGCCGGCGAGGAGGAAGCCGGCGGAATAGAGCGCGATCTCGCCATAGCCGAAAGCGATCGCGAACCAGAAGATTGTGAGCCAGACGTCGGCGGAGAAGGCGATCTTCTCGACCTTGTCGACCGGCTCGGTAGCGCCCTTGCGCATGCAGAGCAGGGCGATGAAGATGCTCATGACGGCGCAGGTCGCCGGCAAGGCCAGGACCGGCCAGGAGGCGCCGTCGCTATATTCGAGCAGGACCAGCAGGGCCGTCCCGTAGGCGAACATGAAGGCGCTGGCGGCGTTCGGGCGGATCTTCTTCTGCAGGAACAGGCGGGCGTACAGGATGTAGCCCAGGGCCTGGAGCGCGGCCGCGATGATGGCGAGTGCGACGATCACGAAATCAACCTCTTGCTTCCCCGAAGGCCCGCTCCGCAATCCTGCCTTCCCCACCCTAGTCTCAGGAGAGGGGCGCAAATGTCGCTTGGTTAACAAAAAATTTACCAACAGCCGGGCGCGGGCGATCTAGGGACGGGGCGGCGCTTCATCAATACCGTGAAACCACGCGGCGCCATGGTCAGGGGTTCGTTAACCTCGCGGGGATAAAACGCCTCCGTAATGGCGAGGGGTGTGAAGACCATCCGTGAGGAAAACGGCGTGTCGGCGACGCGCCGTTTCGTCGTGCCCATCGCCATCGTGATGCTGCTGGTCGGCGCGGCGATGGTCGCCGTCATCCTCTACTCCGCGCGCAAGATGGACGAGAATATCGTCAGCGCGCAGACCGAATTGATCGACAACAGCCTCAACGGCCGGCTCACCCGCTCCCTCTCCGAGGTCCGCTCCGTGGCCTGGTGGGACGAGGCGGTGACCAAGAGCCGCGGCACGATCGACGCGGAATGGCTCGACCTCGAGGTCGGCGCCTTCATGACCGAGAGCTTCCACCACGACCGGATCATCATCCTCGATGAGCAGAACCGCCCGGTCTACGGCTATAATGGCGACGGGCGGATGCAGCAGGGCCAGATGGAGCGCGATCTCGCCGCCATCCTGCCGCTGGTCCGCCAGGTCCGGGGCGGCGCCAACGTCTCGCCGCGCATCACCGACGCCTCCTATATCGAGGGCGCGACCGAGGGGCAGACCGAGCGGCGCTACGGCCGCAGCGCCGCCGCCGTCGTCCAGATCGGCGACCATGGCGAGCTCGCCTCGGTCATGGCGATTACGCCGTCGGTGGACATGTCGCTGCAGAGCGCGCGGCCCCGCATCCTGATCTCCTTCCTGAAGCTCGACCAGGCCTATTGGACCGCGGCGGGCCGCGACATGCTGCTTCCCGATCTCGGCTTCGGCCGCCCGGGGGGCGAGCGGCGGGGCTCCTACGAGCTCAAGACCGACAACGGCGTCGGGCTCGGCACCCTCGCCTGGACGCCGCGGCGCCCCGGCCTGCTGCTGATGAAGAACGTGCTGCCGCTGGTGTTGGTCGGCCTCGCCATCTCGCTGCTCGTCGTCGGCGCCTTCGCCCGCCGGCTCTTCTCCGCCTCCCGCGCGATCGAGGCCAGGGAAGCCAAGGCCCAGCATCTCGCCAATCATGACAGCCTCACCGGCCTGCCCAACCGGCGCAAGCTCGAGGCCGAATTCGCACGCTATACGGAAGCGGCGGCGCAGGAGGGCCATACCCTCGCCATCGCCTGCGTCGACGTCGACCGCTTCAAGGACATCAACGACACGCTCGGCCATCATGCCGGCGACCAGTTGATCCGCGCCCTGGCCGAGCGGCTGGGCGAGGCGATGCGCGAGGACGATTTCATCGCCCGCCTGGGCGGCGACGAATTCGCGGTGCTGCGCAACTGCCGCGACGCCGAGGACGGCGAGAGCCTGCTCGCCGACATTCGCGACTGCTTCCGCTCCCCCTTCCGCGTCGTCGGCCATCTCGTCGAGGCCAATGCCTCGGCCGGCGTCGCCTTCGCCGAACCGGGCCGGAGCTTCGAGGATCTGATGCGCGAGGCCGACATCGCGCTCTACGAGGCCAAGGCCGCGGGCCGTGGCTGCGACGTCCGCTTCGAGAGCGAAATGGGCGAGAAGATCGAAAAGCGCCGGATGCTGGAGGTCGACCTCAAGACCGCGATCGCGGCCGGGGAACTCAGCGTCCTCTACCAGCCCATCGTCGAGGCCTCGACCGGCCAGATCGCCTCGGTCGAGGCGCTCTGCCGCTGGCACAGCCCGCGCCACGGCTTCGTGCCGCCGGACGTGTTCATCCCGATCGCGGAGGAAGCCGGGCTGATGGCCGATCTCGGCCGCTTCGTGATCGAGCGGGCGGTGCAGGATTCCCTGCGCTGGCCCCAGCTCCACACCGCGATCAACGTCTCCGCCGCGCAGCTTCGCGCCGTCTCGGTGCTCGAGGATCTGATCGCGCCGACCGAGAAATATGGCGTGAGCCCGGAGCGGATCACGATCGAGATCACCGAATCCGTGCTGCTCTCCAATGACGGCCACACCACCCGGATGCTGCAGACGCTGAAGGATTGCGGCTTCGCGCTGGCGCTGGACGATTTCGGTACCGGCTATTCCTCGCTCGCTTACATCCGCGACTTCCCGTTCGACCGGCTGAAGATCGACCGCAGCTTCGTCCACGGCCTGAAGAACAGCGAGCGGGCGCTGGCGATCATCGAGGCGGTCGCCAATTTCGGCCGCATCCTCGGCAAGGACGTGGTCGCCGAGGGGATCGAAACCGAGCAGGAAATGCAGGCGATGCAGAAGGTCGGCTGCACCCATTTGCAGGGCTATCTCTTCGCCAAGGCGCTGCCCGCCGACAAGATCGAGCAGATGGTCGCGCTCGGCCGCCTCGCCGCGATCCGCAACAGCGAGCCGGTGCTGCCGGGGGATTCCAAGATCGCCAAGCGGGTGATCACCGGACGCAGCAGCGGCGGCAAGGCCGCCTGACCTTCCGCGCCCCGCCGCGGCCGCGCCGTTCATGCCGCACTCATGACGTATCCGGAATGAAGCGAGGATGCGCGGCCTGCTCGCCTTGCTGGGACTGATCATGGCCGGCGCCGGAGAGGCGCGGGCGCGGGCGGTCGACGACGCGACGTTCTGCACGACCTTGCGGCGCCTGCTGGCGGCGGCGAACGAGCGGCCGGCCTTCGCCTCGCTCGGCAGAAGCGGGCCGGCGCGCGCCGCTGCCGGGCTCGGCTTCGATCGCTGCCGGATCGAGGCGGCGCTTCACGGCAATCGGCTGGTCTGCCTGCGCCAGGCGCCCGGGCCGGCGCCGCAGGCGCGGATCGCCCGCTGCGTGCCCGAGGCGTTGCGCATGATGCAGCCGCGCAACTCCGCCACGGCCCGCTTCCGGCTCGGCACGCTTGCCTTCCATGTGGAGCCTGGCCGCGAGACCATCGTCTTCAGGCTGTTCGCGCTGCCGGTCGAACGCTGACGCGAGGCGACGCGGGGGATAAGTCGCTGAAAGCGCTTGGTCCCCCTCCTCGCCCCGCTTATGAGCGGTGCGCGGCGGGAGGAATCACGATGTTCGGGCGGCTCAGGAGGCGCTTCAGCGAAACCGCGCTCGGGCCCGTTTTGGTGATCTGGGGCTTCGGCTACGCGCTGGTCGACATCTTCGCCTTCCTGATGGGGCGGACCAATCCCGGCACGCAATTCCTCTTCACCTTGCCCTTCCTCGCGCTTGGCGTCGCCCTGACCCTCCTGCTCGACGGCCTGCGACGGCGGCTGCAGGACGCACTGCCGGCGCTGCGCTGGGGCGCGCTCGCCATGGCGCTGCTGGCGGCGGCGGCGATCCAGGCGCGGCTCGACCTGCAATGGTTCAGCTGGCTCTCGCAGAGCCTGTTCCCGCACTGGCAGGGCTGGGCGGACCAGATCACGTTGCAGCGTTTCGTCACCACCCTCGTCCTCTATCTGTGGACCTTCTGCCTGGCGCTGACGGTGATCTGGGCGGCGGGGCTCAGCCGGCGGGCCGAGGCGATCGAGGCGCGGGCCGAGCAGGCCGAGGCCGATGCCGCGCGCGCCGAAGCGGAGGCGGCGCGGGCCGAGGCGGCGGCGCTGCGGCTCCAGCTCAACCCGCATTTCCTGTTCAACACGCTCAACTCCATCTCCAGCCTGGTCGGACTCGAGCGCAGGGACGAGGCCGAGGCGATGATCCAGTCGCTCGGCGAGTTCCTGCGCGCCTCGCTCCATTCGGATCCGATGGCGGACGTCAGCCTTGCCGAGGAGATCGAGACGATCGACGCCTATCTGGCGATCGAGAGCGTGCGCTTCGGCGACCGGCTGGCGATCGAGATCGCGGTCGCGCCGGGACTCAGCGAGGCGCCGGTGCCGAACTTCATCCTGCAGCCTCTGGTCGAGAATGCGATCAAGCATGGCGTGGCGGCGACCAAGGGACCGGCCTCGCTGACCGTGACCGCGGCGGAGGCGGCGGGGGCGATGCTGCTGACCGTGGTCAATACGCGCGCGCCGGACCAGCTGGTGGACGACCGCGCCGGCACCGGCATCGGTCTCGCCAATATCCGCCAGCGCCTCGCCATCCGCTATGGCGACCGGGCCGCGCTGGCGACCGGACCGGTGGCGCATGGCTGGCGCGCCGAGATCAGGCTGCCGAAATAGGTTTGCCTCGCGGGCGCGCCGTCCCGTAGATTGTTTGTCACACACACGATTCCCGGAGAAACGACATGGCCGACGCGATTGCCCCCGATCCCGCCGACAACCAGCCCGCCGGCTATGTGCCGCCCAAGGTCTGGACCTGGGACAAAGCGAGCGGCGGCCAGTTCGCCAATATCAACCGGCCCGTTTCCGGCGCGACCCACGACAAGCCGCTGCCCGTCGGCGAGCACAAGCTGCAGCTCTACTCCATGGGGACTCCGAATGGAGTGAAGGTCACCATCCTGCTCGAGGAACTGCTCGCCGCCGGCCATGCCGATGCGGAGTATGACGCCTGGCTGATCAGGATCGGCGAGGGCGACCAGTTCGGCAGCGGCTTCGTCGAGATCAACCCGAACAGCAAGATCCCGGCCATGGCCGATCACAGCGCCGACCCGCCGATCCGCCTGTTCGAAAGCGGCTCGATCCTCGTCTATCTCGCCGAGAAGTTCGGCGCGTTCCTGCCGACCGAGGCGCGGAAGCGGGCGGAGACGTTCAACTGGCTGATGTGGCAGATGGGCTCGGCGCCGTTCGTCGGCGGCGGCTTCGGCCATTTCTACAATTATGCGCCGTTCAAGATCGAATATGCGATCAACCGCTATGCGATGGAAACGAAGCGGCAGCTGCACGTGCTCGACACGCATCTGGCGCGGAACGAATATCTTGCGGGCGACGAGTATACGATCGCCGACATGGCCGCCTATCCCTGGTACGGGAACATGATGCGCGGCTCCTACGGCGCGGCCGAATTCCTCTCGGTGCACGAATATCCCCATGTCGACCGCTGGGTGGAGACGCTCGCCGCGCGCGAACCGGTGCAGCGCGGGCGGATCGTGAACCTCACCTGGGGCCCGGAGGAGCATCGCGTCTCCGAACGCCACGGCGCGGCGGACATCGACAAGGTGCGTGCGCTGATGCGGGCCGAGGGGGTGGCGAAGCCGGCGGTGTAGCCGGCTCCTGCCCGCGTTCTAATTGCTGGCGAGCGTGGTCGACTCGGTGACGAAGGCGAGCGCCTCCTCCGGCGCGTCGGGCGCCTGGTCGGAGACGATGACGACGGTGCCGAGCGCGGTCATGCCGTAGAGACGCTGGGCGAAGGCGCGCGGCAGGCGGATGCAGCCGTGCGAGGCGGGCTCGGCCGGGATCTGGCCGGCGTGAAGCGCGATCCCGTCCCAGGTCAGCCGCTGCATGAAGGGCATGGGCGCGTCGTCATAGAGATTGGAGCGGTGGTCGACGCGCTTCTGGAGGATGGTGAAGCGCCCGACCGGCGTGTCGTAGCCGGGCTGGCCGCTGGAGACGGTCGAGATGCCGATCAGCGCGGTGCCGCGGAACACATAGGCGCGCTGCAGCGGGATGCTGACGACGATACTGATAGGCCCCTCCCCCGACGCCGCGGCTGGGAGCCAGCGCGACTGGCCGGGGCGAAGGCCGTCATTGGCGAGCAATTGCCCGGTCTCCATGGAGACCGTGACCTGGGCTTGAGCAGCGAGCGGGAAAGCAAAAGCGAAGAGGCCGAGCGCAAGGGTGCGCTGCAGCCGGCGGGCGACGCGAAGCATACAAACTCCAATATCCTGTGCGCGCCGGCGAGGAAGCATAGCCGGATCACGCTAACCTGTGTTGCCCAACGCGGACAGCGGATTTTGGTGCCGCGACCAGGGGCCGATTGACCGGCCTTCGCGATCGATATAAATAGTCCTTATATTAAAACGGAGGAGCGGCATGGCTGGTGAAACCTTCGAGGTCAGGCGGCTCGACGCGTCGTTCGGGGTCGAGATTTCGGGCCTGGACCTGAGCCGGCCGCTCGCGGCGGCGACCCGGGCGGCGCTCGTCGACCTGTTCCACCGGCAGCGGCTGCTCCTGTTCCGGAGCGACGTGCTTTCGCCGCGCGCCTTCCTCGCCTTCGTGCGCCAGTTCGGCGAGCCGGACGGCTCCACGCCGCATCACGATCCGATCGACGTAGACGGCTTCAAGGGCCTTAGGCTCGTCTCCAACATCGAGGAAGACGGCAAGGCCAAGGGCCAGTTCGGCAATGATGAGATGGGCTGGCACCAGGACCGCTGGACCGACGCCGCGCCGCCGCCGACCACGATCCTGCACGGGGTGGAAATCACCCGGCGTGGCGGTGCGACCGGCGTGGCCGGGATGATCGAGGCCTATGCCGGCCTGCCCGCCGACCCGAAGGCGCGGGTCGAGGGCCGCACGATCCACTTCTCACTGATCGTCACCGACCGGGAGGGCAAGCTCGAAGGCGCCGACCCGGACGATCCGAACCTGTTCCGCATCGTGCCTTTGGTCCAACGCCACGCCGTCACCGACGAGCCCTTCCTGTTCATGGGCGCGCGGCGGATTCTCTCCTATATCGACACCGCGCCGCGCCTCTCCGGCCTGTCGCCGGACGAGAGTGCGGCGCTGCTCGACGCGCTCTACGCCCATCTATCGCGGCCGGCGTTCACTTATGCGCATCACTGGCGGCCGGGCGACCTGCTGATGTGGGACAATCGCTGCTGCATGCACCGCCGCGAGGCGTTCGACGCCGGCGAGCGGCGCCTGCTCTATGCGATGCCTTTGGTCACCTCGGACTGCCTCTGGGCGCCGCCGCCGGAGCGCGCGGCCGCCTGACCGCCGGGCCCCTCTTGCCGGATGCCACGTTCGGCCCTTAATCTAGGGCAAGAACGGGTCCGGGGGGACGAATGAGATTTCGCAGGAGCGCGCCGCGCGCGCTGATCGTCGTCGCGGCGCTGGTGATCGCGGTGCTAACCTTCGCGGCCAACCGGCTGTTCGGCGGAATGACCTCGGCGGTCGAGCAGAGCCAGGTCGAGCTGATGCGCTCGATCATCGCCTTCAACCTGGAGGGCGCTGCGGCCAACGCATTGGCGCGGGCGGAGATGACCGCTTCCGATCCCCTCGTGCGCGAATTGCTGGCGCGGCAGGACCGGGCGGGATTGCTCGCCCATACCCAGGCGATGTTCAACGAGCAGCGCGACAAATATGGCGTCGACCAGGCGCAGTTCCACCTGGCGCCGGCGACCTCCTTCCTCAGGCTGCAGAGCCCGGCCCTGTTCGGCGACGATCTCAGCCGCTTCCGCCCGATCGTGGTGGCGGTGAACCGGGAGCGGGTGGCGCGCAAGGGCGTGGCGCTGGCGCGGACCGGACCGGGCGTCTTCGGCGTGGCCCCGATCCGCGACATGGCCGGCAACCATGTCGGCAGCGTCGAATTCGGGATGGATTTCGGCGCCCTGCTCGACCGGCTGAAGGCGGCCTACGGGCTGGAGCTGACCCTGTTTATCGACGAGGCCCCGCTGCGCGCCTACGCCAACGGCATGCCGCCCGGCGCGATCACCGAGCAGAACCGGCTCGGCACGACGGTGCGGCTGCACAGCACCAACTGGACGCTGATGCGCGACCTGGTGAACGCCGACGACCTGCGCGTGCATGACGAACCGCGCGACTGGGTGCGCGACGCCGGCGGGGTCCCCTATGGCGTGGTGCTCTATCCCTTGCGCAGCGGCTCGGGCGAGGTGCTCGGCGCGATCGCGGTGGCGCGGAGCTTCGCGCCGACCCGGGGCGCGGCGGGACGGACGGATGTGCTGCAATGGCTGTTCGCTTTGCTCGGCTTCCTGGTCCTGGCGGGGGCTGCGGTGATCGTGATCCGGGGCTGGCTGGTGCGGCCGCTGGAGGCGATCACCGGCCGCTTCGCGACGATCGGCGATGGCGAGCGGCCCGAGCCCGACCCGGACGACCGATTCCTCGCCGAGGAGATGAAGGCGCTGGCGGCCGAGCATGAGCGGCTCGCCGAGCTGGTCGAGGCCAAGCGGACATGAGATGGCTGGCCGCCCTGATGCTGGCCTTGCTGGCGGCGGCGACCGCGCAAGCGCAAGCGCCCGCCGTGCCCCTTGCTCCCGCCGCGCCCCCGGCCCCCGCCGCCGCGCCGCCGCCGCCCGTCCTGACCCAGCTGCCGCTCGACAGCGGCCTGCCGGTGGTGGTGCGCGCCGGGCTCGGTTTCGTCGACATCGAGGGGGTGGACGAGAATGAGGAGGCCTTCGCCGCGACGGTGGACGTGCGTCTGTCCTGGATCGACCTCAGGCTGCGCTACCCCGCCGAGGAGACGCCGATCGGCTATCGCGAGTGGCGGGGAGACGAGGCGACGGCGCAGCTTGCGAGGATGTGGAGCCCGCAGATCGGCCTCGCCAATTTGCGCGGCGAGCCGACCCGGCAGAGCCGGAGCCTGCGCGTCTATCCGGACGGGCGGGTGGAGCTGCTCCGCCGCGTCGCCGGCAGCTTCGCCGCGCCGCTCGACGTGCGCAGCTTTCCCTTCGACCGCCAGGCCCTGCGCGTCGAGCTCGTCTCCGAGCGGGAGACCGCGGACAAGGTGACGCTCGACTATCGGCAGGACGATCTCCTGTTCAGCCGCCCCGACCCCGGCATCGCGATCGGCGGCTGGACGGTGGGCGCGGTGAACCTGGTGCGCGAGCCGCTCGCCGGCTGGTATGGCGAGAGCTATGCGCGGATCACGGCGGCGCTGGAGGTGGACCGGCGGGCGATCGAGACGGTGCCGGCGCTGTTCGTGCCCCTGCTCGCCTCCCTGCTCATCCCTTTGCTCGCCACCTGGCTGAACCGGTCGAACAACGGCGAGTTCGAGATCGAGGCGTTCGAGCTGACCAACATCATCATCGGCGGGCTGTTCGCGGTGATCGCGCTCAACTTCACGATCAACTCGGACCGCTCGATCCTCGCCTCCGGCCTGAACACGATCTCCCTGCTGTTCGCGCTCAACTATGTCGCGCTGGCGCTGGCGCTGGCGATCAACGTCTCGCTCTACCGGTTCAATGTCGTGCGGGCGGTGGCCGGGCGGCACGTCCAGCACGAGACCTTCCGCTTCATCATCTGGGCGCTGCCGGTGGCGATCGCGGGCACGGCGCTGGCGTTGATCCTGATCGCGGCGGCTTAGGCCGACGACGCCCGCGGACGCCGGCGCCACCAGAGCAGCCAGCCGCTGATCACGAGCAGGGCGGTGAAGGCGCCCGACAGGAACACCAGCCAGCGCCCGATCTCGCCGAAGGCCTGGCCCGAATGGAGCGGATATTGCCAGGCGAAGAACAGGTCGCCGGCGCTCTCGCCATTGTCGTGGCGCCGCGCGAGCGGGCGGCCGTCGGCCATGGAGACATAGGTCCACAGCCGTCCCTGATAGTCCGGGTCGCGGGGATCGTAGGTGCGCACGACATAGACAGCATGATCGCGCAGGATGCGGATGGAGTGGACCTCGCCGTAGCGCGGCGTGACGGCGGCGATCGCGGTCTCGATCGGCACGGGATTTGCCGGCGGCGCGAGATCCGGCCAGCTGTCGTGCAGGCGGCCGCCGACCGGCGCGACGACACGCACCGCGTCCCGGCTCGCCTCCGGCCAGGCGAGCGTGACACCGGTCAGCGCGAGCACGAACGTGACCGGCCAGGCCCAGAGGCCCGGCGCCCGGTGCCAGTCGAACAATCGCCTGAGGCTGCCACGGCGGCCGCCGAGGGTCAGCGCCTCGCGCCCCTTCGACCAGCGCGGCAGCGCGAGCCACAGGGCGATCAGATGATCGAGCAGCCAGGCGAGCGACACGAGGCCGAAGAACCAGGTCATCCAGGGGCCGGCCAGCAGATCGACGTGCAGCCCGTAGAGCACGTCCATCAGGTGGCGCCGGTCGAGCGCGACGCGTCCGCTTTCCCGCCAGCCGAGGACCGCGCCGTCGCGCGGATCGGCGAAAAGCTGCACCGCCGCCGGCCGCCCCTCGAGCGGGGCGCGGCCCAGCAGCCAGATCGTGCCGCGATCATGAGAGGGCAGCTGGATCATGTTCGGCGAGAAGCCGGGCAGCGCCGCCTCGGCCCGCGCCACCACGACGTCGAGCGGCGCGCGGGTCGTGGCGGCGGCGGGAAGCGTCCGCCAGTCGGGATTCAGCCAGGTGTCGACCTCGTCATAGAAGGTGATCGCCGAGCCGGTGACGGCCAGCAGCAGCAGCCAGAGGCCGCCGAGCAGGCCGAACCAGCGGTGCCAGAGCTTCGCGAACGGCCGCCAGCGCCGACGCGCGCGTGGCGACGGCCCGTCCATCAGAAGCGGAGGCTGGCGGTCAGGCGGACATTGCGGCCCGGCTCCGGCAGGCCGGCGACGATCTCGTAATCGGGGATGGCCCGATAGTCGCCGACGCTGGCATGGGCGCGATATTGGGTGTCGAAGAGGTTGTAGACCGCGGCCTGCAGCTCGAACAGGTGGCTCCGGAAGGGCTGCCAGCGGGCGAAGAGATCGACCACCGTGTAGCCGGGCTTGTCGATGAACTCGGTGGTCGGGACATAGCCCAGCTCGACGTCGCGGTAGAGGACCTCGAGGTCGTTCAGATCCTCGTACCGAGTCAGCGTCGCGCGGAAGCCGAGCGACGGGGTCGGCTCGTAACCGAGGATCAGCGCCATATTGTCGCCCACCGAATTGCCGAGCGCGAGATGCTCATAGCCTTCGATCCGGCGGCCGTTGAGGCGGGAATCGTAATGGTTGAAATAGCCGTCGATCGAGAACGGGCCGCGGCGATAGCCGGCGCGCAGCTCGAAACCCTCGGCGACGAAATCGCCGACATTCTCGTAATAGGTCGCCGATTGCGGCGGCGGCCCGGCATAGAGTTGGTCGAGCACGACATCGCGGATCTTCATCCGGTAATAGACCGCCGAGGCGCGGATGCCGTCGCGGTCATAGGCGATGCCGCCCTCGATATTCTCGACCCGCTCCGGGCGGAGCGTCGGCGACAGGGACAGCCGGCCCGGCCGGTGCTCCAGGGTGAAGGCGTCGCCGATCTCCTTGCCGCGAAAGGCCTCGGCATAGCCGGCGTTGAGCGAGAGGCCCGGCGCGATGGTGAAGGTCGCGCCGGCATTGAAGCTGAAGCCGTCGCTTTCGGCGCCGTCGGCATAGGTGACCTGGGTCATGTCGTAGGAATCGTAGCGCGCGCCGAAGCTCAGCAGCAGCGAGTCGAGCGCCTGCCAGCGATCCTGCACGTAGAGGCCGAGCAGCGAGCCCTCCTCCACGAAGCGGCCGATGGCGGGATCCCAGGCCCAGGGCTGCCACATGGCGGGCGCCCCCAGATATTCGCTCATCACGCGGTCATTGCGATGCTCGACGCCGAAGGTCACGTCATGGCCGGCCCGGCGGACGCGGGCGCGGAGGTCGAAGCCGTAGCTTTCGATCTCGGCGCCGTAGAGGCCCCAGCGGTCGAACCGGTCCTGCGTGAATTCGGAGCGCGTCCAGTAACCGGTCGCCTCCAGGCCGAGGGCGGGCGAGACGTTGAAGCGGTAATTGGCGGTGACCGACTGCCGCTTGCCCTCGACCGGGAAGAGGGTGTCCCCGGTCAGGACCGGCCAGTTGGGCCGCTGGCCGAACGCGCCCTCCTCGTCGCGATGCTCGTAGCTGAGCGCGAGGCGATGGCCGCCGCCGAGATCGCCGCCGAAGCGGATGAAGCCGAGCTGCTGGCGGGCGCCAGTGCCGCGCTGCACGACGCCATTGCCGTCCTCATAATCGTCGCGGTCGACATGGACGAAGGAGCCGAGGATGCCGACATCGCCGAACAGGCGGGCGAAGACCGTGCCGGACAGCTTATAGCCGTCATTGCTGAACCAGCCGGCGCGGCCGATCGCGCCGATGTCGCGGCCGGGCTGCAGGAGGGTGACCGGATCGCGGGTGCGGAAGCGGATCGCGCCGCCGATCGCGCCGAAGCCGGAGGTCGCCTCGCCGGCGCCGGCCTGGACCTCGACGCTCTCCAGCAGTTCGGGCTCGATCGAGACTCGGCCGATATGGTGGAACAGGGTGCCGCGCTGCGGCGCGCCGTCGATGGTGACGTTGAGCAGCGAATCCTCGATGCCGCGGACGTAGATCTTCTGGGCGAGGCCGACGCCGCCGCCGACCGTCACCGACGGCACGTGGCGGAACAGATCGGCGAGGTCGTTGGCCTGGGTGAGCTCGATCTCCTCGCGGTCGATGGCGACGTCGGTCAGCGCGCCGACGACGACAATCGGCTCGCCCTCCTCGTCCTCGCCGTCCTCGACGGCGGGCGGCGCCGGGGTCTCGGCCGTCTGGGCCGAAGCGGGCGTGGCGATGGCGGCGACGCCGTAGAGCAGCGCCGGAAGCGCTTTGCGAAAGGTCATGAAATCCCCCGGGGAGCGACTGGAAGCCGGGACCTAGTCGCTATTGCGAATCATTGTCAATAATGATCGCCGCGCGGGAGGACGGTCGTCAGCAGAGCCCTTCGAACACGCTGCCCCGCAGGGTGCAGGGCGTGGCGGACGACCCCTGGCCGGGAACGCGCCTGGGCGCGTTGGCATCGACCCGCTGCCAGGTGGACGCCTGGGTCACCCGGCCGCCGAGCGGCGCCGCGAGCCCCTGCCCTTCGCCGCCGAACCCGTCATAGATGGCGCGCGCGGCGGTGGAGATGACCGCGGGCCGGTTGTCGCCGCCGCGGGCGAAGAAGACCACGGCGAGCCGCTGCCCGTCGGGGCGGGTGAGATAGCCGACGTCGCCGGTATAGCCGTTCAGCGTGCCCGTCTTGTGCTCGACCAGGGCATCGGACGGCATCAGGCCGCGGATGCGGTTCCGGCCGGTCGCGCAGCGCCGCATCATGTCGAGCAGAAGGGCGCGGCTGCGCGGGCTCAGCGCGTCGCCGGAATCGATCAGGCGCAGCAGCTGCAGCATCGCCATCGGCGTGCTGGAATCCCTGATGTCGTGCAGGTCGCGCCGGTCGGCGAGCAAGCGGGCGATGTTGCGGTCCACCCGGATCCCGCTGAGCCGGTGGGCGCGAAGCCAGCCGTCCACCACCGCGGGGCCGCCGAGCGTCGCGATCAGGACGTCGGTGGAATGGTTGTTGCTGCGGATCAGCATCGTCTCGAGCAGCGACAGGGCCGTCGCCGTGCCGATCGTCTCGTCGAGCCGCCGGCGGCCGGCATCGACCTCGGCCAGATAGGCGGCGGCGACGGCGATCTTCATCGTGCTCGCCATCGGAAAGGCCCGGTCGCCGTTGAAGCTCACCATCTCGCCGGTGCCGAGATCGAGGGCGGCGAAGCCGAATTCCCCGGGATTCTCCGTCGCCAGCTGGGCCAGACGCTGTTCGAGCGGACGAAGCTGCGGCGACGTCTGCGCCGTGGCCGGCTGAACGAAGGCGACCAGCAGGGCGCCGAGCGCGGCAAGCACGCGCAACCGAAGATTCCCGAAAAGCGTCATACCCCGACCCGCCGAAGACCATTTGCCCATGCCGCAAGCATAAGCCGGAACCGCCTGATTTTGTTACCCATCGACAAGAATTTCCAACGTCTCGTCCCAAATCCGAGTCGGCTCGCCGCGAACCGGCTCACCGCGCGGAAACTTTCAAGGCGACCGCGACCCGATCGCCGAGGGCGACGCGCTCGGCCCGCTGCACCGCGACCTTGACCGGGAGCAGATAGCCGCCGTCGCGCGGGAAGAGCGAGGAGGTGAAATTGGTCTGCCCGATCCGGGCCGCGACGGGGACGCAGCCCCAGCCGTAGCTCGCCTGCCGCGCGGCATAGCTGACCTCGCCGACATGCTCGTCCGGGATACGCACGAAAAGATAGGGCGCCGGGCCGCGCCACGCGACGATCTCTCCCTGGAAGGCGATCTCGGCGAGCGGTTCGCCATCGTCCGTCATGCCGCGAGCGCCGCCGCGCTGGCGGGCGAGAAACGCTGGCGATATTCGCTGGGCGACAGACCGATGATCCGGTTGAAGCTCTTGCGGAAGGCGCCGGCATCCTCATAGCCGACCGACCAGGCGATCTGGTCGACCGGCCGCCTGGTATATTCGAGCAATTCGCGCGCCTTGCCGATCCTGAGATGCTGGGCATATTCGATCGGGGTCATGCCGGTGGCGGCCTTGAAGCGGCGCAGGAAGGTGCGCTCCTCCATCGCCGCCCGGCGCGCCATTTCCCGCACCGTCACCGCCTTGGCCTCGCGCGCCTGCAGCCAGTGCTGGATCTTCAGGATCGCCTCGTCGCCATGGGTGAGGCGCGGCGCGAAGCGGCTGTAATGGCGCTGCTCGCGGCCGGCGGGATCGATCAGCAGGAAGCGGCCCGTCTCAAGCATGATCGTCGGGCCGTAGAGCCGGTCGACCAGGCGCATGCCGAGATCGGTCCAGGCCATCAGCCCGCCGGCGGTGATGATCTCGCCATCCTCGATCACGATCTTGTCGGGCTCCATGCGGATGTCCGGGAAGCGGTCGCGAAACGGCTCGGCGAACAGCCAGTGGGTGGTGGCGGGGCGGCCGGCGAGCAGGCCGGTTTCGGCGAGCATGAAGACGCCGCCGCAATTGGCCGCCAGCGTCGCGCCTTCGGCATGGCGGGCGCGCAGCCAGGCCGCGTAAGGCGCGGCCTCCGCGGCATCCGCCGGCCCGGTCAGGCGGCCGGGCACGATGACGACGTCCGGCCAGGCGCCGCCGGCCTGGGGATGGCTGTCATGGGCGCGGGTGAAACCCCCGTCCGGCAGCCTCTGCCAGTGGCTGGTGCGCAGCGGCGGGCCACCCTTGTCCGCCGAAAAGCCCGCCGCGATCTGGAGCAGATCGGTCATGCCGTGGACCATCGCGCTCTGGCAGCCCGGATAGAGGAGGAGCGCGACCTCGGCCTTGGGCGGCGCTGCGCTGGCCGTCATGATTTCACCCTCCATGTCGAATCCGGCGCGCTAAATGTCGGATGCGCCAATCGCGATGCTGCCGGATGGCGCCTAAGCCTGCAACCACCGGGGCGGACGGGCCGCCCGAGCAGAGACAGGAAGGGACACGCACCATGGCCACGATCACCACCACCGACGGCACCGAAATCTACTACAAGGACTGGGGCAGCAAGGGCGCGACGCCGATCGTCTTCCACCATGGCTGGCCGCTCAGCGCCGACGACTGGGACAACCAGATGATGTTCTTCCTGGGCCAGGGCTACCGCGTCATCGCCCATGACCGCCGCGGCCATGGCCGCTCCAGCCAGACCGACACCGGCAACGAGATGGACACCTATGCGGCCGACGTCGCCGAACTGGCCCGCGCCCTCGATCTCAAGGGCGCGATCCACATCGGCCATTCGACCGGCGGCGGCGAGGTCGTCCATTATGTCGCCAGGGCCGAGCCGGGCCGGGTCGCCAAGGCGGTGATCATCGGCGCGGTGCCGCCGATCATGGTGAAGAGCGAGGCCAATCCGGGCGGCCTGCCGCTGGAGGTGTTCGACGGCTTCCGCGCCGCCACCGCCGCCAACCGCGCCCAATTCTTCCACGACGTCCCCGCCGGCCCCTTCTACGGCTATAATCGCGAGGGCGCGAAGATCGACCAGGGCGTGATCTGGAACTGGTGGCGGCAGGGCATGAGCGGCGGGATCAAGGCCCATTACGACTGCATCAAGGCCTTTTCCGAAACCGACTTCACAGCGGACCTGCAGGCGATCGAGCTGCCGGTGCTGGTGATGCACGGGACGGACGACCAGATCGTGCCCTATGCGGACTCGGCGCCGCTCGCCGTGAACCTGCTGAAGAACGGCATCTTGAAGAGCTATGAGGGGCTGCCGCACGGCATGTGCACGACGCATCCGGAGGTGGTGAACCCGGATCTGCTGGCCTTCATCCAGGGATAAGCGGGGCGAAGCACGGGGTGCGGAGGCGAGGCGGCGCGAGGCCCCTCGCCTCTTCGTCCCGTGCCTGACCGGGGCCGGAAGTTTCAAAGTTTCCGCTTCCATGGCGGGAAAAAGTCCGACCGAGGGAAACGGATCGCGACCGGGCGCGGGCCCCGGAAGGTCACATCTGACACGAGTGTCACATGGAAAGGCCGGGGGTCTTCCCCGGTGAACCATGCCGACCGGCAGGTTCGAGGATTGCGCGGAGGATCGATGCGACTCGCCATCGCCCTAGGCTCGCAGACGAAATCCTATTTGTATCCAACAGCGGGAAGGCGGCGCGGGCCATGACCCGCGCCCCCCCTCTGCCCTCAGATCTGCGCCAGCCCCCCATCGACGTGGAGTTCGCTGCCGGTCATGAAGCTGCTGTCCGCCGAAGCGAGGAATGCCGCCGCGGCGGCAACTTCCGCGGGCTCGCCGAGCCGGCCGATCGGAGTCAATGCGCCCAACGCCTCGAACTCGGCCTCGCCGACCACCTCCAGGGCGAGATCGGTCCGGGTCGGGCCGGGCGACAGCACGTTGACCCGGATGCCGGTGCCGCGCAGGTCCTGCGCCCAGCTGCGCGCAAAATTGCGGACCGCGGCCTTGGTTGCGCTGTAGACACTGAATTGCGGCGTCCCCATCTCGCCGGTGGTCGAGCCGGTGAGGATGATCGAGCCGCCCTCGCCCATCAGCGTCAGGCCCTTCTGGACGGTGAAGAGCAAGCCCTTCACGTTGACGTCGAAGGCGTGGCCATAATGGTCGGGCGTGATCTCGCCGAGTGGGGCGAAGGCGCCGGTGCCGGCATTGGCGAGCAGGATGTCGAGGCTGCCTCGCTCGGCCTTCACCGTTTCGAAGAGCCGGTCGAGATCGGCGAGGTCGCTCACCGAACCCTGCACCGCGCGCGCCTGATCGCCGAGTTCGGCCAGCGCCGCGTCCAGCGCGGCCTGCCGCCGGCCAAAGATGTACACGAACGCGCCTTCCGCGATGAATCGCCTCGCGGAGGCGAGGCCGATGCCGCTGCCGCCGCCGGTCACCACCGCCGTCTTGCCCGATAGTCTCTGCATTTTAACGTGCTCCTAGCTCAAGGTTGCACGTAGCTGGTCAGGCACCTACCTAGGGACAAGTATGCACCTTTTGGTAAGTGTCAAAAATGTCCGAAGCGCCTTCTCCGACACCGGGTTTCACCTGCGGCCTCGATGCGACGCTCCGCGTCATTTCGGGCAAGTGGAAGCCGTTGATCATCTACTTCCTGCTCCAGCAGGGTCCGATCCGCTATGGCGAACTGAGGCGCGCGATCCGCGACGTCAGCGACAAGGTGCTGATCCAGCAGCTGAAGGAGCTGGAGGCGGACGGGGTCCTGAAGCGGACCGACTATAAGGAGGTCCCGCCGCGCGTGGACTATGCGCTCACTCCGCTCGGCCGCAGCCTCGCCCAGGCGCTCGAGCCGCTGTGCGCCTGGGGCAGCGAGAATATGGCCGCGGTGGCGCGCATCTTCGCCGAGCGCGCGGCGTGGCGGGACGGCAAGGCGGCCGCCTAGAATGTGATCCAGCTGGGGCGAACCAGGCTCCGTTCGCCACGGCGCTTCGCGCCGCGGTCCCCCTCCCCGTTCCGGGGCCGATTACGGGCGCGCCCTGTTCAGTCCAGGCGTCTGATCGTCGATTCCAGTGTCGCCAGGGTCACGCCCATCCGCCGGAACACCATCCGGTTGCGCGCCGTCCGGCGGCCCGGATCGAGCGTGATCCACTGCTCCACGCTCGGGCCTTCCGCGCTCTGGTAGCTCAGGTGGATGACATTGCCCCGGACGCTGCCGGTCACCGGCCCCCGGGCATCGCTGATCGAGCCGGTGATGCGGTTGTCGGCGGCGCGGACGAGGCGCCAGGTGCGGGTGCGGGCGGGCTTGCCTTCCTCCTCGACGACCTGGTCGAGGATCAGGGTGTTGCCCCGCTCGATGCGGCCGCGGCTGCGGTCGCGGACGCCATGGCTGCCGCTCATGAAGATGCGGGCGGTGCCGGTGCTTTCGGTGCGGCCGACGAAGAAATGCTCCGGGCCCTGGCCGGCGGCCTGGGTGACGAGGAGCAGGCCGAGAAGGGCTTGGACGATCATACGAGCCTACTCTGTTTCACCGCGGCTTCGATGAAGCTCGCGAACAAGGGATGGGGATCGAAGGGCTTCGACTTGAGCTCCGGGTGGAATTGCACGCCGATGAACCAGGGATGGTCGGGGCGCTCGACGATCTCCGGCAATTCGCCGTCCGGGCTCATCCCGGAGAAGACCAGGCCGCCCGCCTCGAGCGCCTCCTTATAATGGACGTTGACCTCGTAGCGGTGGCGATGGCGTTCGCTGATCGTGTCGGTGCCGTAGATGCTGCGCACGACGCTGTTGCCGGCGAGGGCGGCCTTGTAGGCGCCGAGGCGCATGGTGCCGCCGAGATCGCCGTTCGCCTCGCGCTTCTGCAGGCCCTCGGGGCTCATCCATTCCTCGATCAGGCCGACGACGGGCTCGCGCACCTCGCCGAATTCGGTGCTGCCGGCGCCGTGGATGCCGGCGGTGTTCCGGGCGCCCTCGATACAGGCCATCTGCATGCCGAGGCAGATGCCGAAGAAGGGCACCTTGCGCTCGCGGGCGAAGTGGACGGAGGCGATCTTGCCCTCGGTGCCGCGCTCGCCGAAGCCGCCGGGGACGAGGATGGCGTGGCAGGGCTCGAGCGTGGCGGCGATCTCGCCGTCCGGATGTTCGAACAATTCCGCGTCCAGCCAGCGTATGTTGACCTTCACGCGGTTGGCCAAGCCGCCATGGACGAGCGCCTCGGTCAGCGACTTGTAGGCGTCCTGGAGGACGACATATTTGCCGACCACGCCGATCGTCACCTCGCCCTCGGGATTGAGCAGGCGGTCCATGACGTCGTCCCAGCGGGCCATTTCGGGCGCGGGCGCGTCGGCGATGCCGAAGGCGAGCAGGACCTCCGCGTCGAGGCCGGCCGCGTGATATTGGGCGGGGACGGCGTAGATGCTCTTCGCGTCCAGCGCGGGGATGACCGCTTCCTTGCGGACGTTGCAGAAGCTGGAGATCTTCGCCCGCTCATTGTCCGGCAGCGGATGCTCGCAGCGGCAGACGATGATCTCGGGCTGGATGCCGAGCGAGGTCAGCTCGCGGACGCTGTGCTGGGTCGGCTTGGTCTTCAGCTCGCCGGCGGCGGCGATATAGGGCACGAGCGTGGTGTGGATGGAGAGGCACTGGCCGCGCGGAGATTCATTGCGGAACTGGCGGATCGCCTCGATGAAGGGCAGGCTCTCGATGTCGCCGACCGTGCCGCCCACCTCGCAGAGCACGAAATCGAGATCCTCCTCGACATCGGCGCGGATGAACTCCTTGATCGCGTTGGTGACGTGCGGGATCACCTGGACGGTGGCGCCGAGATAGTCGCCGCGCCGCTCGCGCTGGATGATGCCCTGGTAGATGCGGCCCGAGGTGACATTGTCCGACTGGCGCGCGGGCACGCCCGAGAAGCGCTCGTAATGGCCGAGGTCGAGATCGGTCTCCGCGCCGTCGTCGGTGACGTAGACCTCGCCATGCTGATAGGGCGACATCGTCCCGGGATCGACGTTGAGATAGGGGTCGAGCTTGCGGAGGCGGACCTTGTAGCCGCGCGCCTGCAGGAGGGCCGCAAGAGAGGCGGCCATGAGACCCTTGCCAAGGCTGGAGACCACGCCGCCGGTGATGAAAATGAACCGCGCCATGGGAGTCATCGGTTAGACGGGCCGGGTGCGATCCGGCAAGCCGTCGAATCATGTTTATTTTAGGCGAGGGGCGGCGGGCCCCTCCCCGCCCGGACCTTACTGGCCCGGGACGCGGCTGGTATTGCCGGCGGGCGCCGGCGCCGGGGCGGCGGGCGTGGCGGGCGCCGTGCCGGCCGGACGCGCCGGGGCGCTGGCCGGGGCCTTGGTGCGCAGGCTCGCATCGACGCCGTCGCCGGCGCGCTGGCCGGCGGCGAGGCCGGCGAGCAGGATCGACAGGCAGATGAAGATCGTGGCCAGGATCGAGGTGCCGCGGGTCAGGAAGTCGGAGGCGCCGCGCGCGCTCATCATGCCGGCCGGGCTGCCGCCGCCGGCCAAGCCGCCGCCTTCCGAGCGCTGCATCAGGATGAGCGTGATCAGGCCGAGGGCGACGAGCGCCTGCACGATGAGGACGAAGGTGAAGAGGCCGGACATCTGGAACTTTCGCTGGACTCCCGGCATGTGCGCCAGGCGGACGTTTCGGGCGATCTAGTCGATCGACGGCCGGGGTTCAACTGGCCGATGCCGCCTCGACGATCGGCACGAAGGCGGCGGCGGTGAGGCTGGCGCCGCCGACCAGGGCGCCGTCCACGTCCGGCACGGCGAACAATTCGGCGGCATTGTCGGCCTTGACCGAGCCGCCGTAGAGGATGCGGATGCGGCCGCCGCGATCGCCGAAACGGCCGGTGAGATGGGCGCGAATCGCCGCGTGCATCTCGGCGACGTCGGCCGGGGTGGCGACATTGCCGGTGCCGATCGCCCAGACCGGCTCATAGGCGACGACCAGCTCGCCCTCCTCCCAATGATCGGGCAGCGAGCCGGCGAGCATGGCGGTGACCACCGCGACATGGCTGCCGGCCCGGCGCTGGGCGTCGCTCTCGCCGACGCAGACCACGGCGATCAGGCCGCCCTTCAGCGCCGCCTCCGCCTTGGCGCGGACCTCGTCGTCGGTCTCGTGCTGGTCGGCGCGACGCTCCGAATGGCCGACGATGGCGAGCTTCGCGCCCGCCTCCCTGATCATCGCCACGGAGACGCAGCCGGTATGCGCGCCGCTGTCATGGGCGTGGCAGTCCTGCGCGCCGACGACGAGGCCGCCCGAACGGGTGACGGCGGGCGCGATCAGGGTGAAGGGCGGGCAGATGGCGACGTCGACGCCGCCCGCCGCCCGCGCCGCCTCGGCGATCGGGCCGAGCTCGGCCAGAGCGGCGAGGCCGCCGTTCATCTTCCAGTTGCCGGCGACGAGCTTGCGGCGGAGCTGCATGGGGATGGTTCCGGGATCGCGAAAGGTTGCGGGCCGCCTAGCGCGCTTCTATGACCCGCGCAAACCCACTTCGTCAGGACCCCCATGGCCCGCAAGAAAATCCGCAACTGGATCGCGCTTACCATCCTCTTCTTCTCCCTCGTCGCGATCGTGATCACCGGCTTCGGCACCGACGGCACCGGCGGCCTCGGCAGCCTGACCGGCGGCAGCACGCCGCAGGGGACGGAACTGGCCAGGGTCGGCAGCCGCCCGGTCACCACCACCGAGGCCAACGACCAGTTCAACGAGAGCTTCCAGAATCTGCAGCAGCGCCTGCCCAATTTGCAGATCGCCGAATTCGTGAACCAGGGCGGCTTCGAGGGCGCGCTCGACCAGCTGATCGCGCTGGAGGCGATGCGCCAGTTCGGCGAGGCCCGCGGCATCGTCGTCACGCGGCGGATGCAGGACCGCTTCATCGTCACCTCGCCGGAATTCCAGTTCGCCCGGATCGGCGACAATTTCGACAACAACCTTTTCCAGCGCGCGCTCCAGCAGGCCGGCTATACCGAGGCGCGGGTGCGCGCCGACATCAGCCGCCAGCTGCTGCAACGGCAATTGCTCGCCCCGATCCAGGCCGGCTTCCGCACGCCGCTGGGCGTCGCCAAGGCCTATGCCGTGGTGCCGCTCGAGCAGCGCAGCGGCATGATCGGCGTGGTGCCGGTGGGCGGCATCCAGCGCAGCCTCAACCCGACCGAGGCGGAGATCGCCGCTTATTACCAGCGCTTCCGCGACTATTTCTCCGTGCCGGAGCGCCGGGTGATCAAATATGCGGTGCTCGGCGCCGACCAGGTCACCGTCACCGCGCCGACCGACGCGGAGATCCGCGCCGTCTATGCCAACACCCCGCGCTACCAGCAGATCGAGACCCGCACCCTGCAATCGATCACCTTCTCGGGCACGCAGGCCCAGCAGCAGGCCGACGCCTTCGCGGCGCGGGTACGCGGCGGCACCAGCTTCATCGACGCCGCCCAGGCCGCCGGCTTCCAGGCCAGCGACGTCACCTTCGCCAACCAGAGCCAGGCCCAGTTCGGCACGGTGACCAGCGCCGACGTCTCCGCCCAGAGCTTCCGCGCGCCGCAGGGCGGACTGATCGGCCCGGTCCGCTCGCCGCTCGGCGTCCATGTCGTCCGCGTCGAGGCGATCATGCGGAGCAGCGGCCAGCCGCTTGAGGCGGTACGCCCGGCCATCGTCGCCGAGCTGGAGCGCCGCAAGCGCAGCGCCGCGATCAACGCGCTCGCCACCCAGCTGGAGCAGCAGATCACCGAGGGGATGAGCTTCGAGGACGCCGCCCGGGGCGCGCGCCTGCAGGTCGTCACCACCCCGCCGATCACCGCCCAGGGCCTGCAGTCCAACCGGCGGCCGCTGCCGAACATCTCGGCTGACCTGCGCGCCGTTCTGCCCGCGGCCTTCGAGATGGACGCCGACGGCGGCGACCCGGTGGTCGCGGCGATCCAGGCGGATGCCCGCTACGCCCTGGTCGGCGTCGAGCGGAGCGAGCCCGCCGCGCCGCCGCCGCTCGCCGAGATCCGCGAGCTCGTCCGCGGCCAGCTGATCAGCCGGACCGCTCTGGTGCGCGCGAAGCAGATCGCCGACGGCATCGCCGCGCGGATCAATGCCGGCATGCCGATCGCCCAGGCCTTCGCCCAGGCCGGCATTCCGCTGCCGCCGCCGGAGACGATCAGCACGCGCCGGCAGGTGATCATGAACGCGCAGGCGCCCGAGGCGCTTAGGCTGTTCTTCCGGCTGCGCCCGGGCACGGCGGCGGTGATCGCGGCGCCGAACAATGGCGGCTGGATGATCGCCGCCCCGACGCAGAGCGTCCGCGGCCGCGACGAGGATGCCGCCCAGAACGTGGCGGTGATCCGGCAGGAGCTCACCCAGAGCACGCCGGTCGAGGCCGAGCGGCAATTGCTGCGGGCGATGGAGCTCAGCGTCGGCGTCCAGCGCAACGCGGCGGCGATCCGCGCCGAGCGCCGCCGCATCGCCGCCAGCATGGGCGTGGGAGCCCCGGCCCAGTAGGAATGGCGCCGGCGTGATCCTCGTCGTCGACAATTATGACAGCTTCACCTGGAACCTGGTCCAGTATCTGCGGGAGCTGGGCGAGACCGTCCGGGTGGCGCGCAACGACGCGCTGAGCCCGGCCGAAGCGCTGGCCAGCGGCGCCGAGGCGGTGCTGATCTCGCCAGGGCCGGGGACGCCGGACGAGGCCGGCATCTCGCTGGGCCTGGTCGCGGCCTGTGCCGAGGCGCGCCTGCCCCTGCTCGGCGTCTGCCTGGGCCACCAGGCGATCGGGCAGCATTATGGCGGGCGGATCGCGCGGGCGCCGGCGCCGATGCACGGCAAGGTCTCCGCGATCGCGCATGACGGCAGCGGCGTCTTCGCCGGCCTGCCCTCGCCGTTCGACGCGACCCGCTATCACAGCCTGACCCTGGCGCCGGACAGCCTGCCGGCGGCGCTGGCGGTCAACGCGCGTGCGCCGGACGGGACCATCCAGGGCCTGCGCCACCGGGACCTGCCGATCCACGGCGTGCAATTCCATCCCGAGAGCATCGCCAGCGCGCAGGGCCACGCGCTGCTCCGCAATTTCCTGGCCGAGGCGCGCGTCGCCGTCGCCTGACGGCATCTTGCCCCGGCCCGCCGACGACCCTAGCCTGCGTCGCGAGGCGGGGACCGGAGGGGGCGTGACGCGAATGTGGAGATCGGTATTGGCCGCGGCCCTGGCGCTGACGGCGGGCATGGCCGCGGCGCAGGCGCCGGCACCGGCACCGGCCCCGGGCTGGTCGGCGGCGCCCTGGCTCGAGGACCTGGCCCAGATGCGGACCGCGCTCGACGAGCGTTACGCCAATCTCGACTGGCTGCGCGAGGAGCGCGAGCTCGATCTCGACGCCCTGTTCGAGCGGGCGCGGACGACGCTCGGCGCCGCGCGCAGCGACCAGGAGGCGCGTGCCGTCTTCGACCGCATCGTCCAGCGGATCGCCGACGGCCATGTCGCGCTGAGCTGGCCCCGTCCGGCGGCGGCGGCTCAGGGGGCGCAGGCGGGGCCGGCCCCCGCCGCCGCGCCGCCGCCGGCGACTCCCGCCGCTTTCTGTGCGCGGCTCGGCTACGATGCCCGGCAGGCGAGCGCCGGCACCGGGCCGGCGCTGGCCGGCTATCGCGCGCTCGAGGGCGACAATGTTTTCCCGGCCGGGACGATCCGGGTATCGGGACGGCTGGTGGGCGTCGTCCGGATCGGCGTGTTCCAGCCGCAGGGCTATCCCGCCGCCTGCGAGGCCGCCGCCGCCGCGCTCGGCACCCCGCTCGACCGGCCCTGCGACTCGGCCTGCGAGGATGCGATCCTGACCGCCGCCTATCGCCGCCTGACCGGCGACCTGCAGGCCCGGCTCACCGCCCTGCGCGCGGCCGGCGCGGCGGCGCTGCTGGTCGACATCGCCAATAATGGCGGCGGCTCGGAATGGGCCGAGACGGCGGCGCGGACGCTGAGCCCGGGCCCGCTCACCTCCGCGCGGCGGGGATTCGTGCGCGGCGCGCACTGGGCGCGGCAATGGCGCGAGCTCGCCGTCCGGCTGCGCGGCGCGGCCGCGGCGGCGACGCCGGCGGACCGGGCGCGCCTGCTGGGCCTGGCGGCGGAGGCCGAGGCCGCGCAGCGCGTGGCCGAGACGCCCTGCCCGCCCGGCGGCGCCGGCTGCACGCGGCTCGGCACGGCCGGCTTTGCGACCGGGCTGATCGGGACCCTGCCGGCGGGGAGCCTCGCCGGGCGGGATTGGGCGCCCTATGTCTTCAACCCCGCGCAGTTCGACTATCGCGACGGCGTCTGGGCCGGGCCTTTGCTCGTCCTGGTCGACGGCGAGACCTGGTCGGCGGCGGAGCAGTTCGCGGCGCTGCTGCAGGACAATCGCGCCGCGATCGTGCTCGGCGCGCGGACGGGCGGCGCGGGCTGCGGCCATACCTATGGCGGCACGCCGGTGACGCTGGCGCGCAGCGGCGCCGTCCTGCGCGTCCCCGATTGCGTGCGCTTCCGCCGCGACGGCAGCAACGAGGTGCGCGGCATCCTGCCCGACGTGGCGCTGCCGATCCGGTCCAATGACGGCGCGCGGTTCCGCGCCCGCCTGATCGAGGCGGCGCTGCCCGAGGCGCTGGCGCGGGCCTCGGCGCTGGCCCGGGAGACGCGCCGCTAGGCCCGGCTTGACTCCCTGCGTAACGTTCCTTACACGTTCCTTATACGTTCCGTGATAGGGGACCAGGGATGCTGACGCGCAAGCAACATGAGCTGCTTCTTTATATCGACGAGCGCCTGAACGAGACGGGCATTTCGCCCTCCTTCGAGGAGATGAAGGAGGCGCTCGACCTCAAGTCGAAGAGCGGCGTCCACCGGCTGATCTCGGCCCTGGTCGAGCGCGGCTTCATCCGCCGCCTGCCCAACCGGGCGCGCGCGCTGGAGGTGCTGAAAATCCCCGAGGCGAGCAAAAGCGCCGCGCCCGCGCCGGGCAAGGCGCCGGTCGTGCCGCCCCGCGCCGCCAATGACGATGTGATCGACATCCCCCTGCACGGCCGGATCGCGGCCGGCACGCCGATCGAGGCGCTGCAGGGCACCGACACCCTCCCCGTCCCCGCCGCCTTGCTCGGCCCGGGCGAGCATTATGCGCTGGAGGTGGCCGGCGATTCGATGGTCGAGCTCGGCATTCTCGACGGCGATTATGCGCTGATCCGCAAGACCGACACGGCGCGCGACGGCGAGATCGTCGTGGCCCTGGTCAATGACGAGGAAGCGACGCTGAAGACCCTGCGCCGCGAGGGCCAGATGATCCGCCTCGATCCGGCCAACCGCCTCTACGACCCGCAGCGCTACCGGCCCGAGCAGATCCAGATCCAGGGCCGGCTGGCGGGGCTGCTGCGCCGCTATTGAGGCTTCAAGCGTGGCGGCACTGCTCTTATCCGCCGCCTTATTGGCCGCTGGCTCCTCCCCGGCCGTAGCGGACGGCACCACGCCGAACGGCTGGGGCCGGCAGGCTCCGATGACCATTCGGGGTGTCGGGTCCTTGAGCATCGCTGTCCCGGCGAATCTTCGTGGTGGCCCGCAGCAGGGTATCGACAGCCTGGTCGCCGAATATCGGGGAGCGGGCCTTCGCCTCAGCCTCGATTTCGGAATGTACGGGGCTCGGCCCGATTGCAGCACCTATCGCTGCGCTTCGATTGAAATAGACGGGCTCCCGGCAGCGATGGCACGGGCGGAGCGAATTCCCGCTGCGGACGGGCGGACAGCGCCGGGGCATTGGCGGCATTTCTATGTGGCGTTGCCCGGACCGGGTCAGGCTGCAGCGATCAACCTCGTGATCTACGCGCATTGCGCGACGGCGGATCGATGCACGCTTGCCGAGCGAATTTTCCGGACCATCGATTTCAACCTGACGCCAGCTCCGGGAGCCCCGAGATGAAGAGCCCACGCCTGAACTATGTCGAGTTGACCGCCTTCGACGTCCCCGCCGCCAAGCGCTTCTACGAGGCCGCGTTCGGCTGGACGATGACGAGCTTCGGGCCGAGCTATGCTGCGACGATGACGGGCGACACCGATATCGGCATCCAGGGCGACAGTGCCGAGGCGATCGGCGCGCCCTTGCCGGTGATCGATGTCGACGACCTCGAGGCCGCGATGGCGTCGGTGCTCGATTCCGGCGGGACTTTAGCCAAGCCGATCTTCGCCTTTCCGGGCGGACGGCGCTTCCACTTCCTCGATCCGGGCGGGAACGAGTTGGCCTGCGTGCAGGCCGATCCGGCGCACTGAGGGCGGCGGCTAGAGCCGCTGGTACATCACGAGCACGTCAACGTCGCCCAATGTCGGATGGCGGAAGGCGCCGGGCAGGCGGCCGACCGTCGCGAAGCCGAGCCGGTGCCAGAGCCGCACCGCGCGGTCGTTCGTGCCGACCACGAAGTTGAACTGCATCGCCGCATAGCCCTGGGCGCGGGCGCGCTCGAGCGAATCCAGGCAGAGCGCGGCGCCGACGCCGCGGCCGCCCGCATCCGCCGCCACCATATAGCCGGCATTGGCGACATGGGCGCCGCCGCCCGGATGGTTGGCGCGCAGGAAATAGGTGCCGAGGATGCGGCCCTCCTCCTCCAGCACGAAGGGCGCGCGGTCCGGGGCGAACCAGTAAGCGAGCGCCGCCTCCCGGCTCAGGTCGCGCGGCAGCGCCCAGGTCTCGCCGGCGCGGGCGATCGGCGCGATAATCGCCCAGATGGCGTCATGATCGTCGGCGGTGGCGGGGCGGATCGGCATGGCCGGGGCCCTGACGCGTACGGCGCGCGGAGGCAAGAGGGCGGGACCCATGAGCCCCGGCGTTCGCCGCGGTGACCAAGATATTATCGATCCACCTCCCCGCTGATCGTGTCGAACAGCAGGGTTATCCGGTCGATCGGACCGCGATTGTAGACGCTGTGGGTGCGGTGGGCCGCGATCCGCCAGGCGTCGCCGGGCCGCGGCTCCCTGGTCTCGCCGCCCACGGTGAGCGCGACGCCGGGCGCGGCCTGCAGCGCGAGCTGGTAGCGGCGCTGGAGGATGCCGTCGACGCCGTCGAAATGCGGCGCCAGCCCCTCCCCCGGCGGCATCCGCCCGACGCGGCAATAATCGAGCCTCCCGGCATCGCCATGCGCGGCGGCGAGGATGGCCATCAGGCCGTCGATCAGTCGCCAGGTCTCCGGCAGCTCCTCGCGCATCGCCGGCTGGGCCGCATGATCGAGCAGGGAGACGAAGGTGCAGCGGTCGTCGTTGATCTGCAGCCAGTAATAATCGGGCAATGCGGCCAGCTCGGCGAGCGCGGGCGCGACGTCGAGGCCCTCGGCGACGATCAGGAAATTGGGCTCCGGCCCCGCTTGGGCGGCGCGCGCGGCGGCGCTCATGCCGGCACCCGGCTGTCGAAGAGAAGGATGACGCGCGGCACCGGATCGGGATTGGCCGCGGCATGGACCTTGGAGGCGTCGATCTGCCAGGCCTCCCCCGGCTTCAGGTTCCGGCTCTCCCCGTCCAGGACCAGCGCGGCCCCGGCGCCCGAGGCCAGGACGATCTGGTAGCGGCGATGCCGGACGCCGTCATGGCCGTCCGCATGGGGCGCGATCCGCCGGCCCGGGGGAAGCTTGCCGACCCGCGCATAGTCGATCGCGCCGGCATCGCCGAACCGGCTGGCGGCGACGGCGTGGACCTGCTCGATCAGCGCCCAGGCCGCGGGCAGCCGCTCCAGCTGGCGGCGGCGGCCGTCCGGCCCGAGCAAAGCGACGAGCAGATCCGCATCACCGTGATTCGCGGTCCAGTGGAGTTCCGGCAGGGCCGCCAGCTCGGCGAGCGCCGGGGCGACGTCCAGCGCCTCTGCGATCAGCGTGAAATTCGGCACGGCTCCCCCGGTCAGCGCGGCGCCCAGGGATGGCGGCCGACGCGCTCCGCCACCGTAGCGATCGCGGGCGGATCGCCAAGCCGGATCGAGAGGCCGCCGGTCCGGCGCAGAAAGGTCCGGTCGGCGCGAAGCCAGCGCGGCGCGCAGCCGCGGGGGAGATCGCGGTCGGCCACGACGATGTCGGCCTCGGCGCAGGCGCGGATCATGTCCGGCCAGGCGACGAGATGGCGGCTGCGGGTGGCGAGCAGGCGCCAGCGCCGCCCGTCCCGCTCGATGGTGGCGGCGCAGAGCGCGTCGCTGCAGGCGGCATTGGGCAGGCTCTCGATGTCGAGCAATTCGGCTTCGGTGCCGCCGGCCTCCGCGAGGGTGTCGCGGACATAGTCGCCGGCGCGGGCGCGGAGGATGGCGAAGGAGCCGTCTTCGTTGCGCAAGGCGAGATGGCGGCCGTCGCCGGTGACGATGATATCCGGCGCGGGCGTGAGCAAGGCCCAGAGCGCGCCGGCCGCGACCGGGATCATGCCGAGGCGCCGCCATGTGCTTCGCCACAGGCAGATCCAGAGGCCGCCCGCCGCCATCAGGGCGAAGGCGGCGGCGGGCATGGCGGGCAGCAGCGCGACGGCGCCGGGCGCGGCGGCGGTGGCGTGGGCGAGCCAGAGCAGGAAGGACAAAGCCTGCCCGGTCAGCCACCAGAAGGGCGCGCCGAGGCCGATCAGGTCGAAGAGCAGAGCCAATGCTTCCAGCGGCATGATGATGAAGGTGGTGAGCGGGATGGCGACGACATTGGCGAGCGCGCCGTAAAGGCCGGCCTTGTGGAAGTGGAAGAGCGCGATCGGCATCAAAGCGAGCTCGACGGCGAGACCGGTGAGGACCAGGGCGAAGAGGAAGCGGCCGAGGCGCAGGGGAAAGAATTCGTCGCGGCGCGAGACGAAGGCCTGGATGCGCGGATTTTCGTGCAGGGCGATGATCGCGACGATCGCGGCGAAGCTCATCTGGAAGCTCGCGCCGGGCAAGCTCTCGGGCCAGAGCAGGAGGACGACGAGCGCGCCGACCGCGACGAGACGCAGGGTCAGGGCCTCGCGGCCGAGGGCGATGCCGAGCAGGATCAGCAAGGCGGCGATGCAGGAGCGGACGGTGGGCACCTCGGCGCCGGTGAGCAAGGTGTAGGCGACGCCCGCGAGCGCGCCGGCGGCCGCGGCGATCAGGATCAGGCGGCAGCGCAGGGCAAGCGCGGGGCTCAGCGCCAGCAATTTCAGCACGAGCAGCATCACCGCACCGACCACCGCGGTCAGGTGCAGGCCGCTGACCGAGAGCAGATGCGCGAGTCCGGAACGGCGCATCGCCTCCGCATCCGCTTCGGGAATGCCGAACTGGTCGCCGGTCGCCAAAGCGGCGGCGATGCCGGCCTCGCCGCCATGGCCGAGCTTCTCGCGGACATGGGCCGACAGGGACTGACGCCAGCCGGCGATCCGCGCGGCGAGGCTCTGGCCCGCGGGCGCGGCGGTGACTGCGATATCGAGCGCGCGGCCGGTGCCGCCGATCTGCTGGAACCAGGCGGTGCGCGAGAAATCATAGCCGCCGGGCACGGCCATGGGCGCGGGCGGCATGATCCAGGCGCGCAGAGTCACGGTCGCGCCGGGGACGAGGCCGGCCGGGACCTTGGCCTGATCGACATTGACGCGCAGGCGCAGCGGCAGGCCCTCGCCGACCGGGCGGACGACGAGCCGGACCGCCTCCTCCGCGGCGAGGGACTGCACGGTCTCGACAATGGCGGTGACTTGCATGAGCTGCTCGCGTTCGATCCGGGGCGCGGCCGCCTGCTCGGCGCGCCACCAGATCAGGGCGCAGCCCAAAGCGGCGGCGAGGCCGAACAGAGCGAGCGCCCTGCCCCAGCGCGTCCCCGGCGCCAGCGCGAGCAAGGCCAGTACCGCGCCGCCGGAGAGCAGGAGGAAGGCCGTCCAGGCGGGCCAGTCCGGCAGGAAGAACCAGGCGGCGATGCCGGAGAGCAGGCCGACGGGCAGCCAGAGCGGCAACTGCGCCCGCTCAGCCTCGAACCATGCCTCCATATTGGCGGAAAAGCGGGAAAAGCCTGTGCCGGGCCTGTCCGCCTCACCCCTTGGTGGCGGCGCTTCGCCTATGCTAGGGGCCCTCGCGTGACCGGCCGCCATGCGCCTGTTGTTGGAGATTAACCGCGTGAGCGCAAGCCAAGTCGTTACCCGTTTCGCCCCCTCGCCCACGGGCTTCCTGCATATCGGCGGCGCCCGCACCGCGCTCTTCAACTGGCTTTATGCGCGCCACCATGGCGGCCGCTTCGTGCTGCGCATCGAGGATACGGACAAGGCGCGCTCCACCCAGGCGGCGATCGACGCGATTCTCGACGGCATGACCTGGCTCGGGCTCGACTGGGACGGCGAGACGCACTTCCAGAGCGAATATGCGGACCGCCACGCCGAGGTCGCGCACCAGCTGCTGGCGAGCGGCCATGCCTATAAATGCTGGATGAGCCAGGAGGAGCTGGCCGCGCAGCGCGAGGCGGCGCAGGCCGAACGGCGGCCGTTCCGGATTCGCAGCCCCTGGCGGGATTCGGGCGAAGGCAGGAACGAGGGCGGCTATGTCGTCCGGCTGAAGGCGCCGCAAGACGGCGAGACGGCCATCGACGATCTCGTCCAGGGCCGTGTGACCGTCCAGAATGCGGAGATCGACGATTTCGTCCTGCTCCGCTCGGACGGCTCGCCGACCTATATGCTCGCCGTGGTGGTCGACGATCACGACATGGGCGTCACCCATGTGATCCGCGGCGACGACCATCTGAACAACGCCTTCCGCCAGCTCGCGATCATCCGGGCGATGGACTGGCCGGTGCCGGTCTACGGCCATGTCCCCCTGATCCACGGCGCGGACGGGGCGAAGCTCTCCAAGCGGCACGGCGCGCTCGGCGTCGAGACCTATCGCGACGAGCTCGGCATGCTGCCCGAGGCGATCTTCAACTATCTGCTGCGGCTCGGCTGGGGCCATGGCGACGACGAGATCATCAGCCGCGAACAGGCGGTGCAGTGGTTCGACGCCGACGCGATCGGCAAGTCGCCCTCGCGCTTCGACCTCAAGAAGCTGGAGAATCTGAACGGCCATTATCTGCGGGAGGCCGATCCGGCGCGGCTGGCGGTGCTGGTCGCGGCGAAGCTGCCCGGCGCGGACGCGGCCCTGCTGGCGCGCGCCATGCCCGTGCTCACGCCGCGCGCGAAGGACCTGAACGAACTGGCCGAAGGCGCCGCCTTCCTGTTCAAATCGGTGCCGCTTGACATGGACGAAAAAGCAGCCTTGCTGCTCGCGGGAGACGCACGGGACCTGCTCGGGCGCGTCCACCGGTCGCTGGCTGCGCTGAGCGACTGGACGGCCGCGGCGACGGAGCAGGCAGTGCGGGAGGTGTCTGAAGCGGCCGGCGTCAAGCTGGGCCAGGTGGCGCAACCCCTGCGGGCGGCGCTGACGGGCCGGGCGACATCGCCGGGTATTTTCGATGTGCTGGTGCTGCTGGGGCGGGAGGAAAGCCTTGCCCGGATCGCCGACGCGCAGACTGGGAAGGACGTTTAAATGGCGGGCAAAGCCTCACTCACCATCGCCGACAACACGCATGTTTACGACACGCTCTCGGGCTCGGTCGGGCCGGACGTCATCGACATCCGCAAGCTCTATGCCGATACCGGGGCCTTCACCTACGATCCGGGCTTCACCTCCACCGCCTCCTGCCGGTCCGAGATCACCTATATCGACGGCGACGCGGGCATCCTCCTCCACCGCGGCTATCCGATCGACCAGCTCGCCGAGCAATCGAGCTTCATGGAGGTCTGCTATCTCCTGCTGAACGGCGACCTGCCCGAGAAGGACGAGCTGGCCGGCTTCACCCGTACGATCACCCGTCACACCATGCTGCACGAGCAGCTGGCGACCTTCTACCGGGGCTTCCGCCGCGACGCGCACCCGATGGCGATCATGTGCGGCGTGGTCGGCGCGCTTTCCGCTTTCTACCACGACAGCAGCGACATCACCGATCCGAAGCAGCGGATGATCGCCTCGCACCGGCTGATCGCCAAGATGCCGACGATCGCCGCCATGGCCTATAAATATTCGGTCGGGCAGCCCTTCATCTATCCGCAGAACGACCTCAGCTATACCGGCAACTTCCTGCGCATGACCTTCGGCGTCCCCGCCGAGCCCTATGTGGTCAATCCGATCATCGAGCGGGCGCTGGACCGGATCTTCATCCTCCACGCCGATCACGAGCAGAATGCGTCGACCTCGACCGTCCGGCTCGCCGGCTCCTCGGGCGCCAACCCCTTCGCCTGTATCGCCGCGGGCATCGCCTGCCTGTGGGGTCCGGCCCATGGCGGCGCCAACGAGGCGGCGCTCAACATGCTGCGCGAGATCGGGCGGCCCGAGCGCATCCCCGAATATATCGCCCGCGCCAAGGACAAGAACGACCCGTTCCGGCTGATGGGCTTCGGCCACCGCGTCTACAAGAATTTCGACCCGCGCGCGAAGGTGATGCAGGCGACCGCCGAGGAGGTGTTGAACGAGCTCGGCATTTCCGATCCGGTGCTCGACACCGCCCGCGAGCTGGCCGAGATCGCGTTGAAGGACGACTATTTCATCGAGAAGAAGCTCTACCCGAACGTGGATTTCTATTCGGGCGTGATCCTCTCGGCGATCGGCTTCCCGACCGACATGTTCACCGCCCTCTTCGCCCTCGCCCGCACCGTCGGCTGGGTCGCGCAGTGGAACGAGATGATCTCCGATCCCGACCAGAAGATCGGCCGCCCGCGCCAGCTCTATACGGGGCCGACGCAGCGCGACTACGTGCCGGTCGCGCAGAGGTAGAAGGCCTTGGCCAGCGAACCCGCTTATTCCGACACCGCGCCGGCGGGCCTCGCCCGCTGGGTGGCGGTGGGCGGGTTCCTGCTGGCCGTGTTCGCGCTCTCCGCGGGCCTGCTGCTCGACGACCCCGCCGAATGGGTGGCGGACCGGGTGGCGCCCTGGCCGATCCTGATCCTCGCCGTCCTCACCCTGGTGCTGATGATCCTGGCGCGGCTGCGCGGACCCGCGCCGGCGCCCTTTTCCTCGCCCTCCCAGCGTTTCTTCTGGGTGGCCCGCTTCGCCTTCGCGACCGCGGCCGTGATCCTGCTGCTGATCTGGATCGGGCCCTGGGTCGCGGGGCTGAAGATCGCACGGGAATTGTTCCAGGGCGTGCTGCTGGTGATCGTGAGCGGAGTCGTGCTCGGCCTGGTCGGCTCCTGCCTCGCCAATGCGCTCCGCGCGATCCGGGGCAATTCCTGACGCCGGTCAGGGGTCGAGGCCGGCCTTCAATGTCCGGAGTAGATGGAGCGAATCGGCAAGATCGTCGAACATCGCCCGGACCCGCGCCTCGCCGCGCCGGAAGAAGAAGCCGAGCCCCGGCGTGAAGCCCTTGCGACCGTCCAGCGCCACGAGGATGTCGCCCAGCCCGGCATAGATGCGCAGCTTGCCGCCCTTGCGGAGCGCGAGCAGCATGCGGCGAGCCTCCGGGCCGAGCAGGGCCCGGGCTTCGGCCTCAACGGTCGCGTGCACCTGGAACCAACGCTCGAATTCGGCATCGCCCAGGGTCACGGGCCGCATGTCGGCCGTGCCGCGCGTGCTGCCGAAATAGCGGCCCGCCGGTACGATCAGGATCCGACCCTTGCCCCAGGTCCGCCGTTCGAAAGCGAAGACCCGGCCGTTGAACACCGGCTTGATGTCGCCGCCGCTGCCGCGCGCCAGATAGGTCTGCCAGGTGGCGAAGCGATGATCCCGCTCGTCTTTCCCTTGGAAGAGATCGGTGAAGCTCTCCGTCGTCAGCCAGACGTCGAAGAGATGAGGGCTCGCCTCCGCGTGCAGGGGGACGAGGCCGGTCAGCGGGGCATAAGCGAGGCCGTGGCGCGCGGCGAGCCGCTGGAAGACGGGCAGCTTGATCGCCCGGCCCGCCATGGCGAGCGGGATGGCCGCGATCACATAGACAGCCAGCATTCCGACGCCGCCGACGATCACCGCCAGCACCGGTCGATCGAGAGCGAAGGCGATGATCGTGGCGGCGGCGACCAAAAGCAGGCCGAGGACCAGGATCGCCCAGAAGCCGAGCGAGGTGCGGCCGCCATTGCGATTGGCCTCGGCAAGGATCCGCCGCACCTCCGGATCGGCGCAGAGATCCTGGAAATGGTGGTCGGCGAGCTCGATCAATGCAGGCACTCCCCGCGGGGTGCGGGCAGGCTAGCGCAAAGGCAGGGTGAAGGTGAAGCGGGCGCCCTGCCCCGGCGCGCTGTCGACCTCGATGTCGCCCCCCATGGCGCGGGCGAGACGGCGGGCGATGTAGAGGCCGAGGCCGGTGCCGCCGGGCTCGGACGGATCGACCCGCTCGAACTTGTCGAAAATGCGGTCCTGGTCCTCCGCCGCGATGCCCCGGCCCTGGTCGGCGACGATGATCGCGGCGAGATCGCCCTCCTGCTCGGTGCGCACCCAGACCTGGCCGCCCTCCGGCGTGTAGCGGATCGCGTTGGTGATGAGGTTCATCAGGATCTGCAGGGTGCGGGTGAAATCGCCGGTCGCGGGCAGCAGTTCGTCGCTGCCCGGCATGTCGATCCGGACGTTGCGGTCGGCGGCGCGGACGGCGAGCAGGCCGGCGGCGCGGCGGGCGAGATCGGCGAGGTCGATCTCGTCGGCATCCGGGTGGAAATCGGGCCGCTCGACCGCCTGCAGATCGACCAGATCGTCGACGAGGGCGAGCAGATGGCGGCCCGCCGAGGCGATGTCGTCGGCATAGCCGGCATAATCGCGGCGCAACGGGCCCTCGGGCTGGGCACGGAGGCGCTCGGCATTGTCGATGATGTGGGCGAGCGGGCCGCGCAGCGCCTGATCGAGCCGTTCGCCGAAGGCCGAGCCCGCGCGGGAGGACGTGTCGGGCGGCGCATCGCCGAGCACCGACGCCTCGGCCTCGGCGACCGCGGCGCCGCGGAAGCCGGCGAAATTGCCGGCGCCGTCGATCAGCGGCACGCCCGAGAGCAGATAGCGGGCCTGGCGGCCGCCGCGCAATTCGGCGCGCTGCCCGGCGAAGCTGCGATGCTCGGCGAGCGCGGTCAGGATGGGCAGGCCGCCGTCGGGATTTTCGAGGAAGCGGAACAGGCGGGTGAGCTGCTTGCCGGTGAAGGCGGCGGGCGGACTGCCGATCGCCGCGGCGGCGCCCGCGGAGAGCGCGGAGAGGCGCAAGGTGTCGTCGGTTTCCCAGGTCCAGTCGGCGGCCGCGCGGAGGAAATCGGCCTCGCGCTCGCGCGCCGGCGCCGGCGCGGCCCGGCGCGCGGGGCGCTGCGTCCAGCCGGTGATGGCGAGCGCCACCTCCCCGCCTTCCGGCGCGGCGCGGACCCAGAGATCGAGATCCTCCTCGCCATTGGCGGCGACGGCGGCGCGCGAGACGGTGATGCCGAGGCGTTGGGCGAGCCGGGCCAGAGCCGCGATCTGCGGCACGGCGAGCATGCCGCCGTCGCTGCCGCCCGCCTGCGCCTGCAGGGCGGCCAGCGGCGGATCGGCCGCGATCAGCCGGCCCTCCGCGTCGAGCCGGCCCGAGACGATCGCAGCCTCCCCGCTCATGCCGCCTCGGCGGCCGGGCGGGCGCGGGTGGAGACCCGCGCGACGGCGGCGCGATAGCCGGGCGCCGCGCGCCAGAGGCCGAGCACCTCCTCGGCCGCGGCGCGGGCGAGACTGTCGTAAAGTTCGAGCTGGACGATCGTCGCCTCGCTTTCGGCGCCGGAGACGAGCGGGCCGCGGCTGTTGGCGAGCAGGAGGATGGCGGCCGCCTCCTCGCGCCCGACGCCGGCGGCGCGGAGCAGGATGGCCGGGCCGCGGCCGCGCGGATCGGCGATCACCTCCCAGGCGGCGGGATAATCGAGCCCGCAGAGCGTCGCGGCGCCGGCGATGAAGAAGGGCAGCATCCCCTCGGACAGCGCGCGCAGCAGCAGGGCGCCGTCGAGACGGCCGGTCGAGGCCAGCTGGCGGGCGAGCCTTGTGGCGTGCGCCTCGAGGATCGTGCCCTCGTCATGCGCGGCGACGAGCGCGCTGCCCGCCTCCTCGATAATGCCGTCGACGGCGGCGAGATTATGCTGCTGGACGATGTAGTGGCGGAGCGAGGCGGCGACGAGCCAGACCAGCTTGTGCTGAAGCTCGGCGGGCAGCTCGACCTGGCCCATGTCGGGCTCCTGGAAGCGGTCGAAGCGGCGGCTGCGCGCGATCACCAGCTCCATCGCCTCCGCGGCCACCACCTCGTCCGTGTCGCGGACCAGCTCGAACAGCAGGTCCTGGCCGCCGGCGGGGGCATGCGCCTTCCAGAAGCGATGCTCCTCGACCCGGCGGACCAGGACATTGCCGAGATCGGCGTCGCGAAGCACCTGGGCGCGCTCGAGGATCGGCAATGCGATCGGCACGCGCGCGGAGGAAAGCGCGGCATGGACAGCGGGATGCGCCTCGAACTTCGCGGCGAGCCGCGCCCGCAGATCGTCCTCGATCGAGTGAATCAGCCGGGTGAGCAGAGCGGCCGCGGTGAGCCGCTGCCACTCGCTGAGCCGGGCGGCGTCGGGGAGCAGCAGATCGGTCGCGGCGACGGCAAAGCGCTCCCGCGCCGCGGCCAGCAGGAGGCGCGCAGCATCGCTCTGTCTTCCCCGACCGTTCGATCCGGCTTCGGCCATGGCATTTTCCTAGGGCAGGCAGGGTTAAGGCGGCGCTAATCCTGCGCGGGCGCTTTCCCGATATGGGACGGTCAGGGCTCCCGGGCCGCGGCCTGCGGCGCGTGCGCCTGCTGCTGCGCCCAGAAGAAGGAGGCCGCGGCATAGACGCAGAGGAAGATGAAGCCCGCCGGCCAGAGCCCGAACAAGGCGAACGGCACGAGCAGCAGGATCATCCCCCTGCGCTCGGCGAGCGCGACCGCGCCGGCGACGCGGCGATGGCCGGTCTCGACCGAGAGGGCGTAGAGAAAGGCCAGGGTCACGAAGGGCAGCAGCACCATCCCCCAGCCATAAGCGGGCATCAGCCGGTAGGAGAGGATGACGAAGGCGGCGACGGTGAAGAGCGGGATCAGATAGGCCCACCAGCTCTGCCGGATCCCGGCCTGCATCCTGAGCCGCGCGAGCCGGGTGGCGATCCCTTCCAGCGGCGCGGCGGCGAGCAATTTGGCGAGGCCGATCCAGTACCAGCCGACATAGAAGCTCACCGCGCCGAGCCCGGTCAGCACCGCCGCCGCGAGGCCGATCAATTGCGGCGAGAGCGGGCTGCCGATCAGCATCATGGTGAGCAGACGCTCGATCGGCGAGAGCAGATAGTCGGACCAGCTGCGATTGGCGGTGTCGGCGCCGGCGATGATCCGCCGCTCCAGCTCGTCCAGATCCTGGTCGCGGTCGAGGATGGCGACGGAGGCGGCGCCGTCCGCCTCGACATGGCCGGCGCCCGCCTGGAGCGTGCGCCGGAGCAAGGTCGACTGCAGGTCCCAGTCGCGGAGCATGCCGGCGGTCTCGCGCAGCAGGCTGCCGTCGATCGCGGCGAGGCCGGCCCAGCGCGACTGGGCGTCGATCCGCTCGTACAATTCGCCATGCGCGCCCTCGGGCACGGTCAGCACCGCCGGCCCCTTCTCGGCGGCGAGGCGGAGCTGCTGGGCGGCGGGAACGATCGCGCCGTCGCCGACGAGCAGCACGCGGTCGAACGGGTCGACGGCCTCGGCCGCTTCCTCGACGCTGCGGACGAGCTTCACGGGGACGCGGTCGCGGCGCAGACGCTCGACCGCCGCGGAGAGCGCGGCGGGCAGACGCTCGACGAAGATGACGACGGGATTGGCGCCTGCGGAGGCGGCGAGCCGGGCCTGGCGTTCGATCACGGTGCGACCGGCGAGCGGCAGGGTCGCGCGCAAATGGCCCGCCTCGCCCGATTCGTGATAAGCCGCGATCAGCGCAGCAAGCGCCACCTGTATCCCTCCGCCGCGCGGAGCCTAGGCAGGTGACAGACTTATTGCAAAGCGGTTCGGCTCAAAGGCAGGCCCTACTGGCCGAATTCGTCGATGGCAGCGCGAATCTTCCGGAGGACCACGGGATCCCCGGGGGCGCCCTGCTGGGCTTCGTCCGCCAGCGCGATCATGCCGAAGGCGCCGAAGCTGGCGGCGATGCTCTTCAGGCGGGCGGCGGCGATTTCCCAGTTCGCGTCGCAGCGGGCCCGGCCAAGCAGGTCGAGCTGCCGGGAGACGCTGTCCACGAACGCGGTCTTGAGCTCCGCCATCAGCGCCGGATCGCTGCCCACGGCGGCGGCGAGCGAGGCGTTCAGAGCTCCGGGATCAAAGGCCATGCCCTGCGGATAAGGCCAACGGAGTTAACGGGGCGTTTCATATCCGGCCCATTCTGGTACAAAGCGGCAACCAACGAGGGGCGGGTCATGAGCGTGACGGGCGTGGAAACGCAGGTGCGGGGCGACGAGGCGGGCTGGGTGACCGCGCCCGCGCCGGATCCCGCGATCGTCGAGGACAGCTTCCGCATCGAGGATATCGAGGCCGAGCCGGAAGCGTCCGACCTCGGGCCGAAGCTGCTGGCGGGCCTGCTGATCGTGCTGGCTTTGGGGTGGATCGGCGTGTCGAGCTACGGGCTCACGCTCGCCTGGCCGGGGCCGAGCCTGCCGGCCTGGCTCGGCTGGGCCGGGACCTTCGCGGCGCCGCTCGTCCTGATCGGCCTGGCCTGGCTGCTGTTCGGCCGCAGCGGGCGGCGCGAGACGGCGCGCTTCACCCGGGCGGTCACCGCGATGCGCGGCGAGAGTCAGGCGCTGGAGGCGACCCTGGCCGCGGTGGCGGCGCGGATCGAGGCGAACCGGGCGGCGCTCGGCGAGGAAGCGGCGCGGCTGATGAGCCTCGGCGAGGAGGCGTCGGACCGGATCGGCCGGGTCACCGCCAGCTTCGCGCGCGAGACGGCCGAACTGGACCGCAAGGCGCAGGCGCTGGACCAGGCCGCCGAGGCGGCACGGATCGACGTCGGCGTGCTGATGGCCGATCTGCCCAAGGCCGAGGCGCAGGCGCGCGCCACCGCCGAGGCGATGAAAGAGGCTGGGCTCGCCGCCCATGGCCAGGCCGGGGCGCTGGAGAGCCAGCTCGCCGCCCTGACCGCCAAGGGCAAGGAAGCGGACGAGGTGACCGGCGGCGCGGCGCAGCGGCTCGGCGCCCATGTCGCGCGGATCGAAAGCGGCGCCGGCGCCGCGGCAAGCCGGATGAACGAGGCCGCGGCGCAGATGGAGGCTGCGGTCGATTCGTCCATGGCCAGGGCCGCCGAGGCCGTGGACCAGGCCAGGGCCGGGCTGGAGGCGCAGGGCCAGGCGATGCTCGCCATGGTCGAGCAGAGCAAGGCGGCCTTCGAGGAGGCCGGGGCCGAGACCACCAAGGCGCTGGCCGAGCGGCTCGACATGGCCGGACGCAAGATCGAGATGCTGGCGGGGCGCCTCGCCAGCCAGGACGCGGCGAGCCGCACCCTGCTCGGCGGCATCACCCGCCAGCTGGACGAGATCGGCGCGCAGATCGCCCATATCGGCGACAGCGGCGACATGCAGAATGCGCGGCTGACCCAGTCGATGGACGCGCTGAAAGCCAATGCCTCGGGGCTGCTCCGCGAGATCCAGCAGGGCGAGGCGCAATCGGCGGCGCTCACCCAGCGGGCCGAGGCGCTGAACGCGGCGCTGACGGAGGTCACGCAAAGGCTGCGCGACGACATGCCGCCGGCCATGGCGGGGATCGAGATCCAGTCCGAGCGCACCGCCGCCTCGGCCGAAGCCGTGGTCGAGAAGATGGCCCGGATGGAGAGCGCCGCCGATGCCGCCGCCGACAAGGTCGCGGCGACCGAGGCCAGCCTGGCGCGGCAGCGGGAGGCGCTCGACGCCCTGCTCGCGACGCTCGCCGAGGGCGCGCGCGAGGCGGAGGAGAAGATGCTGGCGCTGGGCGCCGCGGTCGGCGAGGCCGACGGTGCCGCCGCGCAGCTGGTCCGCGACACCGGGCCGGAGCTGGTCGACACGCTCGTGCGGGTCCGCGACGCCGCCAACCAGGCCGCGGCCCATGCCCGCGAGGCGATCGCCGCGGTCATCCCCGAGAGCGTCGTCGCCCTGGTCGAGGCGAGCAAGGGCGCGCTCGGCGAGGCGCTGAACGAGCCGGTGCAGGAGAAGATCGCCGAAATCGGCAATGTTTCGCACATGGCGCTGGCCACCGCGCGGGCGGCAAGCGAGCGGCTGACCCGGCAATTGCTGACCATCGGCGAGACCGCCGGCGCGATCGAGGCGCGGATCGCCGAGGACCGCGCCGCGCGCGAGGAGCGCGAGGCCGGCGACCTCTCCCGCCGCGTGGCGCTGCTGATCGACGCGCTCAACTCGACCGCGATCGACGTCTCCAAGATCCTCTCCAACGAGGTCAGCGACGCCGCCTGGGCCGCCTATCTCAAGGGCGACCGCGGGGCGTTCACGCGGCGCGCCGTCAGGCTGCTGGAATCGGGCGAGGCGCGCGAGATCCACCGCCATTATGAGGAGGAGCCGGACTTCCGCGACCAGGTGAACCGCTACATCGCGGATTTCGAGACGATGCTGCGCGCGGTGCTCGCCGGGCAGAGCGGCAATACGCTCGGCATCACCCTGCTCTCCTCCGACATGGGCAAGCTCTACGTGGCGCTGGCCCAGGCGATCGAGCGGCTGCGGAAATAGCGCTTCGTCCCCGGGCTCCGCTTTACCTGTTCAGCCAGTCGAGATCCGCGGCGCCGATCCAGCCGAAGATGTAATTGGCAACATAGAGGCCGGTCAGCACGGCGCTGATGATGGTCACGCGCAGGGCGACCTTGCCGAAATCGAACCGGTGCGGCGCGCTTTCGGCATGGCCGGGCGCGGCCTTGGTGCCCTCTTCCTCCGCGGTGCGCACGCCGAACGGCAGGACGAGGAACAGGCAAAGCGTCCAGAACAGGATGTAGATGGCGAGGATCGAGGTCCACTTCATCGCCCGGCGACCCTGACGATCAGGACGCTGACCACGGGCTTCTTGCCGGTCCAGTCGGTGGCGACGCGGCGGACGGCGAGGCGGATCGCCTCGCGCAGCCTTTCCTCATTGCTCGCGCCCTTGGCGGCCGCGTCGGCGGCGGCCTGGCAGGCATCCTCGAGAAAGGCCTCGCGATCCTCCTCGACCGGAATGCCCTCGATCGCGACCTCGACCTCGCCGCGCAGCCGGTCCGCATCGTCGAGCGGCACGGCGACCGAGATGGTGCCGGCGGTGGCGAGGCGGCGACGCTCGTTCATCGTGCTGCCGTCGGCGGGGAGGATGACGTCGCCGTCGAGGATGAGGCGGCCGACCCGTTCCTCGGAGAGCTTCTCCGGGCCGTTCGGCGCGAGCCGGATCAGGTCGCCATTCTTCTGGACGATGCCGTGCGGGATGCCGCGGGCACGGGCGAAGCGGGCCTGCTCCATCATATGGCGCATCTCGCCATGGACGGGGACGATGATCTCCGGCCGGATCCAGTCGTACATGGCGGCGAGCTCGGGCCGGCCCGGATGGCCGGAGACGTGCACCGGCGCCTGCCGGTCGGTGATCATCTCGATGCCGCGCGAGGCCAGCTCGTTCTGGATACGGCCGATGGCGATCTCATTGCCGGGAATCTGCTTGGACGAGAAGATGACGAGATCGCCGCGCTCCAGGCTCAATTTGTGCTGGTCGAAGGCGATCCGGGCGAGCGCGGCGCGCGGCTCCCCCTGCCCGCCCGTGGCGATGATCATCACCTCGCGCCGGGGCAGTTTCATCGCCTCGTCGAAGTCGATGATCTCGGGGAAATCGGTGAGATAGCCGACGCTCTTCGCGGTGCGCAGGATCCGGTCCAGCGAGCGGCCGGCGACGCAGACCCGACGGCCCGTATCCTGGGCGACATGGCCCAGCGTCTTGAGGCGCGCGGCGTTGGAGGCGAAGGTGGTGACGAGGACGCGGCAATCCGCCTCCTGGATCACCTCGTCCAGCCCTTCCCTCACCCCGAGCTCGGAGCCCGACGGCGCCTCCTGGAAGACGTTGGTGGAATCGCAGACCAGGGCGAGCACGCCGCCGTCGCCGATCGCCCGGAGCTCCGCCTCGGTCGAGGGGTCGCCGAGCTGGGGCGTGTCGTCCAGCTTCCAGTCGCCGGTGTGGAAGATGCGGCCATAGGGCGTGTCGATCAGCAGCGCATTGCCCTCGGGGATCGAATGGGCGAGCGGGATATATTTGAGGCCGAACGGGCCGAGCCGGAAATCGCCGAGCATCTCGATCGTCTTCAGCGCGACCTGGCCGGTCAGCCCCTCCTCCTCCAGCTTGCCGGCGATCAGGCCGGCGGTGAAGGGCGTCGCGTAGAGCGGCACGCCGAGATCGTGGGCGAGATAAGGGATCGCGCCGATATGGTCCTCATGGCCGTGGGTCAGGACGATGCCGAGCAGGTCGGCCTTGCGTTCCTCGATGAAGGCGAGATCGGGCAGGACCAGTTCGACGCCCGGATAATAGGGATCGGCGAAGGTCAGGCCGAGATCGACCATCAGCCATTTGCCCTCGCAGCCGTAGATATTGACGTTCATGCCGATCTCGCCCGAGCCGCCGAGCGCGAGGAAAAGGAGTTCGTTACCGGGCTTCACTATCCTGTATCTGCCTGTCTTTGTTCGTCATCACCCCGAAAGCGGGGATGCAATCGCCTTTACTCCCCAGCGGACGGGAAGAAAGCTGGATTCCCGCTTGCGCGGGACTGATGGGTTACCGCTGCACACTCCGCGCGTACAGCATCGCCAGCCCCTGGATGGTGAGGTCGCTCTCCAGCGCGTCGAAAATGTCGGTATGCGTATCGAACAGGGCCGCGAGGCCGCCGGTGGCGATCACCTTCACGGGACGGCCGATCTCGGCCTTCAGCCGCGCGACCAGGCCCTCCATCATCGCGACATAGCCCCAGTAGATGCCGATATGCATCTGCTCCTCGGTGGTGCGGCCGATCACGGAGAGATTGCCCTTCGGCGCCGCCAGCGCGATCCGCGGCAGTCGCGCCGCGGCGGTGACGAGCGCGTCGAGCGAGAGGTTGATGCCCGGCGCGATGATCCCGCCTTTATAGGCACCCGAATAGTCGACGACGTCGAAGGTGGTCGCGGTGCCGAAATCCACGACGACGAGGTCGCCCGGGTGAAGCGCATGGGCGGCGATGGTGTTCAGCACCCGGTCCGCGCCGACCGATTTCGGCTCGGCGACGTCGAGCGCGATCCCCCATTCGACCGGCGCCTCGCCGGCCACGAGCGGGGTCACGCCGAAATATTTGGACGCCAGCACCTCCAGATTGTGCAGGGCGCGCGGGACCACCGTGCCGATGATCACCGCCGCGACGTCCGCCTTCGAAAAGCCTTCCAGCGCGAGCAATTGGTGCAGCCAGACCGCATATTCGTCCGCCGTCCGCCGCGGATCGGTCGCGATGCGCCAGCGGGCGCGGATCGCGCCGTCCTCGACGAGGGCGAAGACGAGGTTGGTGTTCCCGGCGTCGATGGCGAGCAGCATGGCCGCTTCCTAGCGGGACGGGCGGCGTATGGCGAGTGCCGCCATGGCGGTCAGATCAGGAACACGTCGCCGGCATGAACGACGCGAATAGCGCCGTCCGGGAGCCTGAGGCGGAGCGCGCCGCTTTCGTCGAGGCCGTCGAACAGGCCCTCGGCGCCCCCGCTGGCGAGCGGCGTGCCGACCGGGTGGGCGCCGGCGAGCCAGGCCGCGCGGACCGGGGTGAGGCCCTGCTCGCGCCAGCGCTCGAGCCAGGTCTCGAAGCAGGCGACGAGCCGGCGCAGCAGCGCGTCGGGGGTGACCCGGGCGCCGAGGCTCGCCGCCGGACGGTCGATGTCCTCGGGGTGATGGGCGAGGTTGACGCCGAAGCCGATCACCACCGCATCGGCCTGCCGCTCCAGCAGGATGCCCGCCAGCTTGGCGCGGTCGATGACGATGTCGTTCGGCCATTTGATCCGCGCCCGCTTCGTATGGCGCGAGACGGCCTCGTGCAGCGCGACGGCGGCGACCAAGGCGAGGCTCGGCGGCGGCGGGTGGCGCGGATCGACGCGGACCAGGGTGGAGGCATAGAGATTGCCGGCGGGCGACTGCCAGGCCCTGCCCTGCCGGCCCTTGCCCCCGGTCTGCCGCTCGGCGCGCAGCCAAAGGCCTTCCGGCGCCCCGTCGCGCGCCAGCGCCGCGACGTCGTCATTGGTCGAGCCCGTTTCCTGGACGGTCCGGATAGCAGCCACGCGGGCCGTCTATACCGCGCTACCAGCTAGAACAATGCCTGGGCGGCGGTGGTGGCGGCCTCGCCGAGCGGTTTGATCGCCAGATAGCCGAGCGGCGAGACGATCAGTGCGGAAATCACGAGCAGCGCGCTGCCGACCGGCTCCCTGGTCGGCGCATAAGCCGGCGCGGGCGTGTCGAAATACATCTTCTTGACGATCATCAGATAATAGAAGGCGCTGATCACCGACATCGCGATCGCGACCACGGCGAGCCAGGTCAGCTGGGCCTGCACCGCCGCGTCGAACACCAGGAATTTCGGCCAGAAGCCGAACAGGCCCGGAATGCCGGCCAGGCTGAACATGAAGATCGCCATGGCGAAAGCGAGCATCGGCCGGGTCTGCGACAGACCGGCGAGCGAGGCGATGGTCTCGACCGGCCGGCCCTCGGCGTCGCGCATGCGCAGGACGACCATGAAGGTGCCGAGCGTCATCACCAGATAGACGGCCATATAGGTGAGCACGGCGGCCACGCCGGCGACCCCCGAGGCGGCGAGGCCGACCAGAGCGAAGCCGACATTGTTGATCGAGCTGTAGGCGAGCAGGCGCTTGATGCTGCGCTGGCCGATCGCGGCGACGCCGCCGAGGACGATCGAGGCCAGAGCCGCGAAGATCACGATCTGGCGCCATTGCTCCGTCGCCGGGCCCATCGCCTCGACCGAGACGCGGACCAGCAGGGCCATGGCGGCGACCTTGGGCGCGGAGGCGAAGAAGGCGGTGACCGGGCTCGGCGCGCCTTCGTAGACGTCCGGCGTCCACATGTGGAAGGGCACGGCGCCGATCTTGAAGGCGAGGCCGGCGAGGACGAAGACCAGGCCGAACAATTCGCCGGTCGCGACGCCGTCGGCGAGCTTCGCGGCGACGCCCTCGAACAGGGTCGTGCCGGTGAAGCCGTAGAGCAGCGAGATGCCGTAGAGCAGGATCCCGGAGGCGAGCGCGCCGAGCACGAAATATTTGAGGCCGGCCTCGGCCGAGCGCGTGTCGCTGCGCTGGAAGGCGGCGAGAACGTAGGCGGCGAGGCTCTGCAGCTCGAGCCCGACATAGAGGGTCAGCAGGTCGTTCGCCGAGACCATCATGCCCATGCCGATGGCGGAGAAGAGGATCAGCACCGGATATTCGGCGCGATAATCGCGGTCGCGCCCGAACCAGCTCATCGCCATCAGCATGGCGACGGCGGCGCCGGCATAGATGACGAGCTTGGCGAAGGCGGCGAAGCTGTCGCCCGCGAAGAGGCCGCCAAAGGCCATGCCGGTCGCCGAGCCCGGGAGCACGCCGGGCACGAAGACGGCCGCGGCGACGAGCAGCAGCGCGCCGAGCCAGGTCAGCAACGGCCCGGACTTGTCGCCGCCCCAGGCCGCGATCAGCATCAGCACAAGGCCGCCGACCGTCAGGATGAGCTCCGGCAGGATGAGGATGAAGTCTTGCATCAGTGGTGCGCCCCTTCCGCCGCGGGCGCGGGCGCGGCGCCATGGCTCTCCCCATGGCCGGCGGGCGCGGCGGCCGCGGGACGGCCCGGCGTCGGCTGCGAGTCGCTCTGCGGACGGGCGCGGTCGATCCGCTCGAGGAGGATCTCCACGTCGCCGCGCATGGGCGCCATGAAGCTCTCGGGATAGACGCCCATCCAGAGCGTCGCGGCGGCGAGCGGGGCGAGGAGCAGGAATTCGCGCTTGTCGAGATCCGGCATGGCCGCCGCCTCGGCGGTGCGCGCGGTGCCATAGGCCATGCGCCAGTAGAGGTAGAGCATGTAGGCGGCGCCGAGGATGATGCCGCTCGTCGCCACCGCGGCCACCCAGGTGTTCGCCTGATAGGCGCCGATCAGGGCCAGGAACTCGCCGACGAAATTGGCGGTGCCGGGCAGGCCGACCGAGGCCATGGTGAAGAACATGAAGAAGAAAGCATATTTCGGCATGTTGTTGGACAGGCCGCCATATTGGCCGATCTCGCGCGTGTGCATCCGGTCATAGACCACGCCGACGCAGAGGAAGAGCGCGCCCGAGACCAGGCCGTGGGCGAGCATGACGATCAGGCCGCCCTCGATGCCCTGCCGGTTGAAGGCGAACAGACCAATGGTGACGAAGGCCATGTGCGCGACCGAGGAATAAGCGATCAGCTTCTTCATGTCCTGCTGCACCAGGGCGACGAGGCTGGTGTAGACGACGGCGACCATGGAGAGGCCGAAGACGATCCAGATCAGCGTGCCAGAAGCCTCCGGGAACATCGGCAGCGAGAAGCGGACGAAACCGTAGCCGCCCATCTTCAGCAGCACGCCGGCCAGGATCACCGAGCCTGCGGTCGGCGCCTGCACGTGCGCGTCCGGAAGCCAGGTATGGACCGGCCACATCGGCATCTTCACCGCGAAGCTGGCGAAGAAGGCGAGCCAGAGCCAGTTCTGCGCCTCGACCGGGAAATCCGTCTCCATCAGGGCCGGGATCGAGGTGGTGCCCGCATAATTCACCATCCACAGCATGGCGATCAGCATCAGCACCGAGCCGAGCAGGGTGTAGAGGAAGAATTTATAGGCCGCGTAGATGCGGTTGGCGCCGCCCCAGATGCCGATGATCAGGTACATCGGGATCAGGCCGGCTTCGAAGAAGATGTAGAAGAGATAGAGATCCTGCGCCGCGAAGACGCCGATCATCAGCGTCTCCATGAACAGGAAGCAGGCCATGAACTCCGGCACGCGCTTCTCGATCGAGCGCCAGGAGGCAAGGATGCAGATCGGCATCAGGAAGGCGGTGAGCACGATCAGCATCAGGGCGATGCCGTCGATGCCGAGCGCCCAGGAAAATTTGCCGAAGAGCGTCTGATATTCGGTGAACTGCCATTGCGGGCCGCCGACCTGGAAGGTCGCCCACATGCCGATGGCGAGGACGAAAACGCCGAGCGTGGTCAGCAAAGCGATCCAGCGCGCCTTGGCGGCGTCGGTCAGCAGGCAGGCGATCGCGCCGAGGACCGGCAGCGCCAGCAGCACCGAGAGGATGGGAAAGTTCGCCATCTTACTGCGCCATCGCCCAGGTGACCGCGGCGGCGACGCCGAGCAGCATCACCAGCGCATAGGTGTAGAGATAGCCGGTCTGGACCCTGGCGGTGACCTTCGTGCCCGCGACCACGGCGGCGGCGATGCCGTCCGGGCCGAAGCGGTCGATCGTCTTCTCGTCGCCGCGCTTCCAGAAGAAGCGGCCGAGCCACATGGTCGGGCGGACGATGAGGGCGTTGTAGACCTCGTCGAAATACCATTTGTTGAGCAGGAAGCGGTACAAGAGGCCGAACTGGTTCACGAAGGCCGCCGGGAACGTCGTGTTGCGGATATAGGCGTAGAAGGCGATCCCGAGCCCGAGCAGCATCACCGTCGTCGCCGACAATTTCACCCAGAGCGGGACATGGTGCATCGCGTCGATCCGCTCGGCGCTGAACGCGACGGCGCCATGCCAGAAATCGTGGCCCGCATGATGGCCGATAAACGCCTCGTGGAAGACCATGCCAGCGGCGATCGCGCCCACCGACAGCAGGGCCAGCGGCACCAGCATCGTCCAGGGGCTTTCGTGCGGATGATAGCCGCCGGTGCCGGTGTGCACCTCCTGCGCGCCCTTGTCGTGCTCGTGCGTGTCGTGCCCGGCATCCTCCGCGTCCGGATGATCGTGATGATCGCCGTGGACGGCATGCTGGATATGCTCGGATTCGATCCAGCGCGGCTTGCCGTAGAAGGTGAGAAACATCAGCCGCCAAGAGTAGAAGCTGGTGAGCAGGGCCGCGAGTACGCCGATGGTGAACGCGAAACCGCCTACCGTGCTATGGGCGGCGAACGCGCTCTCGATGATCGCATCCTTCGAATAGAAGCCCGCGAAGCCGGCCACGCCGAGGATGCCGACGCCGGTGATCGCCAGGGTGCCGATCATCATCGCCCAGAAAGTGAGCGGGATGTGCTTACGGAGGCCCCCATAATAGCGCATGTCCTGCTCGTGGTGCATCGAATGGATGACCGAGCCGGCGCCGAGGAACAGCAAGGCCTTGAAGAAGGCGTGCGTGAACAGGTGAAACATCGCCGCGCCATAGGCGCCGACGCCCGCCGCGAAGAACATGTAGCCGAGCTGCGAGCAGGTCGAATAGGCGATCACCCGCTTGATGTCGTTCTGCACCGTGCCGACCGTCGCCGCGAAGATGGCGGTGGCGGCGCCGACGAAGGTGACGATGGCCAGAGCGGTCGGGCTCGCCTCGAACATGGGCGAGAGGCGGCAGACCATGAACACGCCGGCGGTGACCATGGTGGCGGCGTGGATCAAGGCGGAGACCGGGGTCGGGCCCTCCATCGCGTCCGGCAGCCAGGTGTGCAGCAGCAATTGCGCCGATTTGCCGCAGGCGCCGATGAACAAAAGGATGCAGAGCAGGGTGATCGTGTCGATCCGCATGCCGAGGAAGCCGATGGTCGAGCCCTGCATGCCCGGCACGGCCTCGAGGATCGCCGGGATGGAGACGGTGCCGAACACCAGGAAGGTGCCGAAGATGCCGAGGCTGAAACCGAAATCGCCGACGCGGTTGACGACGAAGGCCTTCATCGCCGCGGCATTGGCCGACGGCTTATGATACCAGAAACCGATCAGCAGATAGGAGGCGAGACCGACGCCTTCCCAGCCGAAGAACATCTGGACCAGATTGTCCGCCGTCACCAGCATGAGCATCGCGAAGGTGAAGAGCGACAGATAGGCGAAGAAGCGGGGCTGGCTGTCGTCCTCGGCCATATAGCCCCAGGAATAGAGGTGGACGAGCGCCGAGACGGTCGTCACCACCACCAGCATCACCGCGGTCAGCGCGTCGACGCGCAGCGCCCAGGTCACCTGCAGGTCGCCCGAGGCAATCCAGGTGAGGACGTGGTGGACGTCGGCATGCTGCGCCCCGGTCAGGAAGCCGATGAAGATCGGCCAGGACAGGATGCAGGAGATGAACAAAGCCCCGGTGGTGACCAGCTTGGCCGGCACATTGCCGATCAGCCGGTTGCCGAAGCCCGCGATGATCGCGGCCAGCAAGGGCAGGAAGACGATCGCCTGAACCATTACCTATTCCCCGTCATCCCCGCGAAAGCGGGGATCCAGGCGGCGTCGGTGCCCGGCTCGAAGTCTGTCTGGATTCCCGCTTTCGCGAGAATGACGAAGAGGGCCAGCATCTCCCGCCTACCCCTTCATCTGGTTGATGTCGTCGACCGCGATGGTGCCGCGGCCGCGGAAATAGATGACGAGGATGGCGAGCCCGATCGCGGCCTCGGCGGCGGCGACGGTGAGCACGAACATGGCGAAGACCTGGCCGACCATGTCGCCGAGGAAGGCGCTGAACGCGACCAGGTTGATGTTCACGGCGAGCAGGATCAGCTCGATCGCCATCAGGATGACGATCACGTTCTTCCGGTTCAGGAAGATGCCGAACACGCCGAGCACGAACAGGACCGCGCCCACGGTGAGGTAATGGCCCAGGCCGATCATTTCTCGATCCTCCCCGGCACGGGGAGGGGGACCGCGACGCGAAGCGGCGTGGTGGAGGGGGCCCGGAACGAGGCGCTGGGCCCCCTCCACCAAGCTGCGCTTGGTCCCCCTCCCCGTCCCGGGGAGGATTTACGGATCCCGATCACAGCTTCATCCCCTCGCCCACCCCGGGCTGCATGTTGACGACCGCGTCCCCGGGGCGGCGGCGGACCTGGCGGTCGACGCTCTGCGGACGGACGTCGGAGCGCTTGCGCCCGGTCAGCACGATCGCGCCGATCATCGCGACGAGCAGGACCAGGCCCGCCGCCTCGAAGATGAACAGATAGCGCGAGTAGAGCAGCTCGCCGAGCGCGACGATGTTGGACGGCCCCGCCGCGGGCGCGGCCGGCGGGCCGCCGGTCAGATCGATATGGCCCTGGTTGCGCGCGATCAGGGCGGCGACCATCTCGGCCAGCAGGACGATGGCGAGGATCAGGCCCGGGAAGAGGTAATTGGCGAAGCCCGCGCGCAGTTCGGCGAAATCCACGTCGAGCATCATCACCACGAACAGGAAGAGCACGGCGACCGCGCCGACATAGACGATGACCAGCAGGAAGGCGAGGAACTCGGCCCCGATCAGCAGGAAAAGGCCGGCCGCGTTGAAGAAAGCGAGGATCAGCCAGAGCACGCTGTGCACCGGGTTGCGCGACGCGATCGTCATCACGCCCGAGGCGATGACGAGCGTGGCGAACAGATAGAAGACGAAGACTTGGATCACGTTTTGCAGCCGGGCCTGTCTGAGGTTGCGGGGGCGTTAGCGATAGGGTGCGTCGGCGGCAAGGTTCGCGGCGAGCGCGCGCTCCCATTTGTCGCCATTCTCGAGCAGCTTCGCCTTGTCGTAGATCAGCTCCTCGCGGGTCTCGGTCGAGAAATCCATGTTCGGCCCCTCGACGATCGCATCGACCGGGCAGGCCTCCTGGCACAGGCCGCAATAGATGCATTTGGTCATGTCGATGTCGTAGCGCGTCGTGCGGCGGCTGCCGTCCTCGCGCGGTTCGGCCTCGATGGTGATCGCCTGCGCCGGGCAGACCGCCTCGCAGAGCTTGCAGGCGATGCAGCGCTCCTCGCCATTGGCGTAGCGGCGCAGCGCATGCTCGCCGCGGAAGCGGGGCGAGATCGGGTTCTTCTCGTAGGGATAGTTGATCGTCGCCTTGGGCTTGAAGAAATACTTCAAGGTCAAAGCGTGCGCCTTCACGAACTCCCAGAGCGTGAAGGTCTTGATGTAATGGCCGATACTCATTGGGCCACCGCCCTTCTTACAACTGCCTGGTAACCGCAAATCGCATAGCCCTTCAGGCTCTCGGCGGCATTGCCGCCGAGGCTCTGGAAGCTGATCAGCTTGGCGGCGCTCGAACCGGAATCGACGCCGTAATTCGCCGCCGTTCCGGTCGGGCCGCCATCATGATCGAACAGGCCGACCCCGCTGGGGAGCCAGCGCATGTCCGCCATGAGGCGGCGTCCGCCCCAAAGCTCTGCGCTGCTGAGCGACACGGCGTCGCGGCCGCGAAGATCGAAGCCCAGCCGGATCCGGCGGCCGTCGCCGAGCAGCATCGCGCAATCCTGTTCGGGCCAGAGCGCCGGATCGAAGGCGGGAATGTCGGCGCCGACCGCGGCGGGCTGAGCCGATGTGTCCACCGCATCCTCGGCGGGCGGCGCCGGGCCGAAGGCGCAATAGCCGAAGGCCAGCGGCAGGCCCGGCCCGCTCTCGGCGTTGCGAAACAGGGTCGCGGAGCGCGCCGGCTGGCTGGCGAGCCTCTCGCCCAGTTCGAACGCCAGGCCCCGGGCATTGCCGAAGAGGAAGCGCGGTCCCCCGGCGCGGCCCCTGCCGGCGCGGTTGCGGGTCCCGACAATCGCCTCGCGCGGCCACACGCCGCCCGCGACCGGGATGAGGCCGAGCTGCGTGCCGTCGCTGCTCCAGGCCATGGCCGCGACGCGGACGAGATCGCCGCGCGGCGTGACGAGCGTGCAGATCTCGGCCTGCGCGGCCGCCGGCGCGGCGGCCTGCGCCGCCGCCGCGAGGAGGAAGGCGCCGATCACCATGGCAGCAGCCCCTGCTTGTCGAGCATCAGATAGCCCGACACGAGGAACACCCAGATCAGCGAGATGGGCAGGAAGATCTTCCAGCCGAGCCGCATCAGCTGATCGTAGCGGAAGCGCGGGACGGTGGCCTTCACCCAGGAGAAGATGAAGAAGAAGATGAAGATCTTGAGGAAGAACCAGAAGATCCCCGGAATGACGTAGAGCGGCGCCCAGTCGATCGGCGGGAGCCAGCCGCCCCAGAAGAGCACGGCGTTCATCGCGCACATCAGCAGGACGTTGCCATATTCGCCGAGCCAGAAGAGCGCGAAGCTCATCGAGCTATATTCGGTCTGGTAGCCGGCGACGAGCTCCGACTCCGCCTCGGTGAGGTCGAAGGGCGCGCGCGCGGTCTCGGCCATGGCGGAGATCAGGAACATCACCGCGAGCGGGAAGAGCAAGGGATTGAAGCCGAAGCCGTTGATCGTCCCGAAAATATGGCCCTGCTGCGCCATGACGATGCCGGAGAGGTTGAAGGTCCCCGCCCAGAGGATCACCGGGATCAGGATGAAGCCGATCGAAACCTCATAGGACACCATCTGAGCCGCGGCCCGCAAGGCGCTGTAAAACGGGTATTTCGAATTGGACGCCCAGCCCGCGATGATGATTCCGTAGACGCCGAGCGAGGAGATGGCGAGCAAATAGAGCAGGCCGACATTGATGTTGGCGAGCACCATATTCTCGCCGAACGGCACGACCGCCCAGGCCAATAGGGCCACGGTGAAGGTGATGATCGGCGCGAGCAGGAAGAGGCCGCGATTGGCCGAGGACGGAATGATGGTCTCCTTGAGGAAGACCTTCAGGCCGTCGGCGAAGCTCTGCAGCAGGCCGAACGGCCCGACCACGTTGGGGCCGCGGCGCAGCGCCATCGCCGCCCAGATCTTGCGGTCGACATAGATGATCATCGCCACCGCGAGCATCAGCGGCAGCGCGATCATCAGGATCAGGATGAGGGTGGCAACGAACCAGCCCCAGCCGGCGCCGAGCAGGCCCTGGAACCAGGCGGTCATGCGCGATCCCCCGTCAGAAGGACCGGATCGTCACCCAGAGGATGAACAGCATCAGCACGAGCAGGACGACTTTCTGCACCGACGTGGGGAGCAGCGCCATGACGAGCTCGAACAGGCAGCCATGCATGGGCCATCACTCCGCCGCCTCCGCGAAAGCTTCCCCGTGCAGCAATTCGGCCGAGCAGCGCTGCAGCGTCGGCGAGGAACGGGCGATCGGGTTGGTGAGGTAGAAATCGCGGACCGGATAGGCGACCTGCGTCCCCTTGGCGAGCTTCGCCGCGGGCAGCGCCGGCGGCGCCCAGTCGAAGGCGACGAGGCCGGGCTTGGCGAAGGCCGGATAGTCGGCGAACAATCGCGCCCGAAGCTGGCCGAAGCTGTCGAACGGCAGCGGCGTGCCGAGCGCATCGGAGAGGGCGCGAAGGATCGACCAGTCGGCGCGGGCGTCGCCCGGCGGATCGACCGCCTTCTCGCTATACTGGACGCGGCCCTCGAGGTTCACGTGGATGCCGTGCTTCTCGGTATAGGCGGCGCCGGGCAGGATCACGTCCGCCGCATGGGCGCCGCGATCGCCATGATGGCCGAGATAGACCTTGAAGCTCTTCTCGAACGGATCGAGATTGGCCTCGTCGGCGCCGAGCAGGAAAAGCAGCTTCGGCGCGGCCTCGGCCAGTGACGTCATGCCGCCGGCACGGGCATAGCCGAGCATCAGTCCGCCGGTGCGCGCGGCGGCGGTGTGCAGGACGTTGTAGCCGTTCCAGGCGCCATTTCCGGTATCGGGCCGGACGAGATCGAGACTCTTCACGAGCGCCAGGCTGGCCGCCTGCCCGCCTTCGGCCTTCAGCGCCGCCCCGCCGACGATCACCGCCGGACGCTCGGCCTTGGCGAAGGCCTCGGCGGCCTCCTCGGGCAGCTTGGCGAGCAAGGACAGATCGTCGCCGAGCCAGGTGACGTTGTAGGTCAGATCCGCCTCGGGGCCGATCGCGAACACCTTGGCCCCTGCCCTCACCGCCTTGCGGATGCGGGTGTTGACCAGAGCCGCCTCCCAGCGCGGGTTGGTGCCCGCCAGCAGGATCACGTCCGCGGTCTCGATGCCGCCGATCGTGCTGTTGAAATTGACCGACGCGAGATTGGTCGCGTCATAGGCGAGGCCGGTCTGGCGGCCTTCGAGCAGGTCGGACCCGAGCGCGGCGAGCAATTGCTTCGCGGCATACATGGTCTCGACGTCGACCAGGTCGCCGGCGACGGCGGCGACTTTGCCCTTCGCCGCGCCCGCGACCTCCGCGATCCGGGCGAAGGCCTCGTCCCAGCTCGCCGGGCGAAGCCGGCCATTGTCGCGCAGCCAGGGCCGGTCGAGCCGGTTCCGCGTCAGCCCGTCGACCGCGTGGCGGGTCTTGTCGTGCGCCCATTCCTCGTTGACGTCCTCGTTGAGGCGGGGCAGCGCGCGCATCACCTCGCGGCCGCGCGCGTCGAGCCGGATGTTGGTGCCGACCGCGTCCATGACGTCGATCGCCGGCACCTTGCGCAGCTCCCAGGGCCGCGCCTCGAACGTATAGGGCTTGGAGGTCAAGGCGCCGACCGGGCATAGATCGACGACATTGCCGCTGAGCTCGCTCTTCAACGCCTCCTCGAGATAGGAGGTGATCTCCATATTCTCGCCGCGGCCCACCGTGCCGATATCCTCGACGCCGGCGACCTGCTCCATGAAGCGGACGCAGCGCGTGCAGTGGATGCAGCGCGTCATCACCGTCTTCACGACCGGGCCCATATATTTCTCGGTCACCGCGCGCTTGTTCTCGTCATAGCGCTTGTGGCCGCGCCCATAGGCGATCGACTGGTCCTGCAGGTCGCACTCGCCGCCCTGGTCGCAGATCGGGCAATCGAGCGGGTGGTTGATGAGCAGGAACTCCATCACCCCTTCCCGCGCCTTCTTCACGGTCGGCGTGTTGGTGAAGATCTCCTGATTCTCCGCGGCCGGCAGCGCGCACGACGCCTGGGGCTTGGGCGGCCCAGGCTTCACCTCGACCAGACACATCCGGCAATTGCCGGCGATGGCGAGCCGCTCGTGATAGCAGAAGCGCGGAATCTCCTTGCCCGCAAGCTCGCAGGCCTGGAGCACGGTGGCGCCCTGCGGGACCTCGATCTCGACACCGTCGACTTTAAGCTTGGGCATAGGAAACTCGAAACATGATAGGGCCCGAAAGGGCCGCAGCCTGCGATGCCGTTAGACGCTTGCCCCCCTCAGGTTCAAGAGGAGAAGCCCGCCTTTTCCGGAGCGCCGGGATCATCGGACCGGTCAGGGCCTGACGGCACTTAGCGCGCGGTAGAGACCGGCGGCGAGAATGGCGCGAAGGCCGACGAGATTGGCGTTCAGGCTCTGCCCCTGGACGACGCACGGGCCGACATCCGGGACGACGCGCCGTCCGGCCGCATTGTCCTCGGGCGAGCCGGGCTCGGTCAGCGCCCAGGCGCGCACCGCCGCCGGGGCGCGGCGGGCGACGCAGAGGCCGAGATCCTCCTGGCCGTTGCGCGGCGTCAGGTTGAGCCGGCCGATATCCTCGTCCGACAGGGCGGTCACCGGAGCCAGGTCGGCCGACGCGTAACGGGTCTCCAGCCCGACCTCCGCCAGGGCCCCTGACAGCGTGGCGGGATTCACCGACATCGACAGTCCGGACGCGCCCATGCAATCGTCCGCCCCCGCCAAATGGCGCCGGATCAGCCGGAACTGGTCTTCGCTGCCATAGGTCGCGGCCGAGATTTCCGAGGCCACCCGGGAACGATTGCGGACCAGGCAGGCGGCGTAGGTGCGCATCACCCGCCGGGCGGTGACCTGGTCGTCATTCCGCTGCGCCCTGACCGCGCCCGGCCGATCCTCGAGCCGTGAGCCGATCTGCGGCTGCGCCGCGACCGGCAGAGCCGCGAGGCAGAGCGGGACGGCAAGGCCGAGGCGGATCCAGCGCATGGCCATGCTCAGGACGCAGACCTCGCCAAAGGCGAGGACGGGCCGTCGCGCTGCACCACCGACCAGCGGTAGAGCGCCTCGGCGAGGATACCGCGCAGGGTGCGCGCGTCGACGCTGATCTGGCCGCTGCCGCCGGCAGTCGCGGCGCAGCGGCCGAGAACGGGCGCGAGCGTGGCGTTGAAATAGGTCGCCTCGGCCGGCGTGCCGGGATCGGTGGCGAGCAGGCCGCGGACCTGCTCCGCCTGGGTGGCGCCCATGCAATCGGCCATGCCGTAGGAGGTGACCAGGGTCGCCGCGTCGGTGCGCGTGGTCGCGGCGGCGACGTCGAGCAGCGGCCTGGCGTTGAGCGGCGGTGTGCGCGCGGCCTGGGCCGTGGCGAAACGGGCCTTGAGCAAGGCTTCGGCGACCGTGCCGCGAAGCGCCGCGACCGGCGTCGTGAAGGGGCGATTCGAATTGCACTGGCGCAGCAACGGCGCCAGCGCCTCGGCCGCGCTCGCTTCGGGCGCCGAATAAGGCGCGGTCGCCAGCAAGGCGTCGAGCGGCGCGGCATCGGCGGCGCGCTGGCACTCGACGGCGCGGATCAGATCGGCGCGGGTCGAGGCGGACTGCGCCGCCTGCTGGCCCTGCGCCTGGGCGCGGCGGCGGGCCTGTAGCGGATTGTCCTCGGGCGGCGGGGCGTTCTGCGCGACGACCGGCGCGGGCATCGCGGTCGCCACGGTCACCGCAGCGAGGATAGACAAAAGCAAGGTCTTCATTCGGCAGCCTCCAGCTGAGCCCCCTGCCGCTCGACGATCCGCCGCTCCAGCTCGGGCCGATAATGGCGGATCAACCCCTGAATCGGCCAGGCGGCGGCGTCGCCGAGCGCGCAGATCGTGTGGCCCTCGACCTGCTTGGTCACGTCCCAGAGCATGTCGATCTCGTGCAATTCGGCCTCGCCGGTGACGAGCCGCTCCATCACGCGCCACATCCAGCCCGTGCCCTCGCGGCAGGGCGTGCACTGGCCGCAGCTCTCGTGCTTGTAGAAATAGGAGATGCGGCTGATCGCCTTCACCACGTCGGTGGACCTGTCCATGACGATGACGGCGGCGGTGCCGAGGCCGGAGCCGAGATCCTTCAGGCCGTCGAAATCCATCGGCGCGTCGATGATCTGCTCGGCCGGGACCAGCGGCACCGAGGAGCCGCCGGGAATCACCGCCAGCAGATTGTCCCAGCCGCCGCGAATGCCGCCGGCATGCTTGTCGATCAGCTCGCGGAAGGAAATGCCCATCTCCTCCTCGACGACGCAGGGGCAATTCACATGGCCCGAAATCTGGAAGAGCTTGGTGCCCTCGTTCTTCTCCCGGCCGAAGCTCTTGAACCAGAGGCCGCCGCGCCGGAGGATGGTCGGGACGACCGCGATGCTCTCGACATTGTTGACCGTGGTCGGGCAACCGTAGAGGCCCGCGCCGGCCGGGAAAGGCGGCTTCAGGCGCGGCTTGCCGGGCTTGCCCTCCAGACTCTCCAGCATCGCCGTCTCTTCGCCGCAAATATAGGCGCCGGCGCCGCGATGGACGAACACGTCGAAATCATAGCCGGATTTGGCGGCATTCGCGCCCAGCAACCCGGCGGCATAGGCCTCGGCGACCGCGTCCTCGAGCACCTGCGCCTCGAAGATGAACTCGCCGCGAATGTAGATATAGGCGGCGCGGGCGCGCATCGCATAGCCGGCGAGCAGGGCGCCCTCGATCAGCTTGTGCGGATCGTGGCGGATGATCTCGCGGTCCTTGCAGGAGCCGGGCTCGGATTCGTCGGCGTTGATGACGAGGAAATTGGGCCGGTCTGGCGCGGGATTCTTGGGCATGAAGCTCCACTTCATGCCGGTCGGGAAGCCGGCGCCGCCGCGGCCGCGCAGGCCGGACAGCTTCACCTCCTCGATGATCGCGTCCTGGCCGATCGCCATCAGGTCTTTGGTCTTGTCCCAGTCACCGCGCTTCTGCGCCGCCTTCAGCGCCCAGTCCTGGAAGCCGTAGAGATTGGTGAAGATCCGGTCCTTGTCAGCGAGCATTCTTGTTTCCTTCGGTCACCGACGCGCGCAGCCCGAGCCAGGCGACGAACAGCAGAGCGAACGGTGCGAGAGTCCAGGCGGCCGGCGCGGCGCCGGTGACCAGCCATGAGGCGGCGATCAGCAGCAGCCCGGCCGGGACGAAGCCGAGCAGGAATTTCTGGATCGCGCCGAAGCGGGCGGCGGTCATTCCCGAGTCGCTTTCTGCTTGTTCCGCGCGACGGCCATGAGGACCACGCCGAGCGAGAGGAAGACGGCCAGGAGCGAGAGGATCAGGGCAAGGCTCATCGTGCGCCCGGCTTCCCGAACATGTTGAAATAGACGAGCGCGATCAGGCCGCCGCTGACGCCGCCGGAGATCATCGTCCGGAGGGTGCCGCCGACGCCGAGCGCCGGCAGCAGCAAGACGCCGACCAGCAGGAAG
>Ga0335075_10000622_pt1 | contig 61131 bp, 47 predicted proteins | sample Lox_Sample_24_FD_206723 | JGI IMG/M metagenome (GOLD analysis project Ga0335075, IMG submission 206723) | Soil microbial communities from Loxahatchee National Wildlife Refuge, Florida, United States - Lox_Sample_2.4 | ecosystem: Environmental > Terrestrial > Soil > Wetlands | place: USA...
GCGCGATCTCGCCCTGCGACGCCGCCTGGCCAAGACCACAACCGACGTGGGCCAGTGGGCCGGTCGGCAGCAGCGTGCCGTACATGTACGTGGCGCGGCGCGCCATCGCGGGCCCGGCATAGACGTTCTCCTGCACCACATGCTCGGTGAAATGCTCGGGCGCCAGCACCGCCACTTTCCCCGCGTCCACGTCGGCCTGCGAGGTGACGCCCAGTACTCCGCCGAAATGGTCGACGTGGCTGTGGGTGTAGATGACCGCGACCACCGGCCGGTCGTCACCGCGGTGTGTGCGGTACAACTGCAGCGCTGCGGCCGCAACCTCGGTCGAAACCAGCGGGTCGATGACGATGATGCCGGTGTCGCCCTCGATGAAGCTGATGTTGGACAGGTCCAGTCCGCGAACCTGATAGATGCCCGGCACCACCTCGTAGAGACCTTGCTTGGCGGTTAGCGTGCACTGGCGCCACAAACTCGGATGCACCGATGGCGGTGCGTCTCCGGTGATGAACGAGTATTTGTCGTTGTCCCAAACCACCCGCCCGTCGGCGGCTTTGACGACGCAGGGCGCCAGCGCCCCAATGAATCCCCGGTCGGCGTCGGCGAAATCTGCTGTGTCGCCGAGCGGTAGCTGGCGATTCTGGTGCGCGGCGGTGATGACGGCTGTCGGAGGCTTGTGATCCACGGGCCCGACATTGCCACCAATTGCGCCGCGCCGGAACAGATCCACGCAATAAGAAAGCCGTCCGGCAAATGTCGGCTAACGCGCGTCCGAGCGCCTCAACAGGCGGCTTAAATTTTGGCGAATTCCGTATCCGCGATTCCAGCAAAGCCGCATACTTCCGAAACGGTCCATCAACGACGATGGGCCGCCACAACAACAAAGGAGAACCGGGTGAAGCGTTCAGTAGCGGTCGCCGCAGCAGCGACGGCGATCGTCGTTGTCGGCCTGTCTGGGTGTTCGAGTTCGAGCACCCCAGGCCAGAAGGTCAGTACTGGCGGCCACGCCAAGGTGGTCATCGACGGCAAGGACCAGAACGCCCAGGGTCCCGTCACCTGCCAGCAGGCGGGCGGTGCGCTCCAGATCGGGATCGGTCAAGGACAGGGCGCAGTCGCGGTGCAGGGCACCGACGGCAATCCGCCCAACGTCCAGCAGATCGCGCTAGGCACCGTCAACGGCGTCCCGCTCGCCTACCAACAGGGCAGCCCTGGCGCCAGCGTGCAGGCAACCAAGAACGGTAACGACTACAAGTTCACCGGAACGGCGATGGGCATGGACCCGGCCAACGCAGCCGCGGGAATGGTAAGCAAGTCATTCGAGGTCGACGTCACCTGCCCCTAGCGCCTCGGCGTTGAGGTAATCGCACCGAAACGACAGCGACGACCCGGCGTCGCCGTCGTCAGGTGAGACGAATGTCATGCGTCGGCGCTGAGCGGCAATCGGACAGTGAAGTCCGTGTGCCCCGGCGCGCTATCGAGCGTGATCGTGCCGTGATGGGCTTTGACGACCGCCGAGACGATCGCCAGCCCCAGGCCGGTGCTGCCGCCCTTGCGGGATCGGGAGGTGTCGCCGCGGGCGAACCGCTCGAATACTTCGGACTGCAACTGCTCGGGGATGCCCGGTCCGTTGTCGCACACGCTCAACACGGCATGCGTTGTGTCAGAGTCCAATCGCGTCGTCACGACCGTTCCCTGACCGGTGTGCACGCGAGCGTTGGCCAGCAGATTAGTCACCACTTGATGCAGCCGCGCCGCATCACCCGAAACCATCACCGGCTCTTCGGGTAGGTCGAGTTCCCACTGGTGGTCCGGACCCGCGACGTGCGCATCGCTGACCGCGTCGACGGCCACCCGCGACAGATCGACTGATTCGCGTTCCAACGGCCGCCCTGAGTCCAACCGGGCCAGCAGCAACAGATCCTCGACGAGGTTGGTCATCCGCTCGGTTTCGGAGTGCACCCGGCTCATCGCGTGCGCGACGGCATCGGCGTCGTCGCCAACCCGTTGCGCCAGTTCGGTATAACCGCGGATGGCGGCCAGCGGGGTGCGCAGTTCGTGGCTGGCGTCGGCGACGAACTGGCGTACCCGGGTCTCGCTGGCCTGCCGGGTCGACAATGCGGCGGCGATGTGGTCGAGCATCCGGTTCAGCGCCGACCCGAGTTGCCCAACTTCGGTGCGCGGGTTGGCATCCGACTCGAGCACCCGCATCGGCAGTGCGACCTCGCCGCGGTCCAGCGGCAAATCGACTACCTCGGTGGCCGTTTGGGCGACGCGACGCAGCGGCGCCAGTGCGCGCCGGATGATCACGACGCCCGCGGTGGTGGCGGCCGCCAATGCGATCGCGGTGACCACGGCGAAGATCAACAGGACCCGGATCATCGTCGCGTCCACATTCGCCATCGGCAGACCGGTGATGATGATGTCGCCGCTGTGCCGCGCGTGCGTGGCAACCACGCGATAACGCCCGAGCCCGTCGAGATTTCGGGTTACCGGTGGGCGATCGACAGGCAGCGCGGCCAGCGCAGCCGTGGCCTCGTCGGTCAAGCCGCCGCGGCCACCCGCTGTCGTCAGGTAGCCGGCCTCGGTCGGCCCTCCTGGGACCACCACGGCCGCAACCATGCCCACGGGCTGTGCGGGCGCGTCCAGGAAGACCGGCCCGGGGCCGGGCCGCGGGAATGGCCGCAGATGGTGTCGCCACGGCGCCGACGGCGGTTCGCTGAAGATCCGCACCGATCGTTGCGAGGCGTCGTGCACCTCAGTGTTCAACTGCCCCACCAGATATCGGTACAGCGCGAGTTCGGTCACCGCGCCGATTCCGACACACACGATTGCGAGTATGACGACCTGTCCTACCAGCAGCCGAAACCGCAGGGACCAAGTCCGCCCCATGGCTAGCGGGCCGGTTTGAGGACGTAGCCCGCGCCACGCAGGGTGTGGATCATGGGCTCGCGCCCGCTGTCAATCTTCTTGCGCAGGTACGAGATATAGAGCTCGACGATGTTGGACCGGCCGCCGAAATCGTAGCTCCAGACCCTGTCCAGGATCTGCACCTTGCTCAGTACCCGCTTCGAGTTGCGCATCATGAACCGCAGCAGCTCGAACTCCGTGGACGTCAACGTGATTGGCTCGCCGCCGCGGGACACCTCGTGGCTGTCCTCGTTGAGCACCAGGTCGCCGACGATCAGCTGCGCGCCGCTGTCCTCCGACGTCACGCCCGTGCGCCGCAACAGTGCGCGCAGCCGCAACACCACCTCTTCCAGGCTGAACGGCTTGGTGACGTAGTCGTCGCCGCCGGCGGTGAGGCCGGCGATGCGGTCTTCGACGGCGTCCTTGGCGGTCAACAGCAGCACCGGCAGCTGGGGGTTTTCCTCGCGCAGTTTGCGCAACACATCGAGGCCGCTCATGTCGGGCAGCATCACGTCGAGGACTACGACGTCCGGCCGCTGCGACCGGGCCGAGTCCAGCGCCGCCGCTCCATCGCCGGCGGTGGCGATGTTCCAGCCTTCGTAGCGCAGCGCCATCGACACCATCTCAGCGAGGACGGCTTCGTCATCGACCACCAGGACATTGATCGGATTCCCGTCCGCGCGCCGCATCACAACGCGTTCGACGGGTGCTTGGGATTGGCTCACAGCTTCCTAGTATGCGCAGCACGATTAGCCGTGGCTGTGGCATTCCTATGTGTGCGCTGTGAGCCGCTCCCGCCGCAGGTAGACGATCAGAACCAGACTTTTCGACCGCCGACGGGCCGGCCAACGGCGCCGAGAATCCACAACACCGCACCGATCACCACCAGGATCCACCCGATGGTCGCCAGCAGCGGCATTGGCAGCACATAACCAAGGACTAGCAAGATGATTCCGAGCACGATCATGACGACTCCGTTCAGCTATTTCAGTGGATAGCGGATTTAGTACCAATACCGGCGGCCGGCGACGGGGCGGCCGACCGAGCCGGCAACCCATAGCACCGCACCGATGACCAGCAAGATGATGCCGATCGTTTCGAGCACATACACCTTCAGGAAATAGCCCAAAACCAACAGGACGAGACCCAGGACGATCATGATGCCTCCACTCCAATTAGGTAGTCGATGTCCATGGCAGGCATCGAACTCGGTTGCGGCAAATGACAATCGGTCACCTTCGGGTTGACGCCCGCGTAGTTCAGGGGACCGACGAGCACTGTGACTGCGATCGTGCCTAGAGAGGCACAATTCTGGTCGGTGTTTTTCAGGTAGTCACGCTGGAAGGCGGCTATCACGCCGATCACCAGCCAGACCACCACGATCGCACTTAGTAGACCTCCGCCACGCATCCTGACCTCCATTTATGTCGGACAAAACCGCAAAGCAGAGCTAGAGGTACCCGGGCCGGTGGACGTCCAAACATCCGGACTAAACGTCTGTACAACAACTCCGGGGGTGCGAGCGCCCCGGCAAGTCAACGTCGCCTGACTAGTACTGCAGTACAAGAACATTGAGGCGCAGTCGGCGGCCTCACGACGGCGGCCACTTTCACCCCGCGGTCCGGCTGTTCGGAATACGCTGCGGCGCTAGGAAATTCAGAAGCGTTGCGCCGTCACGAAAACCGTAGGCGGCACCACGTCGTCGGGGGGAACCTCGCGCCCGTAGCGGGTCAGCAGATCGGCCATGCTGATCGCGGTCGCGTCCCAGCCGCGTTCACCCAGCCATTCGGCCACGTCGGTGCGCTCCTCGGGATACCAGAGGTCGTCGACGTCGGGGATCTCGGCGTGCAGCACCTGGGCTGCCGCCACGCGGAGCCGCTCCGAGTCTTCGCGCTGGTGCGCCAGCACCTCGGGGTTGGTCGCGCTCTTCGCGGGAACATTGGTGGCCACCCGACTGCCCGACGGGCTGAGCGCGTCGATCCGCTCGAACAGCAGATCCTGGGCCCGGGCAGGCAGATAACGCAGCAGCCCCTCGGCCGACCACACGGTCGGCTGGGATGTGTCAAAGCCCGCCTCCCGCAGTGCCATTGGCCAGTCGTCGCGAAGGTCGACGGCGACGCTGACCAGCCTCGACGTCGGTTGCGCGCCGCGGGCCCGCAGGGTGTTCGATTTGAATTCCAGGACCTTCGCTTGGTCCAGCTCATACACCGTGGTCCCGTCGGGCCACGGCAGTCGCCACGCGCGGGCGTCCAAACCGGCCGCCAGAATCACCACCTGCCGAACACCGGAGGACACCGCGTTGAGGAAGAACTCATCGAAATGTGCGGTCCGCACCGCCATGAAGTCGACCATCACCTGCATGCGGGCCCGCAGCTCGGGCGCGGCGTCGGCCAGCTCGGCGGACAACTTCGCGTCCGCGGTCAGGCTCCAGAAACCGTCCCCGGCCGCCTCGAGGAAAGCCCGCGCGAACGGATCCTGGATGAGCGGGTTCTCGCTTTCCGTTTCCGCGGCACGGGCAGCGGCCACCCCGAGCGCCGTCGAGCCCACACTCTCGGTGATGTCCCAGGAATCGTCGTCCGTGCGCGGCATATCGGCCTCTCCCGTCTACACGCAGGACAGTACGCTCGCCGGCTAAGAGGGACCTGGGCCGTCATTCGGATAGCGCAATGCGATCTACCAGGGCCCCTCGATGCGCTTGGTGTGCGGCATGCCCGCGGCGATCTCGTGAACGTCGCTGACTCGGGCCGGTCGGTCCGCCATATGCCTACTGCTGCAACGCCTCTGCCATCAGCGGCATGATCGTCTGCAACGCCTTCAATGGTCGCAGCATGACCTTGAAGGACACGATCTGCTCGTCGTCGTTCCAGTGGATCATGTCGACGCCGTTGACGTATTTGCCGTCGATCGTCACGGCGAACTCCAGGATCGCGGACTGCTGGCCATACCACTGCTCGACGTAACGAAAATCATTACCGCCGAATACTTTTACCGCCGCCCGGAGGTACATCGAGGTCTTGTCCCGGCCGTCCTGCGGGGTGAAGACCGCCGGCGAGTAGAACACCGCGTCGTCGGCGAGCAGAGCGTCCAGGTCGTCGATGCGACCGCCGTCGATGATCGAGATCCAGCGCGCAATCACGGGTGGCGTCATGCCACGATCCTTGCAGATCGGGCGCTGGGGTAGCTTCACCTTCGTGGAGGAGCTCAAAGCCCCGGACGGCCTGGCCGAGTGGATGTCGCAGCAGGGGCTGGGCGACGGCCCCGTGGAAGACGTGTCGAAGCTCAGCGGTGGAACGCAGAACATCATGCTGCGGTTCACCAGGTCGGGCCGGCCGTATGTGCTGCGCCGCGGGCCGAAACACCTGCGTCCGCGCACCAACACCGTGATCATGCGCGAGACCGAGATGCTCGCCGCGCTGGCCGGCACCGACGTCCCACACCCGCACCTGATCGCCAGCTGCCCCGATCCCACCGTGCTCGGCGATGCCGTCTTCTATCTCATGGAACCGATCGACGGTTTCAACGCCGGCGCGGAGCTGCCCTCGCTGCACGCCAACGACGCGTCGGTGCGGTTCGGGATGGGGTTGTCGATGGCCGACGCCCTGGCCAAGCTGGCGGCCGTCGACTACCAGGCTGTCGGCCTCGGTGACTTCGGAAAGCCCGAGGGCTTCCTGGAACGCCAAGTGCCACGCTGGCTTTCGGAGCTGGAAGGCTACCGGGAATTCGAAAACTATTCCGGCCCAGACATTCCCGGTGTTGACGACGTCGCCAACTGGCTGGAAGAAGGCCGGCCGCCGACTTGGACGCCGGGCATCATGCACGGCGACTACCACGCAGCCAACGTGATGTTCTCCTGGACCGGCCCTCAGGTCGTCGCGATCGTCGACTGGGAGATGTGCACCATCGGCGACCCGCTGTTGGATCTGGGTTGGCTGCTGGCCACCTGGGGAACATCGCCGGCATTCGGCGGCAACCTGTTCGAGCTGGGCGGGATGGCCAACCCCGACGACCTGGTGAATCAGTACGCGCGCAACACGACCCGCGACCTGTCGCACATCACCTGGTACACCGTGCTGGCCTGCTTCAAGCTCGGCATCGTGTTGGAGGGCACCAACGCCAGAGCCAGCGCAGGCAAGGCGCCCAAGGAAGTCGGCGACCTGTTGCACGACGCCACGGTGAGACTGTTCGAGCAGGCGCAGACCTTGATGGAAACCGCATGATCGATTTCGACATCCCCGCGGAACTGGTTGCACAGCGCGACGAGATCCGGGCCTTCGTCGACGACAAGATCGTGCCGTATGAGGCCGATCCACGCCTTACCCGGCACGGCCCTGACGACGAACTGCGCACCGAACTCGTCGAGCTGGCCCGCCAGGCCGGACTACTGACGTTCCAGGCGCCCAAGCGATTTGGCGGCCGGGAGCCGTCACACCGCGAGCAGGCGGTGTTGTTTGAGGCGGCCGGCTGGTCGACGCTGGGCCCGATCGCACTGAACTGCGCCGCGCCCGACGAAGGCAACATGTTCCTGCTCGGCAAGGTCGCCAATCCTGCACAGGTCGAGCAGTTCCTGCTGCCAATGATCGACGGCCGGCAGCGATCGGTGTTCGCGATGACCGAACCCGGCGGCGCCGGTTCGGATCCCAACCAGCTGGCCACGACCGCCGAGTTCGACGGTGCCGACTACCTGATCAACGGCCACAAGTGGTTGATCACCGGGGCGCACGGCGCCCGGACCTGGATCATCATGGCCCGGGTCTCCCCCAACCCGCACGGCGCCGACGGCCCGACACTGTTTCTCTGCGAGGGCGACACCGCCGGCATCGAACTCGAGCGCGTGATGCACACGATGGACCGCAACTACGTCGAAGGCCACGGTGTCGTGCGGTTCACCGACCTGCGACTGCCGTCGTCGGCGGTGCTCGGCGAGGTGGGCCAGGCGCTGCGCTACGCCCAAATGCGTTTGGCGCCTGCTCGATTGACGCATTGCATGCGCTGGCTCGGGGCCGCCTCGCGGGCGCAGTCGATCGCGATCAAGCATGCCCGCGAGCGCACCGCGTTCGGCAAGCCGCTCGGCGACCATCAAGGTGTGAGCTTCATGATCGCCGACAACGAAATCGCGCTGCAGCAATGCCGACTCGCGATCTGGTGGGCCTGCTGGACCCTGGACATGGGCGATCGCGGCACCGGCCGGCACGAAAGCTCGATGGTCAAGGCCTACGTGTCGGAAGAGTTGTTCAAAGTCGCCGACCGCTGCGTGCAGATTCTCGGCGGCATCGGCATTTCCGACGAGACACCGGTCGGGATGATCTTCTCCGATATGCGGGCTTTCCGGCTTTACGACGGTCCGACCGAGGTGCACAAGTACGCGATCGCCCGTCAGGTGCTGCGAGGCTAGGCGCCGTTCGTCGGATTCGGCCCCAACGCGGTCAATGCGTCATCAAGCGTCGGGTACAGCGACATGATTTTGTCCAGGCCGGTCAACTGGATGGGTCTGCTTGTCGCCGGATTATTAGCCACAATGGCGAGTTGCGCGGATTTGCTGACCTTGTCATGGGCGGCCACCAGGACCCTTAGTCCTACCGATGCCATGAAGCTCACGTCGGACAGTTCAATGACGAGAACGGGCGGGTCGTCGTCGAGCGCCCCGTTGATCGCCGCCTCAAAGGCCGGCGCGGTACTCAAATCAATTTCACCGCCGATACTCACCACCGCGACCCCTGCGCGGTGAGCGACGGAGGTGGTGATCGGATCCGCAGCTGACAACGGCCATCCTTCATCTGGCGTCCTGATCGCTCCTGGCGGGCTGGGTGCCGATCCTGTGCCGCCGTCGCAAACTGGCAGAAATATTACTTCAACTCCTCGGTCGGCGAGGCTCGGTTAGGCTGGGCGCGGGGTTTATGCCCGCCGCGCGGAGCCGGGAGGTTCAATGTCGGAACAAACGACAGATTTTTCCGTTGCAGGCGTCGTCAATCAGACGCCGGCGATCTCGAGTGAAGGTTTGCTGCTGCCGCAGCTGGTGCAGCACCTGAGACAAAACAGAACTGCTTTGCGCGAGGAATGGGCCCGCAGAATCACCGAAGCCGAATTGCTGACAGCGATGTCGCCGGAGGAGATCTTCTCCGAGGCAACGACGGTTTACGACAGCTACGTCGAGGTGCTCGAGACAGGTAGCGTCGAGGCGCTGCAGGACTACGCGCGCGACTTGTCCGAGCGCATCATTCCCCGTGGTGTGGAAACCAACGAGGTCGTCGGTATCGTGTTGCTGTTGCGCGACGTGCTCGCCCGCTCGCTGTTCGAGAAATACCAGTCGGACTTCGACCTGCTGAACCGAGTGCTGGACGCCTACGAGCCCGCCGCCAACCGGATTGCGAACACAGTGGCCGTCGGCTTCGTGCAGGAGCGCGAGCGCATCATCCGGCAGCAGCAGGAGGCCATCCGCGAGCTGTCCACACCGGTGCTGCAGGTGCGCGAGCAGCTGCTGATCTTGCCGATCATCGGCGTGCTGGACAGCCAGCGCGCCCGGCAGGTCACCGAGCAGCTGCTGCGGGCCATCCGCGCCAACCGCGCAAAAGTCGTCGTCATCGACATCACCGGTGTGCCGACCATCGACTCCACGGTGGCCAACCACCTCGTGCAGACCGTCGACGCGTCCGGCCTGATGGGCGCCAGCGTGATCATCACCGGCCTGTCGTCGGAGATCGCGCTGACCCTGGTGACGATCGGGCTGGACCTTTCGAAGATGAACGCCGTCGGTGACCTGCAGGGTGGTATCGAAGAAGCCGAGCGGCTGCTCGGTTACGAGGTCACCCGCACCGGCGAGCCGACGGGGTAACGACCACCTTTGACAGTTAACGCGAGCGCGCCATGCCAGTACCAATCCTGAAGCAGGGCCCCATTCTCATTGCCTCGGTGCAGGCGGCGCTGACCGACTCCGACACCGAGCGATTGCGCTATGACCTGATGGAGCGGGTCAGTCGCTTTCGCGCACAGGGCATCATCGTCGACGTCACCGCCATCGACGTGATGGACTCGTTCGCCGCGCGATCGCTGCGCACGATCGCGCACATGACCCGGCTGCGGGGTGCGGATACCGTAATCGTTGGCCTGCAGCCGGAAGTCGCGTTCGCGATGGTGCAGCTGGGCTTGATGTTCGACGACATGTACACGGCGCTGGACCTCGAAGAGGGCCTGGCGCTGCTGAACAAGCAACTGGGGCTTGGCAAATCGATCGGACTCGACGGTGGCGGATGATGTCATCGTCGACGTAGGCAACCCCGACGACATCGTCGCGGCACGCCAAGCGGGTCACGAGTTGGCCCGCAAGCTCGGTTTCTCGCTGACCGATGTCACGATGATCGCCACGGCGATCTCCGAAGTCGCCCGCAACATCACCAGCTATGCCGGTTTCGGGAAGATACGGGTGGGCGTGCAAGATCGCGAGGGCCGACCGGCTCTGGTGGTGCGGGCCGAAGACGACGGCCCCGGGATCGCTAACATCGAAAGGGCTATGGAAGACGGCTATTCCACCGGCCGCGGCCTGGGACTCGGACTGCCCGGCGCGCGTCGCCTGATGGACCGGATGATCGTGGAATCCACGCCCGGCCATGGGACCAATATCGAGATGTGGAAGTGGATTCCGACCAATGGCTGAGCATGGTTGGCTGGGGCCCATCGAATGGGCCGCCAAGTCGCGGCCGCGGCCGGGTGAAAACGTCTGCGGTGACCGGGTTATCGCGGTGGACGTGAACGGCACCGGCGCCCTGTTCGGCGTGCTGGACGGTCTCGGCCACGGCGCGGAGGCCGCCGACGCGGCCAACCGCGGCGTTGACGTCCTGCACACCGCTCGCGCCGAACCCCTCGATGCCCTGGTGCAGCGCTGCCACCGCGGGCTGTCGGGAACCCGGGGCGCGGCGATGACGCTGGCGCGCATCGATTTTCGCAGTGACAAGCTCAGCTGGATCGGGATCGGCAATGTCGCCGCCGACCTGGTCGCCAAGCATCCGGCCGGTGTCGAGGTGCGCTCATCGGCACGGCTGATCGGCGGGATCGTGGGCTACCGGATGCCCGACGTCCTTGCACCGCAGGAAGTCCCGATCCGGCCCGGTGACCTTCTCGTGATCGCCAGCGACGGCATCGTGGAAGATCACCTGGACGGCATCGACTTCGCCGCACCGGCACTGGTGATCGCCGACCAGATCCTGCAGGACCATGCCAAGGACAACGACGACGCGCTGGTGCTCGCCGCGCGTCACCGAGGCGCATCGGGATGAGCCCCGGCGACTTCCACGTCGAGTACGCAACCGCGTTGCGTGCCTACCTGGAGGCGCGCGGCGAGCAGGACCTCGCGGTCGGCCACGAACTCGGCCGCCGGGCCCTGCAAGAAGACATCAGCATGTTGGAGATCATCGAGAACCACTCCCGGCTGGTCGACGAGTTGTTGCAGAGCCCGGCCGGTGTCGACCTGGCGGCGGCGCTGGCTTTCCTGTTGCAGACGCTGGCCCCACTCGACGTCGCGACTCGCGGATTCCTCGCCGGCACAAAGCGATACGAGGAACAGCGGGCTCGCGCCGAAGATCTCGCCGATCGCGACGAGTTCCGCAATGCGGTGGTGAACTCGCTGCAGGAGGGTTTCTTCGTCTCCGACCGCAGCGGTGCGGTCGTCGAGCTCAACGACGCGTTCGCCAAGATCACCGGCTACTCGGCAGACGGTCTGCCCTACCGCTGGCCGCACCCGTGGCTGGTCGACGAGAAGGCCGCTCGGGCACAACAATCCAGGCTCAACCAGGAAAACCAGGTCCAGTACGAAACTCCGATTCGGCATCGAGACGGACGGCTGGTGTGGGTCGCGGCGAACATCAACCGGGTCACCACCGATGCCGCCGAACAGGACGTGTACGTCGGCACGATCCGCGACATCACCGCGGAACGCGCCTTTGCCGCACGGGAAAGCGCGGTGCTGCGATTGGCCACCGCCGTCAGCGTGGCCAAAAGTGTGTCCGAGGTCCTGTCGATCACCCTCGATGAATGCCGACTGGCGCTCGACGTTCACCGGGTGGTGGCCGCGGTATGGCCGGCGACCGGCGGTGAGCCCACCATCCAGGTCGCCGAGGAGAAGAACCCGTCGAGCTGGCGGAAGCTGGATCCGTTGCTGCGTCAGATATTTCAGCAGGCCCGCCACCAGCTGCCGCTCACCGTGCAGCCGATCGAATCGCAGGACGCCCCGGGCACGTCGCGCGGGATCGTCGCGGTGCTCACCGGCGGCGGAGACGTCGCACTGTGGTTGGAGCTTCGGGTGCCGCGCCGGGTCAGCGCGGAGGATCGCCTCCTGGTCACGGTGCTGATCGGTCACCTGGGGCTGGCGATCCAGCATGTGCGGCAGTTCGAGACCGCGCGTGAGACGTCACTGACGCTGCAGCATGCGATGCTGGCGCCCACCGAGCTGCCGCCCGGCTTCGCGGTCCGCTACGAGCCCGCAGTCCCGCCCCTGGAGATCGGCGGCGACTGGTATGACGTGCTGCCGGTCGGTGAAAACCGGATCGGCATCATCGTCGGCGACTGCGTGGGCCGCGGCCTGTCCGCCGCGGCGGTGATGGGTCAGCTCCGCGCCTCGGCGCGGGCGCTGCTGCTTACCGGAGCCGAGCCCGCGAGGCTGCTCGAGCAACTCGACCCGGTGGCCGAGCTGATCCCGGATGCGTTCTGTACCACGGTGTTTCTCGCTGTCCTCGACACCGAGTCCGGTGAATTCTCCTACAGCTGCGCCGGCCATCTGCCGGCCGTGCTGGCGGTGCCGCAGTCCAAGCCGACCCTGCTCGCCGATGCGCGTTCGGTGCCGCTGGCCGTGCAGCGCAAGCGTTCTCGTCCGCAGTCGTCGATCGTCCTGCCGCCCGGGTCGACGCTGATGCTCTACACCGACGGTCTGGTCGAGCGCCGCGACGTCTCCCTCGACGAGGGGATCGCGCGGGTCAGTTCGACAGTGGCCGACGGTCTGCATCTCACCGTCGACGCGGTCGCCGACGCGGTGCTCGGCGAGATGGCGCCCCCTGGCGGATACGACGATGACATCGCGATCGTGGTGTATCGGCGGCCGTACGCACCGTTGTCGATTGAAGGCGTTGTTACCGCGGAGGAGTTGAGCGACATTCGCCATCGGCTCGCCGCGTGGATGAGGGACGCGACCATCCCCGACGAGCGGGCAGCCGACATCGTGTTGGCGGTCAACGAGGCCTGCGCCAACAGCATCGAGCACGGCTACCGCGGCCGTAAGCCGGGCAAGGTTCTAGTCGAAGGCGAAAACGACGGTGCGCAAGTGCATCTCAGGGTCACCGACAACGGCTCGTGGAAACCGGTCCCCGCCGACCCGGGTATCCGCGGGCGGGGACTGCTGTTGATCCGCGCCGTCAGCGACTGGCTCGAGATGGAGTGCACGCCGTCGGGGACCACGGTCGACATGAGCTTCCGCCTGCCGGCCTGACGCCGTTTACGGCAGCACTGTGTGCATCAGCATGACGTCGTAGGCCGACCACAGGGACAGATTGAAATACAGGTCTTTTCCTGTCGACCACGGGTGAATCATCGGTGCGTAGATGCCGCCGGGCATCGAGAAAGACGAGACGAGCGGCTGCTCCGGACTCCACGGCCCTTCCGGCGACGGCGCGGTCCGCGCGACGACGTCGTTGCTGCCACCGTTGGTGTAGAGCACCAGATACTGCTTGAGGTAGTTGTTGTACTGGCCGGACATTTCGCCGACCGGCCCGGGGAATATGGGTGTCGCCGCGGCCGGGTCCATCGGTACCCACGTCTGCTTGTCGGCGTTCCAGTACTGGTACTTGGTCAAGTCCGGCAATGAGTTCGGCGGAACTCGGGACAGGAACGCCGGACCGCCGCGGCCGGACGGGGTTCCGAACGAGTAGAGGTACCCGTCCTTACCCGGCATGAACGCACCCATCTGGAAGTTCTCGTTACCCGGAAAGAAACGTCCGCCGGGCACGGTGTCGGCGGCGGCCAGGCGGATGGTGCCCGGGAATATCCCCCAGCTCTGGCCGTTGTCGACGGACCGCGCGATTCCCGAGTAGTTCGTGGACCATTCGCCGTCGCGGCCCCAGTTTTTGATCGACATGAAGTTCATGTACTGCGTTCGACCGAGCGAGATCGCGGAGGTCGGGATGATGCCAGTCTCGTGGCCGGCCTTGTGAATGCTGTTGAGCACCTGCTTGGACAGGCCTGGCGCCCACACCGGTGAGCCTGAGTACGGGTTGTTCGGCACGCCATCCGCCACGTGGATTCCGTGCGACAGATCACGATCCTGGCTGCGGAAGAGCGTGTTGTAACGCCATTGCTGGCCATGGACTGCGCAATAGCCGAAGGTGTCACCGAAGGCCATGAGCACTTGCCGGTTACCGGGATCACCGTTATCCCAAGGGATTCCAAGGTCAGTGCCGGAGATGCCGAAGCGGTCGAGAGTCCGGTTGGGCCCGTTCGGACCGGTGACCCAGTCGACGAGCGATGTCGGAGCGCCACCGATGCCGGCGGGCGGAGGTGGTGGCGCGGGGACCGCGTCGGGCCCCATCTGGTTGGCGTCCGGGGTGGGTTGTATAGCCGCACCGGGGGGAGTGGGCCCAGGCGTCACCGCCGCCTGAAGGTGCGCCTGATTCTGGGTAAGCGGTTTGAGCAGGGAACCGAAGGACTGGATCAGCGGACCCAGCTTGGGCAGCGGGGCGCGATCGTTGGTACCGCGAGGTCGACGCCCGGTCGGTGGCTGGACCACGGGATTGGGGGCAGGCACCTCCGGCATCGACGCGGGCGGTTGGACGTTAGCGGCCGGGTCACTGCAGGGCAGGGCGAATGCCGGCGGCGCGAAACCTATTGGGACGACGAGGCCGACGGTGGCCACCAACGCCACCGGTATTGAGAAAATCCGACGAATCGCCGCCATGTGTCACCTCTCCAGGGGCGAGCCGTCGCATTGACGTTCGCAATTGGCTTATGTGACGATAGTTGCCAATGGGGTAATTGGGATCCACGAGTTTTCAATAGGAATGTTTCCGTGACCGTGTCGTAACCAGCGGCTGGCGCAGCCTGCGAGTGATCGCGGAGCGTTATTGCTTTGTTACTCAGGCGAATCCGGAACCTGCCGCTGGCGATACATCAAAATGCCAGCGACGAGAACGACGATCAGGTAGACGACGTATACGAAATCCGCGAGCACGGTTGGGTATCCCGACCACGAGTGCATGAGGAGGACGCGGACCAGCCCGATTACGCCCCCGATCGCGAGGACCCAGCACCACAGTTGCCGCGGTTTCGAGGCGGCGAGCGCAGCCGCGACGATTGCCGCGAAAAATAGCGCGTTCACGCTGGTCTGCGTGCTCGCCAGGTAAGTGCGGCTGGCCGCTCCGCCGATGAGCCTCCAGACAAGATCGGCACCGGCGCAACCCGCGACCACGATGGACCCGATCAAAGTGATTTTGGCTGCGGCCGTAGCGTCCTGATCGGCTGATATTCGTCGGTGCAAGAACCAAAACGCTCCGGCCAGCAACAGGTTTCGGATCTCGTTGAGCAGAGCATTGCCCGTCCAGTAGTGCACTATCGGGCTATACAGCCAACCCATCGATTTATCGATCCAGTACGCCAACAGGCCGAGCGCGGCGAAGGTCATAACGAGTATGGCCGGCACATTCAACGGATTATCACCAGGGCCTGCCACTGGCCGCGGTCTCTCGTGAGTGTCGTTGGCAGAAACGCTCTTTGGTGGCGCAATGAGAGCAGCGGGCGGCGACACCCGCTTGGTGGTTTCGCCGACCTTTTCGACGACGCCGATATCGGGCCTCTGTTCGGGCGGGGTTTCGGGAATATCGTCAACCGGTGCGGGCTGCTCAGCCAGTTGTCTGAGGCGTGTGATCGCTCGGTCCACGTCGGCATAGAGATCGCTGCGTCGACTGAACCGCTCCAAGATGTCGCTGCCGCCGCGCCGCTCCAGCGGATCAAGGGAGGTAAGCGCCGGTTCCAACTGCCGCAGGATCTGATGTTGCTGATCGTGATCGATGGCACCCGCTTGGCTGATCGTGTCGATCAGGTCGGTGAGGTACGACAGTGGGGCCTTCGGCGGCTCCGGCAGCGGATCTGGCAGCGGTGGTGCCGCCGGTTGCGTCGCTAACGCGCCCTGCAGCTTCAGCGCGGCCAGCGGCCGGTCCGCGGGAGTGGAGTAGTCGATGATCTGGCGTCGTGCGAAACGACTGGGAAGCGCACTCGGTGGCGGCTCGACTGCGACTGGGATTATCGGTTTGCCAAGCGCCACGGCCCATTCGAATTCACGGCCGCAGGCTGTCGAGTTCAGCGCCGCTGACGAGTAGATCGCGATGATGACGTCGCAATCAGCGATGCGGGCAAGGATTTCGTCCCACCAATCCTGACCGCCGCGGAGGGCCGCGTCGACCCAGGTCTCGTAGCCCATCGTGGCCAGATGCTCGACCAATTGGTCGACGTCGGGCTTGTTCTCACGGGCATACGACACGAACAGCTTCCGCAAAATCACTCCCTAGGCTGGGATTTCCCGCTAAGTATGACCTGAACGCAGCCCGACTGTTCGGGTATCTGTCCGGACACGGGATAGACGCCGAGGTTGCTACGCAGTTAGATCGATGCCGTGACCCGCGAGGCTTTCGTCCACGACGCCGTTGTCACAATGCCGTCCGGTGCTGATCCGGCCGCTCTGGGTGGCGCGATCACCGCCGCGCTGTGCGGACACTGGGATCACGAGCCGCCGTGCCCGCTCGCACCGCACTACGTCGCGAACTTCCCGGCGGGCGAAACCGTCACGCTGAGAGTTCTTTTCGCCACCGAACCGGCGAACGAGCAGCGCGTCCGTTCACTGATCGGCGAGGCGCTCGCCGCGGAACAGCTGACCGGGCCCGACGGTGGCGTCGCTACTTGGCGGCTACGGTCTGCGTCCCCGGGAACGATCCGCCCGGACGAACAAGACCACGCCGCCGAACTGGTGGCGCACTAGAAGTTGTTGCAGGTCGCGGCGACCGACTGCACAAGCCCGAAGTACTGCGCAGCCCCTTGCGTACTCTCCGCCTGCTGGGCCATCTGCATGCGTTTGTCCGGCGGCGAAGCAAGGAACGAGCGCAATGCGGACTGCGCGAACGGCGATGCGTTGAATTGTGCGGCGGCGGCCGGATTCTGCGCGTTGAGCGCCGCAATCACCTGCGGGTAAGTACACGTCGTGTTGACGATCGGACCCAGGTCGGGGTCTGCGGACGCGAGCCCGGCGCCGAGGGCCAAGGACAGTGCCAGACCGCCGATTATGGCGCCTGATCCGAGTTTGATCATTCGTAGCCTCACTTCGTCGAGCCTAGCCCGTCGCGCCGGCCGCGGCCGCTCCCATGCCGCTGGTGCCGCCGGCACCCCCCGCGCCGCCGGCACCACCGTTTCCACCGGCGCCGCCGTTGCCGCCGGTTCCGCCGTATCCGATCAGCGCCGAGCCATTTCCGCCGGCACCGCCGGTGCCACCGGCGTAGGCGCCCGTCCCGCCCGAATAGCCTGCGCCGCCCTGGCCGCCGTCGCCTCCGTTGCCGAGCGCGCTGACGTCGGTGAAGTTCGGGCCGACGCTTCCACCAGCGCCGCCATTGCCGGCGGCCGCACCGAGCGCGCCGTCGCCGCCTGCCCCGCCGACGCCGCCGTTGCCCATGAATTCGCCGCCGTTGCCGCCGCTGCCGCCGTCGGCGCCCAGGCCGCCTGCACCGCCCTCGCCGCCGTCGCCGATCAGCCCGGCGCTTCCGCCGTCACCACCGGCCACGCCGGCCTCGGTGCTCGTCCAGCCGGCTCCGCCGTCGCCCGCCAGCAGCCCGCCGTCAATACCGTTAGGGTCTGCCGCCGTTCCGTCCGCGCCGTTGCAAATCAGGCCACACACGTCGCTCGGGGTCTGAAACCAGCTGTTGACGACGTTGTCGACATCCTCGCCCAACTGACTGGTGATCCAAGACTCGATGAACGCGTGGATCGGCTCATAAAGGCCTTGTTGAAAGTCCGACGAGAAGGCCGCGCTGTCGGGCGCCCCGGTGCCTACCAGGCCAAAAAAGCCCAGCAGGCCGCTCAGATCGAATTGCCCGGGGTCGGCGGCCGCGGGGGCCGCCGTGGCGCTGTCGGCGGCGGTCACGACCGCGGTTGCGGGTTCAACGGCAGCACTGACAACGCTAACGTCGGGGAGGGCACTGATCGCGGCCGCGGCGGCGGTATCTGTAGCCCCGGTGCCACTCAGGCCGAAATCGGCCAGCAGCGTTCCCAAATCCACGGTGGCGCTGGGGTCGACGGCCGCCGCCAGCGCGCTTGGGTCGAACAGGTCCATGATCAAGTCGTCGATGCCGAAGTCGGCCTTGGCCGGCGGCGGCGCCGCGCTCGGAGCCACCGCGGCGGCGACAAGCGCCCCGGCCGTTGTGGACAAACCGACTACTGCACGGCGGCGGAGCTTGGCGTTGGTTGAGCGGCTCTTCCGCTTTCTGTGCCGACCTGCCACCGTCCCGCCTTCACTCGCGTCTAACCCCGCCTACGCAAGTTACTAAACGTGTGTGTAATAGAGAACACGTCTCGGGCTTTATCGCGAACTTCTCAGGTTTATCGAAGGCGACGTTCTATTCGTCGAGGTCGTATGCCCGGTGAGCGCCGCCAAACCGATCGGGCACCCGGACTTGCCGGTGATGACCATTGCCGACGAGGGCCAGCGGCTGCGTGTCGTCGATGTCCGGGACGTGTTGCCGCGACGAGGACCCATTGGTCAGCAGGAGCGATCGCACCAACGGACGGGAGCCGACCGGCTGCAGCATGGAACTGGCCGGCCGGGGACGCACGATCTGCGGCCACCAGAACCAGCGACCTAGCAGCGCGGCGATGGACGGCGTCATGAAGGACCGCACGACCAGGGTGTCGAACAACAGACCGAGGCCGATGGTGGTGCCCGCCTGCGCGATGATGCGCAGGTCGCTGACCGCCATGGCCATCATCGTCAAGGCGAATACCAGGCCCGCGTTCGTCACGACCTTGCCCGTGCCGCCCATCGCGCGGATGATGCCGGTATTCAAACCCGCGGCTACTTCCTCTTTCATTCGGGATACCAGCAACAAGTTGTAGTCAGACCCCACCGCCAAAAGGATGATTACGCAAAATGCCAGCACCATCCAGTGCAATTTGACGCCGAGAATATACTGCCAAACCAGCACCGACAAACCGAACGATGCACCCAGAGAAAGCGCCACTGTGCCCACGATGACCAAGGCTGCAATCAAACTTCGCGTCATGATAAGCATGATCGCGAGAATCAGGCACAGCGCGGCGATTCCCGCGATCAGGAGGTCGTATTTAGAGCCGTCTCGGAAATCTTTAAATGTTGACCCGGTGCCGGCGACATAAATTCTGGCGTTCGAGAGCGGAGTTGTCTTGAGCGCCTCCTCCGCCGCTGGCTTTATCCGGTCGACCCGTGCCAGTGCTTCGGGCGTCCCCGGGTCGCCCCTTTGCGAGATGATGAACCGAGCGGCTTTCCCGTCCGGAGACAAGAACGAAGCCATTGCGTGCTGGAAGTCCTTGTTCTGGAAGATTTCCGGCGGAAGATAGAACGAGTCATCATTCTTGGCGGCGTCGAACGCCTGCCCCATGGCATTGGCGTTCTCGGTCATGTCATCCATCTCTCCGAAGACCCCGGACATGGTGCTGTGCATGGTCTGCATCATGGTCCGACTGCTCTGCAGCGACGCGATCATCGGGGGGAACAGGGCGACCAGTTGCGGCATGAGAACATCCATCTGATCCAGATCTTTGATCAGATCCTCCATTTTATTGCTGAGATCGTCGATGCCGTCGACCGCTTCGAAGATAGATTTCAGTGACCAACAAATCGGTATGTTAAGGCAGTGCTTCTCCCAGTAAAAGTAGCTGCGGATCGGCCTGAAGAAATCCTCGAAATTTGCAGTTAATTCCCGCATTTCGTTGGTGACTTCAGCAATTTGCTTTGCCTCCACAACCGTATGATGGGTCACGGCGACGAGCTGCTGCATGAGGGAGAGCTGTTGCTGCATGACGCCGAGCATTTTCGTCAGTTCGCCGATCTGCTGATCCATGTCGTTTATCCGATTTTTCATATACTTGACGTCCTGTATCATGCCAGCGTTTTGCATGCTGAGCAAAAACGGGATCGACGTATGTTCTATCGGAGTTCCTTCTGGCCGGGTTATGCCCTGCACCCGAGAAATTCCCTGAATCCGCAGAACCGCCTTCGCGACCTTGTTGAGGACCAGAAAATCGGCCGAATTTCGCAGATCATGATCGGACTCGAGAAGCAGGATCTCGGGCATCATCCGCGCCTGGGAAAAATGCCGATCGGCGGCTGCGTAACCCAAATTAGCTGGAATATTTTTGGGCAGATAGAGTCGGTCGTTATAACTCGTTTTATATCCCGGCAGCGTAAGTAGACCCATCAGGGCGATCGCACAGGCGGCAGCGAGAATGGGCACCGGCCAGCGAACAATCGCCGTACCGATGCGGCGCCATCTATGGGCACTGATCCGGCGCTTGGGCTCGAACAGTCCAAAACGGCTTCCTACAGCCAAAACCGCCGGAACCAGCGTAAGCGCGCTCAGGACCGTGACCAGCATTCCGATTGCGCACGGGACGCCCAACGAGTGGAAGTAGGGCAGCCGGGTGAAGCTCAGACACAAGATCGCCCCTGCGATCGTCAACCCGGATGCCAAGACAACGGGCGCGATTCCCCGGAATGCGGTGTAATAGGCCGCTTCCCGGCTTTCGCCGGCCTGGCGTGCCTCTTGATATCGACCGAAGAAAAAGATCCCGTAATCGGTTCCGGCCGCCATCCCCAGGGCGACCAGAAAGTTAGTCGCGACCGTCGAGAGGGCAAATAGATCGTGGTGGCCGAGGTAGGCGACGATTCCCCGGGCGGCCAGTAGCTCTATTCCCACCATGACCAGCAGCAGGATCACGGTGATCGCTGAGCGATAGACCAGGAGCAAGACCACGAAGATGATGGCGGACGCCGCGACTGTGATTCTCAGAATGGAATTGTTGCCGGTGTTCTGCATATCCGAAACGAGCGGTGCCGCGCCGGTGACATAGGCATTGACCCCGGGAGGCGGCGGCGTGTGATCCACGATGTTTCGGACCGCCGCCACCGATTCCTCGCCCAGGGTCGTGCCTTGATTGCCGGCCAGATTCAATTGGACGTATGCGGCCTTGCCATCGGGGCTTTGCACGCCCGTCGCCGTGAGCCGGTCTCCCCACAGATCCTGTACGTGCTCGACATGCTTCGAATCACCTTTTAACTTGTGGACCAAGTCGGCGTAGAAACTGCGAGCGTCGTCGCCAAGCGGCTGCTGCCCCTCCAGCACGATCATCGCGAAGCTGTCGGAATCGGATTCCTTGAAGTCCTGGCCCATGCGCTTCATGGCCTTCGCCGCCGGCGCGTCTTGCGGAGCCAGAGACACGGAATGCTCTTGTCCGACATCTTCCAGCGACGGAACCCCGAACGTCACAACGACAGTCAGGGCCAGCCAGCCCAGGATGACGAAGACGGAAGACCGACGAAGCGTCCGCGCTATGAAGGGAGGACGGTCGATGCTCATGGCTCGCGACCGTGCTGGCCAACGTAAACGTTCTCGCGGCCTCCGTTGCCGCCGCGCTGCTCACGAGAAGGTCCACCGTTCTGCCGCTTCGCCGCGGCGTGCTCGCCGTTGCGAACCGCGAACCCGTTGCTGTGGGGTTCCTCTCGCAGCAACAGGGCACGAACCAACGGACGTGGGCCGACCGACCGCAGGAGGGCACTGGCGGGGCGCGGGCGCACTCGTTGCGGCCACCAGAACCAGCGTCCGAGCAGCGCGGCGATCGACGGCGTCATGAACGCCCGCACGACCAGCGTGTCGAACATCAGACCCAAACCGATGCTGGTTCCCAGCTGGGCGATGCTCCGCAGGTCGCTGACACCCATGGACGCCATCGTGAAGGCGAACACCAGGCCCGCGTTGGTCACCACTTTCCCGGTGCCCGCCATCGCGCGGATAATGCCGGTGTTTATCCCGGCGCTTATTTCCTCTTTCATCCGTGATACCAGCAGCAGGTTGTAGTCGGATCCCACCGCCAAAAGGATGATTACCGTCATCACGAGCACCACATAGTGCATTTGCGTGCCGAGCAGATACTGCCAAAGGAGCACCGACAGGCCGAACGATGCGCCCAGGGAAATTGCTACGGTGCCCACGATGACGAGCGCGGCAATCAAACTTCGCGTCATCATGAGCATGATGATGAAAATGAGGCAGAGCGCGGCCACTCCGGCAATCAATAGGTCGTATTTGGAGCCGTCTACAACGTCTTTGGTCATCGCCGCGGTGCCGGTGAGGTAGATCTTGGCGTCTTCCAGCGGAGTTGCCTTGAGGGCTTCCTCGGCCGCACTCTTTATCGGGTTGACGCGCGAGATACCGTCGGGAGACGCCGGATCACCGCTTTGCGAGATGAGCATGCGGGCGGCTTTCCCGTCCGGCGAGACGAAAATCTTCAGCACCCGCTGGAAGTCTTTATTCTTGAAAATCGCCGGCGCCACATAGAAAGAGTCATCGTCTTTGGCGTTGTCGAACGCTTTGCCCATGGCCGTGGCTGTCGAGCTCTGGTCGTCCATCTGATCGAAGATCCCGGTCATGGTGCTGTGCATGGTCAGCATCATGGTCCGCATGCTCTGCATGGTCGTGATCATCGGCGGAAGCAGGGCCAACATTTGCGGCATCAGGATATCTAGCTGATCCATATCCTTGACGAGATCTTCCATTTTATCGCTCACCGCGTCGACACCGTCGAGCGTATCGAAGATGGATCTCAGCGAGAAACAGATGGGAATGTCATAGCAGTGCTTATCCCAATAAAAGTAACTACGGATCGGCCGCCAGAAATCTTCGAAATCCGCAACGTGATCGCGCAACTCTTCGACGATGGCTTCCACGTCATGGGTTTGGGCGACCATGTGGTGGGTTGTCGCATTTAGCTGCTTCATGAGCTCATACATGTGCTGCATCAAGCTGATCGTCTTTGCCATCTCGTCGGCCTGCTTGAGCAGATCGTTCATCCGGTCTTTCTGGAAGCCCATATTTTGCAGCATGCCCGCATTTTGCATGCTGAGCATAAAGGGAATGGATGTGTGCAGCATCGGAGTGCCGGTAGGTCGAGTTATAGACTGCACACTCGAGACGCCTGGAACCGCGAGAACGGCCTTTGCGAGCTTGTTCAATACCAGAAAGTCTGCCGAATTTCGCAGGTCGTGATCGGCCTCGACCAGCAGTATGTCGGGCATCATCATGCGGGACTGTGAAAAGTGTCGAGTCGCCGCTTCATAACCCTGATTTCCGGGGATATTTTTGGGTATGAATTGCTGGTCGTTGTAGCTGGGGTTGTAGCTCGGCAGCGTCAGAAGCCCGATAAGCGTGACGGCCAGTGTCGCAGCAAGAATCGGCCCGGGCCAGCGGACGATCGCGGTGCCGATTCGCCGCCAGCCGCGGGCCCTGACCATGCGCTTGGGGTCGAACAGCCCAACCCGGCTGCCGACTACCAGCACCGCCGGCACCAGCGTGAGGGCCACCGCGACCGCGACGAATATGCCCACCGCGCAAGGGATCCCCATCGCGTGGAAGCTGGGCAGCCGGGTAAAGGTAAGACAGAACAGCGCCCCGGCGATGGTCGAGCCGGAGGCCAACACAACTTTCGCGACCCCGCGGTACGTCGTGTAGAACGCCGTTTCTCGGTCTTCGCCGGCCTGACGGGCCTCTTGATAGCGGCCGATGAAGAATATGCCGTAATCCGTTCCGGCCGCGATCCCGATCGACGCCAGCATATTGACGACAAAAGTGGTCAGCCCGATCAAACCGTGATGGCCGAGGAATGCGACGAATCCCCTGGCGACCATCAATTCGATCCCGACCATCAGCAATAAGAGAACGACGGTGAACACCGAGCGGTAGACGAGGAGGAGCATCACGAAAATCACCACGAGGCTCAGCGTGGTGATCCGCTGTACCGTCCTGTCGCCGCTACTGCGCATATCTGCGGAGATTGCCGCCGGCCCGGTGACATACGCTTTGACGCTCGGCGGAGGCGGCATCGAGCCAACGATGTCCCGAACCGCCTTCGCCGAATCGAGCGCCAACGACGTACCGGTCTGACCGGCGAGGTCCAACTGGACGTAGACCGCCTTACCGTCAGCGCTTTGCGCAGCGCCTGCGGTGAGTGGGTCGCCCCAAAAATCCTGAACGTGCGTTACATGCTTCGGGTCGTCCTTTAACCGACGGACCAACTGCTCGTAGTAACGGTGGGCCTCGTCGTTCAGGGGTTGCTGACCCTCCAAGACCACCATCGCGACGGTCCCGGAACCGGAATTGGTTTCCTTGAAGTCCCCAACCATGTGATCCATCGCCTTGAACGACGGTGCATCTTTGGGCGACTCCGATACCGAATGGGCCTTCTCGACCCGCTCGAGCGAGGGCACGCCGACGGTCACGAGCACGGCGATCGCCAACCACGCCAAAATGATGGGCACTGCGAGTCGATGGATCGTGCGCGCTACGAATGGCCGCCCGTTGGGCAGCTGGTGGTTGCTCATTCGTCCTTCAACTTGCAGGAGGTGAACGCGCTTACTTCGTGCGAGATCTTCTGCGCTTTGACCACGCCGTCCACGACGATGCGGCAGCCGATGATGTCACCGGTGCCTTGGGCAGCGACTCCTCCGAGGGCCGTCGCCTCGGTGCTGGCGAATTCCACCGACCACGGCAATTGCGCTCCCTCGACGCGCCGCGGGTCGGCATTGACGTCGAAGTAGCTGATGCTGGCCACGTTGCCCGGCGCCCCGAACACCTCATATGTCATGTGCTTGGGGTTATACGGTTTGCTGTCGTTGACCCTGGTGTCCGCATACAGCGGGCGCTTCTCGGCACCGAACACGGAGTGCAACCGCAACACGGTCCAACCACCGGCGACGATCACCGCCATGATCACCAACGGGATCCACAGCCGCCTCAGCACGCCGAGGATCGCAAGTCGCCTTTTACGCGTTTCCATCTCGACGCCGTGTCACCGGCCGCCGGGAACGTCGGCGAACGCCGGCCACAGGCGGCCGCCGGTGTCGGCGGACAGATTGATACCCACTGCGTCTCCAGGGCGTTAGTCGACATGAGTTGAACAAGTCAAAAACATACTGGAGGCGGCTAGGTCGATCCAGTTTTTCGGCAAAAAGGTCCGGGTCTCGGACTTTGACCGCACCGTGGCCAGCGGCCTGGCCGCTGCCGCGCATCGCGCCCTTACTACGCACACGTGTTATAAGGTGATCCGCTATGGCTGCCGTCGACGACGCCGAACGCGCGGTACCTCGGTCGACTGCTGACCCGACACTTGCCGAACCGGGCCGACTGAGTCGGATGCCGTCTCGCCAGTTCATCAGCGCAGTGACGATCATCGGCGGCATGCAGCTGATGGCGGCGATGGACGGGCCCGTTGCCGTCTTCGCCCTTCCTAGGATCCAGAACGAGCTGGGCCTTTCGGATGCTGCGAGGAGCTGGGTGGTCACCGCCTACGCGCTGACCTTCGGCGGCCTGATCCTGCTGGGCGGCCGGCTCGGTGACACGATCGGCCGTAAGCGCGCTTTGATCATCGGGGTCGCGCTGTTCACCTTCGCGTCGACCATCTGCGGCATCGCCTGGGACGGTGACGTCCTTGTCGTTGCCCGGCTGCTGCACGGTGCGGCCGCCGCGATCGTTGTGCCGACCTGTATGGCGCTGATCGCGACCACGTTTCCCAAAGGGCCTTCCCGCAATGCGGCGTCGGCGGTGTTCGGCGCGCTGGGCGCGATCGGCGCGGTGCTCGGCCTCGTAATGGGCGGAGCGATCACCGGGGTGTCGTGGCGGCTGGCGTTCTTGGTGAACGTGCCGATCGGTCTGCTGGTGATCTACTTGGCCCGCACCATGCTGTCCGAAACCCCTAGGGAGCGGACGAAGCTCGACGCCGCCGGGGCTGGGCTGGCCACGTTGATCTGCACTGCAGGGGTTTTCAGCCTGTCGATGGGGCCGGAGAAGGGCTGGCTGTCGGCCCCGACGATCGGCCTTGGCCTGGTGGCCGTGACCTCTTTCGCGGCGTTCCTCGTGGTGGAGCGCACAGCCGAGAATCCCGTCGTGCCGCTCAGCCTGTTCCGCGACCGCAGTCGCGTGGCCACGTATACGTCCATGTTGCTGGTGCGTGGGATCAGTTTCACCATGGCCGTGATGATCGCCATGTATGTGCAGAACATCATGGGCTACAGTCCGCTGCGCGCAGCCATCGGCTTCATCCCGTTTGCCCTTGCAGGCGCCGTCGGGACGGCCGCGTCGTCGCGGCTGGTGACGTCGTTCTCGCCCCGGGTGATCGCGATCGCCGGCGGCGTCGTGGTGTTGGGAGCCACGCTGTACACCTCGACATTGCACAGCGGCATCCCGTACTTCCCGAACCTTGCGCTGCCAATCGTCGTCGGCGCTATCGGTCTCGGCATGATCAGCGTCCCGCTGACACTGTCGTTGATGGCCAGCGTCAGCGTGGACCGCATCGGGCCCACCACGGCGATCGCGGTCATGCTGCAAAACCTCGGCGCCCCAATGGTGCTGGTCGGCATCCAGGTTGCCATCACCTCACGCACGCTGCACTTGGGCGGCACCAACGGACCGGTAGCAGCCATGAACGCCGCCCAACTGCATGCGCTGGATCGGGGCTATACCTACGGCCTGCTGTGCCTGGCCGGGGTGGTCATCCTGTTCTGCGGGGCGGCGGCGCTTATCGGCTACACCTCACAGCAGGTGGCGCACGCGCAGAAAGTAAAGGAAGCGGTCGACGCCGAGGCCTTCTAGTTCAACGCCCGGTTAGTCGATCTCGCCGGTCAGGCCGAACTCAATCAGTGTGCACGCAGCCAAGTCGCGCAACGCGGACTTCGTGTTCTCGGCGCCCGGTTGGTAGGCGGACACGTTGATGGACATCTTATTTCCCACACGCATAGTCAGCAGATACAGCTGCCCACCCGCCCGCTCGAGCTCCTGTCGCGTCACGTGTTGTCGCGTCCCTCGTCCGGACATGTACTCGGCGGGAGTGCCATCAAGGAGACACACCAGGGAGCCGACGTCGCCTAGGTTAGAGCAAATTACGGGTCGATCAGGGTCGGCGGACGCCCCATCGACTCCCTGTTTCCACATCCGTTTCGGCGTAAACGGGACCAGCGAAGCGAGCTGCGATGTCTCGTCTGGCGTTGCCCGCCAAACCGCCAGCGCTTGCTTGATGTCGTCGCGGACATTGCGAAGATCCGTCGTTACACCCGACGGATCGAGGCTGAACCGTGCGAAGGACACTGCGACCGCACGCGTATCGCCTTCCGCACGTTCGCTCATCGGAAGTTGAATTGTGATGGGGCCGTCGCCGTCGCGTCGACGCCCTAAATGCTCCGCCAATTTGGCGGCCAATCCCGCGACCAACGTATTGCTGTTTGCACCAAGAGCTTTCGCGCGGGCATCCCAATCTTCCAAGCTGACTTGGATCGTGACGCACGGCACCACAAACGCGTCGTTGCAATGGTTCGGAATAAGCGAAATAGGTTGCAGTGAAGCCGATTTCGCAACATCGCGCTGGCGGAGCTGTTTTGCGACTTGTCGTGTCATCACGGCAATTGCCCGGCCCATTTCCGGGGCATCCCGCACAGTCTGTCGGACGTCCTGGACAATGGCGCGCAGGCGCTTGCGTGAATGCGGAGGAGGGTAGCCAAGATCGCGGGTCTTGCCCATCAGCGCCTCGGCTACCACAACGGCGAACCCGATCCCGTCGATCAGGTAGTGCGAGACCACCAGGCTGATCGCTGTCGAACCGTCGGTGAGCGGCAAAACGCCGAGATGCCACGCGGCTCCTTGTTCGGGATCGAGGGGCAGTCGTGCGCGTTCGTCTACCCAGTCGCTCACTTCAGCGCGTGGACGGGCGCGGTCGGCGATATCGATTCCCGGCGGACCGGGATCGGAGACCCACCGATACCTGCCGAACGGCAGCGGCGACCGCTCGATGCGTCGCGCCAGCAATCCGTGGCCAAGGTTGTGGTGAAAGCGCTTGATCCCGTCGAAGTCGACGGGATGCTCGTAAACCCATGTGCACTGGGTGACTTCCCGCTGGCCGGTGACGCGATGTCCGACATAGAAGCCTTGATCCACGAAAGCGAGCAATTCGTTGCGTCCCCCTTCGTGGGTCATAGTGAGGTCGGAGCTATTCATCGCATGTAGAGTAGCCGAGCCATGACTAGCAGAGGACGCATGCGATGAAATTCGTCCTGGCGTTCTATGGGACCCGCGGCGACGTCGAGCCCGGCGTTGCCGTCGGCCGTGAGCTAATGCGCAGGGGACACGACGTGCGCATGGCCGTGCCCCCCGACCTGGTCGGCTTCGCTGAAGCGGCAGGCCTCGCGACGGTCGCCTACGGGCCGGACATCCAGGAGTGGCTGGAAGCAACGCGCAACTTCTGGGCATATTTCTTCCGCAACTTCTGGAGGATCCGCGATGTGAGGAGGTTGCTGCGCGAATCTCGAGAGCCCGGCACCCAGTGCTGGGGGGAGATGACCACGACGCTGACCTCGCTGTCAGACGGCGCGGACGCCCTCATCACCGGCATGAGCTACCAGGAACTCGCCTCCGACGTCGCAGAGTATTGCGACGTTCCGTTGGCGACGCTGCTCTGGTTCCCGATACGGGTCAACGGCCACGTCGTTCCTACAATCCCGGCGCCGTTACTTCGTTCGGCGATGACGGTGTACGAATGGCTGGTTTGGCGAGGAGTGAAAAAGGCCGAGGACGCGCAGCGCCGTGAACTGGGCTTAGCGAAGGCAACAGGACCCGCGCCGCGACGGATCGCCGAACGCGGATCGCTGGAAATACAGGCCTACGACGAGGTTTGCTTTCCCGGGCTGGCGGCCGAGTGGGCGAAATGGGACGGCCAACGTCCCTTTGTCGGCACGCTGACGATGGAATCGCCAACCGACGCCGATGAGGAGGTCGCGTCCTGGATCGACAGGGGGACACCGCCGATTTGCTTCGGGTTTGGCAGCATCCCGGTGGAGTCGCCGGCCGAGACGATCGCCATGATCGCCGCGGCGTGCGCGCAATTGGGCGAGCGAGCGCTGGTCTGCGCCGGCTGGAGCGACTTCAGCAACGTCCCCTCTTTCGAGCACGTCAAGGTGGTCGGCGCGGTGAATTACGCGGCGATCTTTCCCGCCTGTCGCGCGGTCGTACACCACGGTGGCGCGGGGACCACGGCCGCCGGACTGCGCGCCGGTGTCCCCACGTTGGTCCTCTGGATGGCCGACGTGCAGGTGATATGGGGTGCCGCGGTCAAACGGTTGAAAGTGGGTACCACCCGGCGTTTTTCGGCCGTGACGCAGAAATCGCTGGTGTCCGATCTGCGCGCCATCCTTGACCCGCAATACGTCGCCCGCGCCCGCGACATCGCCGCCCGGATGACCAAACCCGCCGAGAGCGTCGCTGCCGCCGCCGATCACGCAGAAACGTTCGCCCGCTCGCGGTGCGTCAGCTGACGAAGTGAACAGCGTTGACGTGCTCGGCCACCCGTAAGGCGTTGGCCGCCACCGTCAAGCTCGGGTTCAAGCCCGCGCTGGACGGAAAGAACGAGGTATCCACCACATACAGGTTGTCCACCTCGTGCGCTCGATTTTGGGCGTCAAGCACACTGGTTTTCGGGTCCGTACCGAACCGGCAGGTGCCGCAGACGTGGCCCAGGTTCGAGTTGTCTTTGCCGCTGCCCAACGGCATCGTGCGAAACGGTTTCAAGACCGCTTTCAACTGTCGCAAAAACGCTGCGCGGCGCTCGATTTCGCTGGCATGCAGCCGATAGTGAATTCGCATCCGTTGGCGGCCGTCCCCATTGGGCCGATCGCTCGGCAGGACGCGATTGTCCAGATAGGGCAGGTCTTCCATCATCGCCGCCAGCACGAGTCCGCCGGTGAGGAAGCGTTCGTACAACCGCCGCACCACCGGGCTCGCCGCGCGCAATGCCGTGCCCCGCCAACCGGGACGGTTGCTCTGCCACTCCAGGGGCGGTATCGCGCCGAACGACTGCACGGTCCCGTATTTCTGACCGTCGCAGAAGTAGAAGTCGTTGAGCCCGATCTCCTTGTTAGCGGCCGTGGTTCGGTGTACAGCGTCCGGCCAGACCTCGATCGGCTCGAGCAGATGCCGCATGAAGTTGCGCCCCAACATGTCTGAGCCATTGGCCAATCCGCGCGGCCAATCGCCCGACCGGGAATTGAACAGCAGCACCGGACTGGCCAGCGCACCCGCGGCCAGCACCACGATGGTGGCCTTCAAAGTGACCGTGCCCGAATGATGTTCGCAGATTACCTGCCGGACGTGACTGCGGTCGGCGTCCAGTCGCACGACCCGACACTCCGTGAGTAGATGGGCGCCGTGCTCGGCAACAGCCGGCAGCACGCCATTGCGGGCGGCGTCGTTTTTGCATGGGCGGTCGCACAGGTAGGTCTGACAGGTACTGCACCCATCGCTGTAGTCACAGGCCATCGGCAGGTGATACGGATGCAACCCGCGACCTGCCAGATAGTCGACCAGCGGCTGGTTGTCCGCCGAAAATGGCGGCGCCGCAGGCAGATCAGCGTCGGCTGCCTCGGGGCGGAGCGGATCGGGCTGACCACGAACTCCGAGCAGCTTCTCGGCTTCGGCGTACCAGGGCCGCATCTGGTCATAGCTGATCGGCCAGGCCTCGGGCACCGTGGATTCGCCGGGGTTCAGGAAGTTCTGGCGCGGAGTGAAATCCCGCGCAAAGAATCGCTCGCAGACCATGCCGTAGAGCGCCGAGGACCCGCCCGTCCCGCCGCCGATGAACGGCACATACCGCTTCGAGACACGCCCGCTGATGTCTTCGATCTCATCGGTGCACCGTCCGGCGCGGGCCAACGCGTCGTAGTACGTGCTGTGCGAGCGGTAGGCCCGCGGCTCCACCTGTTCGGGCATTGCGGCCCGAATCGTTCCCGGCGTCCCTGGAAGTGTCGAGCGGCCCTTCTCGACGAACAGGACCCTGCGACCTGAGCGGGCCAGCCGGTACCCAAGCATCCCACCGCCCATGCCGGTGCCCACGACAATGACGTCCCACATCACCCGCTCGGCCTCGGCCGCGGTCAATTCGCCGTCAGCCACGATCATGCACCTGACCCAATAGCGATCTGAACTGCGCAGATTGTGATTGTGTCATCCCGCAGGCACACAGACGGAGCATTGTTGCACACGCGAACAATACAGCCTGTTAGCATCCCGCCCATGGCTGAAAGCCTCCCTCGGGTCCGGATCGGAATCCTGGGCGCTTCAAGCTTTGCACCGACGACGCTCATCAATCCGGCTCGAGGCAACGACGAGGTCGTGGTCGCCGCGGTGGGAGCGCGCGATCTGTCCAGCGCTGAGGCCTTCGCGGCCAAGCACGGCATCCCCCGGGCGCACGGCAGCTACGAGGCATTGATCGCCGACCCAGACCTCGACGCGGTCTACGTTCTACTGCCGACCAGCTTCCATGGCCGGTGGACCCGGGCCGCGCTTACCGCAGGCAAGCACGTGCTCTGCGAAAAGCCGTTCACCGCCAACGCGACTGAGGCCCGCGAGATCGCCGACCTGGCCGCCACGTCGGACCGGGTGGTCATGGAGGCAATCCAATACCGCTACCACCCGCTAACCATTCGGGTTGAGCAGATCATCGCTTCAGGGGAGCTGGGCAAACTGCAGAGCGTCGACGTTGCCCTGTGCGTGTTACTGCCCAAGTTCTCCGGCAACTGCTACAACTACACCTTTGCCGGTGGTGCGCTCATGGATTCGGGCAGCTATGTGGTCAACATGATGCGTACATTCGGTGGCTCGACGCCGAAAGTTGTAGCGGCACACGCGAAACTGCACGACCCGCGCGTCGACCGCGCCATGACGGCCGAGTTGCGGTTCGCAGGGGGGCACACCGGGCGGGTCCGCTGCTCGCTGTGGTCGTCGGATCTATTTCGGGCGAGGGCCACTGTGGTGGGTGATCGCGGCGAGTTGCGCGTGCTCAGTCCGGCGGCACCTCACCTGTTCCCCCGGCTGTCGATCCGATCAGACAACCGAAAGCGGGTGGAACGCTTCCCGCGCCGCATCAGCTACGCGTATCAACTCGACGCGTTCGCCGCGGCCGTGCTGCGCGGCGAACCGGTGAAGACGACGCCCCAGGACGCCGTCGAAAACATGACCGTGATCGATGGGATCTATCGCGCCGCCGGCCTGCCGATTCGCGAGCCGAGCTGATCGCGATGAAATTCGTTCTCGCCAGCTATGGAGGTCGCGGCGACGTCGAGCCCGCCATCGTTGTTGGGCGTGAGCTGCAGCAGCGAGGACACGACGTGCGAATGGCCGTCCCGCCCAACCTGATTGGATTCACCGAGGCCGCCGGGCTTGCGGCCGTCGCGTACGGGCTGGACTCGCAGCCCGTTCTGGACATGCAGCGCAAATACTGGACGTGTTACTTCCGCACTCCTTGGAAGGTCAAGGAGCTGAGCGCGATGGGCCGGGAAACCGCGGAGTTCACCAGCCAGTCGTGGCGGAAAATGACGACGACGCTGGCGTCGGTCGCGGACGGGGCCGACCTGCTCATGACCGGGCTGATTTTTGAGCAGCCCGCTGCCAACGTCGCTGAGTTCTACGGCATTCCGTTGTCGACGCTGCATTTCTTCCCGGTGCGGGCCCATGGCCAGCTTCTGCCGTTCCTGCCCTCGTGGTTGAGTCGAACGGCGATGACGGTGAACGACTGGCTGGTTTGGCGCGGCACGAAACAGGATGAGGACGCGCACCGCCGCGAATTGGGCTTGCCGAAAGCGACACGATCCGCGCCGCGCCGGATCGCGGCACGTGGGTCGCTGGAAATCCAGGCCTATGACGAGGTCTACTTTCCCGGCCTGGTTTCCGAATGGGCGAAATGGGATAGCCGACGGCCCTTTGTCGGTGCGCTGGCGATGCAGCTCCCGACGGATGCCGACGACGATGTCGCGTCGTGGATCGCGGCGGGAACACCGCCGATTTGCTTCGGATTCGGCAGCGTACCGATTGAATCTCCTGCCGACACGCTCGCCATGATCAGCGCGGCCTGTGCGGAGTTGGGCGAGCGGGCGCTGGTATGCGCAGGTGCCACCGATTTCGGCGGGCTCCCCCAGTCGGACCACGTCAAGGTGGTGGGCGTGGTGAACTACGCGACCATCTTTCCGGCGTGCCGCGCGGTCGTGCACCACGGCGGCGCGGGCACCTTGGCCGCGTGCCTGCGGGCCGGAGTCCCCCAGTTGATCCTCTGGACGCTGCCCGACCAGCCCTTCTTTGCCGCTCAGCTCAAACGACTGAAGGTGGGCGCCGGGCGCCGCTTTTCGACCACTAGCCAGAAGTCGTTGGTCTCGGACCTGCGCCGGATCCTTGACCCGCAATTCGTCGCGCATGCCCGCGAGATCGCCAACCACGTCACCGAACCCGCCAAAAGCGCTTTAGCCGCCGCCGACCATGTGGAAAATTTCGCCCGCTGCAAGCGGGCCGATTGACCGGCCGCGCCCACGACCGCGGCACTGACCTGCGCAGACGTGGACGTCCGGTGGACTGGCCAAAACATCCGGGTTTCCGATCTTATTAGGCAGGTGTTGGATTACACTGCCCGAAGGCTGGCGGGACGGTGGCCGACTTTCTTTTGACAACACACGCACGGGGGACTGAAGGGTGAGGTTCCGCGATGCGTAAAGGCGCCTTCGGACGCAGCGACGCCGAGATCGACCTCTTGGTTCGTGGCATGCGGTCGGGGATCGCGGTCGTGGGATTCGGCTACATCGGCACGGTGATCGGCGCCGTCCTCGCCGATCGCGGTTGGCCCGTGACCGGCATCGACGTGCGACAGACGGTCGTCGACGAAATCAATCTGGGCAAGACCACCGTGCCTGAGCCGGGACTCAACGAGCTGGTGTCGAACAACGTCCAAGTCGGGCGGCTGCGGGCCACCACCGATTTCGGTGCCGTTTCCGATAACGACTTCATCATCGTCACCGTCGGCACCCCGCTTGGTCCGGATTTCGAGCCCATCGTCGACGACATCAAGGCGGCGGCGCGGGCCGTTGGCGAGCACCTGCACACGGGACACCTGGTCATCCTGAAAAGCACGGTGCCACCCGACACCACCGAAAAGATCGTGCGGCCGATTCTGGAAGAGGCCTCGGGGCTACGGGCCGGGGTCGACTTCGGGTTAGCGTTCTGCCCCGAACGGCTCGCCGAGGGGCAAGCAATCCACGAGCTGACATCCATTCCCGTCGTGGTCGGTGCTGTCGAGGAGCGCAGCGCCCGCGCCTGCTCCACGCTGTGGCGACACGCACTCGGAGTGGACTCGATCGTGGTCGACGACCCGCGGACCGCCGAGATGGTCAAGCTCGCGGACAACCTCTGGGTCGACCTCAACGTCGCCCTCGCCAACGAGTTGGCCAAGGTATGCGACCGGCTCGGCATGGACGCCCTTCAGGTCATCGAAGCGGCCAACACTATGCCGAAGGGCGGCCGCGATGCGAACATCTTGAGGCCGAGCATGGGCGTCGGCGGCTACTGCTTGACGAAGGACCCGTGGTTCGTCAACCACCTGGGCCAGTCGGTCGGGTTGGACCTTGCGATCCCGCGGACGTCGAGGACCGTCAACGACACGATGCCGGCCTACACCTACGGGCTGCTTCAGCAGTTGCTCGCCGATCAGGGCAAGACCGTCGAAAGCAGCCGAATTACGGTGCTGGGCATCGCCTTTAAGAACAACACCGGCGACTGCCGACTCACCCCCACCAAATACGTCGTCGAGTTGCTCGAAGAGTCCGGCTGTGAGCTTTCGATCCATGATCCTTGGGTCGGGGCCGAAGAGGCCCTTGGGGTGACGAAGATCCCCCTGACCGCAGACATTGAGACGACGGTCGAGGGTGCCGACGCTTTAGTGGTCCTGGCGGGTCATCGACAGTTCCACCAGATTCCGCTGTCCAGGCTCGCGGAGCTGACCACAGCCAAGTGCGTGTTCCTCGATGGGAGAAACAGTTTCGATCCAGCGGCAGTGCGCGCCGCTGGCTTCGTCTACAAGGGGATCGGCCGATAGATGGGGGCAAACCGGCAGGTCGTCGTAACAGGCGGCTACGGCTTCATCGGGACACACCTGGTCTCCGCACTGCTCGACCGCGGAGATTCGGTCACGGTCTTCGACTTCGCAAAGAACGCCCGCGACACCAGCATTAGCTTCGATCGGCACGCCAACTTCCGGTTTGTGCAAGGCGACGTCACCGATCTCAGTGCGCTGGAACAAGCCTTCACGCCAGACACCGATACCGTCTTTCACCTCGCGGCTGTCGTCGGCGTCAAGAACTACCTCAACGACCCGCTTCGGGTTCTCGACGTCAACGTGGTCGGCACGCGCAATGTGCTCGAGTTGAGCCATCGGCACGGAGCACGCGTGGTATTCAGCAGCACGTCTGAGGTGTTCGGCAAGAACCCCAACCCGCCGTTCGCCGAGGACGACGATCGCGTCGTCGGTTCGACACGAACTGCGCGCTGGAGCTATAGCACCAGCAAGGCCATGGCCGAGCATCTGGTCTTCGCGATGCACGACGCCTACGAACTGCCGGTGACGGTGATTCGATACTTCAACGTCTACGGGCCGCGGCAAAATCCGATTTTCGTGGTGTCGCAGACCATTCACCGGATCCTCAATGGCCGCAGGCCGTTTCTCTACGACTCCGGAGATCAGTCGCGGTGCTTCACCTACGTCGACGACGCCATTGCCGGCACCTTGCTCGCGGCCGAGAGCAGCGCCGCGATCGGGCAGGCCTTCAACATCGGCAGCATGACGGAGACGACTGTGCGTGACGTAGTCGACCTGGCGATCAAGATCGCGAATGTCGACTCGGTCGCTGACGCCGAAACCGTTGACACTGCAGCGCAATACGGTGGCAAATACGAGGACATCCCACGCCGTATCCCGGACTCGACCAAGGCACAGCGGGAGTTGGGCTGGCGGCTGAGGGTCGATGTCGAGGAAGGAATTCGCCGAACGATTGACTGGGCGCGGTCCAACCCGTGGTATCTCGAAGAGCCCGCTGGGAACGGACAGCCGCGATGAAATTCGTTCTCGCAAACTGGGGAACGCGTGGCGAAGTCGAACCCTACGTCACCGTCGGCCGTGAGCTGGTGCGCCGCGGGCATGACGTGTGCATGGCCGTCGCACCTGAAATGGTTGACTTCGTCGAGTCGGCGGGGCCTGCCGCAGTCGCCTACGGACCGGATCTGAAGGCCGTCCTGGACCCGCACCGAGACTTCTGGACATATTTCTTCGGAAACCCGTGGAAGATCCGACAACTAGGCGAGATGTGGGCCGAAGTTTCGGAGCCTATGACTCAGTGCCGGGCAGACGTCAGCAAAACGCTGACGTCGCTGGCCGACGGGGCTGACCTGCTGCTGACCGGAATGAATTACGAGGACACCGCCGCGAATGTCGCGGAGCATTGCGGCATTCCGTTCGCCACGATTCATCACCTCCCTTGGCGGGCGAACGGCCAGCTGCTGCCATTCTTGCCAGCACCGGTAGCACGTGGCGCGATGAAATTATTCGAGTGGCTGGCCTGGCGCGGACCCCACGAGGTCGAAGACGCGCAACGCCGCGAACTCGGACTGCCGAGGGCCAGCAGCCCATGGACGCAACGGATCGCCGAACGTGGATCGTTGGAGATCCAGGCCTACGACGACGTGTGCTACCCCGGGCTCGCAGCCGAATGGGCGAGTTGGAATGGCCGGCGACCCTTCATCGGCATGCTGACGATGGAATTACCGACGGATGCCGACGATGAGGTCGTCGCGTGGATCGCCGACGGAACACCGCCGATTTGCTTCGGATTCGGCAGCGTAGGGGTCGAATCCGCAGCCGACACGCTCGCCGTAATCACCGCAGCATGCAAGCAATTAGGCGAGCGGGCTCTGATTTGCGCCGCGGGGACCGACTTCAGTGGCATGCCCCGTTCGGAGGACGTCAAGATCGTGGGCGCGGTTAACTACGCGGCGGTGTTTCCAGCCTGCCGCGCGGTCGTGCACCACGGCGGTGCGGGCACCACGAATGCGGTCATGCGCGCAGGAGTGCCCGCTTTGATCCTCTGGACGTTACCCGATCAGTGGCTCTGGGGATCTCGGGTCAAACGACTGAAAGTCGGTACCTCACGACGCTTTTCGATCACCACCGAGAAAACGCTGGCCGCGGACCTTCGTCGGATTTTGGCTCCGGAATACGCCGCCCGGGCCCGCGAGCTCGGCAACCGGATGACCAGACCCACCGACAGCGTCACGGCCGCCGCTGACCTGGTGGAGAATTTCGCTCGCCTCAAGGGCGTCGGCTGATCAGCGAAACGACTTGGGTCGCCTTCGTTTCGGCGGGCCACGGACTTGGAAGAGGGAAGGAGGGATCCGTTGGGTTCAGTAACTAAGTCGGTGGATTTCGAATTCGATGTATGTGTGGTCGGTGGTTGCGGGCATGTGGGGTTGCCGCTGGCGATCGTGATGGCCCACCGCGGACTGCGAGTCGCGATCCACGATATCGACACCGGCGCCGTGAAAACGGTCCAGGCGGGCCGAATGCCCTTCATGGAGGACAAGGCCGAGGCAATGCTGGCCGAGGTCGTCGACAGGAATTTGATCGTGGATGACGATCCGACGCTGGTATCCAGGTCACGGATCGTCCTTGTTGTTATCGGCACGCCGGTTGACGAGCATCTCAAGCCCAAATTCCATCAACTCCAACGGTTTTTCGTCGAACTGACGCCGTATCTGGTTGACGGTCAGTGCCTTATCCTTCGCAGCACGATCTATCCCGGGACGACCGAAAGAATCGACAAGCTCGTGCGTACCGCGGGCCGGGACGTGCACGTCGCTTTTTGTCCTGAGCGGATCGCGCAGGGACATGCGATGCGCGAACTCGTCGAGTTGCCACAGATCGTCGCGGGCTGTGATGACGAGGCGACCGACGTGGCGACCGAGCTTTTCGGCCGGATCGCGCCGTCGATCGTTCCGATGCGGCCGGTCGAGGCCGAGTTGACCAAGATTTTCGCTAACGTCTGGCGTTATATCCAGTTCGCGACGGCCAACCAGTTCTTCATGATCGCGACCGATTTCGGCGTGGACTTTTACCGGATCTATGACGGACTCACCCGCGATTATCCGAGGATGGCCGGATTGCCCAAGAGTGGGTTCGCAGCCGGGCCGTGTCTTTTCAAGGACACCATGCAGCTCGCGGCGGCGACCGAATCGCGTTTCATGCTCGGTCACTCGGCCATGCTCGTCAATGAGGGGCTGCCGGATTTCGTAGTCGAGCACATGAAATCGCTTTACCCGCTGGGGGATCTGACCGTGGGGATTCTGGGCATGGCGTTCAAGGGCGATATCGACGACACGCGGGAATCGCTGTCCTACAAACTGCGCAAGATCCTGTCGTATGAGGCGGCCGCGGTGCTGTGCACCGACCCTTACGTCGACGACCCTCGCCTGGTTACCCTCGAGGAGACACTCGAGCGATCCGATCTGCTCGTCCTCGGGGCACCGCACAGCGACTACCGCACGCTGGCGGTCCCGGACGATAAACCGGTCATCGACGTGTGGAACTTCTTCGGGAAAGGCGCACTGCTCACGTGAAGATTCTCGTCACGGGCTCGGCCGGTTTCATCGCCGGCTACCTCATCGAGGAGTTGCTCGCCAACGGCTATGACGTGGTGGGCCTCGACAACTATTCCAAGTACGGCCGCATTGAGCGCGCATTCGACACAGACCCCAGTTACACGGGCGTCGAGGGCGATGCAAAAGACGTTGCGCTGCTTAAAGATCTACTTACCGACTGCGACCACCTGGTTGCCGGAGCGGCGATCATCGGCGGCATCTCGCTCTTCCATGAGCTCGCCTACGACCTGCTTTCCGAGAACGAGCGAATCACAGCGGCGACCTTCGACGCGGCGATTTGGGCGCATCGCAATGCAAACCTGCGCAAGATCACCGTCGTGTCCTCCTCCATGGTCTACGAGAGCACCTCGACCTACCCCACCCCCGAGGGCGAGCAGCGCCGCTGCCCGCCACCGCACTCGACCTACGGCTTCCAAAAGCTCTCCACCGAGTACTTCGCCCAAGGCGCGTGGGAGCAGTACGAGCTGCCCTACACGATCGTGCGACCATTCAACTGCATCGGTGTGGGCGAAAAGCGGGCCCTGTGCGACCGCGAGATCATGTCGGGCAATGTCCGGCTTGCGATGAGCCACGTCGTCCCCGATCTCGTTCAAAAGGCTCTCAAGGGACAGGATCCGCTGCATATTCTCGGCGACGGCACCCAGATCCGGCATTACACGTACGGCGGCGACCTCGCCCGTGGCATACGCCTGGCCATCGAGTCGGATTCGGCACACAATGAGGACTTCAACCTCTCGACCGCGACGTCAACGAGCGTGGACGAACTCGCCGAGGCGATCTGGCGCAAGATCAAGGGCAACGCCCCGCTGAGGCTCGTCAGCGATGATCCGTTCCCCTACGATGTCCAGCGGCGGGTACCTGACGTCCAAAAGGCCATGGACATACTCGGTTTCAAGGCCACCACCTCCCTCGACGAGGCACTCGACGAGATCATCCCGTGGATCGAACAGCAGATCGATCTAGGAGGGATCTGATTGACCGAAGAGTACGGCGACCTCAATTCCGAACTGGATCGCCTGTACGCGGCGCGGTTCCACCACGACGAGCGCGAGTCCAGGTCGCCGCTCTGGCGCGTCATCTGCCGTGACTTTTTCACCCGCTATGTGCCCGAGGATGGCTGTGTCGTCGATCTCGGCGCAGGGTACTGCGAGTTCATCAATAACATTTCAGCCCGTCGCCGGATCGCTGTCGACCTCAACCCCGACACGAAACAGTTTGCCGCCACGGGCGTCGAGGTACACCAGCTTCCGCTCGAACGCCTCACCGAGGCTGTCGATGAAGGCACGGTTGACTTGGCGTTTGCCAGCAACGTCTTTGAGCATCTTCGGGGCCCTGACGCGCTTTTGAGAGTCCTCTCCAACGTCCGCACAGCGCTGCGGCCCGGCGGGCGGATCATGATCATGCAGCCGAACGTGCGGCTGGTAGGTGGAGCGTTCTGGGATTTCTTCGACCACACGCTGCCGCTGAGCGAGCGCGGGATGACTGAGGCACTCGAGGTGGCCGGATTCCGGGTCGTTGAATGCCGCGCGCGATTCCTCCCCTACACCACGAAAAGTCGCCTGCCGCAGTGGACTTGGCTCGTCCGACTGTACCTGCGCTTTCGCCCGGCCCAATTTATTCTGGGCAAACAGATGCTCGTGATCGCGGAGCGGCCGCGGTGACCGAAGAGGTCGACATCATCGTCCCCGTCTACAACGAGGGCGCCAATATCGCCGGCACACTGGCCGAGATCTACGCGAGGGTGACGCGCCCAAAGCAGGTACTGATCGTCTACGACTTCGACGAGGACGACACCGTGCCCGTGGTCCGCGAGCTCGCCCCGCGTTACGCGGGCCTTGAGCTGGTGCGCAATACCCTCGGCCCAGGCGTGATCAACGCGATTCGCGCGGGTGTCGAGGCGGCGCGCTCTGACGTCGTAATCATCTCGATGGCGGACTTGTCGGACGACCTCAGGGTTGTCGACGACATGGTTCGATTGATTCGCGATGACGGTTACGACATCGTGTGCGCGTCGCGTTATATGCGTGGTGGGCAACAGATCGGCGGACCGCGCCTCAAGCGAACGATCTCGCGGGTGGCCGGCGTTTCGCTTTACTGGCTGGGCGCGTTGCCGACACACGATGCGACGAACGCTTTTCGCGCCTACCGTCGGTCTGTCCTTCAAGAGATTCCGATCGAGAGCTCGGGCGGGTTCGAGTACTCGCTTGAGATCACGGCCAAAGCGCACGTCGCAGGCCACCGCGTCACCGAAGTACCGTCAACGTGGCGCGACCGCACGGCCGGCCAATCGCGGTTCCGCCTCATGAAATGGCTGCCCCACTATCTCAAGTGGTACTTATTTGCGCTCAGTCGAGGACGAGTCGCGAATGGAAGGGTTCGGACCGGTTCCGTCGTAGAAAGTTAAGAGGCCGGGGGAATCATTTGCCAGGTCCCGCAGGCTTGCGTCACGAACGCGGTGTCACCCAATTGGATCCGGATTACCTGCGGACTGCTGTTCTTCTTGCTGTCGATGATGTCGCTTGGATCAGGGCCGCGCAGCCGCGCCCAATAGCACTCCGCCCCACCGGTGTTGCGATAGTCACCCGCTGGGACGTCGACGTCGACAAGATACGTGCCGTCCTTGTCGATGACTGGCCAATATTTGCCATGAGCGTCGATAACGGTCTTGGGGGCCGCTGTGGTAACGCCAGTCGAGGCTGTGGTGTGCGCGGCGCTTCCACACCCAGCGAGCAGCAACGCGGGGGCGATCAGCGCCAGGCGCTTCATGGTTCGACACGCATCTCGTAGAAACGCAGTCGCGCGACGACGGCGCCCTGGCCCAGCGACGGGGCACGGCTGATACCGATGGTGCTGGCGTGGATCTGCAGGTTCGTACCCTTCACCGAGTTGGGGGTGGTGACCAGAAACGGCTCGGCAGCGTTGGCTGCGACGAGGCGGTAGTCGACTCCGTCGAGCACGACCGTCGGAATGGTCAGCGGAGCGACGGTTCCCTGGAGGAGTCGGTCGATGACGGTTGGTTGCAGATCGATCCCAACGAGGACCGCCATGCCCGGTCGACTGGGGGCTGGGACGGTGATCACACTCTTGCTGCCGACGAGGACTTGCGACAGCGCGATGAGCGGGCCGCAGTGGTGGCTGGTGTGGGTGAACAGCGCCCAATTGTCCTCCACGCCGCTCAGGGTGTAGTTGCACAGCACCGCTCGCGAGTACCGGGGCGATTCTTGCGTGCCAAGCCGGCCGTCGATACCGATGGCGGGCGAGGCCGGCGATAGCCGGGACAGCACGAATTGTGGTGCGGTAAGCAGGGATTCGCCGTTCAAGCCATCGAGGACGGGCGTGTTGGCCTGGTACGTCTGGAAGGCCGGTGCTGGGCGCCACGTCAGATCGTAGGCCCAGGCGGCCGAGGTCTCGTCGGGATCGATGTGGACCGTTGCCGACCCGATGGTTTTGAGGAAGCGGTCGGGGATGGCGTAGAGCGCACGCTGGCGTGCTTTGGCTTGTTCGACGCGTTGGTCGACGTGGCCCGGCAGGGCCAGCGTGACCAGCCGGTCGACCGCTTGCTCAGGTGCCTGCACTGCCGCCACGATGCGGTCGTGATCGCGGTCTCCGTATGCGTGCAGGACGGCGCGCTCTGCGCTAAGTCCAACCAGGACGACGGCCACCACAATCAGCGCAGACACTTGGCGCCGAATTCTGGGCAGAGGAGTAATGGCCACCCCAATGACGATGAGGCCCACCAGCACAACGAAGAAATGCCATTGGTTATACCGGCCGAGTGCGGTCCGAGCGGTGAGCGCCGTCGCGCAGCCGACGAGTACCACAAAGCGGCGGGGGATGTCCGGGCCACCACGGACGAACATCACGCCGAGCGCCGCAATCCAGGCAAGGGTCAACACGATTGCGGGAACGGCAGACAGGGAAAGCGGAATAGCCTCCCCCTCGATGTAGCCCGACACTACGGAGGCGCTGTAACTGAGCCAGGCGGGCAGGTTCCCCGGTCGTTGGCCGGCGAGCAGCCAACAGATGAGAGTGGATGCCGCGACCGCGGTCATCGTTGCGCAATGGCGCCCAACGGCTCGCCAGTCGAGCATCATGGATACGGCCAGCGCGACGACGATGATGGCCAGGCCAGTGTTGAACTTCACCAGCAGCTGAAGCCCGGCGACCGCGCCCAGCACGATGCAGGTGGTGAACACCGTCGAGCGCCGAGGATCGTGCTGCAGCAAGGGCACGGTTCCCCATACGAATGCCGCAAGAACGGCCAGCTCGGGGTACTCCAGGCCCGGGGTTCCACCGTGGCCGAGATAGAGGATAGCGATGATCGCGGTCGTGGCGAACGCCCCGATGAGTGATGTCAGCGGCGCGTGGCGCTGGCGCAGGGCCGCCGCGATGCCCAGGAACAGGGCGGCGACGACGACTGGCTGGTAGATCGTGGCCAACAGCGACTGCTCGAACGAGTAATAGGCAGCGTTCTGGAGGAACCCAAGGGGTCCGTAAGTGAACATGACCTCGGGGCCCCACGCGAGGTCGTGGATCCGCGCCAAGGCCAGCCCGGCCTGCCATGACGGATCCAGCCCGGGGGTGGCGTCGACCGACGACTGCGGCCAGAAAATGACAGCAGCGATAACTGCTGCGAGGCCCTGTTGCCAGCCGGCGGCGCCCCATGCCGTCGTCGAACACCACCTCGTCATGCGTTGTAACGGTCGTATGGGTGCCAAGGTTGGTGCCGCCATTGCCGCAGACTGTCTTCGACTCGAAGGGAATTCGTCGGTTCTACCGCGGTAGGGCGGCTAAACGTGTGTGATCGCTTGTCTTGAAGGATAATTCAGCCGCTTCGCCGATCCAATCAAGTAGGGCACGCAGACCTTCCTCTAGCGTCCACTTTGGGCGCCATCCGAGTTCCTTCACCGCCGGCTCGATGTCGCAGCTCGCGGCGCGCACGTCACCATCTCGGAATTTGGACACGACGGTTGGTTGAGGGGCATCGCAGACGACGGCGATCGTTCGCGCCAGCTCGTGAATAGTGGTTGCAAGGCCCGAGCCGATATCGAGGCAACGCGGCTCAACCGCGGGTCGCTCTATGGCGGCGAACAGCGCGTCGACGACATCGTCGATAAAGACGAAATCACGAACAATTCTTCCGTCCTCGTAGACCTCCAACGTGTGCCGCTCGCTTGCCAGTCGGGCGAACAGCGCGACTATTCCGGTGTACGAATTGGTCAACGACTGGCCCGGCCCGTAGACATTCTGCAGACGCAGCACGCTGAGATTGGTGTCGTGGCCCGCTGCCCAGGCGGCCAACATGTGTTCTTGGGCGAGCTTGGTCGCGGCATAAATATTCGTCGGCCGCGGTTCAGTCCGGTTGGCACAGCTGGCAATCGGCACCGCGGGTTCGCCGTTGGGCCCCTGGGGATCCCAGACCCCGGCCGACAGCTGAGCATGGCTGCGCGGCCGCGGATAGATGGTTTGTGTGCCGCATTGCCAAGCGCCCTCGCCGTATACGGCCCTTGACGAGGCCAGGACGAACTGGTCGGGCACGAGCGCCGCGCGACTCAACGCGTCAAGAAGTTGGGTGGTGCCCACCACGTTTACCGAGCCGTGGCGCGTTGCCTCGGAGAGCGACTGCGCCGTGCCCGTCTCGGCCGCCAAATGGACGATCTGGGATGGGCGAAATAACCGCAGCACAGCATCCACGTCGGGGGCGTGAGTGACGTCGCCAATGAACAACCGCACCGATGGCGGTAGCTCGATCGCCGCATATTCGCCGTGCACCTGCGGGTGCAGAACGTCCATCGCCGCCACGTCATAGCCGGCCTCGACCAGACGGCGAGCGAGCGCGGACCCGATAAATCCCGCCCCGCCAGTGATGAGCACGGATGTCTTAACCATGCCGGCCGGTCCGATCAAGCTTGCCCAGCCCGGTGATTTCAAGGCTGACGGATTTCCGTTGTCCCGCGGCGCCAAGCATAAAAAGGACGTCGCCTATCGGCGCACCCAACCAGAATCGCCAAAAACGCCTGCGGAAAAATTTCCATACATAGCTGCCGTCACCCATTGACCAATACGCAGCAATCCAGAGCAAGTAGTAGCCCGCGCGCTTCCAACGCGCGGTGACCATCTCGAGGTTCATTTCCATGGCCTCAAGGCCCCACGCCCGGTATCGCCATTCCAGCTCGTATTCGTTCTGGAACTCGAAGAACGCCCGCATCTCACCATTGGTGACGAGGTATTCGTCAAAGACGAGTACAGATCCTTCGACGAAACGGTCCTTGCAAGTTTCTAGCGCATGCAGGCAACTCTCGTACGTATCCAAATCCATGTGGAAAAGCGCGATTGGGACACCCGGTCGGTCGGCCAGGAATGGCGCCAACGTGTCATAGGTGCTGCCCTTGATGAACTGCACCTTGCGACCAAGAGCCGCAGGTAGCCCGTCATCGAGGCTCACGCCGGTGTCCCGCATAGAACGTTGCGCGAGCGGCTCTGCTAGTGAAAAGGTGCCCTGCTTGATGAGAATCTGGTCGTCGATTTGCCAGTCTTCGACAAGTCCCTCAAAAGTGTCGAAGCCGTACACTTGGCGACCGGAGCCGTCAGATATCAGCCTCGTCGACCAGCCGAGCCAGACGCCTAGATCAAGCAATAGCTCGTCGGAATCCTGGCGACTTGGTCTGGGCAGGCGCGACGCTTCCAATAACAGAGTGTGGCCTCGAATCCTGCACCTCCGCAGATCCGAAAGCGAGCGGCCGATAAACGAGCGATATGCGTCGTCATAAACCCGGACGTCCCGAGCGTATAAATTTGGAATGTAGCGATCACGACCCTGGTAAAACAAGCGTGCACAGAGCAGCGACAGCACAAGCACGCCAAGCGCAATCAACACAACCGGCGCGAAGTAACCTGCGGCAGCCACAGCAAGCGCAGTGCCAATGAGAACCGCTCTCCATACGCGGTGAAGATTCGCGCGATCCACTGCTGGACGTGGTACGGGCGGACTGTCGACTACGCTCACCTGCTCACCTCCAGGTTGTCGGCAGGATTCGATTGGCCAACATACCCAATCTGTTAGACAGGTGTGCGATAACTCCCTGGTTCGAGCAACCGCCCGCGGCTGGCACCGTCGGCGATAGCGTCTCGGAAGCCCGCGCGGCGCGAAGGTCTTCCAGAAAACTCTTCAACACGCGCCCAATAGTTGTCTAGACTCAGCGCCCAAGTACCGGCACGTGAGACAGGGACACCTTTGACCATCACCGATCACGACGTCCGATCTCTGTATCTCGACCTGCTGCGACGCAACCTCACCAGGTTCGGGATGGTCGAGCGAATGCCTTCGCAGTGGTCGATCGGGCGACGCCTCCTCCTCAAGAGCTTCAACACGCTCCACCCCATGCGCAACAACACCGGCATGCGCACCAGCCCGTTCGGCCTTGGTGCGCGCGATCTGGGCCTTGACTGCCCCGCCGAGGCCGAGACGATGATCGGAATGCAGCGGCTCACGAGTCTGCAACACTGCGTCGAGACGGTCCTAACCGACGACATTCCCGGCGATTTGGTCGAATGCGGAGTCTGGCGCGGGGGGGCTTGCATCCTGATGCGGGCGGTCCTGGCGGCCTACGGGGACGAGACGCGAAATGTCTGGCTGGCCGATTCGTTCGAGGGCCTGCCACCCGGGGACGGCGAAAATTTCAAAGCGGACAAAGGTGTTCGGCTGGACCGCTTTTCGTTTGTGCTGGCGGTCTCAGAGGCGGAAGTCCGGGCGAACTTCGAGCGCTACGGGCTGTTGGACGAGCGGGTCCGTTTTCTTCCCGGCTGGTTCAAAGACACCCTGCACGATGCCCCGATCGATCGCATCGCTGTGTTGAGGCTGGACGGCGACCTCTATGAATCCACGATTCAAGCGCTCGACGGGCTCTACCCGCGGTTGTCCCCCGGCGGTTTCTGCGTCATCGACGACTACAACGCGATGGAGCCCTGCAGGCAAGCCGTCACCGACTACCGCGCCCAGCACGGGATAACCGCAGAGATCGTGGACATCGATGGGAGCGGCGTGCTCTGGCGCAAGTAGCGAAAGTCAGCGACGGCCCGAGTTCGGCAGTGCTATCTCGGGAGGCATCGCACTATCGCTAAGCCAGCCATCGACCATGCGGGAGAACAGGTCTGGATGGCGTAGGGGCCAGTCGTGGACCATACCGATTGCCACCCTGTCGACTCCGTTGGGCATTTGCTGCGCGAGCGCTGTGGCCCAGCGACGTACCGCCGGCGCCTCCTTGGTCCCGCTGACGAATAGCGTTGGCGCATCGGATTTGTCGAGTCCCTCGGGAAGCGTGAACCCAGCGGACGCCACGACGACGTCGGCGAGCTGTCCGCTCGTAGTAATGAGACGCACGTCCTCGCGATACTCGCCGACCTTGGCGGGCGGAATCGGCGCGGACCGGGAATTCCGGTAGCCACTCACGACCCTGCGGTAAATCCCGTTACGGGAAATCGTCCCCAGCAGGAGCTGCGTCTGCCGCACAAACGGCGTCGTGTTGATGACCGTCCCGCTCAGCACCGCTCGATCGACGAGCTGTGGCTCGGTCGCCAGCAGCTGCACCCCCACCTGCGATCCGAGCGAGAAGCCCACCACGTGCGCGCGGCCGGCGCCCACGTGCGCGCGGATGAGTTCTGCCACTGCGGCGGCGGCTCGGCCCATCTCGAACGGTCCGTGCTGGAAGTTTTTGCCGTAGTGGGGCAGATCGGGGACCAGGCAGCGGTATTGCGGCAGCCGTTCGACCACCGGCTCCCAGGACCAGCCGCTCATATTCCCGCCGTGCAGGAAGACGATGGCGGGCGCCCGGGCCGGGCCGGATTCGCGCACGAACATGTCCACGTGGGGATCGTATAAGTTCCACACCACGCTGTTGAACAGGTGTGTGATAATGCCTCGACCCAGTGACCGGGTCTGTCTCAGAGCGCCCGACCGTCTTGCTAGGTAGGTGACCTTGCACCAGGCCGATACCGGTAGCCCTACCCAGGAAGTGAAGCGTCGGCGCCCGACGCCCAAGGACTTCCGGCCGGATATCGAGGGCTTGCGCGGCTTCACGCTGTTGGCCATTCTCGGCTTTCACGCCGAGGTGCCGGGTGTGGGAGGCGGATTCGTCGGCCCCGACGTGTTCTTCATCATCTCGGGCTTCGTGATCACCGGCCAGCTGTGGCGCGAGGTGAGCACCACCGGCACCATCAAATTGCGGCCCTTCTATGGGGCGCGGGCGCGCAGACTTCTGCCGGTGTCGGCGGCAATAGGCGTCGTCACCGTGATCGCATCCGCCATCCTGCTGCCCGCGCTGCAAGCCCGGACAGTGATGGGCGATGGCATCGCCTGCGCCCTATACGTCGGCAACTACTGGTTCATCGCGCGCGGCGTCGACTACTTCGCCACCCACGTGCCGCCCTCACCCTTTCAGCACTACTGGACATTGGGCGTTGAGGAGCAGTTCTACCTGATCTGGCCGCCCATGATCATCGGCCTCGCCTGGTTCCTCCGACGACGTGCGCGCCGTCGCGGCGACACCGCTGCCAGCGTCGCGAAACGCCCCTTTCTGGTGCTCCTGACGCTGATCGCGGTCGGGTCGTTCCTGCTGTCGTTCGTGGCCTCGTACGTGGTGCCTGCTGCGGCCTATTTTTCGCTGCCCACTCGGGCCTGGGATTTGGCCATCGGGGGGCTGGTGGCCCTGACGGCCGAGCACTGGCGCAAACTATCGCCTCGAGCCGCCGCCATCACCGGATGGACCGGGCTGGGGTTGCTACTGCTGGCCTGCAATCAACTGACCTCGGCCATGGCGTATCCAGGTGTCGCCGCGCTGTTGCCCATGCTGGGCACGGCACTGGTGCTCGGCGCCGGTTGCGCCCTCCCGTCGCTGGGCTGCGGACGCGTCCTGGCATGGTCGCCGATGCGGTCGATCGGCCGACTGTCCTATTCGTGGTATCTGTGGCACTGGCCGTTCCTGGTGCTCGCGCCGGCGGTGCTGGGCCACCCCTTGGGGCTGACCGGCAGGTTGGCGATGGTTGTGCTTTCCGGCGGGGTGGGCGCGCTCACCCTACGTTTCCTCGAAAACCCGCTGCGGTACTCCCCTCCGCTGCGTCGTTCTCCGTTGGGCAGCATCGCAGTTGGCGGTATCGCGACAGCGATGGCAGCCTGCGTGGGCATCGTCCTGCTGGAGCGGATACCGATCCCGGTCGGCTCGGGCGCACGAGTCGCACCGATGACGCTCACCGCATCGCTTCCCCCCGCGGGCGACAACATCGAGGCCTACGACACCGCCGTCAAGCAGTTGTTCGCACAGGTGCAAACCGCGGTCAATGCATCTGTTGGGCTCACAGCGGTCCCGTCAAACCTGACGCCCGCGCTTGCCGACACCCCAGCGGAGAAAAACGCGTTGTGGTTCAACGGTTGTCTGCGCACGCCTTTCCAGAGCGGGCAACCCGAGTGCGTGATGGGCGACGCCGACTCGAAAACCATGGTGGGCCTGATCGGTGATTCGCATTCCGCGATGCTGATTCCCGCATTTAGAGAGGCCGCCGAGCAGCGACACTGGCGACTCGAACCGATGGGCAAGGGCGCTTGCTCGGTGATCGACTCACCCGTCTCCTCTGTCGTCCGCCGGTTGGTCGAACGCTTCGGTCACTGCGAGCAATGGCGCGCCGAAGTGATCGCCCGGCTCCATGCCGAGCACCCTCGGCTGGTCGTGGTGAGCATGTGGCGCGGATACGGCATCTACGAAACGCTGTCCGGTCTGCGCTCGTATGACCGGAGGTGGCTCGACGGCCTGACTAGTCTGGTGCGCGACCTGCGGAGCACCGGCGCCAAGGTGCTGGTGCTCGGGCCGATCCCAGATCCGCACTATCACGTGCCACTGTGTCTTTCCGGCGATCTCAACGACGTACCGGCGTGCATGCCACGACGGACGGCATCGGTCAACGAATCCGGGATCGCCGCCGAGTCTGCGGCCGCCACAGCCGGCGGCGGACAATACGACGACCTCACCGAACTGTTCTGCACCACCGACCTGTGCCCGCCCATCATCGGAAACACGCTGGCCTACATGGACGAGACTCACACGACGCTCGAATACGCCCGAGAGCTGGCGCCGGTAGTGGGGGCACTCGCCGACCGTGCGCTCGCCCGCAACTGACGCGGCTGGGCAAGCCAGGCGCTAGTTACGGATCAGGAATCCGTAGGGCGCCTGTGTCCAGCCGAACTTCGTCTCCCGCTCCACGTCATGGGAGTAGTCATTGGGGAATTCGCGCTCGTATGCCTCGACGGCTTCATACGGACCCGGCCCCCACCCAGGAAGGACGGGGTGCCCGTTCACGTTGGAGTCCTCCACGAGGAGGTAGTCGCCGGTCGAGAGCAGCGGCCGCAGCAGCTTCATCTCGTCTAACACGTGATTCATCGAGTGGTCGCTGTCGAGGATCGCGAAGACCTTTCCCGGGAACTCACTTCGCAGGCTCCGGATCTGCTCGGCGACAGCCGGGATCGTTGATCGCGATTCGACGAACAAGACGTCGGAGTCATTCCGCGCCCGTGGCTCGAGATGTCCGTGATGGACGTCCACGGAAAGCACCTTGAACGGTTCGCCGATCTGCCTCATCACGTTGGCGAAGAACAGCGCGGAGCCGCCGTAGTTGGTGCCGAATTCGATTACCAGAGAAGGCTTTAGGTCAAACAAGATCTCCTGGTAATTCCACATGTCGCTGGGCGACTTCTGGCACGGGGTTCCCATCCAGGTGGTCTTGTTGAACACCCCGGTGTTGTAGAACCACTTGTGGTATTCCTCGCACTCCGTTCCGGTCGGCTGGTAAAAGTAGCGAGCCAAGACCGGCACGGCGATCGATCTCTTCACGAAATCCCAAGGCGTCGAAGCAGACTCAACCATTGCCGCGGCAACTCGTAGAGCCGCGTTCCTGTCCACATAACTGGTTGCATACGGGGCCTCAGTCAGCCGGGTGCCCTTCGGCCTGCGCTCCGCATGTTCTCGACGCCATAGCACGGCAGCATGGTAGCGCAGTTATTAGGAAGGTGTGCAATAGTGCGAGAACGCGCGGGCTGCCTTTTCGCTCCGCAGACCGCGCACGGTGAAAGGCCAGGTTCCGCGATGAAATTTGTGCTGGCGAGCTGGGGCAGTCGCGGCGACGTCGAACCCAACCTCGCTGTGGGCCGCGAGCTGGTGAGCCGTGGGCACGACGTGTGCATGGCCGTCCCGCCCGACCTGGTCGGGTTCACTGAGGCGGCGGGGGTTACGGCTGTCGGTTTCGGTCCGGAGGCGCGGTCGATCCTGGATGCGCATCGCGACTTCTGGACATGCTTCTTCAGCCGGCCCTGGAGGGTTCGGGAGCTGGTCAGGTCGCGGCTCGCCATTGCGGGTCCGCTGCTCCGGGGCTGGCAGGAGATGAGCACGACGCTGGTGTCGTTGGCGGACGGCGCCGATCTGATTTTTACCGGCATCAACTTCGAGGACGCCGCCGCCAACGTCGCGGAGTACTACGGCATCCCGCTGGCCACCTTGCACTACTTTCCTTTGCGGCCCAACGGCCAGACCCTGCGATTCCTACCGGCGCCGGCGGCCCGCGCGGCCGTGAAGCTCTTCTGGTGGGTGACCTGGCGTGGCATGAAGACGGCCGAGGATGCCCAGCGCCGTGAGCTCGGCCTACCCAAGGCCACCGGCTCCGCGCCGCGCCGGATCACCGAGCGCGGGTCGCTGGAGATCCAGGCGTACGACGAGGTGTGCTTCCCCGGGCTAGCCGCCGAGTGGACGCGATGGGCTGAACAACGCCCCTTCGTCGGCACGCTCACGCTCGGCCTGGCAACGGATACCGACGACGAGGTCGCATCGTGGATAGCGGACGGAACGCCACCGATTTACTTCGGCTTCGGCAGCATCCCCGTCGAATCTCCAGCCGACACGATCGCGATGATCGCCGCGGCCTGCGCGCGGCTAGGCGAGCGGGCGCTGGTCGGCGCCGCAGGCACGGACTTCAGCAACGTCCCGCAGTTCGACCACGTCAAGGTCGTCGGCACGATGAACTACTTGACCGTCTTCCCTGCTTGCCGCGCGGTGGTCCACCACGGCGGGTCGAGCACCACGCCGATTGTTATGCGGGCCGGCGTCCCCCAACTGATCCTTTTCTGGGATCTTGTTCACGCGGTCTATGGAGCAGCGGTCAAACGATTAAAGGTGGGCACTGCCCGGCGCTTCTCCACCGCTACCGAGGAATCGCTGGTCTCGGACCTGCGCCGCATCCTCCGCCCGGACTACGTCGCGCGGGCGCGTGAGCTCGCCAACCGGATTACCGAACCCGCCAAAAGCGCTGCGGCGGCAGCTGATCGGCTCGAAGATTTCGCGCGCCCCAAGTCGGCTACCTGATCGCCGGCCAGCGCAGCTGTGAGCTGGGTCACATCCAGTATGCGGACCATTTTACCGAAAATCTGGATCCGCCGTTGAGGCCTCCAGTATGGTTTGGAACTTGTTCTACTCATGTCGGATAGATGGTCTTGGACACGCTGTGACCAGCGATCCCTTCGATGACGACAGTAGTTCCCGGCTACCACGGCCCCAGCGCCCGAACGGCCGATCGACAACCCCATCGGCGAACAGGACAGCCACTTGACCATCGAGACACCCATGCGGGCACACGAATCACAGGGGGCCACTGGGGGGTTTGCGATAGTCGGGTACGCGCTGCGTGTTCCTGGCGCCGCCGATGCAGACGAGTTTTGGGACGTACTGCAGCAGGGGCGGGATGCGGTATCGGAGGTGCCGCCGGACCGGTGGGACGTCGACGAGTACTACGACCCGGATCCGGACGCACCGGGCAAGATCGTCACCCGCCGGGCCGGCTTCATCGATGACGTGACGGGATTCGACGCGCCGTTCTTCGGGCTGTCGAAGCGCGAGACGATGCTGATCGACCCTCAGCACCGACTGTTGCTCGAGACGGCGTGGCAGGCGGTGGAGCACTCCGGCACCGCGCCGTCGGCGTTGGCGAACACCAAAACCGGCGTGTTCGTGGGTCTGGGCACTCATGACTACTTGGGGTTGATCTCGGAGGAGCTGAGCCCCGCCGAGATCCAGGCGTACGTGGCAATCGGGACATCGTCCGCGGCCGGAGCGGGCCGCATCAGCTACGGCCTGGGGCTGCAGGGCCCGGCGGTGTCGGTCGACACGGCGTGCAGCTCGTCGCTGGTGGCGGTACATCAGGCCTGCCAGGCGCTGCGCTTCGGCGAGTGCGATCTCGCGCTGGCCGGCGGCGTGAACGTCATCCTTAGCGCGAAGACCGCGATGACCTTCTCACACGCGCACATGCTGGCTCCGGACGGCAAGTGCAAGACGTTCGACGCATCCGCCGATGGATACGTGCGCGGTGAGGGCTGCGGCGTCATCGTCGTCAAACGCCTCGATGACGCCATCCGCGACGGCGACCGGATTCGGGCCGTGATTCGTGGCAGCGCGATCAACCAGGACGGCGCATCGGGTGGTCTGACGGTGCCGAACGGTGTTGCGCAGCAACGGGTTATCTCCGAGGCGTTGCAGTGCGCCGGCGTCGCACCGGGCGACGTCGGATACCTGGAGGCGCACGGAACCGGGACGTCGCTGGGTGACCCGATCGAAGTTCAGGCCGCGGGTGCGGTGCTCGGCGACGGACGCGACGCCGGCCAGCCGCTGCTGATCGGGTCGGTGAAAACCAACATCGGCCACCTGGAGGCCGCCGCCGGGATCGCGGGTTTGATCAAGGTCGTGCTGTCACTCGAGCACGAGGTATTGCCCAAGCACCTGCATTTCCAGAAGCCGTCGCCGCACATTCCGTGGGACCGCCTTCCAGTCCGGGTGGTCGACGAGGCCCTGCCCTGGGAACGCAACAGGCGCCCGCGCATCGCGGGCATCAGCTCGTTCGGGTTCTCCGGCACCAACTCCCACGTCATCGTCGAAGAGGCACCCGAGCAGGTCGGCCTGGTTGCCGCCGCGCCGCCGGCGCCGTCCGACGACAGGCGCTTCAGCCTGCTGCCGCTGTCCGCACGGAGCCCGGCCGCCTTGGCGCAGCTCGCCGAGGGCTACCGCGACTGGCTGACCGCCCACCCGGAAGCCTCGCTGGCCGATGTGTGCTTCACCGCCGGCGTCGGCCGATCCCACTTCGAGCACCGCGCCGCGTTGGTGGTGAACTCCACCGAATCCGCCCATGAGTTGCTCGGTGCCCTGGCCGAGGATCGCCCGGCCCCGGGTCTGGTGCGAGGCGACTGCGCCGACAAGCCGAGGACGGCGTGGTTGTTCCCCGGTCAAGGCAGCCAGTACGCAGGCATGGCCCGCGAGCTGTTCGAGACCGAGCCTGTCTTCGCGGCGACCATGTCCCGGTGCGCGGCGGCGGTCGCCGACGTGGTCGAAAGGCCGTTGCTGGAGGTCATTTTCGACCCGGACGGCGACGAGACGTTGCGGCAGACCCGCTACGCACAGCCGGCGTTGTTCGCGGTGGAGATGGGCCTGGCCCGGCTCTGGCAGTCCTGGGGCTTTGAGCCGGACGTGGTGATCGGGCACAGCGTCGGTCAGTACACGGCGGCATGCGTCGCGGGTGTGTTCGGTCTCGAGGACGGCGCGTTGTTGCTGGCCGAACGCGGACTCCTGTTCGGCAGTCTGCCCGCTGGCGGCCGGATGGCCGCGATCTTCGCCGACGCCGAGCGGGTGGAAGGCCTCACCGACGATTTCCCGAGCCTGTCGGTGGCCGCCTACAACGGCGCCAACACCGTGCTGTCCGGACCCGGTAAGGATCTGAGCGAGGCGGTGGCGCGGCTCGAGGCCGACGGCGTCCGCTGCGACTGGCTGGAAACCAGCCACGCCTTCCACTCCTCGCTGCTGGACCCGGTCCTCGACGAATTCGAGGCGTATGCGAACCGATTCGAATTCCGTTCACCACAAAGAACATTGGTGTGCAACCGCACCGGAGCCACGCTCGGCAGGACCGCGAAGCTGGACGGCGCCTACTGGCGCCGGCACGCGCGGCAGCCGGTCGAATTCGCCAAGAGTGTGAAAACACTGGCCGATCTGCACTGCACCATGCTGCTGGAGGTCGGCCCGCAGCCGGTGCTCACCGCCGCAGCGATGCGGGCCTGGCCGGACCCGGCTACCGCACCGCGGGCGATCGCCTCGTTGCGCCGCAACACCGCCGACCTCCGTCAGGTCACCGAAGCACTGGCGAACGCCTACATCGTCGGCCACGTACCCGATTTCGCCGCCCTGCAGCAGGGGCCGGCGCGCAAACTGGACCTGCCCACCTATCCGTTCCAGCATCGCCAGTACTGGTTCCGTGAGGAGCAAGTGCGGCGCATCGCCACCAACACCGATACCACGCGCACCGAAGCCATCCGGCTGCTGGAAGACGGCCAGATCGAGGAGCTGGCAGCGTTGCTCGACGACGGCAACCAACAGGCCGTCGGCGTGCTGAAAAAGTTTGCCGCACAACACAACCAGCAGCGCAAAGTCCAGTCCATCACCGACTCCCGCTACGAGATCCGCTGGGAGAAGTCTTCAGCCGCCGCTTCTCGTGCGAAAGCCGGTTCGACCTGGCTCGTCGTCAGCGACGACGCGCACGCCGCTCAGCCGTTAGTCGACGCGCTGACCGCAGGCGGGCACCAACACTCGATCGTCGGGCTGCCGGCGTCCGACGCTGACGAGGAGCGGCTCCAAGCCACGTTGCGCGCCGCCGCGGCCGACGAGTCAGACCTGCGCATCGTGCATCTCGCGGCGCTCGACCACGGCGGTGCACCGTCGACGGAGTCGCTGGAGCGGATGCAGTTCCATGTTCTGAGCGGAACCCGACGCCTCTTCCGCGCCGCGGCCGCCGCTGAACTCCGTGCGCCCATCTGGCTGATCACCCGCGGTGCCCAGCGAGTCACCAACGCGGACAACGTGTCACCGGAACAGAGCTGCCTGTGGGGCTTCGGTCGCGCCGCCTCGCTGGAACACCCACGACTGTGGGGCGGGCTGGCGGACTTGGCCGCCGACGGTTCCGACGACTGGTCGCGGCTGATCGACCAGTTGGCGGCCACGCCCCAAGGCGAAGACCAAATCGCGCTGCGCGACAAGACTGTTCACGTTGCCCGGTTGACTCGACGCGCCGGGCAGCCGACCGCAACGCCACTGGCACTACGTTCCGACGCAACGTATCTGGTGACCGGCGGGCTGGGTGCACTCGGACTGGAGATCGCCGGATACCTGGCCGCGCACGGCGCCCGCCACCTCGTGCTGACCAGCCGACGCTCACCCAGCGAGGCCGCACAACAGCGCATCGCTGCGCTAAACACCGAGTACGGCTGCGACATCCGGGCCGTCGCCGCCGATGTCGCCAACCCGCGTGACATTGCGCGGCTGCTGGCCACCGTGCAGGCCGAACTCCCGCCGCTGGCCGGCATCGTGCACGCCGCCGGCGAGATCGGCACCACCCCGCTGCAAACCCTGGACGACGCCGAAATTGACCGGGTGTTCGCCGGAAAGGTCTGGGGTGCTTGGCGTTTGAGCGAGGCAACGGCAGACATGAAGCTGGACTTCTTCGTCAGCACCTCCTCGATCGCCGCCGTCTGGGGCAGCTTCGGCCAAACCGCCTACGGCGCGGCCAACGCCTTCCTCGACGGGTTGGCCTGGCGGCAAAGCGAGCACGGTGTTCGCGGGATCAGCGTCAACTTCGGTCCATGGGCGGCCGCGGGCATGGCCGACGAGGAGTACCGCAAGGAACTGGAAAAGCGCGGGGTTCGGCCCTTGTCGCCCGCCGACGCTCTGGCGGGGATGGCCGAGCTCCTGGTGGCTTCGTCGGGGCCGCGGACCACCAACGGTGTTGTCGCGCGGATCGACTGGGCCAGCTTCCTGCCGCTCTACCAGCTAGCGGGGAAGCGAGCATTCCTATCGGTGCTGGAGCGTGAGGTGCCCGAGGCAGCGTCGGCGGCATCCATGTCTGGGTCGACTGGGACCACCCAGCTGGTCGAGCAGCTCAACGTCGCACCGGTGCAGCAGCGTAAGAAACTCGTCGTCGAGTATCTGCGGGACGCCGTCGCGCAGATAACCCGGGTCGACGCGGCGGAGATCCGCGAAGAGGCTGGCTTCTTCGACCTCGGCATGGATTCGCTGATGGCCGTGGAGCTTCAGGGACGGGTCGAGCGTGCGGTGGGCAAGCAGCTGCCGGCGACCCTCGCGATGGACTATCCACGCCTGGTCGACGCCGCGGACTTCCTGCTCCGCGACGTGCTCGGCATCAGCACGCAGGCCTCCGCGGCTGCGGCGGCACCCGCCCAGCCGACGGTGGTGGCGCCGATGCGCACCGATGAGCCGATAGCGATCGTCGCGCTGGCCTGCCGCTTCCCCGGCGCGCCGGATCCCGAAGCCTACTGGGAATTGTTGTCCGGCGCTGTCGATGCGATCCGGGAAATCCCCGACGACCGCTTCGACGTCGACCAGTACTACGACCCCGACCCCGAGGCGCCCGGCAAGATCTACACCCGCTACGGCGGGTTCCTCGACAAGATCGACGGATTCGATCCCGAGTTCTTCGGCATCTCCCCGCGCGAGGCCGTCTGGATGGACCCGCAGCAACGGCTGATGCTGGAAATCGCGTGGGAGGGCTTAGAAAGGGCGGGGTACGCGCCGGCGTCGTTGCGCGGCAGTCGAACTGGCGTGTTCGTCGGAGTGGCGGCCAACGAGTACTCGCAGATACTGAACGCCAACTCGGTGGAGAGCATCGAGGCCCACTTCATCACCGGCAACGCGCTCAACGTGATCGCGGGCCGGGTGGCGTTCGCGCTCGGGCTGGAAGGGCCGGCGATGGCGGTGGACACCGCATGCAGCGCGTCGCTGGTCGCCGTCCATCAGGCCTGCCAGGCTTTGCATTCCGGTGACTGCGACATGGCGCTGGCCGGCGGGGTGAACGTGTTGGTGAGCCCGGCGTCCACCGTCGCTACCTCGCGCGCCAGAATGCTGTCCGCCGACGGACGGTGCAAGACGTTCGACGCCGCCGCCAACGGCTACGCGCGCAGTGAGGGCTGCGGGATCCTGGTGCTCAAGAGGCTCAGCGATGCCGAGCGCGACGGCGATCAGATTTGCGCGGTCATCCGGGGCAGCGCGGTCAACCAGGACGGCGCGTCCAGCGGGCTGACGGTGCCGAATGGTGGTGCACAGCAACGACTTATCGCGACGGCGCTGGCTCGTGCCGGTCTCGTCGGTGGGGATGTCGACTACCTCGAGGCGCACGGCACCGGCACCTCGCTCGGTGACCCGATCGAGGTGCAGGCGGCCGCGGCGGCCTACGGAGTCGGCCGCGACTCGGACCGCCCACTGCTGATCGGGTCGGCGAAGACCAACATCGGGCACCTCGAATCGGCGGCTGGAATCGCGGGTCTGATCAAGGTCGTGTTGTCGCTGCAACACGGAGTTCTGCCGCAGAACCTGCACTTCGAGAACCCGTCGCCGAACATTCCCTGGGATTCCCTGCCGGTCCGTGTGGTGGACAAGCCGATTCCGTGGCAAACCAACGGCAGGCCACGCCGCGCCGGAACCAGTTCCTTCGGATTCTCCGGCACCAATGCGCACGTGCTGATCGAAGAAGCACCCGTGAAGGCGGGAGCGGAAGCACCGGCACAGGATGCTCCGACGGACGAGGGCACCGCGCCGCAGCCGGTCGCCCTGCTCCCGCTGTCGGCGCGCTCACCGGAGGCGCTGCTGGCGATGGCGCAGCGCTATGCGGCCTGGCTGGACGTCCATCCCGACGTCGACCTCGCCGACGTCTGCCGCACGGCCGCGGTCGGGCGTTCGCACTTCGAGCACCGGGCCGCGCTCGTCGTCGACTCGGTCGACGGCGCCCGCGAACTCTTGGCCGGATTGGCGGAGAACAAGCTGGGACCGGGTGCGGTGCGCGGCGTATGCGGTGACCCACCAAAGACGGCGTGGTTGTTCACCGGCCAGGGCAGCCAGTACCCGGGCATGGCCCGCGAATTATTCGACACCGAGCCGGTTTTCGCCGACGCGGTCAAGCGGTGCGCGGAAGCAGTCGAGGGGCTGCTGCCGCGACCACTGCTGGAGGTCCTGTTCGACATCGATAGCGACACCGGCGGAGAAACGCTGCGGCACACCTCTTTTGCCCAGCCGGCGCTGTTCGCCGTCGAGATGGGACTGGCCCGGCTGTGGCAGTCGTGGGGGGTCGAACCCGACGTCGTACTTGGACACAGCGTGGGCCAGTACGCGGCGGCGTGCGTCGCCGGAGTGTTCAGCCTGGAGGACGGGGCGCGACTGATGGCCGAACGCGGCCGGCTGTTCGGCAACCTTCCCGAGGGCGGCCGGATGGTGGCGGTGTTCGCCGACGTCCCGAAAGTCGAGCAGGCCGCCGAGGAGTTCCCGCAGATCTCCGTCGCCGCCTACAACGGGCCCAACACGGTGCTGTCGGGCCCGGCCGCCGACCTGGAACAGATCGTCACCAAACTCACCGACGAGGGAATCCGCTGCACCTGGCTGGACACCAGCCATGCCTTCCACTCCGAACTACTGGAGCCGGCACTCGACGAATTCGAGTCATACGCAAACGGATTCGAATTCGCGGTGCCTACCCTGCCACTCGTCTGCAACCGCACGGGTGCGGTCCTCACCGCGGAAACCCCGCTGGACGCGCAGTATTGGCGACGGCATTCCCGGCAACCGGTGCAATTCGCCGAAAGCGTGCAGACCGTGGCGAAGCTGGGCTGCTCGGTGCTGATGGAAATCGGTCCGCAGCCGATCCTGACCGGGGCCGCGATGCAGGCCTGGCCGGAGTCGTCGGCCGCTCCGCGCGCGATCGCGTCGGTGCGCAAGGGCACCGACGCCGCGCGTCAGATGTCCGAAGCGCTGGCCGCGGCCTACGTCGCCGGGCACCGGCCCGAGTTCGCGGCGCTGCACCAGCGGCCTAGTCGCAGACTCGAACTGCCCACCTATCCGTTCCAGCGCCGGCGCTACTGGCCCAAGACCTCCGGATTCCGCGCCGACGGCGTCGCGGGATCCGGAATCCTTGGCAGTGCAAAGGATCTGGCCTCCGGTGATGCGGTCTACACCAGCGAGTGGTCGATCAAGTCGCAACCCTGGTTGGCGCATCACGTCATCTATGGCACCGTCGTCGTCCCCGGAGCGACGTACGCGACGATGGCGATCGCCGCCGTGGGGACGCCGGCGCAGGTGCGAGAGGTGTTCTTCTACGAGCCGATCATTCTGGGCGAGAAGACGTCTCGGGAGGTGCAGCTGACCATCCACCCAGTCGAGGACGGCGGGTGGACCTTCCAGGTACACAGTCGTCCATTGGGTGATCGCGACGCCGAGTGGTCGCTGAACGCCGATGGCCGGGTCGCCAGCGGTGCCGACGACGAGCAGACATCGGAACCAACCGAGTCCATCGAGGCCGCATGCGAGCGGTTGAGCCGCACGCGTCCGCAGCAGCTCTTCGACACCTTCGCCGACCTCGAGCTGACGTGGGGCCCGACCTGGTCCACGTCGCTGAAGTCGCTGTGGTCCGGCGACGGCGAGGCGGTTGGCGACATCGCGATCGGCGATGAGCTCACCGAACAGCTCGGCAGCGAGCCGATCCATCCGGTGCTGCTCGACCTGTGCACGGGGATCGCCTTCCCGGCCTTTCCTGAGATTCTCGCGGGCAACGAAGACGGCGGTGGCCTGTCCGACCTCTTCCTGCCGCTGCGATACGGGCGGGTCGTGCTGCGTGAGCGGCTGCCACGCCGGTTCTACTGCCGCGCACGGTGGCAGAGCGGCGGCTCCGACAGCGAAACCCAGGTCTTCGACCTTGATTTCGTGGATCGGGATGGCCGGCAGCTGGGCGAGATTCGTGAATTCACGGTCAAGCGCGCGCCACGCGAGGCGTTGTTGCGCGGCCTCGGCGGCGACGCCACCCGCAACCTGTACACCCTCGGTTGGGAGGAGATCCCGCCGCCGTCGGGCAACGCGCCCACCAAGGGCGACGGCACCTGGCTGATTGCCGGATTCGACGAGCTGGCGGCCGAGTTGCCCAATGCTGTCGAGCTGGACCGGCCCACCGATCCGGGGCCGTGGAAGCGGCTGTTCGCCGCGGCGCAGGAACGCGGCGCCCCGGTCTCCGGCATCGTCTGGCGCAGCAGCGGGCGACCGGTCGCGGAAGAGTCGAGCGGCGCATTCACCGCGCGGCTGGAAACCGAGATCGACCAGCTGCTCACCACAGTCCAGACAGTGCTGGCGCAGCAGGACGCGAAACTCACCGGCGGACTGTGGATTGTCACCGAACGCGCCATCGCGACCGAATCTGGCGAGCCGGTGGACCCGGCGCAGTCGGCGCTGTGGGGATTCGGCCGCACGGTCATCGCCGAGCAGCCGGCCCTGCGCTGCAGGCTGGTCGACTCCGA